>Ga0210402_10006193_pt1 | contig 10623 bp, 8 predicted proteins | sample IncBWC7MmetaG_FD_161055 | JGI IMG/M metagenome (GOLD analysis project Ga0210402, IMG submission 161055) | Forest soil microbial communities from Barre Woods Harvard Forest LTER site, Petersham, Massachusetts, United States - Inc-BW-C-7-M | ecosystem: Environmental > Terrestrial > Soil >... | reverse complement strand
ACAATGCGGTACACGCTATTAAGCTCTCTCAGGTGTGGAGACTCGCCAACTTTGCCCTGTTGCAAGGGTTTGGTGCCCGGGACGCTCGGGTCGCTGCGGAAGGTACAGCCGACGAATTGACACGATGAAAGGTTACCGCCGAACAACGCGGCGCCGGCGCGGATGTCGATGTCGCAGCCGAAGAACGCGTAACCTGTGTCGATCGATGGGTCGGCTCCAAATTCGATGGCCGGATGGTCTTTCCCGGCGTCGAAAATCTGGGTGCCGTGAAAGCTGATCGCCTCGGCGGCCCCGAGAATGAGGTTCGGCGTCGGCGCCACGCTTCCGTCGCCGGCAGGATGATGAAACTTCGATGCAACGAACTGGATGTTGTTATTCGGGCCGGTGTGGGGCGAGCGAGCATGTATTACCAGACCGGGTCCGCGGGAACTTTCAACGCGCGCGCCGATGAAGTGCAGCGAATTTGAATTGTCGATGAAAGGCTCGCCGATGATGTTGATAGCCCCGCACCGCGCATCCGGTGTACCGCAGGCGGAAACGAACGCATCGGTAACGACAGCATCCCAGGCGCTACGCAGCTCGATCCCGAAACCCGCCGACGCGCGCGCGCCGACACGTGAGAGGGCGAAATCGGCGCAGCGTCGAAATGAAAGTCCGTTGGTCCGGTCATGGCAATGAAACAGGACGCCGGAAATGCAGAATCCCCTGAGCCTCTCTCGGTCCGCTGGTTCGCACGTGAGTATCGGCGCCGAGAATTCATCTCCCTCGACGACCGAACCCACGTGCGCGGAATTCATATCGTAAGCGCCGGCTCCCAGGAACGTCATTGAACGTTGAACGCGAAGAGGGCGAGAAACGCGGTAGTTGCCGGGCGGCAGCACGAAGACAGGGCAATTCTTCGAACCGGCGGAGTCGAACGCCGCTTGCAGCGCTGCCCAGTTATCGCGGTTCGAGGATTTCACGCCAAAGCGGGAGAGATCGAAAATGCCCTCCGGTCCAGGTACGCCAGCTGTTCCGGCGACGCCGAGCATGGCGAGCGAACCGCCGGATATCATTGCGCGGCGGTTAGCGTTCCACATCAGCGAATGCCTTGCGGCGCACGCCGCGGAATGATTTCAAGCACTAGGAAATGGAAGCGCAGCGGGAGCACACGCAGGGTACACATGGCGTGCCCGATCGACTGCAGCGCGAGACCGGCGCCAGTTCCCAGCGCCGCCCCGGGAGCCCCCCATCGAGGGATCAGCACGGCGTTCAAAGCGATTCCAATCACGGCGCAAACAACCGTGATATCCCGCGCCAAACGCTCGTTGTTCGTCGTCAGAAGCGCCGCCTGAAAGGGCATGCCAAGACACTGCGCGCAGATGGCAGCCGACAGCAAGGTCAGCGTCGGGGCGGCGGCAGCGAAGGGCTTTCCGAAAATCAACAACCAGAGCGGCGCGAACAAAACGAGAGGAAGGGTGAGGCCAATTGCGGCTACGAAGGTCAGTCGCATGCTGATCGTCAGGGCTCGTGCAAACGCCGCAAAATCCTGGTGGCCAACGGCGCGCGCAAAATCCCGCATGGCCAACTGCGATATCGTGGTCAGCGCCAGAATGACGACGGCCACGAGCCGTTGCGATACGCCAAACAGGCCTATTTCCGACGAAGTGGAGAGCGCGCCCAACAGCAGAAATGGCGAAAGGTTCAAGAGAATGAACGCGGCGTTCTGCATCGCGCAGGAAATTCCGTCGCGCAGCAGCGGCACTAGTGGACGCCGCGGAAATGCCGTGCACCCGGAAAAGTGAGCGGAGATTCGCCAAATTGCGTAAAGTACGGTCATGAGCAATCCGGCGGTATAAACCCAAATAAATGTCTGCCCGGATGCCGTCGCGCCCATGGCCAAACCTACCACCGCCACTATCAAGATCAGGGATGCGACCCGGTTGAAAAAGTAAAACACCAGCTGCGACGCTACGAATTCGCGAAGCCCGATCAGCCAGTCTGAAAACATCTTCTGCAAGGCCGTGAGGCAAAGCATTAGAGTACAGATCACGGAGATCCACACGTTGCCTGCCCCGGCTACGGAAGAGCCGTACAACAACAGAAACACGAAGCCCCCAACCGAAAACAGAGCCAGCGAAGGGAGGGCGCTCGAAGCAAGATCGGCGAGCACTATTGCGGTCCGTGATCGATCGTCGGCAGTGCGCGACAATTCGCGCAGGCCCACGACATCCATCCCGCCCGTTGCGACGAGGCCGATCATGGTAGCGAAGTTCAGATAGAACATGACGCTGCCGGTGCCCGCCCTTCCGAGCGTTCGCGCAAGCGCAACATTGAACAGAAAGCCGCATGCGGCACCGCCCGCGCGTATGCCGATTCCGGTCAACGAAACCCGTATGAACCTGTCTCCGCCGGCAGCTCTGGGTTGATCCGAACGCATCGCAGGGTTCGTTCAAATTGCGAGCAGGAGACCAAGATTTCGTACAACGCCCCGCTTCCAGAAGGCATTCCGAATCAGGGTCAATCGGCGAGAGAAAACACCCCTCTTGCGAATGCCGGCAAAGCTTTGTACCACCAGCATCTGATCGCTCCTGAGCCGGCCATCGAAGCGCGACATAAAAACCTGGGCCTGTTGGATGCTCAGCGCAATGGTTTCCCGCGCGCCATCAGCAGCATAGAGCCGCGTTGCGCGCTCCGCGACATAGCGCACGCCCCACCGTTTCGCACCGGTGACGTTGCGCCCGTGTTGACGGTAGTCGATCAGGGATTCCGGGATGACGACGATATGGCCAAATGTCGAGGCGACGAGCGCGAACCAGTGGTCATGCGCGCAGGCGTCTGAAGGGACCGGCTTGCCGAGCTCCAAGAGCGGTCTGTTGAGCATGACCGTACACCCTGTCACACAGTTCTGCGGCAGGAGGTGATTGAGCGCGGTTCGTCGCGGATCGATAAATTGGTAGCTCCAGAATGAGGGGTGCAGGCAGCGCAGTTCCTCGTTCACCACCACCAGATCGCTGTGCACGAGGATGGGCCTGGTCGCGCCGAAACGCCGCTCGGCCTGTCTCATGGCCGCCAAGGTCTTGTCGATCTTGTCGGAGTGCCAGATATCGTCGGCGTCGGCGTACATGATGTACCGGCTTTCCGCGGCTTCCGTAACGCGCGCAAAGTTGGCGTGCGCGGAAGCGAAGATGTCGGGCAGAGGAAGAATGACGAGAGGGTGCATCAGTTTCGCACGATATTCCTCGATAATGGATACCGTGCGGTCAAACGACCTGTTGTCGCTAACGATCAGACGGAAATCGGCAAACGATTGCGCGACAAGCGAGTCCAGGAACGGCCGAAGGAAATGTTCGCCGTTGTAGACAGCCAGGAGAATATCGATCGTCGCGTCGCTCACTATCCCGTCGCCGCTGATGAAATGCGTGGTCATACTATCAAAGCAATTCGGTCAACTGCTCCGTGCCGTGAAACACGGGATCGAAATTGGGCCACGCGGCGTCCTTGGGGGAAATCTCGACCGGCTCAATCGGCCATCGAATCGCGAACCGGGGATCGTTCCAGCGCACGCCCCGTTCGTGTTTGGGCGCGTAGAATGCGCTCGAGAAATATAGCGCTTCGCTGTTGTCCTCGAGCGTCAGGATCGCATGGGCAAAGCCCCGCGGCACATACATCATGAGACGGTTCTCCGCGGTCAGCTCCGCACCGAATGATTCTCCAGATGTCGGCGAATCCGGCCTCAGATCGAGAATGACGTCGTAAAGCGCTCCCCGAATGCAGCGCACGATCTTCGCCTCCGCCGCAGGCGGAAGCTGATAATGCAATCCGCGGAGCGTGCCGCGGCGGCGGGAGAAAGAGTTGTTCGCCTGCACGAACCTATTCTCGAGGCCGACCCCTTCGAACTCCCGTGCACAGAATGTACGCGCAAAAAAGCCGCGCGCATCACCGATTTTTTCGATCTCTATCAGCCGGGCAGGCGCAGGCGGAGTTTCATGAAATTCCATCGGAAGACTTCAATAAAGGGGTGTCGTCCAATTCAGGTCGCGGGTGAGGCGGCCAGCGGCGATATGTTCCTCGAGAACTTTTAGCCTCACATGCTGCGAATCACGGAATGCGGAATCGTTGAAGTCCATTGACGTGAGGCCCTTCTGAACGGTTGTGATCGATTCGGTGAGCGTCACCTTCGGCAAGAATTCCGGCGCGAGCGTCCGAAACAGCGAAAAATCGATCTTGTACGAGCGGCGGTCTGGTGCCGCGTCCCTATTGATGCTGATTTCGCTGCCAGGAACGGCATCTGCGACGGCTTCGGCCAACGCCCTCACCTGATAGTTGCAATCGTCGGAACCGGCATTGATTGCCAGAAACAACCCGCCATTTTCCGCTTTGCGGAAAATCGCCCATTCGATCGCACGAGCCATGTCCCTTACGTCAATCAGGGGACGCCATGGCGTCCCGTCGCTCAAAACCTCGATTTGGCGGCTCGCAAGCGCGCACGCGACGAAATCGTTCAGCACCAGATCGAGGCGCAGCCGCGGCGACATACCGCATGCGGTTGCAAAGCGCAGACAGGTGACGGTCATTTCCCTCCGCGACATCTCCTGCAGGAGCCGCTCTGCGTCGATCTTTGAGCGCGCATAGGCGGTCAAGGGCGCTACTTCATCGGTCTCGCGCCGTGCCACCCCGTTCGCGCTCCCGTAGATGCTACAGGTGGAAGCAAACACATAACTGCGAACGCCCGCGACCCGTGCGGCTTCCGCGATCGCAACGCTGGCACGAAGGTTGATTTCGTCCGTCACCGACTCGAAACGGCGTCCCATCGGATCATTCGAAATGGCGGCGAGATGGACAACGGCGTCAATGCCGTCCAGCAATTTGGATGGAAGCTCCCGCACATCGCCAAAATGCTGTTGGTCCAGAACATTCTCAGGCGGCGTTCGCGCACCCGTCAGGCAGTGGGCAAAAAAACCACTGTCATACCCGATAAGCGAAAGCCCGGGGTATCTCGAGCGCAAATGGCCAACGAGCACAGAGCCCACATAGCCCATATTTCCGGTGATCAGTATGCGCATGCGCCTTGTTACCATACCTTCCAGGGTGCGTTGCCCTTTGTCCAAAGCTCTTCGAGGTGGCGCTTGTCGCGCATCGTGTCCATCGCCTGCCAAAAACCGCGGTGGAAATGGACGCTCAGCTGGCCTTCCGCCGCGAGACGCGGGAGCGGCTCATGTTCCCAGACCGTCATATCGCCCTCAATGTACGTGCCGATCTTTGGGGAAAGCACGAAAAAACCTGCGTTGATCCAGCCGCCTTCGCCGGTTGGTTTTTCGTGAAAACTGAGGACGCGCCGTCCCTCCGTGTTCAGAGCGCCAAACCTTCCGGGAGGTTGTACTGCGGTGACGGTCGCGAGCGTGCCTTCGCTTCTGTGCAGTTCGATCGACGCACGAATGTCGACATCGGCAACGCCGTCGCCGTACGTCAGGCAGAAGGCCTCATCCCCTTCCAGGTAGGGCAGCACTCGCTTAATGCGGCCCCCGACCTCTGTATCTTCACCGGTGTCGACCAGAGTAACGCGCCAGGGCTCGGCGGTCGCGTGATGGATCTCGCGCGAGCCGTTGCGCATATCAAACGTGACATCCGACATATGCAGGAAGTAATTCGCGAAGTATTCCTTTATGATGTAGCCTTTGTAGCCAAGGCAGAGGACGAAATCGTCAATGCCGTGGCTGCTGTAAATTTTCATGATGTGCCACAGGATCGGCCGACCACCAATTTCCACCATCGGCTTTGGCCTGACGGTTGTTTCTTCGGACAGCCGCGTGCCGAGTCCGCCGGCAAGGATGACCGCTTTCATTGGCTGACCAGCGGTTCGGCTCCGGCCGAGGTCAGGCGCACCGGCGCATTCTGCCAATAAAAATCCTGACCACTGACGCGGCGTTTCAGCCATAGCGGCAGCCCATGACCGTGAAAGCCCAGGCGATAGCCGAAATATTTGCAGGCGATGTTCGCGAGCGCGTAGGGGATCGCCTGCGGGCGCTGGCGGAACAACCGGAAGAGCATATCCGAGGCATAACCGGCGCCCCGCGTCTCGTCGGCTCCGTGCGAGAGCAAGATGTGCCGGTGTTCAGCCCGTACGTAACCGGTATCAAATTGACGCTTGAATTCCTGTGCGAGACCGTAGTCGTGCGAATGCTCCACCACCGCGTCGGCGCAATAAGCAATCCTGTGGCCGGCGCTGAGCAACTTCACGACGGCAATCGTGTCTTCGAGCGACAGCGTGGGAGCAAATCCGCCAATCGAGTCCAGTGCCGCATTCGACCATGCCGCACAGACATTGGAACAGAAGAAGGTTTGCGGCCCGAGCGTCGCCGCATCGTCGATCGTGCGCAGTTCGCTCCTGTTGGGGTAATTGAAATGTCGCGGAAAAGCTTCAAAGAAGTCGGCGCACTCACGAGGAATCTGGCGCGCATAGGCCGCGCTTGCCAGTCCATCCACGATGGGACGCACCAGATTGGAAAGAAGGTCCGTGCGGAGCGGGGTCGCATCGGGCGTCATCATGACGACGATGTCCGTGCCCAGTACGCGACGCGCGATTTCGCGCGTCGACCCATGATTGAATTGATGGCGCGGAACGATGAGCACGCCGGCCCCCATCTCCTCCGCGAGCTCGATCGTTCCGTCGTTGGAAGAGGAATTGACGACGAGAAGTTTCGGACGAAGCGCAGACGCCAGGAGCGGCGGCAGGCATTTTGGAAGCAGCGACACCGCGCGATAGGTAATCACTGCGACACCGACGCTCGCAGGACAAGAATCTCCCGTCATCCGGTCCATGCGCTCATCGCCGCTCGACATCGAATCGCTTGCTATAGTAACCGGCGAGTTCATCCCACGCCGCCTGCTCATCCCAGTCGCATTCAACGTTATGAACCACATCGGTGTTGATGCGGATAGGGGGCTCAGCGAAATCCGCCTGCCTGATTTCTTCCAGTGGCGTTTCGAGCTTTAGCCTCAACCCGATTTCCCGTGCAAAACGAGCGGCAAAGGCCCCTTGCCGTTCCGCGTAACCTGAAGGATTTATCTTGCGAAATCCCTCATGCGGAAGTTCCGATACGAACGTGCAATAAATTTCCGCAAGCAAAGAAACATGGATGTTGTCGCGGATATACCGGGGCGTCTTGACGAATGCCGACTTTCCTTCGCGCCAGCACCGCATCAGATAATCAGTGAAGCGAGGTTCTTCGTAAGGACCGAACGGATTCGGTATGACAAATTTTCCGAGCGCAAGACCGTCTTGCGCCGTTTGAAAAGCAAAGATTTCGGACGTAAGTGTCTTTGAGATGCCGTAAGCGCTGAATGCGCGCAGCGGGGTGGTTCCCGCTCCCTCGCCGGCTTCGAAAACACTCCCGGTCAGTACGATTCGCCGGCAGCCCGTATCGCCAAGTGCCCGGACGACGCCCGGCAACGCATTTGTGTTTGCGGCGACCGCTGCAACAGAATCAAACTCCCTACTGCGGTAACCCTCTGTTTCGGCGCCGTGATGACACAAAATGTCAAAGGGCCCTTCCTGCGCTATGACATCAAGAAAGTGCGGAGATCCGAAGGGAGCGTTCCATACTGTCTGGCAGCATCCGCTGATCCGTGCCAAACGTTCCGCTCGCAATCCCGAATAGACCTGTTCCTCGCGACGCGCGACGGCCATCACGTTGTGACCGCGTCCGGCCAACGCGCTCGCAAACCACATGCCGGTAAACGACGACGCTCCTGTGAACAAAATCCGCAACTGACACCACCCTCGACGCCGCAATCACGTTTGTTTGTGCGCCGCCCCGAAGCCCTCCTTCAAGCGGCCCGTGACGCCCCCGGTCCATGCGACGCTGCAGGACGCCACATTATTCCGTTGCGGATTGTCGCAGCGCAACAACGACGGGAACGCGCCGCTCGTCACAATCTGCAAGTGATGGCCACTTCGCCTGCTGCGGCAAAGCCACGGTCGGGCCGAGGCTGATCGTCCTGGAGCCGCGCCGCCAGATCGACCGAAAAATTCTTGAAGAGCACGTGCGCGCGCGCCTCGCCGATGTCGATAGTAACCGGTATGGCCGAGACCCGATTTGCACCGGCCGGAACGACCGGCGAATTGGAGGTCGGCGTGTTCGGCGAACTGATGGAAGCGCGGTAGTAGGTCAGCGTGTAGCCCCAGTCGTCGGCGCCGAGCCAGCTCGCGTGAAATGAGGCGAGCCGCGAATCGGTGTCGAGGCTCGAGCCCAGCGTTCGATCCCGATATTGCCACCCGTCCTGATACTTGTAGTCCCAATACGTCTGGCCATAGAAATCGTCGTTGAAGCTGAAGAAATTCTTGGTCGAAATGGTGTCGGCGTATTCGCCGGTAAATCGGACCGCCACACCGTTGATCGGCGTCCAGACACTGACTCCGAACAAGTGACTGGTGTCGGAGTGCACGAAGGGTCCGGTGTCCCTGTTCATCTCCTGCGTGTAAAGCGCGTAGGAAATATCGCGAAAGCGGTTTGTGTATCTGAGATCGATATCGACCTCGTCTTTCGACGCGCTCGGGTGGGCGGGATCGTTCGTGACGTTGAAATATTCCGCGATGGGTTTGCACGGATGGACGCCGTTGAAATAGTCGGTCGGCGGTTGATTCGAGCCGCACAATTCCTCGCTTCGCGCCAGGGCAAACTCCAATCCCGGCACCGGGTTCATGCTGACGCGCGTTCCGTCAAATAGCGTGTTTGTCGCCAGCCGCGGCCCGTCCAATACGCCGACAAGGAATTCCGCCTGCCAAGGACCCATCCACGAGAGCCAAGGGTTCGAAAACGCTGTCGTATCCATTCGCGTGATGCCGACCTGCGGAAACGGCCGGGCATTGTTGGAGAGCGACAGCGCGCTATCCCACCCAGGTCCCCACCAATGGGTGATATAGCCGGCGTAAATGAGCGCGTTGCCCGCGCGCTGCATCAGATAACTGCCGTCGAGCAGAAGCGTTTGATGATCGAAACGGTTGAGCGACTGACCGCCTATCTGGAGGCGGACGGCAGTTTCATTACCCATCCATTCGGCTGACACCTGTCCTTGCGAATCTTCGCGCCCAAGCGCATCAAAACCGCGAACGACATCCGGCAGGTTCGTAACGTCGCTTGAGACGGTATAATTCACACGGTCTGTTGTGATCGCATCCTGAGCTGCCCGCGCAACACGCTCGGCGGCCGAGCGAACGTAATCCGGCTGGTTCGCAAGTGCGTCGGACCGGCCGAGACGGTAGAGAATTCCTCCCCAGGGGAGCGGCCACTGCGTCGTTACATCATCGATAATTCCAGAAGCCGCCAGCACCTCGATATCGGAGCGAAGTTGCGCGTCTCCGACTTCGGCCCACGGGGACGCCGCCGATTGGCTGAACGAAATCAGGGGGAATACACAAGCAAACGCCAGGAATTGTGGCGTCCAACGCCCCATGTTGCCGTTCCACCTGACCGACAGCGGTGTCGGCGATCGAATGTGAAGGCGTCACGCAGCTATTTCAAGCGGAATGGGCAGAGTCGGAGTGTTACGCGTCACCGTTCTTTTCGGCCGACATTGACAGCGCCGGAATACCCAAGCTCAATTTCCCGTCTAGGCTGCAGGGGCGTGTCGGTCCTAACACGAAAAATGATTCGGTTCTTCCTTTTGGCTGCGATGGCGGGACTGCTTGTGGGTTGCGGGACAGCGACTGATCAACCCCCAGCGAACCTGGAGATCCCGGCCGAGGAAGCGGCGACTCCCGATGGCGCCCATTGCAGCGCGGTCGCTCGCGAGCGCGCAAACGATGCCTTGTCGAACGGATACGGATTTCGAATCGAAGAAAGCGTGTTTCAGGAGGCCTATCAGGATTGCATGGTATGGCGCGGTCGAAGGCCAGGTTAGCATCGGGCCGACACACCCGGGGCGCGCGAACTCGATTGTGCGCGAACTCTGCGCGAACCGGATGCGCTTTGACGGAATATGGTCTAATGTCGAGCCCTAAAGGCGAAGGCGTGGGCGCGGTGCGGGGCTGCAAAAGCTCTGAGAGGTTCAGGCGAAAGTACAAGCGGGCCTGCGCTGCTTCCGGCGCATTGCTGGTCGCGGCATTTCTTGCAGGACTGGCCGTCAGAAGCGACGCGCAAAGCCTTACACCCGGCAGTTTGCCAGCCATCACGACCGAGCAGGCCCAACAACTCCTTGGCGTTCAGGGACGTCCCGCCAACCAGACATCTTCTCCAACTCCGGAGACCACCATCCTCGAGCCGGTGGCACCGGCAGCACTTCCGTCGCAATCGTCCCGATTGGAACAAATACTCTCGGCGCGGGCGGGCGTGGTGCTGTCGCTCTTTGGATATGACGAACTCGGTTCGGGCCGCGCGGTTACGCTCCCCCAGGTGGGCGGCCTTCAGGACAACTACGTCCTGGGCCCCGGCGACGAAATACTTGTAACGCTGCGCGGACAGGAAAACACCGAGTACCGCCTCGTCGTCGATCGCGATGGTCGCGTGGCTTTGCCGCGCCTTATCCCGATGTCCGCAGGCGGAGTGAGCCTGGGCCAGTTTCGACAGGCGCTGATTGACGCCGTCCATCGGGCGTATCCTTCGACGGATGCATATGTGACGGTGGGACGGCTGCGGCAAATTA
>Ga0210402_10006191_pt1 | contig 10624 bp, 10 predicted proteins | sample IncBWC7MmetaG_FD_161055 | JGI IMG/M metagenome (GOLD analysis project Ga0210402, IMG submission 161055) | Forest soil microbial communities from Barre Woods Harvard Forest LTER site, Petersham, Massachusetts, United States - Inc-BW-C-7-M | ecosystem: Environmental > Terrestrial > Soil >... | reverse complement strand
TCATCGACGGCTCGCCCCAGCTTCTCATCGGCTTGGCAGCCTTACTCTTCGGTGTCTACCTCATCTGCAGTGCGTCGTCATACGCGAACACCACACTCAGCATTCTGGCTCTGGTCTCCTTGTGTTTGTACCTGCTCCTCCTGATGCGCTCGACACAAATCCTCGAATGGCTCAAAACCCGCATCACCTACCCCCACACTGGCTATACCGCCACGCCTTACTTTGCCGATCGGGACACCTTTGCAAACTCCTCCAATCTCAACTTGGCGTCGGCGCAAAATGGCGACGCATCGGCAATGGAAGAATTAAGGCTGGTGCGAGCCGCACGCGGTCGTCGCCTCCTGTTGACCTACATCCTCATCATGGGCGGTTCTTTCGCGCTGGGGATGATCCACGCCCCTTGGATCTGCGCGTTAACCGGACTTGTGACCGGAATCGCCCTTTGGCTCGCCACGCGCGCAGATGCTCGGCTTTCTTGGATTATCGTGCTCGGTATCCCGCTGCTCGGCCTCTACCTGACTTTCGTAAACATCGTTCCGCGGTCCCGCATGGGCTACTTCGACATCGGCGCCGGTTTCCTATTCCTGCTCGAGGGCCTCGTAACGCTCCTCATCTTCCTCCGCCGAAATCTAGTGGCGGCCGAACGGACACGCTCCGTTGCTTGAAACCTTCCAGGCTGCCGCGGACGCTAAACGACGCTCCGGAAAATATTGGGAAATCGACGGTATTCCTCAAGCCTCTCAAGGACTGTCGCTAATCTTGGTCGGGCAGCTCATTCGGTTTACAGACTGGGGTGACGCAAAACTCCACGCGGGTTCTCTGCTGGGATTGGCACCCTTAGTCGGTATAAGTCTTTGGATCTTGTTTATTCTCAGAGAGCAACGATTTCTAGAGTGGGTAAAAGCACGCGTGACGTATCCGAGGACAGGCTACGTGCAGAGCCCTACATCGCCAAAACGAGACGATCCGGAGTCGCCCCTAAACCCAGAGTGGACACCAGCGAAGCGCAAGATTGCTATGACATTCGTCGCCTTTGCTTTTGCTCTAATTAGTCTGTTTTACCTGGCCGCAGCCCACCCCGCACTCACTTACCTATTCTTCGCTTCGATTGGCTTGCTGCCATGCATTTTTGGAGGTAGTCGTGAATTACACCGATCGCGACGCGAATGGATCGTAGATGGTGGTCTTGCGATCGCTTGGATTACTGGTTGGTTTTTGGGCCAACAAGGCAGCCGACCTGTGTACGCACTGAATTTCGTAGGGTTTTGGCTACTTGTTGCGGGAGCGATTCAGCTAATCCGATATCTCTTTACCAACCCGATCCCAAGAGCGAAGCAGTGACCCCCGAACTCCAGGCTCTCGCCAATCTCGATCGCGTGATTCACGAGCCCGCGCGCCTGATGATTATGACCGTCCTCTACGCCGTCACCGAGGCCGACTTTCTCTATCTCCAACGCGAGTGCGGCCTCACCCAGGGAAACCTCTCCAGCCACCTCGCAAAACTCGAAGAAGCCAACTACGTCGTCATCAACAAAACCTTCAAAGGCAAATACCCTCTCACCATCTGCAGCCTCACCAAAATCGGCCGCCAGGCCTTCGACGACTACGTCCGCAAGATGCGCGTCGTCTCCTCCCACTCCGGCTCCAACGGCCACCGCTGACCTCGTTCTCAGCCAGCCCTGAGCACCTCGTTCTTTGGACTGCGGCAGCCATGCTGCCGCTTTGGAGTGCGGCGGCTTGCCGCCGCTTTTCCGACGTATCATTGAACTTCCGTTCAACCAAAATCTCGTTTGCCGAGTCCCAAGCATCCTTATATGGCACGTGGTCTAATTTTCCTTGACAATTGCCACTTTATGTACTATCATTCGCCATGATAGCCGCGTCGCAAACCCAAAATCCCCTCCCGTCTCTTCACTCTTTCACTCTTTTTGAAAAACTCCAAAAATCTGTGAATTTTACGCCCTTTGTTTTCAATCACTTCCACACTCTTTCTCACTCTTGCAAAAATAAGTCTTTTGTTTGCACACTCTTCCGAAAATGCTCCGGGGTACACCCCCCTGGCCCCTCCAATCCTCAAGAACTACTTGAAGTCCCGTCCCAAAACGGAACGCCTCTCTGGCGTCTTTCTGCCCTTCTCAACCGTATACCCTATACAATGACCGCCATCTCCCAAGTCTGCGTTGCACGCTCCGGAGCACTGGGTGCCACAGTCCGTGCGGTATGCTTTTCCACAACCTTCATGACCGATGACGCCAAGGTCCTCGCCCGCGGTCTGCAGCGCCGCGACCCCGAACTACTCGACCGCCTGATCGAGCAATACCAGTTCCGGCTGTTCCGCTACCTGCTGCACCTCACTGCCAACCGCGAACGCGCCGAAGACTTTTTTCAGGAAACCTGGCTCCGCGTCCTCGAACGTGGCCATCAGTACGACGGCAAATGGAAATTTGAAGCCTGGCTTTTCGCCATCGCTCGCAATCTGGTTCTCGATTGGCACCGCCGCAAAAAGCCGCAGAGCATCGACTCGCTCGCTGGCCCCGAAGAAGACGCCACCTTCGACGTAAAGGACGACCACGGCGAATCGCCGCTCGAACAAGTCCTGCACGCCGAACAAAAATCCGGCGTCCAGCAATCGCTCGAAAAAGTTCCCGCGATCTATCGCGAAGTTTTGGTCCTCCGCTTTCAGGAAGAGCTGCAGCTCGACGAAATTGCCGGAGTCACCGGCGCTCCGATCTCCACCGTCAAGTCGCGACTCTATCGCGGCCTTGACGCCATGAAAAATGCCATGCAAGGAGGCGCCGCATGACAAATGATTTGCACGCCCGTGCACAAAAACTAATCGCGCAACAACACATCGAACCCGTTTCGTCCGACGACCAACGCTGGCTCAATGCCCATCTCGCCGAATGCGAATCCTGCGCCGTCCAGCAACTCCAACTCCGCGAATCTATTTCCGCGTTGCGCACCATTCACCTCGATGTGCCGCGCAACCTCGCCAGCCGCACTCAATTCCGGGTTCGCATGCGCGCTGAGGAACTTCGCGAAAAAGAGCCCGCCAAGAAATTCATCTGGGCCATCGCCGCAGTCTCTTGGGTGCTCGGCCTTGCCACCGCGCCGCTGGTCTGGCACGGCGTTGAATGGCTTGGCCACACCACCGGCGCGCCTAAACTCCTCCTTCAGGCTGGATTCGTTCTCTGGTGGAGCGTGCCCCCGCTAATTGCCGCTTGGGCCGCGCTTGCTGGGCGGCACTTGCCTCAGAAAGATCAGGCCAATTGATTTTTTCAAGCGAGCTGGACGAACAGAAGAAGACGCGAGAGGATCTTAGAAAACGAGGACAGCATGAGCGAAGCATTCGATGAACGCATGAAGTTGATCCGGTTCCGCAGAAAACGGGAACGGTTCCTCTTCCGCGAGGAAATTAAAATCGTGCCGAAATGGCTGGTGTGGACCTGCGTGGTCCTGTGGCTCCTGGCTGTCGCCATCGGCACGCTGATCAATCTCTCCGGCGTCAATGGCGAAACCTTTCCGCCAGACTTGGCCGGTCATCCGGTCATGGCGTCGCTTGCGCTGGGCGGAATCATCACTCTCATCTCAGCGGTCACTGCTATCTGGCTGATGGCCCTCGGTTATGTCTACCGCGATGCGCGGCGCCGCGGAATGAATGGCGGACTCTGGCTGCTGCTATGCATGCTGCTCTCCTGGCCGTTCTTCGCCATCGGCTTCATTCTTTATTTCCAGGTGCGCGAACCGCTGCCATTTCCCTGCCCGCGCTGCTCCACCATGGTTGGCGCTCGCTTCAATTTCTGCCCCAACTGTAAATGCAACCTGCATCCCAGCTGCCCCAATTGCAAACACGAAGTCGCCGAAACCGACAAGTTCTGCCCCTTCTGCGCGCAAGATCTTTCAGCCAGGGATGCAACAGGTTCAGCATTGTCAGGAAGTGCTGCTTGAAGTTTTTGCAAGAATGCGGTGAACAAAAATTTGCAGCGGCGTTAGAAACGTTCGACGGCGAGCGCTACCGCGTTGCCGCCGCCGAGGCACAGTGCGGCGATGCCGCGCTTCAGGTTGCGGCGCTGCAATTCGTACAACAGAGTGACCAAAATTCGCGCGCCGCTGGCTCCGATCGGATGGCCAATCGCTACCGCACCGCCGTTGACGTTTACTTTTTCTGGATTGAGTTTCAGTTGCCGCGTCACCGCAATCGCAGCGACCGCAAACGCTTCGTTCAGTTCGACTAGGTCAACATCTTTGTCGCGGTCCCAGCCGGTTTTGGTCAAAAGTTTTTCGACCGCTTCAACTGGAGCCATCATCACCCACTTGGGTTCGACGCCGCTCACCGCTTGCGCCACAATTCGCGCGATTGGAGTTTTTCCCAAACGCGAAGCATTTCTTTCGCTGGTCACAATCAGCGCGGCGGCTCCATCGTTGGTTCCGGGAGCGTTGCCCGCAGTGACCGTCCCGTCTTTTTTGAACGCGGGTTTTAATTTTGCCAGCGCTTCGAGTGACGTATCCTCGCGCGGTGATTCGTCGTATTTAATTACGATCGGGTCGCCTTTTTTCTGCGGAACTTCCACCGGCAAGATCTGCGCTTCAAAAAAACATGATTTGCGCGCGCGTACCGCTTTCTGGTGGCTCTCAAACGCAAATTTATCTTGTTCCTCGCGCGTGATTTTGTATTTTTCTGCGACCAGTTCTCCGGTCATTCCCATGTGGAAATTTTCGTACGCGTCCCACAATCCGTCATGCACCATCGAGTCCACTACGACTCCGTCGCCGATGCGATAACCGCTGCGCGCTTGCGGTAAAAGATACGGACAGTTGGTCATCGATTCCATTCCGCCGGCGACAACAATTTCGCTTTCGCCGAGCGTCACCGCTTGCGCCGCCAGCGCCACCGCTTTCAGTCCGGAGCCGCAAACTTTATTGATGGTCATCGCGGCGACGCGCGGATCGCATCCGCCTTTCAGTGCGGCCTGGCGCGCGGGATTCTGCCCGAGTCCGGCTTGCACCACGTTGCCGAGAATCGCTTCGTCAATTTGTTTGCTGTCGAGTCCGGCGCGTCGCGCCGCTTCGGCGATAACTTTACCGCCGAGTTCCGGCGCGGAAAAACTGGATAAGCCACCCTGGAATTTACCAACGGGCGTTCGAACGGCGGAGAGAATGACGGGAGTTTCCATGGAGAGCCTCCAAATACTTGACTCTCCATTATAGCGAGTTGTAAATTTCGCCGCTTCGGCGCTACTGCTCGTCGGCGGAGGGGCCGTAAAGGCCGGGGACCGGAACATTGAGCAAACGCAAATAGACAGTGAGTTGGCCGCGGTGGTGGATTAAATGATTCATGATCATTCCGCGGATGCATGCGATGCGCGGCATAGTGAAAATTTCTTGGCCGCCAGCAAGCAACTTCCAATTCACCTCAAAGTCCGCGTCGCTGGCTTTCAGCAACGCTGTGCGTGCTTCGCTGGCTGCTTTATCAAAAGCGGCGAGCAGCTGTTTGTTGTTTTCAATTTTTGGCGGAGTGTAGGTTGGCCCGTCCACTGGAGCGTAGTCGAGGCTTTCAGAATTCAGCGTCATGGTGAGCCACTCGGGAACGGTGCCAACGTGTCCTGCGAGCCAGCCGGTGGTTCCGGATTTGTCGTGCGGTTTCCAATTCCACTTTTCGTCGGGAACGCGCTCGAGAACTTTGCGGGTGTTGGCCATTTCCTGATCGAATTCGGGGAGCAGCGATTGTGCGATGGACATGATTCCTCCAAGAAGTTGATTCCGGCCAAAAGACTATAGGCGAATAAAAAGCGAATTGTCAAGCATCGTTGTATGATTTTTGTTAACGCTGTCGGGCGCCGAAAAAGCGGCGTCAAGCCGCCGCACTCCGCAAAAAGCACACAGCCTGCTCGGGGCAAAAACATCACCCGATATCAAAGAGAGAAATCCACAGTAGAATGCGAGGATGGCGCACGAACGAACTGACTCGTACTTGAAGGATTCGGTTGGCATAATTCGGTACTACAAAAAGCTTGGGGAGAATGCGATGGCGCAATGCCCGGATGCGGGACTGGTGGCGGAGTTCGATGAGCAGTCGAACTCGATTGCGATTATTGTGAAGCATCTGGCAGGGAATATGGTTTCGCGATGGATGGATTTTCTGACGACAGATGGGGAGAAGCCAAACCGCAATCGCGATTCGGAATTTGAAGAGGCTCCGAAAACGCGGGCGGAGATTTTGGATCGGTGGGACACGGGATGGAAATGCTTTTTCACGGCGCTAGAAGGATTGAGCGATGCGGATATGATGAAGACGGTCACGATTCGCGGCGAAGCACATTCCGTCATGCAGGCGATTAACCGGCAGGTCGCGCACTATTCGTACCATGTGGGGCAGATCGCTTTTCTTGCGAGACATTATGCGGGAGCGAACTGGAAGTCGCTGACGATTCCGAAAAAGAAATCTCAGGAATTTAACGCGGACGTTGCGTCCGGCAAGAAATCACAGCGATAGCCGGACTTGAGGGGAGCCTCGGAAACGAGGATTGCATCGAGGTATCTCAGCTGTTATCGTCGCTAGTAAGGAAACTCAAAATGAATCCAGTTCACATCAGTGAGCTCGTTTTCGAAGTGACCGAAGAAGCCGAAGGCGGGTATTCGGCGGAATGCCTGACAGAAAACATTTTTACTCAGGGCGCGACATGGGATGAGCTTCGTGCGAATGTGCGCGAGGCCACAGAAGCTTACTTTTACGATGCGCCGAAGCCAAAATATATCCGACTGCACCTGGTGCGAAATGAAGTGCTGGCGATGGAATGAAGCTCCCACGGAATCTTAGCGGCGAAGATCTAGCCAATGGTCTTTGTCGCCGATGGGACTATAGGAAGACAAATCAAGTTGGCAGTCACATGATTTTGGAAACGGATATCCCGAGTCATCAACGAATATCGATTCCAGCGCACAAATCCTTGACCCTAGGAACGCTTGGAAACATTCTTCGCGCGGTCGCAGCCCACAAGCGCGTGTCAAAAGAAGCCATTCTAAATTCAATTTAATAGGATGCTGTACTTCGCTACCTGTTCGCCTGCTGAAAAGGTAGACTGGCAGGGCTATGGCGACACTGTTCGATTTGTTTGAAGATGGGCCGCGCACGCAGGCTGCCGCGGCTGCGCCTGCTTTGGAGATGAATGCGGCGCAGCGGCGGGCGATTGAGCATGGCGACGGGCCGCTCTTGGTGATTGCGGGGGCCGGAACCGGGAAAACGCGGGTGATTACGGAGCGGATCCGGCATCTGTTCGAACGGGACAGTTCCCTGCTGGGCGAAAATATTCTTGGGCTGACGTTCACGAAAAAAGCGGCGGGGGAGATGCTGCGGCGCGTTAGAAAAACGTGCGGTGAGCGCGCGGACGGTATCACGCTGACGACGTTTCATTCGTTTTGCGAAACGATTTTGAAAGAGGGAGCGCCGGGGCGACTGCCGCTGGAGACGGTGGATCACTGGATTTTGTTGCGGCGGAACATGCGGCGGCTGCAACTGGACAAATACCGGAGGCTGGCGGAGCCGGGACAATTTTTGACGGATTTTATTCAGTTTTTTTCGCGGTGCCAGGACGAGTTGGTTTCGAGCGAGAAATATCAGGAATATGCGGATGGATTGGCGGCGAAGCTGGAAGCGGAGCGCGGGCAACTGGACGAGGAGACGTACAAAGAGCGGCTGGAGGAAGTGGAGAAACAGCAGGAGATTGCGCGAGCGTACCGCGCGAGTGAAGAGTTGTTGCGCGAGAAGAATGCGGTGGCGATCAATGGATTGATGACCGAGGCAGTGAAGCTTCTGGAGAGCGATGCGGCGTTGCGGGAGAAATTGCAGAAACGTTTCCGTCACATTCTGGTGGACGAATTTCAGGATACGAATATCGCGCAACTGCGATTACTGGAGCTGATTGCCGCGCCACCGCGAAATATCGTGGTGGTTGGCGACAACGATCAGGCGATTTACCGGTTTCGCGGGGCTTCGTTCGGGAGTTTCAAATTATTTTTGCAGCGATTCGCGGGATGGAAGGAAGGCAAAGACTCGACGAAGTTGCGGGTGCTGCTGCAGGAGAATTACCGTTCGACGCCGAACATTTTGCGGGTGGCGACGCAGGCAATTTCGCACAACGAAACGAGCGCGGACTTTCCGAAGAAGGCTTTGAACGCGAGCAAAGCGGAGGGGGAGCGGGTTCGAATCGTTGAGCTAGTGGACGCGGAGCATGAAGCGAGCTGGGTGGCGGGAGAAATTGAGCGGAGCCACCGGGCGGGCCGGCACTGGAAAGATTTTGCGGTGCTCTACCGGCAGCACGCGCACCGGGACTTGCTGGTGGAAGAGTTGTCACGGCGCGCGATTCCGTTTGTGATCAGCAACCTTTCGATCCTGGAGCATCCGCTGGTGCGGGATGTGCTGGCTTATCTGCGGTTGATCGCGCATCCCTATGACGATGTGGCGTGCGCGCGGGTGCTGGCGGCTCCGGCGTGGGGGCTCGCTGCTCCGGATATCGTGCGGATGGCGGAACGGGCGAGGAAAGAGCGCAAGGCGATTTATGACGTGCTGCAATTGCCGCAAGCCGAGTTGCCGTTTGATGCTTCGCCCGCGGCGGTTGCGGCACTGCTGGAATTTCTGGGCGAGCAACGGAAAACGATGCGGCGCCGGACGGCGCGGGAGATTCTGAGCGATGTGACGGAGTGGCTGGAAATTGCGCAGCGGGCTGGCGGGCAAGACAGAAAATATGTGCAGAGGCTGGCGGAATTCGTGAAGGAGTGGGAAGCGAAAAGCGAAACGCGGCAGCTTGGGGAATTTCTGGAGTATCTGGATTATTTCCAGCAGGCCAACGGAACGATTGCGCTGGATGATGATGTGCCGGGCGATGCAGTGCAACTGATGACGGTGCATGGCGCGAAAGGGCTGGAGTTTCCGCAGGTGTTTGTGATTCGGGTGAATTCGCGGGCGTTTCCGGCGGGAGATCGCAAGCCGCTGTTCGAGTTTCCGCTGGAATTGATGAAGGAAGAGTTGCCGGAGGGCGATTACCACACGCAGGAAGAGCGGCGGTTGTTTTATGTGGCGTTGACGCGGGCGGAGGAGCGACTGACGTTGACAACGATTGCGGAGCGGAAGGGCAAGGTGCCTCTGTTCATTGAGGATATTGTGATGGACCCGGCGATCAAGAAACGGGATGTCTTGCAGATTGCGCCAAAAGTGACGCCGGGGGAAAGCAAAAAGGAAGTAGAGTCCGACAAAGAACCCAATGAAGGTTTTCTTTTTCCGGTGAAGGGACCGGCGAAGATTTTTTCGCGGATTGCAGAGTGGGCGGAGAGCTATCATCCGGAAATTCCAGAGCCGCTGAAGTTGAGTCCTTCGAGCGTGATGGCTTACCGGAGTTGCCCGCAGCAATTTTTGTTTGAGAAGCTGTGGCTGATCGAGGGAGAGGCGAAGGCGACGCTGACGTTTGGGCGAGTGGTGCATTCGACGATCAAGCGAGCGATGCTGGAAATGAAAAAGGGGCGGGACCTGCCGTTCGAGGAAGTGCAGCGGATTTATGAGACGGAATGGTCGGCGATTGGATTTGAGGACGACTACCAGGAGCAGGAGTACAAGAAAGACGGGCTGGAGCAGTTGCGGACGTTTCATGCGGCGATGATGGAGTCGTTGCCGAAAATCCTGGAGCAGGAGAAGGGGTTCGAACTGGACCTGGAAAACAATGTGATCGTGAAGGGTAGGATCGATCAGATTAATTCTCTGGGGCGCAAGGATGTGGAGATTGTGGACTACAAAACCGGGAAACCGCGGAAAGACGCGGATGCGAAGAAGGATTTGCAGTTGAGTATTTATGCGATTGCGGTAAAAGAGATTCTGGAGCTGAATCCGGTGCGGCTGGTGTTCCATTATTTGCAGAATAATCAGCGGCAGGAGACGACGCGGGACGCGAAGCAACTGGATGAAGCGCAAAAGACGGTGCAGGAAGTGGCGGCGGAGATTCGAACGGGAGAGTTTGCGGCGAAGCCGGGATATCAGTGCAGAGGGTGCGCGTATAAGCCGATTTGTCCGGCGTTTGAGGAGGCGTTGGCGGCGGGGGTGTGAGGCGCGGGTTGCAGCTGTGGGATTTTTCTTGGGGCAAACATATGGCGACAACTGGGCACCAAAACCGACGATTTGAAATCCGGGCCTTCATGGTCCGCCATCAGTACAAGGTGTTGGCTGTCTCAATCGCTGCCGGGATCGCCTGGGTGGGAATTTACAAACTGGTCGCAAACTCATGGTTCCTTTCTCGCCTGAGCTTGTTGATTGCGATCGTTTGTTTTGTTCCCGCTGGGATTGTTGTTCTCGCTCACTTCCGAGAATTCGGGCCATTCTTATGGTGGGACAGGAGTAATAGCGTTCTGACCACTCGTCGCTCGCCCAAATTAGAAAAGGCTGAATTCATTTTGATGACTGTTCTGTGGTCGGCGATCTTTGTGTTCGTCGTCGTAGTGATATTCTTTCTCGCACGATAGAAACCCTCAAGAGCTTCGTCCGATGTAAGGTCATCTCGGTATGGTCAATTTCAAGGCAAAGCAAAGCGTAGGGAGAACGAATATGCAGGCAATGACGGTGGTTGCGATTGCGGCGGCGTTG
>Ga0210402_10006190_pt1 | contig 10625 bp, 9 predicted proteins | sample IncBWC7MmetaG_FD_161055 | JGI IMG/M metagenome (GOLD analysis project Ga0210402, IMG submission 161055) | Forest soil microbial communities from Barre Woods Harvard Forest LTER site, Petersham, Massachusetts, United States - Inc-BW-C-7-M | ecosystem: Environmental > Terrestrial > Soil >... | reverse complement strand
CGGACAAGAACAATTGCTTCGATGCCGTATGACGCAGGTTTTCCAGATACCGAATCGTTTGCTTCTGATGCGGGCCGCAAATAAACACTGAGTCAAAATAATCGAATGAATAGGGCCGATTAAATGCCTTATCGGTTGGCGAGTGAATGATATGCGCGTAGTGGCGCACTTGTTTCGAGCGCTTTATTTGCAGCACATCGAGTCCCGGAGTGGTCATGATGCAGATGTCAGCTTTCAGCGTATTCAAATACCCCCAAGCCGCGTAGCTTTTACCAATGTGTTTGGTGCAGACCAGACCAGCACTGTACGCTAGCAATGGATCATGTTCATCGCTAGACAAATACAGGCAAGCAATGCCGCGCTTGACCAATGCATCAAGTATTGGCCTGAAGGTACCAACATATTGCCGCCCCTCGCTATAAATCACCAATTGCTGGCTATGTTCGGCTAACGTTGGTTGCTTACCTATAATTTTCAATAAGCGGCTGCGGTTTTTGTAAAATATGCCTTTCAACACAAAAAACGAGGCTGTGGCAAATCCCATCACAACCGAAAAAAGCAAGCTTCCGGTACCAGGATCAAGATAAAGCAATAGTGCGGGCGACAGCCCAAAATAAACATCAGATACGGTAATCATTGCAAGCTATTTCCTGTTGATCAATATTAAACGACGCGTTCGCGCCGCCCTTAGCTCGTTCGCATTATTTTTTGCATTCGCCAATGCCAACCAAAAACACACTAACGTTTCTCCCCCACATTTACTCACGATTCACTACCAGCGCATAGAGCCAATCAATCGCAATAACCAGTGAGCAATAGATCAGCATTAGCAGGTCAAATTGCGTTAAATAGGCCACGAATACGGATGACCTGTCGACAAATTGCGGGAAAATCGACATGAAGAAAAAATTACTTCAAAATTCATAAGCTACAGGGATAATTCTTCGACAAAGCGCTTACCGAGCCTCACGCTTTGCACTGGTCTCGCGATAATTTTCATACTGGGATTACGCCACAGTTTGATCCCTAAAAAATCAAATAGGTCCCACCAATAAATCAGCTGTAGTGCAAGATCACCCTGATCTTCATGGCATCCGCTCCCAGTTTTCAGATTTTGTGACATCACTTTTCACACGATACATAGCGTCAATCACATAAGAGTCGCCATTTTGACTACTTGGTTGCCACGGGGTTTCGTGCAGGGTGACACTGCCTTGTAGGGTTTGATAATGGATCGTTTTCCCGGTTGCCCTATCCACGCATCCACCCAAGACGTCACAAATGATCCCTGGAACGCTGGCATTTGAAATGAACTCTTTTGACTCTTTTAGTGGCGCAGTGTCGCCCAAATCCTTAATCATCAAAAAACTTTGGAACATCGAATAACGCACTTGATTATTGACATTTTTCAACGCCGGGTTGTTTGAAACCCAGCCATGGTCAGAAGCGACTACGACCATTGTATTATCGTAGATGCCATTAGTTTTTAACCATTCCATATACTGCCCCACCATTTGCACCGTGCATTTTGTGGTTTGATAAATGGCGGCAGTATCTACGGTTGAATACTTTTGCATTAAACTTTTTATTGCAGGGTCAGATGATTTCAACGTGCTATCTGGCATGCAACTTCCATTCAACAATAACGGCGCACGCGTCAATTCATTACTGATAAAGGTGAAGGTGTTCCGCTTTGCCAATGTGTCGGAAAACTTCCCCAGGCTGTCTAGACTGAAATAATTTTTTAAATACTTGTCTTCTTTTTTTCTCCACGCGTAGGACAACCCTAGCCATTCGCCATTAGCATAAATCGCCTGTCGTAGTGAACTTGGAGCAATTTTAAACAAGCTGACGCCAAGATATTGCTGCGCCAAACCTGTGTAGAGTTGCTTTTCTTCACGCGCCTGCGCTAATTTATCGCCGACGTATTTTCCTATCGTATGGATACAATGCCCTTGCTGATTTTTTTCGTACAGATCATTGAATTTCTCACAATCGCCTTTACGCTGAAATCCGAACCAAAACGGATCCGAGTACAATACTTGATAATCGTTCTTGCTAAAGTTGTCGGCGTAGAGCTTATAAGCATTGCTGACCTTTTCTTCTAGCGACGGGCCGGGGCGTTTGTTAATTTCAGATACCGTGTAGTCGAAACCGCCAAATAACGCAGGCAAGCCATTAATCGTTCGGTTGCCAGTCGATACCACATTCGAATACCAGGAAAAGCCGTTGAAACTTTTCGCTAACGAAGGGTCATCATTCAAAATGTCCGGCATATAACCGCTCATTGCGCCGTCTACGAAGAGCAGCACTACGTTCTTCCCTTGCTTGGAATAACTGAATAATTTCCTGTTGCCGGAAATTTCTTCTTCCGATTTCTTGGAAATGCGCTCATGTATTGAATACAAATTGAATGCACTCATGCTCAGACTAGCGATGATCAACACCGCGACCGCATTCGTCAGGACAGATAAATGATTACTCAATAAATAGAAAGCCAGCATCAGGCAAGCCAGCGCAACCAAACAATCAAGTGCAATCTTTGTTTGCGAGAACAGCAAAGCTGCTGGGTTCGCGAAAATGAAATTATCCAGCACCCCCGCATCAGTTTGAAAGACAAAGCCAAATGCAAGCACCGCAAACAATACAGTCGCGCCTAGGTAAATATATCCAGTTCGTAATGCTGGTGACGAAAACCGATACACCAGAAATGCCAGCAACCCGTATAGCAAGCCAGCCGCTAATGCGATCTCGCAGAAATACAAGGGATAGCCATGCAAACCATCTACATTGTCCTCGAAGGCAGCCAGCGATAACGGCAACGCGACTAACACTACTAAAAAGATACAAGTTGCGATTAAGGAGTACAGAGTTGCATGTCTGTTTTGAAAACCCGCATGCATTTGTTGGAATCTGTGCACTAAGTACATTCTTTTATCCTTTTGATAGTATTTTGTCGATCCGTCGTGTAGATCCAACTTTTGATCACCGAAATCACATTACTGACTGTCCAATATAGTACTAACCCTGCCGGTGATTGGTAGAGCAGCACCAGGAAGACAACGGCAACCACATAACTTTGGATGGCTTCGCGCGGATCCAGTTTTCTCGAGTACAGATAAACCGCAATCAGGTTAAACAGAGTCATCAAAATCGGCATCAAATTGACGCCGAATAACAGGCGATCCGGACGGCCTAGATCAGTGATGCCGATAAATTCGACTCCTTCCAGCTGCTGGTAATGCGCCAGTAAGCCAAAGGTCGCGACGAAAAATGGAATCTGTATCGCCAGCGGCAATACTGCACGAAGAGCATAAATTGGGTGATACCGGTTCTGGCGATACAAGGTGCGCATCATCCAGTACCGTTCCTGGCTCTTAAATGCGAATTTAAATTCCGCGACTTTTGGTGCCATTTGTCGCTGAATATCGCGCTCCTTTTTTTGTATTTTTTCCGCAAGGTGGTATGCAGGCAAAAGCAGCAGATTGAAGACAATACTGAGCAGGATAATTGCCAGGCCATAGCTTGATGTAGCGTTATAGGCGTGCTCCAAAACGAACAGCAGGACGGATTTTATTGGTGCGATCAAAACCAGGTAAATAACATTGAGCATATGGATTTCAGTGGTGTGAGGGGTTTTCCGTCGCTTACGCGAAAAGCCTATCGGCAATCTCTAAGTCTTCAGGCGTATCCACTTCAAACCAGCGCATGTCCAAAGTAGAAACTGCACCGATATGCATGCCTTGTTCGACCAAGGATTGCATCGCGTATTCCAGCGGTGCCTTTGGACCTTTGGCGGCAATGGTGTGCTTGACCGCATTGCGAAGCGCGGTTAAGGCGGCGGCTTTGCGCACCCAAGTCACGTTGACGGTTTTGTGTGCTGACAACAGCGGGAAATCGTTGCTGCGCACGGATTCATGAGCCCATGCCGTCACCCGTCCATCTTCAATCAGTGCAAAGGTGCCCGACAACGCGGGTTCATATGCCGCCAGCAAAGTCACGGCATCCGGCGCGACGCTGGCGGCCGTGAGTGTGCGTCTCAGCAATTCCGGCTCCAACACGACATCGCCTTCAATCAGCAGCAAATGATGATCTGTCGACACGGCTTGCAGGGCAAGATCGAGCGAAAACACCGAACCAGTAACCGAATAATTGGGGTTCTCGACAAAGGAGACCTCGAGCTGCGGATAATGCTGGGCAACGAAGTGTTGAATCTGCGGGGCCAAGTAACCCACCGCAATCACCACGCTGCGAATGCCGTGCTTGGATAAATTATCGAGCATGCGCTGCAGCATCGGTATGCCCGCGACTGGCACCAAACACTTTGGTTGCTCTTTGGTGTTGGTGCCCAAGCGACTACCTAAACCTGCGGCCAAAATAAGTGCGCAGGTTTCGGCGGCCAGCGTTGTAATGTTGGAATTCGTCAATTGATTTTCCTTTGCTCTATTATTCACTTAATTTCATTAAAAAATTGCTTCAGACGTGACAATCCTTCCAACACATCTTCCTTGCTAATCGCATATGAGACGCGAATGCCGCTACCATCGCCAAAAGCACTTCCTGAAACCACCGCGACCTGAGCCTGACTCAAGATCAGTTCACACAGGTGATCGACATTGGTTACGACTTGACCGCGGAAGGTTTTTCCGATCTTAGCTTCAATATTTAAAAACAAATAAAATGCACCTTCTGCAGGAGCGGCTTCAATGTCTTGCATTTGTGCGACGATTGCCTGCGCTGCCAGCAATCGCTCTTGCAGCAAGCGATTAACGTTGGCGATAAAGGCGCCATTTTCATTTTCGAGCGCCGCTTGCACTGCGTATTGCGACACGCTGTTGGGATTAGACGTGGTATGTCCTTGTAAATTTTCCATGGCCTTGATGACAGCTATGGGGGCAGCTACATAACCAACTCGCCAGCCAGTTAACGCATGACTTTTTGAAAAGGAATTGACCAGCACGGTGCGCTCTTTGACTTTCGGACATAATTTGACCACGTTGCTATGGACTTGGCCGTCACGCAGCAACGACGCGTAGCACTCATCGAACACAATCCAGAAATTGTGTTTGAGCGCCAGTTCAGCAATTTGTAATAATTGGTCGGCATCGTACATCGTGCCAGTTGGGTTATTTGGACTATTAATGATGACAGCCTTGGTCTTGGGTGAAATCATCGCTTCAATGTCGGCTGCCATCAACTTATAACCGCGCGGCCTGGTATCGACATACACAGGTTTCGCGCCCGCGATTTCGACCTGAGTTGGAAAAGTGACCCAGTAGGGCTGCGGAATAATTACTTCGTCACCGGGATTCAACAAGACCATAGCGGCGTTGTACAACGCTTGCTTCGCACCCGCCGTCAAGCCAACTTCATTCTCCTGGTATTCAATTGCTGAGTGTTGCGAAACATGTTTCGCCACCAACTTACGCAAGCTATTCATGCCCATCGTTGGTGTATAAACATTTCGTCCATTTTCAACCGCCGTCTTGGCCGCGATCTTGATGATATCGCTGGTATCGACATCCAGTTCGCCAGCAGCGAAGTTGATGACCTGAACGCCTGCCTCCTTTAGCTCATTGGCGAGCACACGCATTTTTGAGGTACCAGGTGGAGTAATCAATTGAGTTCGTTCAGCAAGTTTCATGAGAGGCTTTCATTTTTCAAAATATTTAGACATGTCAATATCCGCCAGCGTTGCTTGCTCGTCGAACGCCAAACCGAGACGATGCGCGTGTCCCCGAGTTGATCGCACTCTGGTTAGAATGGTGAGGCGTGATGGCGATACGAGCGGTCTGTCGAATTGAGGGCAATAATCGCTATAAAAGTACATGAGCTGCCGGATGCCGCTATTTTTTGTACATACGTTCTCTTTTGAGCGAAAAATCGGCATCAGGCATCCGAGCATTTTTTCAATGCTCTTTACGCCAACAAACTTATGGGGTATTAGCGCGTTCCTGGAATTAACTGGAGAATCTCGTTAATTCCTAAGCAGTGTTGTTCTACTTCTAGGGTACGCCCGTGTTTGAGAATCTCGCTTGCCACATGTTGCATTGCAACATAGGCCGAACGTAACATATGGTTTGCGTAAATAACGACATTGAAACCAGCTTCCTCAAGGTCAGAAAAATAGGTTTGAGCATAGCTGGTGGGGACACAAATTAACGGGCTGTGTGGATATTTTGATTTGAATCTTCGGGCAAATTCGATCACTTCATCGGGGGCTTTTTGCCGACTGTGAATCATGATGCCATCTGCACCAGCCTCGACGTAAGCAAAGGCGCGTTGTAGTGCATCTTCCATACCCGCATCCAAAATCAGGCTTTCGACGCGCGCGATAATCATAAAATCGTGGGTAATTTGTGCCGCCTTGCCAGTGCGAATCTTGTGGCAAAACTCTTCTATGCTTTCTTGTTGTTGTGCTACATCATTGCCAAATAGGGAATTTTTCTTCAAGCCGGTTTTATCTTCAATGATGACGGCTGATACTCCGACCCGTTCAAGCGATCGCACATTCAAAGCAAAGTGTTCCGGCTTACCGCCGGTATCACCGTCCATAATCAGCGGGATCGACGTCACTTCAAAGATATCATTGATATTCGACAAACGGTTCGGGATATCGAGCGCTTCGATATCAGGCTTGCCACGCTCGGTCGAGTCTGTAAGGGAACTGGACCAAAACGCATCGTAAATGATCGCTTCGCCAGTTTTTTTATCTTTCAGGCCGGCATTTTCCGCTAGCAGTGCAGAAATTGGACTGTGGGTCTCAAGTACACGTAAACATTTCTTGTGGGTCAATGTTAATCGTAGTTGCGCTCGCCTTGTGTCTGTGGTGACACCTGGATGAGATATTGTTTTCATATTTACAATGTTGTCTATTATGATTTGTATAATGCTAATATTTTAACAGGAAAATATTTTTGTAACACTATTGTAATAATTCTATTTTGGAAAGAACCAAATTTCAGTTTTGAAAAATCGCATGGCGCAAAAGACAGCGTTTCTCCCTCATCATCAAAATTAAGCAAACAAATCATTAGAGTTACCGCTTAACTTCAACGATAAATATGAGTATGGATACAAGTCCGTCATTGCCAATTTTCCATTCCATACGGCTGCCAGTTTTGCGAAACCCACTTGGGTTGGATGAATTTGATTTTCCCAATCTGCGTTATTCTTGATAAAAACCGTCAACGATGGTCGGTTTTATCATTTCCAGTTTCCTCGGATTGTAGTGTTCGCATTTCCACAATTAACGCGTATGAAAATCTTGTCATTGGTCCTGCGAGAATGGTTTCCCCAGGAAGTTCGCGACCCCCAACGATAAGATTGCGACTACTACACTTTATTATTTTCACGTTGATATGGTCACGTGATATTCGCAACATATTCAACCAATAGCGCGCATTGATCTCATCTCGATTGTTCGGGAAATTCTCCGATCTTGTATTTTTCTCGCAGCTTTTCTACCAAGATATGCTCTCCCGATAAGAACGCATTGAATTCCTCAATCACTTCAGGGTGTTTGATTGTCGACAGACAAAAATCGCTGTGCCCGTAAGGCAATCCAGGATCGAATACCAAGCGACCTGGTTGTCGTAACACGTCTCTTAGTTTGGCATTGGCGACGTCGATGTTGATAAATACTGCGTCGATACGATTTTGCATCGCATCTCTAAGCAATCCTTCGAAACTGCCATTGGTCACGACTGTTATAGATTTGTTTTCGATTTCCTTTATATACGGCCACGGTGTAAATCCGTTCACCGTGCCCAGAGTTTTGATTTGCCCGACATTGCGCCCTTTGTTTTCAGGAAGGACCATGGCAACATCGTTTGAAACAACCAATGGTCCGCTATAAGAGATCATCAGCGACGAGCGAAGTTCAGGTTTCCACTTCGGATTGTCCGGATACTTGAAATCAAGCGTGCGCTCACCTAGATATTGGGAGAACAGGCGATTGACCCCCAACGGAATATATTTGAAGGTATAACCTTGCTTTTTCGCGAATGCATCAAGCACTTCTCTGGAAAAGCCAATGTATTCCCCATTCTCAACGGCTGAAAACGGGGTGTACTGCAGATTCTCGACGCCAATTGTAAATATCGGAGCACAGACGCCATTAATATGATTTCCGAAAAGCAAAATCATTGCCAGAATGCATACCCGAGAAGTCGACATGATCCGCGTCCTTTTAGCTCAGCTAGACGAGTCAAATATTATTGTAATCGGCTGTCGTTGTTCATGAACAACGTGCTGTGCAATTATTTGCACCAATATTAATTGTAGGTCTAGACTGGGCTTTCGCGAAAGCTGAATTCAACCATTTCTTACCAAAAGCGATAAGTGTTGCACACATTTCACTCGTTTGAATTCGCTGGATCAACGGTACGGAATGCGCGCAAACTAGCATTTGAACGTCTCTTCACCTTACAGTGAGGTATCGTATGAAAAAGGCAAAGCTCGCAGCTCTACTAATTTTCGGAATTAATTTTTTCAGCGCACCCAGCTATGCACAAGAGGCGCTGATCGTTTATGGCATCGCCGATGTCGGCATTGTGTCCGATCATGGTTCCAGTGCAAACGGTTCGATCTTGCAAATGCAGACCGGTTTGCAATCACAGAGTCGCCTCGGCTTCAAAGGCAAGGAAGATCTTGGCGGCGGCATGTCTGCCGACTTCGACATGGAATCCGCCGTCAACGTTACTAACGGTGCTTTGGTCTTTTCCGGTCTCCTATTTGGCAGCCAAGTTTGGGCGGGCATGAATGGCCCAATGGGGAGCGTGAAATTCGGCCGCATGTTCACGCCTTACTTCGGAGCGATCGCCACGACCGACCCGTTCGACGCCACTGGACCGGGCGACGCCACGCGCTTGTACGGCGCCTCGGGTTACCGCATGAACAATGCCGTCAGATATTCGCTGCCGGAACTAGGCGGTTGGTATGGCGATTTTGCTTACGGTTTCGGTGGTGTTGCCGGCGATACTGTAGCCAACCGTGAGCTCAGTGCCGCTGTCGGCTATTTGAAAGGCCCATTAGACATCAAGATTGCCAGCCATCGCACCGACGACGCGACCGCCACCAATGCCACCAGGAATACCATGGTGGGCGGCACCTATGATCTGGCAAGCGTCAAGATATGGATGTCCTATGCGGCCGACAAGGACGACGTCAGCCTCGATACGCGTGAGATGTTAATCGGCGCGACCATGCCGGTCGGCCCGCATGTGTTTGCGGCTGACTATATACGCAAGACCGACAAATTCAATACCAATGCAAATGCCAACCAGTTGGTATTTGCCTACTATTATTATTTGTCCAAGCACACCAATACCTACACGATTTTTTCGCGCTTGACGAATGACAACGCCGCCAGCTACAGCGTTGCAATTCCGGGTACAACGGACAATATCGTTGCCGTCGGCATTCGTCACAAATTTTGAGATGGATTTTGACCTGGTATCGGTGATGGACGGAAACATCCCACGAGCTTGATAGGAGACGAGATGAACAAGTTATTGACATTCCTCGCCGCTCTATTGACCTGTTGTGCGCCATTGCCCTGTCTTGGAGCGGACGTCAGCATGGCATTCGGCGAAAAAATTCCGCCATTCTGTTTTCCTGAAACCAATAGCGGCATTGAAGTGGAAGTGATAAGCGAAGCGCTAGCGTACAGAGGCCATCACTTGATTCCAAAATACTTTCCTTTTGCGCGAATTCCACTTGAATTCAAGATAAAACGAGTCGACGCAGCAATGACGGATCTCGGTGTGGACCTCACACCATTCGGTGCATTTTACGCCGACCCAGGGATTTTTTACGACAACGTATTCATTTCGCTCAAGGAGCGTAATCTCGTGATTAATAAACCAGAAGATCTGAAAGGACTGACGGTAATTTCTTTTGAAGGTGCGGCAAATCGTTACCCTGACTGGCTCGGGCCGGTAAAAAAGGACGGTCACTATTTCGAACAAAATAATCAAGAGTTACAAGTATTGACTTTGGACAAAGGGCGCTATGATTTAGTACTCAGCGACCGCAACATATTTAAATATTTCACATTGAAACTGAGGAAGGAAAAAGGCTTTGCGCCTAAGGCGACTGAAGAACATAGTTTTGTGAAATTCAATCCAATGGATTATCGTGCGGTGTTTCGCGACAAGGGCGTTCGAGACGACTTCAATGCCGGGCTTGCGCATTTGAAAGAAACAGGACGTTTTCAAGCGATATACGATAAATACCTGAAAGAATGATGTCATACAACTTGCTCGTGCTGAAAGTGCCGCGTGCCATTTCACGGTATACAGTTCACCCCAACTTTTGGCATTTGCATTGGGCGAAATCGGGTAGACAAATATGTAGAAAATTCTTAATTGCTAAATCAGATCGCGACCACCTAACTTAATTTGCGTGATCAACGATTTCCATCGGAGATTGATTGCACTTATGTCTCGCACTTCGCTTAACTTTCTTAAACTGCATCAATTTATTTTAGGTGCTGTTCTTGCCATTTTATCTTCGACGTCACATCCACAATCTGCCGCACTGCCATCCAATCAAATAGATCCCAAAGATTCTGGACAATCACCGGGTAACTCGTTGGTGACAACGCCCGTTTGCCCACGACC
>Ga0210402_10006188_pt1 | contig 10626 bp, 10 predicted proteins | sample IncBWC7MmetaG_FD_161055 | JGI IMG/M metagenome (GOLD analysis project Ga0210402, IMG submission 161055) | Forest soil microbial communities from Barre Woods Harvard Forest LTER site, Petersham, Massachusetts, United States - Inc-BW-C-7-M | ecosystem: Environmental > Terrestrial > Soil >... | reverse complement strand
GGACGCCGCCGCGGCGAGAGATACTACCGTCGCGAGATGAAGCTTCCAGCGCATACTTGTCAGTAACCCGTCCCAGTTGCCAGGTGGCCGTGAGACTCAACCATCTGAAGGAATGGTTCGCGAGCGCCGACAAACCAGCCCTGTTGGTCATCGATCTTCTTAGGCCGGAGCGGCGATGCCAGCATCAGGACCACACCTCCGCCGATCGCCATAGCCAGTAAAGCGAAAACGCTGAACGCAGCCAGATCGTACTTGTCTATCACTGCAGCAGCTACCGGAGGTACAGGCGAGGCTACCAATAACGCAATTCCCGCCCACCGCATGGTTCGGCGCGCACGCCGATGCCGCTCGCAAAGCGGAACAATGAGTGTCATTCGCTTGCATCTGCTGAAGTAGACGATCGAGTAGATGATGATGCCAATGAGTCCGAGGAAAAGAAATAAGGCCCACAATGGGTTGCTCCAGACAAAGTTCTTTTCCCATGGAGGTTCGACCCCCGGTTGCGCGCATTTCACGCAAAAAGACGGCAGCACAGCCCCACGGATTACCACCAACTTATTGCCTTCCCGCCACACTACCGGTTCGGCGGGACGCACTGCCACCACTGGAACCGGGATGTTGCCGATCACCTGAGAAACAGCCACCCACTCGTTCATGCCCTCACTGCGCGTCAGGTCGGTGACCAGAATACTGCCGGCAGCTACATAGCGTTGCAGATCGGCCAGAGTGTAGGGGCCATACTCCTGGTCATCTCGAGAAATGAAGTAATTCATATCGCGTCATTCCCTTAGGCTCCCTGTGGCACCGGTAACTGACCTTGTTTCTTCATTTCGTTAATCCGAGTGAAGTGGAACTGGAAATAGTAGATGCCGAAAAAGAAGGTCATGACGCCGCTCAGCCTGATGGCCAGCGGCTCCGCGGAGTTGTAGTGTTCCTCAATGTCAGAACGCATAGTGAAAGCTGCAACCTGCCACATCACGGCGCCTGCCAGGTTGAGGAGCCCGCTCAACGGTGCGGACTCCTTGTTCACGTTCAAGAATAGGCTCGCAAAGAGAAGACCTATGCCAATAGCGGCATAGATCATGCACTTGGATTCTGGCCGTACCTTGCGTACCCAAGCCGCCTGGACGAATATCCAGATCCAGCCGAAGAGCCCACAAGTAATTACTCCCAGTAGCACGGCGATTCCCCAATGGAGATTAGGGGGATTGGGATACCACGTACTCGGAGTTGCTGTTGCCGTCTGCGGCGCGACCGGCACCGGGATGTTGCCGATTACCTGAGAAACAGGAAACCACTCGGTCATGCCTTCGCTGCGTGTCATGTCGGTGACCAGAATGCTGCCGGTCGCAACATAGCGTTGGAGGTCGGCGAGAGTATATGGCCCGTATTCCTGGCCGTTGCGAGTAATGAAGTAGTTCATTGGCGACCCGTTTTAGGCGAATTGAACTCCGTCAGCATCTTTCTTGATCAGACAAATCTCCGTTACGGCCCAAAGCCAGCTGATAAGAGTGCCATAACCCTGCGAAAACAGCCACAAGGAGAACAAGCTCAAAGCCACTTGGGCTGCACCGCGACGGTAATATCCGGCATAGAAACTGTGCGCACCAAAGAACCCGAGAAACAAACCCAGCAAGACGTAAATCACGCGGTTCTTGTGCGCGTCAACGCCGGCGTACATCTCGGCGGCGGTCAGGCGAGGAGTGTTGTCCACTCCAGGGAAAAGCGTCGCGTTTTGGTTGCCGTATCCGGGCGGCCGCGGAGGAGGCGCTACTGCTGTTGTGTCTCGCGCCCGATCGGGCGGTGGCGGCGGGGCAATCGTGTAAGCCGGAGGAGCCAGAGGGTTCATGCTCTCCGGCATGGCCGGCGCCGACGGAGTCAATTCTGAATTGGTGAGACTGATCTTGGGTTCATCAGCCGGCGCCTTTGTGCAACCGAAAACTGTGCAGCCACCGTTTTCGGTGAAGCAGTCCCGATGGTGCGGCGTGCTGCAACCGGGACACTCCATGCGCCCTTCATCGGCGGCGTCAATGTCCGTCCGGCAATAGGGGCAGACTGGGTTCATTTTTTGTGCTTTTCCTGGTAGCGAAATGCGTAGCGGCCAATCTGAATGATGGCGCCGCTCTGCAAGACCTGAAGGCGGACGGGCGAACCACCCACAAACACCGGTCCCGCGCCGCGAATCTGCACTCGTGCGCCGTTGATTTCCACCACCGCATGTTGCGGAAGGATGTTCGCGTCTTTGAACAGGTAAATGTCGTTTTGCTGCGCGCTCCCCAACACCGTGGAGGACTTGTAAAGAATGAATTGTTTTCCCGCCAGCGGCCCCGCCGTGACGTAAAGCCAGCGGTCCTTGAGCGCGCTTTCGACCAGGCCCATGCCAACCCCGGCGGCCATTCCAAGCAGACTCAGTCCAACCGCGCGGCTGGCCCCGCCTCCGTGCAAAGCCATGTCAATGGGATCGAAAATCACGCCGCCGATTCCCGCCCCGATGACGCCACCCAGTGCGCCATAGAGAGCTTTTCGGGACGATTGGCCCAGGATGCCATAGACCACTCCTGCGGCGGCACCAAAGATCATCCAGGCGAAGCCGCGCACAATCCAAAATGCGGGATGGCGATAGGTTTGAACGCCCCCGCTCACACAGATGGAAATTCCAATGTTGAAGATGATATTGGCAAAGAAGCTGAAAACGAACCCGAGTACCACGCCCAGCGGTAAAGACAGCGCGGAGCGAATCAACGCCTTGCGCACGGACCGTTCTACGATGCTCTCGGAGATGGCGCAGGCTACGCAGACCAGGGTGATGACCATGGGCAACAGCCAGATGTTGCCCCAGCGGTGGCCGCCACTGGGGCCATCGACGAAAGCCGGCTCACAGATGGCCCAACCGGCGAGGGCGCCAAGAAATCCCGCGATCCCGAGGTAGAACCAGCCTTGCAGGAAAATACTTCCGCGCTCTTCGCCCAACGCCGCCGGACTCTCTTCTCCGGTGCCGATCGACCCGTAGTTTCGCGCGCCCGTTGTGGTTGCCGCAGCCGGAGCCAGCTCACCCTGCGCCGGAACATTGGCAAGATCGTCCAGTGTGATCTTGATGGTCTCGTTGTTATCGCTCGGCATGTTTCCCCTTGTCGTCCTTATTGCCCGGACTCGTGGCGGGTGGCGCGGCCTGGTCCGGCGAGGCGGGAACCGACGCAGGCGGCATCAACTTTCCCGGTTCGAGATTGGGAGGTGGCTGCGTGTCCAGCACAACTTGCCCGGTATGCGGGTCGTAAAGGCCGATTGGTTGCATCGTCCTCGGATCTACTAGATAGATCAAGATGTGTGGGAAGAAAAACCAGGCCACAACACAGCCGATCGCAGCAGTACACAAATAAGACAGGATCGTCACCGTCCAGTTCATCCAGGGGGCGGCGGATTCCTGATCGCTTCTTGGGATCACAAGATTTTGGTCCGGCTCCTCCTCTTCACCCGAGGAAAACCGTACTGGTTCCGCTTTTCCCGACTCGTTCGCTAGTTCTCCACCCCTGCGATCGGTAATGGCGATTTCAGGAAGGCGCTCCAGCCGTTTGCCCACCCAGCCAAAACACCCTTCCTCATCGCTGTGCGGGTCATAAACCCAGGCCACTTGAAGCGGCGAGGAAAAAAAATTCTGGTGAATAAAGGTGTCGTGATCGGAAAGGAAGACCCCGAAACCCGGGTGGGAATGGTACCAGCCGACCATGCGGTCGTCGGGATACTCGGCATCTTTAATCTTGTAAATATGTTCCCAGGTGTCTTGCGTAAAGGTGACGTGCGCGCCACCCTGCGCCGCGTTCACGCCAGCGATGCAGGCTTCCACCTCGACTTGCCGGCCGCTGTCGTTTCCTATCAGAATGCCGCACACCTCTGCTTTGTTCGAGGAGCGGGCATGCTGTCGAATCTGCCGGAGAACGTCGGCGTCCATCAGCACCTTGGGAGGTTGCGCGGCGATGTCGTCCTTACGCTTCATTGCGTCGATTCCTCGCTCAGTGCGCCGAGCACAAGCGGACGGTCGCCGGCAATCAGGTACCCGAGCTCTCGCTCTCCAGCCCGCGCTGTAAACACGTCATACAGAGGCAATCCGAGCGCGTCGATAGAGAGGTCGCCGAAACCCTCACTGCCGTTGTAACTGTGGGCAGTAACGACGGTTCGAATCTGTCCACATCGCGAACAGCGACCGTCCTCGTACCGGACCGTTCCCACGGCGGCGAATCGCCGCTCGTCTAGATTGCATGCGAGACACGTCAATTTGGTAATCACGTCGCGGCTGAATTCGACGACGACATCCTCAGCAGAACCCAGGTCCTGCTGAGCCCGAGCAAGAATGTCGCGGAGTGTAATCTCCGCGGAGCGTTGGGGCAAGTCAATCACTGGTTTCAGCGTGTAGTGGCTCATGCAATCTGCATTTTCCGTGTACGTGACTGGATACGAGGTGTGATTCAGCCCCTCAAATATGAAGCCGCGGCTGGCCAGAGTAGGCAGGCCGTGGATCAATTTCACGGCTTCCTGGACCTGAATACCCGCAATGATGGAGGAAATGGTCGGAGTGGTCGGGACCTTGCCTTCGACGTCGGCTTCATGAGCCAGCAGATTGCACGACATGCGGCGTTCCAGGAGCTTCCAGTCGGTCTCGCCGAGAGTACATTCGTAGCAGGGCGGCGCGCCCGGGAGAAACACTCGCGCCACACCATTGATGCCTTCAATGGCGCCATCAATCCACGGACGATTCATCTTCCAGGCTGAGCGGTTGATCCAGAGCCGCGCTTCGCGGTTATCCAGTCCCGCCAGAATCAGGTCACTCCACTGGAATAGTCCCAAGCCGCAGCCATGGACCACATTCGCGACCAGTGGGTGCACGACCGCATTCGGACAGAGGGCCTGCGTCGCGCGGGCCGCGACATTGGCTTTGAATCCCCCGATATCTTCCTTGCGGTACAACACGGTCCGCGAAAGATTCGACTCCTCAATGCGATCCATGTCGACAATCACGATCTTGCGAAAACCCAGGAGCGCCAGGTTCTTGAGGATTTCATTGCCCAGCGCGCCCGCACCGATCACCAGCACGCGCGTGCGCTGCATTTTTTCCTGATCCCACCATGGAATCAGACGAAAACGGCTGAACCGGTCCTCATGCGTCTCCGCCGACGCGATCGTGATGGTGGGCGGTGTCATGAAGACATCAACCTGCGGTGATTTCCGGTTGGAGGCGAAGGATATCGCCATCGCGCACCGCTGCATCGGCGAGCGTCTGGCTGTCCTGAATCTGACGGCCAGAGTTCTTATGGTGAAATTTGTAACTCAGGGGCGCGCCATCGGGGCCACTCGAGGGAAGGCTCAACTTCTGTACCAGGACCGCAATGATTTTGTTGCAGGGGGCATCGTCAGGCAGTTCCACGGGAACGCGTTTGTTTTCGGTCGAATCGAATACGGTGACGTTAATATTGGCCATATTTTATTTGCAGCTATCTCGCTGGGGACCCGGCTTCTGCCGCAGCTTTATTCTTTTCCGCCTCAGCCTTGATGAATTCGCGCAAGTACTGTCCACCATTTCCACTGAATTGCCAACCGGTTTCGTGCAACAGAGCGTCCGCCTGCACGGCGAAGCTGAGGTTCTCGGCGTTTGGGTCCATACTCTTGTCCACCATCGAGGAGACTACTCCCACCAGGTTACCTCGCTCATCGTAAACCGGGCCGCCACTATTGCCGGGACTTACTGAGGCCGAGATTTGGACCACGCTCTGGTGCAACCGCGAGATGATACCGGTGCTCAGGCTGTACTTCAGTCCTTCGGGATGCCCGATGACAAATATCGGAATGCCTTCGACGACTTTGTCGGCGGGAGAGACCGGCTGCACGAAATCGCTATGTCCGGAATTTCTAGGCACCCAGACCAGCGCGAGATCCAAAGTGGAATGATGGGCAATCACTTCGCCGGTCGCCCAGATACCCGAGGCCATCGCGACCAGAATGTGGGCTTTGGTTCCAGGGCTGAAATCGTTGGCTACATGCTTGGCGGTCCCGAACAGGTATCCGTCGGGACTTGCCTGTAAAAGGATGCCCGCTCCCAAACTGGCCGACGGGCCTTCGTCATGGCTGAACCAGCGCCGTTGGGCCGGAGAAAGGACGGCGACGAGGGGCTTCAATTCCTGTGAGACCTCAGTTGCCGCCAGAGGTTTGTCAGATGGGAGAGTGGGGAAAGTCGCGCGCTCGTCCAAATCTCCCAGACCGATACTTACGATGGTGGGTACGGGAACCAGGGTGATGACCAATACGCTGGCCGCAAAATAGAGCACGGAACTGATCGTGAGCAGCGTGGTCAGATAGGAAGTCCACGCATAGCGGATACGGGGTGTCTGGTCGCGGAATGCAACCCGCAGGATGATCGCAGCCAGGCAGAGAACCGGAAGCGCCAGCACCAGCAGTGCACAGAGCAGGCGACCCCACAACGGAATTGCGGGAGGCAGCTTGGGAGCGGGCGGGGGCCCTTCCGCAGTTGGAACCGTGATCTCCGACACTTCTTTGGAGCTGACGATCACTCTTTCCATCGACGTCCTATCTCGACTTGCTTTCGAGGAGACTGGCAGAATCGCGGGGTGGGACTCCTTTGTATACAGCCTCATCCCTACAATTTCAAGCGATTCTGTAAGTGGTAATTACCCAGCGTAATTTTGCCGTCGCCGGCTTGTAAGTCGCAGTTTAGGTCGAAGATTGCCGAAAGAGCGGTGCCGAACGAGACCGTGATCTCAGCGCCGCAGGACTCTCGCTACTGCGCATAGCGGGGGCTATTGGTTTCAATTTTTTCTGTGATCGCCCTCCAAACGTTGCCGGAATTGCCCGTCGCCCGTAGAATTAAATAGAACCGTTCGCTTGTAGGCCCGTAGCTCAGTTGGTTAGAGCGCCTCCCTGACACGGAGGAGGTCGATGGTTCGAGTCCATTCGGGCCTACCATTTCTGTCCTTGATCGCGGGATGAGCCGCATCGGATTCCTGAATCGCAAGCCTCTTTAAACCATCTAAAATATTTGGCAGTATTGGCGGCTACCGGGAACCCATGAACCTTCTTTATCGATACTCCAAGCAGTACTGGACGTTGTTCGTCGTCGCGCTGCTTCTGGCGGCGACCAACCAGATTTTTTCTCTGCTCGATCCCCTGATTTTCCGGCACGTCATCGACAACTACGCGACCAAGTATCACGACTATACACAGGGCCAGTTCATTCGCGGTGCGGGACTGCTGTTGCTGATGGCCATGGGCGTGGCCTTTGTTTCGCGTGTGGCCAAGAATTTTCAGGACTACTTCACCAACGTAATCGTGCAGCGTCTGGGTGCGAAGATGTATTCGGACGGTATCCGACATTCGCTGGATTTGCCGTATCAGGTTTTTGAAGACCAGCGCAGCGGGGAGACGCTGGGCAAACTCCAGAAGGTTCGCAGCGACGTCGAAAGATTTATTACCGCCGCGATCAATACGCTTTTTATTTCAGTCGTTGGCATCGTGTTTGTGATGGTCTATGCCTTCCGAGTGCACTGGTCGATTGCGCCCGCGTTTCTGGTTACCGTGCCTTTGCTGGGAATCATCAGTTCGGTTCTGAGCCGCAAGATCAAGAAAATTCAGAAGACGATCGTTGCTGAGACCACCGCACTAGCTGGTTCGACAACGGAGTCGTTACGTAATATCGAGTTGGTGAAGAGTCTGGGACTGGCCCATCAGGAAGTAGTGCGCCTCAACGGCGTCACGGCAAAAATCCTCAAGCTCGAGCTCAAGAAAGTGAAGTACCTGCGGAGTCTGAGTTTCATTCAGGGGACTGCGGTGAACGCGCTGCGCACCAGCATTTTGTTCCTGATGCTCTATTTGATTTTCCGTCAGGAGATCACGATTGGGCAGTTCTTCTCGCTGATGATCTACTCGTTTTTCATCTTCACTCCACTCCAGGAACTGGGGAACGTGATCAACATTTATCGTGAGACGGAAGTGTCGCTGGCGAATTTCCAGCAGATTCTGGACACGCCTCGCGACCCTAAGCCCGACAACCCCGAACCGGTCGACGAGTTGATGACCCTGCAATTCGAGCAAGTAAGCTTTCAGCATCAGAGCTCGACGCTCCCCGCCTTGAACGAGATCAGTTTCAGCGCGGCTCGTGGAGATACGATCGCGTTTGTCGGGCCGTCGGGGGCAGGGAAGTCGACACTGGTGAAACTCCTGGTTGGCCTGTATGCGACCAAGGACGGCACGATTCTCTATAACGGAATTCCATCTTCGCGCGTCGACCTGGATCTGCTGCGCGAGAAGATTGGCTTCGTAACGCAGGACACGCAACTGTTCTCGGGATCGATCCGTGAGAACTTGCTGTTCGTAAATCCGACGGCCACCGATGCGGAATGTATGCAGGTACTGGATCAGGCTGCGGCGCACAGCCTTCTCTCTCGCGCCGATCGAGGGCTGGATACGCTGATCGGAGAAGGCGGCGTGAAGGTCTCGGGCGGCGAGAAACAGCGCCTTTCGATTGCACGGGCGCTCCTGCGTCATCCGCAGTTGCTCGTTTTTGACGAAGCCACCTCGTCGCTCGACTCGCTGACGGAAGAGGAAATCAGCCGCACGATCCGCGAAGTCGCTGCGAATCAGGAGGCGATCACCATCCTGATCGCGCACCGGCTTTCGACGATCATGCACGCCGACCGCATCTTCGTGCTGGAGCGCGGGCGCATCGTGGAGTTCGGCAGGCACGCCGAGTTGCTCGACCAAAAGGGGCTGTACTACGCTATGTGGCGCCAACAGGTCGGTGAGCGCGAAGCGATTGCGGCAAGGTAGTGCTCCGTGGCTGCGCGTGCCGGTTTAACCTCTTGTTCATGACATTCCAGTAGAAGCAAAACTTAGGTATTGAATAACTGGGGCCCGAAGCAGGACTTCTGGAGAATCGGTCGGGTCTTGATTTTCAAGCCGATTCGGTGATTCCCGCTTAGGATCGCAACGAATTATCTTTCAGCGTGAACCGAAGATAGATATAACACGCCGCAGCGTGAAGTAGCTTAGCGTCACGTGCCTAGCGCCTAAGAACGCGATGAGTTGGACCTTAGGAGCCTGACAGGACGAGGGCGCGCCTCCTTAGCCCGCAATTCTGACGACTGGAGGCAGCCTTGTCAAGCTGCGAGACATTGCACATTGTGCTGGATCACTGGCGTAAATCGCCATAGCACTCATTGACCGGTTCGTGAGGACATTCCATCACATACCCCTTCTTGGGCGAAGAGTCATAAGTGGGATGACGGGAGGCTCGCAAAGGTTTGCCCCAAGCTCTCAGTTCGCTTTGGCCCGCTCGTTTCTCTGCGGGAGGTATTCTTCGACTAGCCGTTCTGCTCGTCTCTGCCGCTACTCCAGTCAGTTGCGCTGCCTGCGGCGCCGGTGATCGTGCGCCACCTGGAAGGATTGGTCCACGGCTTTCTCGTGCTGCGCACGCTGGAGGGCAACACCCTTGCCGACGGTGATTTGATTCAAGTCGCTCATGGTGATCGGGTGACCAGCCGACTGGTGTTCCGGTTTAAGGACGGGTCGCTCCATGACGAAACCACCGGCTTTCGTTTTCGGTACAGCGGGAAGAGCCCGAGAGTACCACGTTTACAATCTGCATGAAATTTCTGGCAAACTCCACAATTCGAGCCTCGTGGAGATCCGGCGAGTAGGGAAGGACTTCTTCGGTCTTCAGGCAGCGGACCATGGCCAGAGCGCAATCTTCGGCATCCCCGACGCGGAAGAAAGAGGAGCCGGGGACGTCCTGCTCAACGTGAACCGGGAAGTCGGAGGCAATCACTGGCTTGCCCACCGCTCGCGCATCTTCGAGCACTGTACTCCAACCTTCAAACTTTGAAGGCTGCAGTACGGCTTTGGAAGTACGAATCAGACAAATTTGGTCAACGCGCGGAATCATGCCCAGGATATGAACCTGTGGCTCGATGCCAAGTTCCTTAATTTTCCCCATGAGTCTGGCAAAGAAGACAGGATCACGGTTGTCTTGCGTGGGTCCAGTGCAGACCAAATGCACGATCAACCCTTGACTCTTGAGATGTGCAACTGCTTTGAAGGCTGTCAGATGATCTTTATGCATCCAAAACTGGTTACACAGGATGATGTAAGAACTCAGAAGCTTATACTTCGCCAAGAAGGGCGCGGGATCCTGGAACCACGAGGGCAGCGGGACTGTTGTGAAACGAAGAATGTGGGTCTGCGCCAGCGGGGTTCCATATATACGGCGGGCATCGTTAAGCGCGCACCGGCTGCTGAACACCAAGTGACGGTTGGGATCGCGTAACAATGCAGGGAAGCTCTTGTCGCGGGCTGCTCTCGCCAAATGCGAAAAAAATTCTGGCAAGAAGCAATGCTGCAGATCGGGGATCCATGCAATTGCATTAGGCAGCAAGCGTGTATATGCGACCGAAACCGGGAACACCGTCTCTACCTGTGCCCGGCGCACCACCGCAGCCAGTTCAGGCGTTGCTTCACGCCACAGAGCCACTCCAAGACCGGCATTAATCCGTTGGGCGAGAACCTTGAACCGTGTTCCTTCAGATACTCTGTCCAGCAACGACTCGAAAACCACAACATGATCTACCA
>Ga0210402_10006187_pt1 | contig 10627 bp, 3 predicted proteins | sample IncBWC7MmetaG_FD_161055 | JGI IMG/M metagenome (GOLD analysis project Ga0210402, IMG submission 161055) | Forest soil microbial communities from Barre Woods Harvard Forest LTER site, Petersham, Massachusetts, United States - Inc-BW-C-7-M | ecosystem: Environmental > Terrestrial > Soil >... | reverse complement strand
CAATGGCGAAGCGGGCAGGCGCGGCGCGTTGAGAAAGGTGTTGCGATGAAGGCCGCCAAGCCGTGCGAACAAGGCCTGGGTGAGACCAGGAATTGTCCGAAAAATTCGAACCTGTTCCGAATACCGTAGCTTGGTTTGGAATCCGACCATGTTCCAAAGGGTACCGAGCGCATTGTCCTGCCGGAGCTGAACCACGGCATAGGGACGGGCACCGCTGCGTGCATCCTTCAGTCCCACCGGCTTCATCGGCCCGAAGCGCAGCGTGTCGACGCCGCGCTCCGCCATGACCTCAATCGGTAGACATCCTTCGAAATAAGGTGTCGACGCTTCCCAATCCTTGAAGCTTGTTTTTTCCCCGTCGATCAATGCGCGCACGAAAGTGCGATACTGCTGCTCATCCATAGGGCAGTTTATGTAATCCGCTCCGCCTTGCGGTCCGTGCTTGTCGTAGCGCGATTGAAACCAGGCGATGGAAAAATCGATGCTGTCCTTGTGTATCACCGGAGCAATCGCATCGAAAAAGGCAAGCGATTCTTCTCCGGTCACCGTTTGAATGGATTGGGCAAGAGCATCGGCCGTAAGCGGCCCGGTTGCGATGATCGCCAAAGCCTCGGGCAAGCTCTGAATTTCTTCGCGGCGGGTATGAATGCTTGGATGTTCTTCGATCGCGCGCGTCATCGCGCGCGAAAATCCTTCACGGTCTACTGCCAGTGCACCGCCCGCCGGCAGTCTGTTGGCATCTGCACAGTGCAGAACGAGAGACCCCGCACGGCGCATCTCTTCGTGAAGAAGACCAACCGCGTTGTTTTCGGGGTCGTCGGACCGAAAGGAATTGGAACAGACAAGTTCCGCCAGCGCATCTGTTAGGTGCGCATCTGTGCGCCGCAGCGGGCGCATCTCCGAAAGCCTGACGCGTGCGCCCATTTGCGCCGCCTGCCACGCTGCTTCACAGCCGGCCAAACCGCCTCCGATGATGTATAGTTCCGTTTCCGTCGCCACGGGTAATTCATCCAGATTGGCCGGCACGCGACGCGCTCGGCCAGGCTATGGAAAACATTTGGGTGGCATTCGCAATTCAAATGACGACATTGCGAGTCCTTTCCTGCGGGTCGGGGGCGCGCGTCCGGCCTGTTTGGAGTAACATTTCGCAACTGCAAAAAGTACTTGTTTGTCAGCAGTTCTCGGTCCTGAATAACTTGGGCAAATGCACCTGGTTGGGACAGTTCCTGTTTTCCGGAGCGGACAGGGAACTCCGCTGGACTCAGTGCGTTTGCGGATGGGGTCAATAGGATTTGCGAAGGTGGCGAAGGGGGGAGTCCGGGCCAAATCAGGGCGTGTCCGGCTGAAAACTCTCCGATATCTTCAAAGTCCGGTTCAGGCACCGGCGTGGGCGTCTGCCGTCACTCGGCTCGCCGCAGGCATTTCTGAAATCTACTTTTGAAAAAGGGCAGGCCCGATGTCGGCAGAAGGCGATACCGTAGACGCACCCAAGCCCCGAAAGTCTGCACAAGCGCTCGCGGCAGATCGGCTGGAGGCTGAAAAGCTGAACGGGCACACGGCCGAGTTGCACGAACTTCTTCATGCACTTCAGGCTGTGAAGACGGGTGACTTTTCTGTCCGTATGGCAGGCCATGAAACCGGGCTTTTTGGCAAGATCGCCGACACCTTTAACGAGATTGTCGCCAACAACCAGCGCATGGCGGAGCAACTCGAACACGTGGGCCAGCTGGTCGGTCGCGAGGGGCAAACCCGCCATCGCGTGAAGCTCGGAAGTATCAGCGGCTCCTGGGGTGCCATGGAAGGCTCGATCAATCAGCTGATCGATGATCTCCTTTGGCCGACGACCGAAGTCACGCGTGCCATCGAGGCTGTCGCGCAAGGTAACCTTCTGCAGACCGTGCGGCTCGATGTGGAAGGGCGGCCCCTGAAGGGCGAATTCCTGCAGGCGGCGACGATCGTGAACACCATGATCAAGCAGCTCGGCGTGTTCACCTCGGAAGTGACGCGCGTCGCGCGCGAAGTCGGTACCGAAGGCAAGCTCGGCGGTCAGGCGCAGGTACGCGAAGTGACGGGCGTATGGAAGGATTTGACGGAAAGCGTCAACTCCATGGCCTCAAATCTGACGGCACAGGTGCGCAACATCGCCGACGTGACCATCGCTGTGGCGAACGGCGACCTCTCGAAAAAGATCACGGTCGATGTTCGCGGCGAAATCCTGCAGCTCAAGGAAGCCATCAACACGATGGTGGATCAGCTGCGTTCGTTCGCATCGGAAGTGACACGCGTCGCTCGCGAAGTAGGAACGGACGGCAAGCTCGGCGGACAGGCGATTGTGCCGGGTGTCGCGGGTACGTGGAAGGATCTGACCGACTCGGTGAACGCGATGTGCGGCAATCTCACCGACCAGGTGCGCAACATTGCGCAGGTGACCACGGCGGTGGCGCGTGGCGATCTCTCGCGCAAGATCACCGTCGACGTTCGAGGCGAGATCCTGGAACTGAAGGACACCATCAACACGATGGTGGACCAGCTGAACGCTTTCGCCTCCGAAGTGACACGTGTCGCACGCGAAGTGGGAACTGAAGGCAAGCTCGGCGGTCAAGCCGTGGTGCCGGGCGTCGCGGGAACGTGGAAGGATCTCACCGACAACGTCAACTTCATGGCCTCCAACCTGACTGCGCAGGTGCGCAACATCGCCGAAGTGGCTACTGCAATCGCGGGCGGCGATCTCTCCAAGAAAATTACGGTGAACGTGAGCGGTGAAATCCTGCAGCTCAAGGAAACCGTCAACACGATGGTGGACCAGTTGAACGCCTTCGCGGGTGAAGTCACCCGCGTTGCGCGCGAGGTCGGCACCGATGGACGCCTCGGCGGGCAGGCGAACGTGCTGGGCGTTGCCGGTACATGGAAAGACCTGACCGACAGCGTCAATTCCATGGCGTCGAACCTGACGGCGCAAGTGCGCAACATCGCCGAGGTCTCGACGGCAATGGCGAACGGCGATCTGTCGAAGAAGATCACCGTGGACGTACGCGGCGAAATTCTGCAGCTCAAGGAGACGATCAACTCGACCGTCGATCAGCTGAACGCCTTTGCGTCGGAAGTGACGCGCGTGGCTCGCGAAGTGGGCACCGACGGACGTCTCGGCGGTCAGGCCGTGGTGCGCGGTGTCGCGGGCACGTGGAAAGACCTGACAGACAGCGTCAACTCCATGGCCTCCAATCTGACGGCGCAAGTGCGCAACATTGCCGAAGTCGCAACGGCTGTGGCGCAGGGCGACCTGTCGAAAAAGATCACGGTGAACGTCAGCGGCGAAATCCTGCAGCTGAAAGAAACGATCAACACCATGGTCGATCAGCTGAACGCGTTCGCCGCGGAAGTAACCCGCGTCGCGCGCGAAGTGGGTACCGACGGCAAGCTTGGCGGACAGGCGGCGGTTCCGGGCGTCGCAGGTACGTGGAAGGACCTGACCGACAGCGTCAACTCGATGGCGGGCAACCTGACGGGCCAGGTGCGCAACATCGCCGAAGTGGCGACCGCCATCGCGAACGGCGACCTCTCGCGCAAGATCACTGTCGACGTGCGCGGCGAAATCCTTCAGCTGAAGGAAACGCTGAACACCATGGTGGACCAGCTCAACCGTTTCGCAGGCGAGGTGACGCGTGTCGCGCGCGAAGTTGGCACGGAAGGACGTCTCGGCGGCCAGGCGAACGTGCCGGGCGTCGCAGGTACATGGAAGGACCTCACCGACAGCGTGAACTCCATGGCAGGCAACCTGACGGCACAGGTGCGCAACATCGCCGAGGTGACGACAGCGGTGGCGCGCGGCGACCTCTCGCGCAAGATAACCGTGGACGTGAAAGGCGAAATCCTGGAGCTGAAAAACACCATCAACACGATGGTGGACCAGCTGAATGCATTTGCTTCGGAAGTGACGCGCGTTGCGCGCGAAGTAGGCACTGAAGGCAAGCTCGGTGGTCAGGCGCAGGTGCCCGGCGTCGCCGGCACCTGGAAGGACCTGACGGACAACGTCAACTTCATGGCGTCCAACCTGACGGCGCAGGTGCGCAACATCGCCGAAGTAGCAACCGCCATCGCCGGCGGCGACCTGTCGAAGAAGATCACCGTGGACGTGCGTGGCGAAATTCTCCTCCTGAAGGAGACGCTGAATACGATGGTGGAGCAGCTTCGCTCCTTCGCAGCCGAGGTGACGCGCGTCGCGCGCGAAGTCGGCACGGATGGCCGTCTCGGTGGCCAGGCCGTAGTGCCGGGCGTCGCCGGCACGTGGAAGGATCTCACCGACAACGTGAATCTCCTCGCGGCGAATCTGACTACACAAGTGCGCAACATCGCCGAGGTTACGACGGCGGTGGCGCGCGGCGATCTTTCTCGCAAAATTAGTGTGGACGTGAAGGGCGAGATTCTCGAACTGAAGAACACCATCAACACGATGGTGGATCAGCTGAATGCGTTCGCCTCGGAAGTGACGCGCGTGGCGCGCGAAGTAGGCACCCAAGGCGAGCTCGGTGGCCAGGCGCAGGTGCCTGGGGTCGCCGGAACTTGGAAAGACCTCACCGACACGGTGAACGTGATGGCAGCGAACCTGACGGAGCAGGTGCGCGGCATTGTGAAAGTGGTGACCGCGGTTGCGAACGGTGATCTTGCCCAGAATCTCACGGTGCAGTCGAAAGGCGAGGTGGCGGCGCTCGCCGAGACGATCAACAACATGACGCAGACGTTGGCGACGTTCGCCGACCAGGTGACCACGGTCGCGCGCGAAGTGGGTGTGGAAGGACGTCTCGGCGGTCAGGCGACCGTTCCCGGTGCCACGGGAACCTGGAAGGATCTCACAGGCAACGTGAACCTGCTCGCCGCGAATCTGACAACGCAGGTGCGCGCGATCGCCGAGGTGGCAACTGCGGTGACGAAGGGCGATCTCACCCGCGCGATCCAGGTAGACGCGCGCGGCGAAGTGGCCGAGCTCAAAGACAACATCAACACCATGATCGGCAACCTCCGGCTCACTACCGACCGAAATACCGAGCAGGACTGGCTTAAGAGCAATCTCGCCAAGTTCACCAACATGTTGCAGGGCCAGCGTGACCTCGCGACGGTTGGCCGATTGCTGCTCACCGAATTGACACCGCTGGTGAATGCGCAGCTTGGGGTCATCTATCGTGTCAGCAATGAGGAGGAAGGCGCACTCGCGCTGCTTTCAGCCTATGCCGACAACGACACGAACCGCTATCCGGCGCGGGTACCGATGGGTCGCGGATTGATAGGGCAGTGCGCGCTCGACAAGCGGCGCATGCTGGTTACCCGTCTGCCGGAGAATGTTGTTCCGATCAGCTCGGCCTTGTTCCGCGCGCCGCCGCGCAACATCATCGTATTGCCGGTGCTGTTCGAGAACCAGGTGAAGGCGGTGATCGAGCTCGCTTCTCTCGACACGTTCACCGATCTCCAGATCGCCTTTCTCGAGCAACTGACGGCAAGCGTCGGTATTGTGGTCAACAGCATCGAGGCGACGATGCAGACCGAAGGCCTTCTCACGCAATCGCAGCAATTGGCCGGCGAACTGCAGGCGCAGCAGCGCGAGCTTCAGCAGACCAATGAACAGCTCGAGCAAAAAGCGCAGCAGCTTGCGGAACGCAATGTGGAAGTGGAACGCAAGAACCAGGAAATCGAGCAGGCGCGACGCGAACTGGAGGAAAAGGCGTCGGAGCTCGCGCTGACCTCGAAGTACAAATCAGAATTCCTGGCCAACATGAGCCACGAACTGCGGACGCCGCTCAACAGCATTCTCATCCTCGGTCAGCAGCTAGGGGACAATCCCGACGGCAATCTCTCGCCGAAGCAGGTGGAGTTCGCCCGCACCATACATGGCGCGGGTACCGATTTGCTCAACCTGATCAGCGATATTCTGGATCTGTCCAAGATCGAATCGGGCACGGTCACCGTCGACGCAGAAGACATTCTCGTCGCCAATGTGGTCGATGCGCTGGCGCGGCCGTTCCGCCACGAGGTGGAAGCCCGGCAACTATCCTTCGACGTGCACGTCGATGCTGACCTGCCGCCGACCATCAATACCGATTCGAAACGCCTGCAGCAGGTTCTGAAGAACCTGCTCTCCAACGCCTTCAAGTTCACCGAAAAAGGTGGAGTGAGGCTACGCGTGTCGCCCGCGAAGTCGGGCTGGAGTGCCAGTCATCCGGTCCTTGGCCAGGCGGCCGGCGTCGTCGCGTTCGACGTGTCCGATACCGGCATCGGCATCCCGCCGGAAAAGCAGAAGATCATTTTCGAGGCCTTCCAGCAGGCGGACGCGAGTACCAGCCGGCGTTACGGCGGCACGGGTCTGGGACTTGCGATCAGCCGCGAACTCTCAAGTCTGCTCGGAGGCGAAATCCATCTGCGCAGCACTCCCGGGCGTGGCAGCACCTTCACGCTTTTCCTGCCGCTGAAATACGCCGGCAGCGCGAGCGCAAACAAGCGCCTGGCGGCGGTGCCGCAGGAGCATCCAAGCTACGTGATTGCGCCGACGCAGGATCGTCCCGTCGAGCCGATTGCGGATGATCGGCTGTCGATCGAACCTGGCGATCGAATCCTGCTTGTCGTGGAAGACGATCCGCATTACGCGCGCATCGTCGTGGATCTCGCGCGCGACAAGGGATTCAAGGTGTTAGTTTCAATGCGGGGCGCCGATGCGCTCGAGCTCGCCAAACAGTATCAGCCGACGGCCATCTCGCTCGACGTGTTCTTGCCCGATATGCTTGGGTGGACAGTGTTGAGCCAGCTCAAGCAAAACCCGCTGACCCGGCACATTCCCGTGCAGATCGTTACGCTCGATGAGGACCGCCAGCACGGACTGGCGCGCGGCGCGTTTTCCTTTGTTACGAAACCCTCTTCGACAGAGGGCCTTTCGGAGGCAATAGCCAGAGTCAATGCCTATGTACAGCCGCGCAAAAAGCATCTGCTGCTGGTCGAGGACAACCCGGCCGAACAGCTCAGCATTACCAGTCTCCTCGGGCACGACGACATCGAAATCAAAACGGCATCAACGGGTGCCGAGGCGCTTCAAACCATGCGATCAAGCCCTACCGATTGCGTCGTGCTCGATTTGAGGCTGCCCGACATCTCTGGATTCGATGTGCTGCAGGAGATGCGGGACGACCCGCAGCTTTCGGATATCCCGGTGGTCGTCTTCACAGGCCGCGAACTTTCGGCCGAGGAAGACATGCAGTTGCACACCATGGCTCGGAGCATTGTGGTAAAGGGCGTCGAATCTCCCGAACGGCTGCTCGATGAAACCTCGCTGTTCCTGCATCGCGTGGTCACCGATTTGCCAACCGAAATGCAGCGGATGCTCGACCGGTTGAACAGTTCGGATGAGGATCTGGCAGGCCGGACCGTTCTGCTTGTGGACGATGATGCCCGCAACATCTTCGCGCTGTCGAGCGTTCTCGAGCGTCGCGGAATGCGGGTTCTCACGGCGACGACCGGGAAGGAAGCCATCCAGCTCGTGGAATCTACGCCCTCTCTCGCGCTCGTGCTGATGGACATCATGATGCCCGAGATGGATGGTTATCAGACCATGCACAAGATTCGCCAGAATCCGGCGTTCCGGCGTCTTCCCATCATTGCCCTGACTGCCCAAGCAATGCAGGGCGACCGCGAAAAGTGCCTTGAGGCGGGCGCGTCGGATTATCTGGCCAAGCCGGTAAACACGGAGCAATTGCTTTCCGCCTTGCGCATGTGGCTGCACAGGTAGGTGGCCGGACGTGCAGAGGAGCGTGCCATGACCGCATTGGAAAAGCTGAATATTCTGCTCGTGGATGATCAGCCGGCGAAGCTCCTGAGCTACGAGGTCATGCTCGCGGAGCTGGGAGAGAACCTGATCAAGGCGTCATCTGCGCGTGAAGCCCTCGAGCAGCTCCTGAGACACGAGATCGCGATCATTCTGGTCGACGTGTGTATGCCCGAGCAGGACGGTTTCGAACTTGCCGCCATGATCCGGGAACATCCACGGTTCCAGAAGATCGCGATTATTTTCATCTCCGCCATTCAGTTCGCCGAAGTCGATCACCTGCGCGGTTACCAAATGGGCGCAGTCGACTACATGCCTGTGCCAATTGTCCCGGAAGTCTTGCGCGCCAAAGTCAAGGTCTTTGTAGAGCTTTACCGCAAGTCCAGGGAACTGGAGACGCTAAACGTCGACCTCGAACTTCGTGTCGCCCAACGTACCGCCGAACTCGCCGCTTCCAACGCTCGGCTGATTGCGAGCGAAGAGCGGCGGAACATGGCGCTCTCGGCGGGAAACATGGGTTCCTGGGACTGGGACATCGCCGGCCAAAGTTGTCTGTGGGATGAGGGCCTTTGCCGCATTTTTGGCGTTGATTTCGCGACCTTTGAGGTGACATTCGAAAATGTACGTGCGCTGTTTCACCCTGACGATTGGCGGCGCCTTGCGGTCGCTTTCTCGGAAGCAACGCCGGCGCAGACTTCGTGGCGGACCGATTTTCGGGTTGTGAGACCCGACGGCGATCTGCGTTGGTGCATCGGCACCGCGGCCGCGATCTACGACGAACAGGGATGTCTGATGCGGCTGAGCGGGGTGGCGGCGGACATAACCGACCGGAAGCGCACTGAGGAGCATCAGACCCTCCTCGCACGCGAAGTCGATCACCGCGCCAAGAATTCCCTTGCAGTGGTACAATCGATCGTGCGGCTGACCCGCGCCGCCAGCATCAAGGATTACATTTCCGCCGTCGAGGGACGCATACAGGCGCTGTCGCGCGTTCACAGCCTGCTCGCGCATTCGCGCTGGGAAGGCGCTGATGTACACACCCTGGTCCAGGAAGAACTGGCGCCCTATCAGGTCGGCGGCGCGGAACACATCGCGATCTCCGGCCCGCATGTCGCCGTCAGCGCCCCTGTCGCTCAGACGCTGGCGCTCGCTTTGCATGAGTTGGCGACGAACGCTGCAAAATACGGTGCGCTTTCCTCTAAGAAGGGTCGGGTGGATCTTACATGGGATATTTCCTCCGGAATTACTGCGCTTTGCTGGAAGGAGACAGGTGGGCCGGCCGCAACGCAACCGCAGCGACTCGGCCTTGGTCTGCAAATGATTCGATCCGGATTGCAGAGTCACATTGGAGGTCAGGCCAATTTTGAATGGAGCAACACGGGCCTCGTCTGCAGGTTGGCGGTTCCCTCGGTGGAGGCGAAGGCATCGGCTCGGCTGCCGGCCCGCAGGAACGGGGTTTCGCGTGTCGTGCCGGATTCGAACGGAAAACCCTGCATTCTTCTTGTCGAAGATGAACCCCTCGTCGCGATGATGATGAACGGATTTCTCGACCAACTCGATTGCCGTGTGGTCGGCCCATGCAACACGCCGCTCGAAGCACTCGCGTTCCTTAGAGAAAACTTGGTGGACGCCGCGATTCTCGATATCAATCTCGGAGGCGAAACAGTCTATCCCGTAGCCGACGCTCTCTCGCGCCTCGGAGTCCCCTTTGCGTTCGTCACCGGCTACGGTGGGGAGTCCGTAGACGACCGCTTTTCCCAGGTGAAGCGACTGGAAAAGCCCATCGGCTTTGAGAATCTGCGCGTCACGGTGCAGGAGCTTTGCGAAGCTGCGGTCGCAAATTCGGAGCGCATAAACTTGCGCGCGTGAGCCGGTCATTGGCAATATTTTGAAGAAGCTCACCGCGGGCTGACGGAGCTGGATTGACACGAGTACCGGCAGCCCCTTCATTAACCCATAGTTCCGCCGGCGGAATTATGCTGGCCGCCTCGAATGACCAGCGGAGCGGTTCTCTATGCTGATCAAAATCACGCAACCCCTGAAGGAGAAGCTTCGGCAACGCGGCGTCGAGTCGTTCCACGGCGTCAACAACAACGTCTCCGATGCCGCGATATTTGAGCCGCCCTGCAGCATCAAATGGATGCAGATCGAAAGCAATTTCCGCCTGGGCGCATTCAGCTATGCGGTTTCCGGTTACTATTCGGAGGTGAGCATCGGTCGTTACACCTCGATCGGCGAGCAGGTGCAGATCGGGCGCTCGAACCATGCGATGACGTGGATCAGCACAAGCCCTTTCTTCTACCTGCGGGAGCCTGTTTTCCTCCTCGGCGACCAGTTTGCCGATGCCCAGGCCTATCACACCTATTCCGCGCCGCCGCGCCCGCACGCTCGGGCAACCGCCTTCAGGCCAGTGACGATCGGCAATGATGTCTGGATCGGCCACGGCGCTTTCATCAAACCGGGCGTTACCATCGGGGACGGTGCCGTTATCGGCGCGATGGCGGTGGTGACGAAGGATGTTCCTCCTTACGGCGTCGTCGTGGGCAATCCCGCTATGCTAAAACGCATCCGCCTGAGCCCGCGTACCGTGGCTGCGATGCTTGAATTGCAATGGTGGCGCTTTGCGCCCTGGCAATTGGCGGAAATTGATTTCAGCGATCCGGAAAAGGCAGTTGAGCCGCTCCGCGAGTTGGCTGGCCGCGAACAGCCGTATGCTCCCGAGCCGGTCAAGCTGAAAGCACTCGCGGCGGAGTCGGGTTGACTGTACCACGGTTTTCTCCGGCGGGGTGATCGGCTGCACAGATGCAAACTTCGTTGAATATCGTG
>Ga0210402_10006186_pt1 | contig 10627 bp, 9 predicted proteins | sample IncBWC7MmetaG_FD_161055 | JGI IMG/M metagenome (GOLD analysis project Ga0210402, IMG submission 161055) | Forest soil microbial communities from Barre Woods Harvard Forest LTER site, Petersham, Massachusetts, United States - Inc-BW-C-7-M | ecosystem: Environmental > Terrestrial > Soil >... | reverse complement strand
CCGAGACGGGCGATCTCGGATGCGGGAATCCGATGGTGGCCTCCGGGCGTGCGGACGGAACGGATCCGCTTGCGGTAGATCCATTGCTTGATGGTCTGGTAACTGACGCCGAGAGTCTCGGCGGCTTCGGTCGGCGTCAACGGGCTGCGGCGGGGCGGCGTCACGGGCAGGCGAGTTTATACGACTCTAGACGATTCGAGATCGGCCGCGGCGCGCCTCGTGGGTCCCTGGCGGGGGATTTGCAAAGTCCTCCATCGGGACGGAATACTGCCTGAAGATGCGCGCGATCCTCTCGAGCCTCGTCCTGCTCGCCCTCGGGGCGGCGGGGGCGCTCGCCCAGGAGGACGGGGCGGCTCCTACGGCCGCGGCCGGCGGATTCCTCGACGCCTACTTCCGCATGGTCGATCGGACCCAGGCGGAGCAGCCGCACTGGATCTCTCCGCTCGTCACGACGACCCCGCGGCTCAACGAGAGGTTCCGCTACGACGTGAGCTGGCAGTCGCGCCCGCAGGACGTGGAGCTGGTCAACTACGGATCCAGCAAGGGCCTGGAGCTCATCGCGTTCGACCGCTTCGCCGTGACGTTCGGAATCCCGGCGTACCAGGTTCGCCAGAGCTCCCGCGGCACCGTGAGCGGCTCGGCCGACGAAACGGTCCAGGTGAAGTACCGGCTGCTCTCGGCCAACGAAGAGAACGGCAACTACGTGTTGACCGGTTTCGTGGGCGTGTCCGTTCCGACGGGCAGCGATGCGTACAGCACTGGCGCGACGGTGTACACCCCCACGCTCGCGTGGGGCAAGGGCTGGGGCACGAGGTCCGAGGGCTTCGACATCCAGAGCACGCTCGCGGTGAGCGTTCCCGGCAGCGACAAGGCCCGGGTGGGCGTGCCCGTGGTGTGGAACACGGCCTTCCAGGGCCACGTCTTCCACGAGCGCTTCTGGCCCGAGTTCGAGATGAGCCTGACGCACTGGACCGACGGGCCCAACGACGGCCGGTGGCAGGCGATCGCGACCGTCGGGTTCGTGCTCGGGAGGTTTCCGATCGGCGGCCGCCTCCGCCTGGATCTGGGCGCGGGGTACCAGTTCGCCGTCAGCCGCTTTCGCACCTACGACCCTGGGTGGGTCACGACCCTGCGCCTGCCGTTCTGAGGCGAGGTCAGGGCCCTCCGACCTCGTACTTCAGCGTCGCTTCCGCGACACGGTAGCGGTAGCGCGCGTCCGTGTCGCCGAGCTCGGCCCGCGTCTGCTGGAGCTGGGCCTGCGAGAGCTCCACGATCGAGCTCAGGCCGAGCTCGTAGCGGCTGCGCGCCAGATCGAGCGCGCTGTTGGCCCGGTCGAGCAACTGACGCGCGACGCCGACCCTTTCGTACGCGGTACGGGCGTCGAGCCAGCCCGTGCGGACGTCGCGCGCGACGGTGTTCTTCAGGTCGGCCAGCCGTTCGCGCGAAGCCTTGGCGCGGAGGCCGGCTTCTGCGGCCCGGGCTTGGAAGAGGAAGCCGTTGAAGACCGGGATCTCGACGTTGACGCCGATCGCTCCGTACCACGGCGAGATGGCGTCGTTGCGGTAGGGCGCACCTCCGGCGGCTCCGAGGGCGCGGATGTTGGGCAGCTGGAGGTCCTTCTCGGCGACGTGGTACTTCTCGGCGGCCCGGGCATCGAGGTCGAGCGCGGCGACCTCGGGCCTCCGGGACAACGCCTCGGCGATCAGCAGCTCGACGTCGTTCGAGGGCGCCGTGAGGGCGGCGTCGTCGTCGACGAGGTCGAAGTCCTTCTGGTCGGGATAGCCGAGGACGGCGGACAGCGCGGCGAGCGCCGCCTTCTGGTTGTTCTCCGCGTCGAGCAGGAGCAGCTTCGCTTCGGCCAGGTCGACGTCGGCAAAACTCGCGTCGAGCTCGGAGCGCAGCTTGCTCTGCGCCAGGGCGCGAACCTGGTCGGCGACGCTCTGCCGGGCGGTGACGGTCTGCGCGGCGACCCTCCGAAGCGCCTGGGTTCCCAGGGCGTAGTAGAAGGACCGGTCCACGGCCAGCAGGATGTCGGCGGTCGTGGCCATCGCGCGCTCGTCATCGGCCTGGGCGTGGAGCGTCGAGGTCGCGACGAGGTTCGACGTCCTGCCGAAGTCCGTGATGAGCTGGTTGGCCGTCACTCCCCCCGCCGCGCGGTCGTAGATGACCGGGTTGTTGAGGCCTCCCGCGCTGATGCGGCCGCCCTCGTGAGCCGCCACCGCGGTCAGGTACGCGTTCAACGTCGGGTAGTAGGCCGATCTCGTCTCGCGCGTGGTCTGCTGCGAGGCCAGTGCGTTCAGGCGGGCCACGGAGATCTGGGGATTGTTCTGGCGCGCGAGGGCTTCCGCGTCGTGAACGGTCAGGTGCGGCGGCGGCGCCCCGGCGATCTCCGCCGGAGGGGACTGGGCGGCGGCGGAAAAGGAGAGCGCGAAAACCGTCGTGCCGACCGCGAGCAAACGTGCGGCTCCTGGAGTCATGCCATCACCCCTTCGATCCTGGCGCCGTCCCGTCGGTGCAGGAGGCGATATGCAGCCGGGACGAGATACACCGTCGCGGCCACGGACACCAGCAGGCCGCCGATGATGGCCTGCGCCAGAGGGGCGTAGGCCTCGGAACCGGTTCCGAGCTTCATCGCCATCGGGACCAGCCCGATGACCGTCGCGAGCGAGGTCATGAGGATCGGGCGCAGGCGGATGCGGCAGGCCTTCGCGATCGCCTCGTCGAGGGGGACGCCCTGCCGGCGCAGGATCCCCGTGAAGTCGACGATCAGGATGCTGTTCGATACGACGATGCCGACCATCATGATCACGCCCATGAGGGACATCACGTTGAGCGTGCTCCCCGAGGCGAGAAGGATGACGATGACGCCCGTCAGTCCCGGCGGGATGGCCAGGAGGATCAGGAAGGGGTCGAGGAACGAGGAGAACTGGGCGACGAGGATCAGGTAGACCAGGGCCACGGACAGGATCAGGCCGAAGCCAAAGCTCTTGAACGACGCGCGCATCCCCTGGACCGAGCCGCGCAGGTCCACGCGCACGCCCTCGGGCAATTTCGTCCTCGCCACGATGCGGTCGATCGCCGCCGCGAGCCTGCCCAGATCTTCCCCGGTCGGCGTGACGTAGACGTCGATGACGCGGCGAAGCTGATAATGGTCCACCTCGGTGGGCGCCTCGATCGCCGCGATCTTGACGACCGCGTCGAGCTGCGTCGGATTGGCGCTACCGGCCGAGCGCAGCGGGATCTGCTTCAAGTCGGAGAGCGAGCGGATCTGGCTCTCCGGGTACTGCACGGTCAGCATGTAGTCGTTGCCGGTTTTCGGGTCGACCCAGAAGCTCGGGGCGATCATCTGGTTGGACGTCAGGGCCGTGATCACGTTGTCGACGACCTCCTTCTGCGAGAGGCCGACGAGGCTCGCCCGCTCGCGGTCGATGTCGAGGCGCAGCGACGGGTAGTCGAGGTCCTGCGGCACGAGGATGTCGTTGACGCCGCGGAGCTTGCGGACCTCGCTGGCGAGGTCCTGGGCGGCGGCGTAGGACTGCTCCAGGTTCATGCCGCTGACCTGGATGTCGATCGGAGCCGGGAGGCCCAGGTTCAGGACCGCGTCGACGAGGCCTCCAGACTGGAAGTACGTCGTGAGCTCGGGCAGCTCCTTCCGGAGGCGCCGGCGGACCCGGTTCATGTACTCGTAGCTGCCGACCTGGTGTCCCTCCTTCAGGCTGACCTGGGTGAAGGCCGTGTGCGAGGCGGAATTCGGCGTGTAGATCGCCGAGAAATCCGGCGTCGTCCCGATGTTCGACACGATCATTCCCAGGTCGTCCGGCGACACGACCTTCCGGATCGCGTCTTCCACCCGCTTCACGTAGTCCTCGGTGAGCTCGAGCCGCGTTCCCGACGGCGCCTTCAGGTTGATGACGAACTGGCCCGGGTCCGTGCGGGGGAAGAAGGAGACGCCGATCAAAGGGGCGAGTGAAAAGCTGACGAGGCAGACGCCCATCAGCCCCGCCACCGTCGCGACGGGGCGCGCAACGGCGCGGGCCAGTGAGCGCACGTACCGGTCGAGGAAGAGCTCGAACCGATGATTGAAGCGGTGGACGAACCTCCCGAACCGCGAGAGGGTGTCCACGTGGTCTTCCTCGAGGTGGGCCGTGCGCAGGAACTTCGCGCAGAACAGGGGCACGACGGTCATCGCCACGAAGAAGGACGCCAGCAGGGACAGGACGACGGCCAGGGCCAGCGCCATGAAGAGAAAGCGGCTGACGCCGTAGAGAAAGATGACGGGCAGGAAGACCACGATCGTCGTCAGCGTCGCCGCGAGCACGGGGAGGGCCACCTCCGAGCCTCCCTTTTCCGCCGCGACCTCGGGCGGCTCTCCCATCTCCATGTGGCGGAAGATGTTCTCGAGGACGACGACCGAGTTGTCGATCAGGCGGGAAAACGCGAGGGCGAGGCCTCCGAGGACCATCGTGTTGACGGTGCCGCCTCCCGCGCTGATCGCGAGAAACGCCGCCAGCGCGGACAGGGGGATGGACAGGAAGACCGCCACCGTCGCGCGCAGGCTGCCGAGGAACAGGAGGATCATGACGCCGGTCAGGAGGAGACCGATGCCGCCCTCGTGGAGCAGGTTCTCGATCGCCCGCCGCACAAAGAGCGACTGGTCGAAGACGACGCGGGCCTTCAGCTGCTTCGGAATGTCGGTCAGGCCGCCGACCGCCTTCTGGATGCCGTCGACGACCGCGAGCGTGTTGGTGTCGCCGCCCTGCTTGAGGATCGGCAGGTAGACGGACCGCTGGCCGTCCACGCGCACGACGTTCGTCTGGATCTGCTGCGCGTCTTTCGCCTGCCCGACGTCGCGGACGAGAACGGACGCGCCGCCCACGGTCTTGAGGGGCAGCGCGTTGATCTCGTCCGTGTTGGGAAGCTGGCTGTTCGTGTAGAGGCTGTAGTCCGTCGGGCCGATGCGCACGTCGCCCGCGGGCAGGATGAGGTTGGCGTCGTTCACGGTCCGGACCACGTCCATGACCGAGAGCTGGTGGGCCTCGAGCTTGAGCGGGTCCACGTAGACCATGATCTGGCGGTACCGGCCGCCGAAGGGCTGCGGCACGGAGGCGCCCGGAACGTTGGCGACCTGGTTGCGCACGGCGTACTGGCCGAGGTCGCGCAGTTGCGTCTCGTCGAGGCCCTCGCCCTTGAGCGTGATCAGGCAGACCGGGAGGGACGACGCGTCGAATTTGAGAACGACCGGCGGAAGCGTGCCAGGAGGCAGGCGGCGCAGGTTGGCCAGGGCCAGGTTCGAGATCTGGCTCAGGGCGGCGTTGGCGTCCGCGCCGGCGTGAAAGTAGATCTTGATGAGGCTCACACCGGGCAGGGAGCGCGACTCGATGTGGTCGATGTCGCTGCCGAGCGTGAAGAAGCGCTCGAAACGGCCGGTGATGCTGGTCTCGATCTGCTCCGGAGGCATTCCCGAATAAAACGTCGCGACCACGACGACGGGGATGTTGATGGACGGAAAGAGGTCCACGGGCATCCGCGCGAGGGTCGTCGTTCCGAGCAGTCCGACGATGAGAAAGAGAACGACGATGAAATAGGGGTGTTTGATGGCAAAGCGCGACATCAGAGCTCTCCCTCGGGATCCGCTTTGCCGTCCTCGATCGGCTGGGGCCGGACCTCGTCGCCGACCCGAAACTGGCCACGTCCCCCGATGATCACCCGGTCGCCTTCCGAGAGACCCGTCAGGATCTCGAGCCGCCGCGACCCCTCCATGCCGATCGTCACGCGCCGCAGCTCGACGCGATTGCGCGGATCGACGACGAGGACGGTGGCGTCCGCGCCGTTTCGCGAGACCGCCTGGATGGGAACCGTCAGCGGGGAATCCTTCCGAACCAGGTCGAGCACCGTCTCGGCATACATGCCCGCGACGAGGCTGTCGTCCGCGTTGGCGACGTCGATCTCGGTCTCCATCGTGCGCGTCTGCCTCTCGAGATCGTCCGAGAGGCGCGCAACCCGTCCCTCGAACGTCCGGCCGACCGCGGGCACCCGGACCTGCACGACGGTCCCGACGTGGATGCGCGGCACGGCGGACTCCGGCACGGGCAGCACGAGCCGCAGCCGGTCGTACTCGGACAGGCGCACGACGGGCATCGCCTGCGTGTTGGAGGAGGTGCCGGCCTGGATCAAGGCGCCGGTGTCCGCGTAGCGCTTGGTGATGACACCGGCAAAGGGCGCCGTGATCCGCGAATAGTCCGAGAGGGCGGACGCCTGTTTCCGCCCCGCGCCGGCCTGCGCGACCTGGGCCTCAGCCTGCTTGTCGCGCGCGTACGCGTCCTCGAGCTCCTGGGCCGCGATCAATCCGGGCCGCGACTCGGACACCTGTCGGAGGCGCTCGTAGGCCGAGTGCGCCGTTTCGTGCACCGAGCGGGACCGGTCGAGCGAGGCGTCCGCCTCCTGGAGTTGCGCGTCGAGCTCCGGGATCTCGAGGACCGCCAGGACCTGGCCGGCGCGGACACGGTCACCCACGTCCACCGAGATCGTGCGGATGTATCCCGCCACCTTGGCATGGAGGTCCACCTCCTGGAAGGGCTTGAACTCGCCGGAGAGCGTCAGGACGCTGCGCAGCGGGGTCCGTCTGGCGAGGACGACGGAAACCGGATGCCCGCCGGATTCGCCCGGCTCGGCCGCGTCGGACGGGCGATGCGCCCTCCACGCGGCGAGCAGGAGAGCCAATCCGACGGCGGCGCCGGCGATCGTCAGCGTTCGATTGCGAGTCCATGTCATGCGTCTGCTCCGTCGGAAAAGGCGCCCGTCTTCGGGCGCAAGCTCGAGTACCGCAAAGGATCGCGGCGCTCCGACGACCCGCGCGGGGCTCGTCGGAGTCCCGGGGGGCGAGGCCCTCCGGGCGTGTTTAGACGGAGGCGGGGGGAGCGCGGAGGACGTTGCCGGCGGCGCGGCGCTCGCCGGTGTACGGGACGGAGCCGGGAAGCTCGCTCGAAAGAATGGCGGGAGGAGCCGGGACGGCGAGGGAAGCGACCGGCGCCGGCGTGTCGCAGGGGCCGGCGGTCACGCGTTCTTCCGGCGGCGGAAACTTGACCGGGTCGCTGGCGAAGGTCAGGAGCTCCTGGGTGTTTCGCGTCGGAATGCGCTGCGCCACGCGGCTCTGCATCCCGACGAAAAGCAGGGCCCCGATCGTGAGGAGCAGGAGCGTGGCTCTCCGGCTACGGCACGCGGGCAGGAAAACGGCTTCCACGATCGACGATTGTCCGCTCAAGGGCATGGCTCCGCAAGACGGAACGGGGCCCGGGGCCCTCGAATTCCGGGAGGGAAGCCTAGGACCTCAGGCCAAAGCTCACGGTGACGGTCAAATAGACGCTCACCGCACGCCCGTTCAGCGTGGCCGGTTTGTAGCGCCACCGGCGTACGGCGTCGACCGTCGCCCGATCGAGCAACGGGGTCGCGGACTTCAGGATGCGCACCTCGGTCACGTCTCCCGCCGCGGTGATGACGGCTTCCAGAATGACGACGCCCTCCATGTGCGCCCGCCGCATCGCCTCGGGGTACTCGGGCTCGACGCGCCACACGAGGATGGGCGCCCTGACATCGCCGGCGACTTGGACGGGTGCCGCGCCCGGGTCGACGCCCGCACCCCCGCCCGGTCCCTCGTTGGTTGCGCCGGGTATCCCGTCCTGGCTGCCGGCCTGATTCTTCTCGTCGCCTCCCGGGACCGTCGTTCCGTCCTCAACCGGTGAGAGGTCATGATCGGGCCCGACGGGGTCCGGGGGAATCTCGGTCTGCGCGACGGTGGTCGGATGCGCATTCGACGTCGATCGCGTCTGCGGGCGCGACGGCCCACCGTTCCCGATCGGAGGCGGCGGCGCGCCGGCGGGCGCGAAGAACGTCACGGGAATGACGGGCTCCGGCGGCTCGCCGGTGTTCCAGACCGCGGCCCCGACGAAGGCGCCGACGATAGCCAGGTGAAGGCCGATCGCGAGCGGAAGGCTCGCTCCCTTTCCCCGGCCCTTCCAACCTCCGCGCGACTCGAGCAGCGCCGCGTCGAACATGGCGATCCCTCCTCGTCAAGGAGGGAACCCGGATCGGGGTGCGTGGTTCCCGAACCTCAGAGGAGCGGGGTCTTCACTCTTCGCCGGAGACCGAGGCGCGCAGGCCAGTTTGGAGCGTGTCCTCGTACAGCGTCCAGCCGTGGCCGTCGCCGTGAAACTTTGTCTTCGCCCGGTAGACGGTCCGAGCGAACGGTCCGCCGTTCCAGCGCCACGTGAAAACGACCGTGGCGGTTTCGCCGGCCATGCCGAACGGGCCGTCCGGCTTCGAGGTCGGCGCGTCGATCGACACGATCTCGCGCTTCAGGTTCGGGTTGTCCTTGACCCGCGCGTCGAGGAAGGCGACGCCTTCATCCAGCCGGGCCTGGAAGGCGAGCGAGGCTTCGATCATGCCGCGCGCCTTCTCGCGCGTGAGCGGCTCGGGTTTCTGGCAGGCGGCCGAGGCAAGGAGCAGCGCGAGGAGCGTGACGCCGCGCGCTCGCCGCAGGGGGCTCGTCATCGGGGCCTCGGAAACGCGGTGCGCACGTCTGAATTATAGGCGTCGCAACGCCGTGCGTCGGTCAGGCCAGGGCGGCGATCCCGGTAGAATCCTGGAATGATGAAACTCCGCGCACCGCTGGCTCTCTTCCTCCTCGCGTCGCTCGTCTCGGCAATTGACGCGCCCCCGCCCGTTCTCGTTCTCCCGGGACGGCCAGACACCCCGATTGCGCCGCAGTCGCTGCTGGGAGCGGGGCATAGCGACGTGCGGGTGGAGGACATGCAGGGCGGCGTGACGGTCTTCCATGGACGGCCGCTGCTCGAGGTTCTCGAGAGGGGGGGTCTCGAAACCGAGGGCATGCCGAACGAGCGGAACCTGGCCAGCGCCGTCGTCCTCGCGCAGGGCCGCGACGGCTACACGGCGGCGTTCTCGATGGGCGAGCTCCTGATGCACCGGGCCGACCCGCGCGTCTACCTCGTCGCCGAGACGGCGCAGGGCCCGCTTCCTGCGGACCAGGGGCCGGTGCGCCTGATCGTGGTCGGCCAGCGCGCCCGCTCCGCCTACGGCCTGGCGAGAGTCGAGGTCCGCAACCTGGCCCAGAACAAGCCGAAGGCAAAGAGCTAGCCGCCCCGGCTACTTCCCGACGATCACCTCGCTGGCCTTGATGATCGCGGTGACGGCGTCGCCCTCTTTGAGCTTCATCCGGTCGACCGAAGCCAGCGAGATCGTGGAGACGATCGTCTGGCCCCCCCCGATCGTGATCGAGACTTCGGCCACGACGGCCCCACGCTTGACCTCGATGACTTTCCCAGCGAGCTGATTGCGAGCACTCAATTCCATCGAAACCTCCTCGGTTGTTGACCGGCTCCCCGCACCGGGCCTGAAACCAGCACCGGGGCCCTGAGGATACCGTCCGCCGCCGCCGGCGCCCGACAATCGACTTCTCGATCGATAAGATATGATTTCATACGATTTTGTTTCTGACTCCGCGTGTAGAATCCCGCATCAGGATTCCTGGATTCCAGCCACTTTGATTCGGGCGCAGGCTTTGTGAAGGAGGGGATATGAAGAAGGTGGCAACCCTCGCGCTCTCGGTGCTGATGCTGTCCGGGCGCGCTCTCGCGCAGGATTCCGGGCAAGCTCCCGAAAAATCCTCGGTCGACCAGTACGAGGAGATGAAGCGGTCTCTGCAGGAACAGCAGGCGCAGATCGAGAAGCTCAAGCAGCAGGCGAAACAGCGCGACGAGGCCCTGCGCGAGATGCAGCGCCAGGTCCAGAAGCAGCTCGATGACGTCCAGGCCGCCACCGCCGCGCAGGCTGCAGGCGCCGCCCAGGCTGCGCCGGCCGCCGGGTCGACCGAACGGCCCGGCGTTTACAAGGCCTCGCAGGAGAAGTCGGCGCCGCCGGCCGAATCGAAAACGATGCCGATCTTTTCCCCGTCCGATCCCCAGGCGGCTCCGCCGCCCTGGGCCGTCCTGAAAATCTCCGACAACGTGAAGTTCCGGTTCGCCAGCGTGCTGCAACCGACCTTCGAGGCGCTCCAGGATCCCAACAGCGGGGGATACTCGCAAAACTTCTACCTGCGCCGCGCCCGCTTCAGCATCGACGGGAGTCTCCCCGAGGGCATCACGGTCTTCTTCCAGACGGACGACGTGCGGGTCGGCAACGCCGGCGCCAACGGCGCCAAGAACATCAACTCGGGTCTCTCGCCCCTGGATGCCTTCGCCCAATGGGCCTTTCTCGGCAAGGCGATGGCTCTCCAGGCCGGGCTCTTCGTCGTCCCGACGGTTCGCCAGCCGCACACGAGCGTCTCGACCTTCCTCGCCCTCGACCTGCCGACCTGGAGCCAGCAGGAGCAGTCGATCGAGGAGGTGAACGGGAGCCGGGACTACGGCGTCGGGTTCAACGGCGCGCTGTTCGGCGAACACCTGACCTACCGCACCGGGATCTTCTCCGGATACCGCCAGCTTCCGACCGACCAGCCGCCGCCGCTCGGCCCGGCGGCGGGCTCACGCAATCCGCCGCGCATCGCCGGCCGCGTCATGTACGACTTTTTCGACACGGAGTACAGCTACTCCTATGCCGGTACCAACCTGGGGAG
>Ga0210402_10006185_pt1 | contig 10627 bp, 11 predicted proteins | sample IncBWC7MmetaG_FD_161055 | JGI IMG/M metagenome (GOLD analysis project Ga0210402, IMG submission 161055) | Forest soil microbial communities from Barre Woods Harvard Forest LTER site, Petersham, Massachusetts, United States - Inc-BW-C-7-M | ecosystem: Environmental > Terrestrial > Soil >... | reverse complement strand
ATGATGCCGAACACGAGCAACAGGGCGAAGGGACTGACGATGGCGAACTCGACCATGGCCGCGCCCTTCTGATGGGATGGCCCGCGGCGTCGGTGAAAACGCTCAGCCGCAAATCGGGTGAAGTCCCTCATGATGGCTCCTTGCGTCGATCTGGTCTGCGAATAGAGGTTCATCAGCGCACTCCTTAGATAGCCGTCATCGCTCAACAATTACACCAAGCTTCAACAATGACTCGCACAGAGCGTACCGCGAGATCGATGTGTCGTGGACGGAATTCAACAGGACTTTAGTCACACTGACTCGGTGCGACTTCAGTCGATGGCCAAGCTCAATTGGAAAGTGAAAGCTGAGGCCAGGATCCCGTGACTTTGGTCATCAACGCGACAGGACTTTAGTCAATAGATAATCGGGAGTCGGTGATGGACGATGGCTCCCGGCGATTGAAACAACGACATTGATCGAGTAAACCCAACTTTTTTTCCTGGAGGAATTTAAAATGTACAGCAGCAAATTCAACAAGCGTGTCGGCGGCAAGAAGCAGCTCGGCCAAGGCATGACCGAATACATCATCATCGTGGCGTTGGTCGCGATTGCGGCGATCGGCGTCTACAGCGCCTTCGGACATACCTTGCAGGGGCAGGTGGCCCAGATCACCGCCGGCGTCGCGGGCAACACCGGCCTTGTCACTTCCGGCAAGACGATCGCGGACAGCGCCGATACCGAGGCAAACACCGCGGCCAACAAGAAGGAAGGCATGGACACCTACGGTCAGAACGTGACGGACCAGTAAGCGGCAGTCCTTGCGAGGCGATGAAAGCGGCGGCCCAAGGCCGCCGCTTTTTTTTGCACCCGGCAGGGCGCACGCGCAGAGCGAGATGACTTTCGTCAATAGGCGGCGCGAGTCGAAACCGCCAACATGCACTCAAGGACGATCAAGACCGCAGCACCGCGAGGAGCAACCGATGAAAGCTAACCAGCGTTCGAACACCCGAGTCAGGCAGCGCGGCCAGGTACTGCTCTGGTTTCTGGCGACCGTTGCCGCCAGCTGCGCAATTCTTGCGCTCGTCTACAACGTGGGCCAGATGGCAAACGAGAAAGAAAAGACCGTCAATGCCGCCGACGCATCCGCACTCAGCGGCGCGCTGGTCGAAGCGCGAATCTTGAACTTCACGGCCTATACGAACCGGGCCATGATCGCCAACGAGGTGACGATCGCGCAGATGTTGAGTGCCGACTCGTGGGTTCGCTATGACGCGACCTTGGCGCAGTACTTGGCCGACTATCTCCAATTCCTGGCGGTCGTCCCGATCATCGGTACGGCCATCGTCGACGGCTTGAATGCGCACGCGCAGGCTCTGCAATACCTGCAGCAAGTCACCGACCAGGCCGCGCGGGCCGTCATCCTGGCCTGCGACACCGCGAACAAGGCGCTAGGCCTGGCGCGCAGCCTCCTCGTCGGCAGCCCAGCGGCGGCCGCCACCGTGGCCGCGGCGGCCACTTCCGTGGCGAACGGCATCGCAAACGCGAATGAAACGACGTTCGGCGGCCAATTCGATACGCAACCCGAGCTGAACACGCCTTTCGCAGCCGCGATGCTTCTTGCCAACGAGCAAGAGTGGGCCCAATTCACCCGGAACTACGACGGCAACGATCGCGGCAATGCGGCGGCCGTGATCCTGAATTCCCGCGACCAGTTTTCGACGAAGCGGGGAAACGGGTGGCTGATTACTACCCTCAATACCGCGTTGGAAGCCGGCATGCTGATAGCTTCGGGCTTCCAGAGCTACGCCGGCTTCGACAGGACGTCGGGGACGACCGAGCTCATCGATTACGACCATTGGGCGGCGCAGGATTCGCTGGATCCGTTCTGGGCTCAACTGCAATATTGCTGGGCATTCCATGCGGTTACGAAAAAGTCTATATACCGCTGGTGCCGATCGCCTACGGCCGCGCCGACGCCAACAACGATGGCGGCGTCAGCAAGGACCTGTGCCACCCCTCTTACTCGACCTTCGGAACGGGGACAACCACGAATTGCCAAGATGCCGTCGACGCCGCAAATGTAATCAGTGCCGACGGCATCCCGAACATCGTTGATTTGGCCAATCCCGGCGGCCCCAACAGTGCTGATCCGACGCTTATCTTCGTGGCCGGCGTGCAGAAACAGGCCGACGCTACACTGACCACCCAACGAATCGGGTTGAATAACGTCCCCGTCGATGGTCCGCAAGGATCGCCGGACTTGGCAGACAATGTGCAAAATGGTGACCGGCTCACGTCAATCGCTTCCGCCAAGGTCTTTTTTGCGCGGCCGGATTGGAGCCAAAAGGACATCACCCAGGGCAACCTGCCGCGACCCGATCACAAGCACGAGTACGCGAGCTTGTACAACCCCTACTGGCAGGCGCGCCTGACGCCAACGGATGATCTCACGAAGGCTGGGCTCTACATGGCTATCGGCGCAAACCCCGCGCTGAGCCCGGCGACGCCATGAGCCGTGAAGCGGTGAGATCGCATACGTTTACTTCACGAGGAGTCACGACATGAAAACCCGCACACCTGAATTGCAGCGCGGCCAGGCCGTCACGGAATTCGTCGCTGGAATGGCGGTGTTCCTGCCGCTGTTCTTCGGCATCGTCTACATGGGCAAGTTCGCGGATATGAAACACCAGGCGATTCAGGCGAGCCGCTACGCGGCCTTCGAGCGGGCACTCGTACCTTCCGAGGCAATTGAAGGCGCGTCGGTTCTGGCGGAAGAAACCCGAGCGAGATTCTTCACCGATGGCTCGCGCAACCAGGGCAAGATCGGCTTTCAGGACAGCACTCAGGGCTTGGCGACCGACGGCACGCTGAATCCGCTCTGGAGCGAGATGAACGGGACACCCTTGTTAACCAGCTACGATGATCCGACGAAGGGTATCGGCGTCAGCGTCGCGTCGAACTCGATGGACATCGGCCTCTTCTCGCCGATCAACGAAGCCAGCAGGGAGTTCAACAACCTGAACAGGAACGGCCAAATCCAGGCCGATGTAACGGTCCCGGTCGCCAACATCGCGCACTTGCCGGCGATACTCAGCAGCCTGAATTTGACGGTCGCGGCGAGAACGGTTGTGGCGGGCGATGCGTGGAACGGCGATGGACCCCAGGACGTGGCCGACCATCAATCGACCGTCACCAACTTTTCTCTATTTCCCAGCGACATCGGCAGGAACAATCCGGTCCTCCAGGCGCTTCAAGTGGCGCTGGACGCCTTCGTGGTCCTCGGGTTCTCGGACTCGTCGCCTAACTTCGGATGCGACCGGCCGGACGTCGTTCCGGATGCGACCGCGCCGGGCGCCAACTACCAGGCCAACGACGCCTGTTACTGAAGGAGGCAACCACCATGAACCGCAAATATACTGGCGCGCCGTTTCTTGCACTGATCTTCACGTTGTCCTCGATCGGTAGCGCCGCGGCCGGCGAAACTTGGCCGGAGATCCCGTCGCCACCGAAGTCGAGGCTCGAATGGGTCGGCGACAGCATGCGTGTGAACGGCGTGCCGACGCGCGTGATGCAATTTCATTCGCGGGCAAACAGCGGCGAAGTCGTCGAGTACTTTCGTGCGTATTGGTCGGGCGGCTATTCCACCAAGCCCTCGATCACGCCGATGAGTGGAGCAACCGTCGTCAGCCAGCGGCACGGTCCCTTCTTCATGACGGCCAAGGTCGAAGATGCCGACGGGGGAGGCAGCCAGGGATTGATCTCGATTGCGCAGATCGCAGGATCGAAAGTGCAGCGCGATCCCGGCGAGGTGCCGCTCATGCCCGGCGCACAAGTGTACTCGGTCGTGGAATCGGATGATCCGGGAAAACACTGCCGCACGGTAGTGCTTCTGACGCCGCAGCCGCAGAGCTCGGTCACGCGGTTCTATCAAGCATCGTTGACCAACGCGGGCTGGCGGCAAGTCCAGGCCACCGAAACTCCTCGCACCGCCGGCGGATCACCAGGAAGTTTCGTCGCGTTCGCGAGAGGCGGCAGCGAAATGCAGCTGAGCATCGTCGAGATGAGCCGGGGACGAGGTTCGACTCTGATAGCCAATCTCGTGACTAAGGACACTGGGCCGGACGCGGATTGACCGGCACTGTGGCAACTGTAAGCAAGTCATTGGAGATTCGCATGAGCCCCACTCTGAGCAACCCCGTGCGACGCCTGCAGCGCGGACAGGCGATGATCGAATACGCGATCATCTGCTCCGTGCTGGCGGTTTGCCTTTTTGCCGCGCAGTCGCCGGTAGGCAAGCAATTGGCTCAAGCGGTCCGCGATTTTTACGCTGATTTGACCTTTTTCCTATCCCTACCCTGAGGAGAGATCCATGAAATTTTCCCTAAAGATGCCGCACTTCAACCGCAGCTGGCTGATGCTCGGGGGGGCGATCGCGCTCGGTCTCATCGCTACTGTTCTCAGCCATAAGATGCTGAAGGATCATATGGCAGCGATCGACGCGGAAGCAAAAGCCGCCCACAAATTGGTCACGGTCATAGTTCCCAAACACGATCTGAAGCGCGGTACGCCGATTCAGATGGCCTTGTTCGCCAAGCGTAAGGTCCCCGCGGACTACGTGCATGCGTCGTACATAGATCCCCGCCATTTTTCGCAATTTATCGGCCAAAGGCTTGGCGCGCCGTTGAAAGCGGGCGAAACGCTGCTCGACATCCACCTGGAGTCGACCAGCACGGTGTTCTCCTCGACTTTGGAGAATGGGAACCGGGCGTTGACGACCGAAGTCGACGAGGTCAATTCGATCTCGGGCATGCTCCGGCCCACCGACCACATCGACTTGATGGCCACTGCGCACGGCACCGGCGCCGGCGGCACCGAGACTACATTCTCGCTGCTGTCGAACGTCGAGGTGCTCGCGACCGGCCAGGTGACGCGCAAGGGCGAAGGCAACAACCAGCCGCATACCTATACCACCATCACATTGTCGGTGAGCCCTGCCGATGCACAGCGCATCGTCGTGGCGAAGAACTCCGGTAGGCTGACCGCGGTGCTGCGCAACCCGGATGATGCTCGACCCAACTCGACCCCTGCAATGAACATCGACGATGTGCTGCCCAAGAAACCGAAAGCCGCGCATCAGCTCGCGGTGCAGTACATCGTCGGAGGTCATTCCTAGCTCGCGCGATTACCGAGGCATTTCCCCGCCAATCCGACGCCGGCCGCCTTTGGGCGCGACCGGCGTCGTTTTTTTGCTCTCGGCGGGCACGCACATGCGCCCGGCAGGAATGTGACCAAAGCCATCAGGGTGACCAAGGACACTGGGGCGAGCGCGTTTCGAGGAACACAGTGCCCCCAGATCTACTGCGAGGAGGCACCCATGAAATTTGTTCCCAGCCCACTGCCGCTGAATTGCAGGTGGTTGACGCTCGGTGCCGCGATCGCCCTCGGCACCATCTCGACAGGCCTGAACCACGAGTCGCCGCAGCTCGAGGCCCAGGTACGTGCTGCCTACAGGATGATCTCGGTTTTGGTGGCCAAAAAAGATTCCGCGCTGACCGCGCAGGTTCCCCCGGAGGTGTCGTCGCACGACAGTCCCGCGAAATGCGCCCGCACATTGCCCGTGAATCCCCGCGATATGCCTTTGGTCACGTGAACTCGGGGCACCGGTGCCAATGTGCCATTGGTCACTATTCGTTGCCCCCCGCTTCGCGCACGATCGCTCCATCGAACACGCACCGCCCGACGACCGATCCGAACAGGAGTCAGACATGAAAGCCGACATTCAGCGTTTTATGATTTTCCTCAGCCTCCTGACAGGGGTCGCGCTCGCTGCTCCCGCCGGTGCCGCAGACCAAGCCACGGTGAGTCCACGAGCGCCCAATGAAGGCGCCGGCGCGCGAGCACCGAAGCCCGGCACGGTCGATGACAGCGCGCAGTCCCGATCGGTCATCAGCGGACCGCCGCTCTCGCTCTACCACGGCGAGGTCCAGGTGCTCGATCTTGCCGACGTCGTGCGCATCGCGGTGGGCAACGGCGAGGTGCTGCGAGCGAACGTGGTTGCGTCGAGCCAGGTGGTTCTGATCGGCCAGAACGCCGGTACCACGTCGCTGCGCGTCTGGACGCGCAATGGCACGCAGTTCACTTATGAGGTGAACGTCCGAAGCTTCGACGTATCGCAGATTCTTCGCGACGTGCAGGAATTGCTGGCGGGGGAGCCCGGTATCTCGGCCCGCCAGGTCGACGGCCACGTGCTTATCGAAGGGGATTACAGCGGCGCGAGAACCGCCAGCAGGCTCGAGGCGCTTCTGAAGATCTATCCTCAGATCGTCAGCACAGTGCCCATTCGCAAGGAGGCACCGCCAGTGTCGATGGACCGCATGGTGTACATGGACGTGCGAGTGGTGGAGATCGAAAAGAAGACGCTTCGGCGGCTCGGCGTGAACTGGGCAACCCAGGCAAACGGCCCGGCGGTCGGCGTCAATCTCCGGACGTCGAAGAACTGGTCCCTGCCGACCAACGGCGGCTTCTTCGGCATCGCATCGAACCTCACCTCCATGCTGGACGTTCTGGAGCAAGCCGGCGAGAGCTGGACGCTCGCCGAACCGACGGTGAGCTGCAAGAGCGGCGGTGCGGCCAAATTCACGGTTGGCGGCGAGATTCCGGTGCCGGTGGCTGCCGGGCTGGGTACCTCCACGGTGATCTACAAAGAATACGGAGTCATCCTCGAGTTCAAACCGGTAGCGGACGATAAGGGCAATGTGAGCTCCTCCATCGTCGCTGAGGTGAGTCAGCCGGATGCAACATTCTCGAACATCAGCAACAATGGTTTGGTCGCTTTCCAGAAGACTCGTACCGAAACGGAGGTCACCCTCAGGGAAAACGAGACGCTGGTGATTTCCGGGCTGTTGAAGAACGACGGTAACAAGGCCGCCAACGGGATCCCAGGAGCAAAGGATATTCCGGTGCTCGGCAACCTGTTCAAGTCCAAGCAATTCCAGAACGATCGCACTGAGTTGGTGGTGATGGTGACGCCGCGCTCGGTGGCGGTCGGGCAACAAGCCAACGCCGCATCGATCGGACGTGCCGACGAAATGCAGGCCCATGTCACCCCTACGATCAACGTCATCAACGGCAAGTTGGCGGAGTAGGACGATGTGGACCATCCAACTGCAACAATCCAATGGCCAAAAAGCCCCGCAGTTTGCTGCGGGCAAGGTGAGAATCGGCAAGGACGCGGATTGCGATCTCAAGCTCTCCGGATGGCGGGTCGGCAACAAGCACGCCGAACTGTTCGTCTCCAATGATCAAGGGTTTCTGCGCGACTTAGGCTCCTCCGCAGGAACGCTGGTGAACGGCAAGGCGGTTACCACCCACGGTCCGCTGAAACCCACCGACAAGATCCAGGTGGGCCCGCACGCGTTCATGGCGAGCTGGGCGGCGGAGCAGGCGGAACCCGCGGCGACGCAGGCGGATGCCCCGACTCTCACCAGGGCGGCGGTCCTCGCCGCTGCCCCGTTGGCTGGCGCGGCGCTGGATTTACCTGCGCGCTCCGCCGCACAGGATGAATCATTCGCCTGGCGGCGAACACTTCACGACCGGCTGCTCGAAGCGTTCGACGTGCGCCGCGTCGATGTGCATCGCATGGCCGATACCGAGCTGCGCAGCCGCACGGAACAGCTGATTGCCGAACTGATCGAGCAGACGCCGGACATTCCCAAGCATCTCGACCGGCCGACGCTGCTGGCCGCCGTGCGTGACGAAGCCATCGGCCTGGGCCTGTTGGAACCGCTGCTCGCCGACCCGGCGGTTACCGAGATCATGGTCAATCGGGCCGACGAGGTCTTCGTCGAGCGCGGGGGCGTCCTGGAACGCTTTCCCGTGGCGTTTACCAGCGACCGTGCGGTCACCGGAATCATCGAACGCATCGTCGCGCCGATCGGCCGGCGCATCGACGAGAGCTCGCCGATGGTCGATGCGCGCCTCAAGGATGGTTCGCGGGTGAATGCCGTGATTCCGCCGCTGGCTCTCAAGGGGCCGAGCATCACGATCCGCAAGTTCTCCAAGCGCAAGCTCGACGCCCAGGACCTGCTCAAGTTCGGGTCGGCCAGCCGCGAAATGATCGAGTTCATGAAAGTGATGGTCGAGCATCGCAAGAACGTGGTGATTTCCGGCGGCACCGGTTCGGGAAAGACCACGCTGCTCAACATCCTGTCGAACTTCATCCCCAAGGGCGAGCGCATCGTGACGATAGAGGACGCCGCCGAACTGCAACTTCACCACCCCAATCTCGTATCTCTCGAGTCTCGCCCCGCCAATATCGAGGGCAAGGGCCAGATTGCGATCCGAGACCTGGTGCGCAATTCGCTGCGCATGCGCCCCGACCGGATCGTCGTCGGCGAATGCCGCGGCGGAGAGGCCCTCGACATGCTGCAGGCCATGAACACCGGCCACGACGGATCGCTCACGACCGCGCACGCCAACAATCCCCGGGACATGCTGGCGCGCCTGGAGACCATGGTGCTCATGGCTGGACTGGATCTTCCCGTCAGCGCCATTCGCGAGCAGATCGCATCCGCCATCGACATCGTCGTGCAACAGACGCGCTTTGCGTGTGGAACTCGCAAAGTCACTCACATCACCGAAGTGACCGGCGTCGAGAGCGGCCGCATTCAGCTGCAGGACGTCTTCGAATACCACCAGACCGGTGTCGATGCAGCGGGCAAGATCCAGGGGTACTTCACCGGCTGCGGTTTCGTACCCGAATTCTACGACTCGCTGCGGCGCATCGGCGTGCCGCTGGACATCGGAATTTTCGCGCGAAGCGATGGTCAGGGAGGTGCGCCGTGAACCAGACGCTCATGATCGTGATCATCGGCGCGGCGGCGTTCGCCGCCGCCTTCATGCTGCTGCACGCTGCGACTGCGGGTTGCGGTGCCTACCATCGGCGCTTCACCACTGTAGCGCGTAACCGGCTCGAGGAGGCTTTCGTCTTCATCGACCCGAACAGGGTGTTCTTGCTGAGCATTGTCGGCACGCTCGTCGTTCCGCCGCTGCTGTGGTGGCTGACCGGTAGTCATCTGCTGCCGATCTTTACTGCCGTCCTCGCGATTGCGATGCCGCGGATCTCCTTTTCCGTTATGAACAAGCGGCGGCGCAAGAAGATCGTCTTGCAGCTGCCCGACGTGCTGCTCATGCTGGGCAGCTCGCTGCGCGCCGGAACCAGCCTGCAGATCGCGCTCGATCTCGCCATCCGCGAGACTCCCGCCCCGTTGTCCCAAGAGCTGGGCGTCGTCGTGCAGGAGCAGCGCCTCGGTGTTGCGCTGGAGGATGCGCTCGAGACGATGGCCACGCGACTCAAGCTCGAGGAAATCGAGCTGGTCGTCACGGCCATGACGATCGCCCGCGAGGTCGGCGGCAATCTGGCCGAAACTCTCGACCGGCTGGCCCATACGCTGCGCGCAAAGGCGACGATGGAAGGCAAGATTCGCTCCTTGACCTCGCAGGGCAAGCTGCAGGGATTGATTGTCGGCAGTCTGCCTCTGTTCCTCATGCTTGTGTTGTCGCGCATGCAGCACGACGCCATGGCGCCGTTGTTCAAGCCGTGGCTGGGATGGGCAGTGCTCGCGGTCATCGGCATTCTCGAAGTGATCGGATTTCTAATGATCAAGAAGATCGTCACCATCGATGTTTGAACGAGCGCGGCGCCAGACTTCATCGCCCACAAGGAGTACGTCATGATCGAGATACTGATTCCCACCCTCATCGCCATCGCGGTGACACTGATTGTGATTTCGACCCGCCAGATCGTGACCGAGGTGCCCAGCGATGACCGGCGCTACATGGATCCGCCGCCGCGCTTCTACCGCGTGACGTGGCCGCTGGTGCGCTTGGTGGCGCATTATTGCGGCTGGGCCGTCACTGAAGCGACCGCTTCCCGTATCCAGGTGGCCTTGCGGCGCGCCGGTCAGGACTACACCCTGACCCCGACCCAGTTCTTTGCAGGCAAGCTGGTTGCCTCCGCCGTGTTCGGTGCCGGACTTGGCTGGATTACCAGCAAAATGGGGCAAAGCGCGTTGGTCGGCGGCATGGCCGGCGCCGTGTTCGGATTTTTCATGCCGGAGTTATGGCTCTCGGACATGACCAAGGGGCGCAACCTTAAAATCCTCAAACGCCTGCCCTCGTTCCTCGACATCGTGACGATGGCGGTGGAGGCGGGCATGAATTTGTCGACCGCCCTGCAAAAGTCGGTGGAGAAGATGCCCTCAGGTCCGTTGCTGGTCGAGATCAACCGGTTGCTGCGTGAGGTTCGTGCCGGCAAACCGCGCACGGATGCGATGCGCGACATGGCGGCTCGGTTGGATTTCCCGGCGATCAACAGTCTGGTAAGCGCCCTGGTGCAAGGCGAACTCATGGGCAGCAGCATCGGTCCCATCTTGCGGGCGCAATCCGAACAGCGGCGCACGGAACGCTTCCAGCGCGCGGAGAAGCTGGCGCTCGAGGCGCCCGTGAAGATGCTGGGTCCCCTGATTATTTGCATCTTTCCGTGCACCTTCATCGTGATCGGGTTCCCGATCGTCACGCAGTTGATGCACTCGGGGATCTGATGCCTGGCTTATTGCAATGCAAGACGCCGGAGGGCGTCCTCGAG
>Ga0210402_10006184_pt1 | contig 10627 bp, 6 predicted proteins | sample IncBWC7MmetaG_FD_161055 | JGI IMG/M metagenome (GOLD analysis project Ga0210402, IMG submission 161055) | Forest soil microbial communities from Barre Woods Harvard Forest LTER site, Petersham, Massachusetts, United States - Inc-BW-C-7-M | ecosystem: Environmental > Terrestrial > Soil >... | reverse complement strand
CACGACGCCGAGGATCGGATAGCCGATCCGCTCGGTCTGCTGCTTCAGGCGGGCAAGGTCGATGTTCTCGATGCGGCACTGCCGGTCGATCTCGCGCGCAGCCGCTTCGGGGATGACCCCAAGCCGCGCCTGGGCACGCGCCAGCGCCGCCTCGATGTCGAGGTAATAGGCGGTTCGCCCCTCGTCGGAGAACACCTGACGCATCTCCGGCGTGCTGAAGATGTCGCGGAAGATGACGGAGTCGAGCGCGGTTGCGGTCATTGCGGTTTTGCCACGAGGTCAAAGGACGATGCTGGGATTGCGCAGGTTCTGGTCGCAGTCGATCAGGTTCACCTGCCGGGCGCGTATCTGCCAGGAGTGGGCATTCTCGATAAAGCGGTGCCCGCACCAGCCCGAGAGAAAACGCGTTCCGTCCACCCGGAACTCGCTGATCAGAAAGTTTGAGCGCACCATCCGAATCGAGCTCTGCTGCGTAGAGAATACTTCGACGTTGGAGATCATCCGGACGGTGCGCGATTTGGGAGCTTGCGACCAGGCATAACCCGTGCGCAGGCGATAGATGCGGTCTTCCATCCGCCGACGGTCGTCGAAGGAGATCGTAATCTCCCGGCGCGGATCGCCGGCTTCGGGGGTGCCCGGGACCCAGTAGATGCATTCGGGCGCGTACATGGAAAGCCACTCGTCGAAGCGAAGCTGATCAAGGAGCCGCGCTTCGCGCTCGATCAGCATGCGGAAGCGGTCGCGCTCGGACGGATCGGCGATCGCGAGCTCGTCGCGTTGCCAGTCGGAGAAGCTCTCGACCAGCTCCTGATAAAGCCCTTCATTCACGTAGTAGGAGCTGAGCGAGGGATCGTGGGTGAGTTGCATGCGCTCTGCTCACGGCTCGCGCCGTACAGCCAGCTTCGGACTAGCCTGCATCAGCCGTTTCCATTCCTTGATGTATTCGCGCATGAACGCTTCGTCCGTGGCGGGCGCGGTGATGATGCCGTTTGCGTCGGTCTTGACCCGGTCGGGAATGCCGAGACCGCGATGCATATAGATCCACTCGTCCTCGAGGCAGGCGAGCCCCCGCTGGATCTCCTCGAAATTGGCGAGGTCGTCCACCTCGCCGAAGTTCGGGAACTGCTCCTGGGTGCGCATGCGCAGCGCATTGATCTCATCGGCCGCGCCGCCGAGCACGCCCTCCTCGTCCACGACCGCAGTGCCGTACCAGGTGACGTTCGTCTCGTCGACCGACACTGGCTCGAAGACCTGGATGTGATTGCCGAGCAGGGAGAAATTGGGAAACACGTTGATGTTGACGGGCTCCGACGAGGCGAGATCGAGGATCTCTTCCGCCCTGCTGCCGTAGCGCCGGCGCAGCTCCTGCGCGTAATGCTCCATCCCGGGACACGGGCCTTCTACCGCCCACAAGCCGCCTGCGCGCTTCTCTATATTGGGCCGCTTGTCCTTGAAGTGATGACCGTGGCCCATATAGGCCATGTACATGGGTTGGGTATCCGGCGAGCCCTTGTAATACGACATCCCCTTGTTGGCGACGTCGGCTTGCCGATTCTCCATCTCCAACAGCGAGCGATGGGAGAACACCACGTGATAGCCGTCGCCGGAATTGTCGTAGGCGAGCTTCCAATTGCCCTTGTAGCGCAGCCGGTTCGCCTCGCACACCGCGACCTTGCCGCCGGGCTGCCGGTCGAGCCATTCATCGATCGGCCCCGTGATGGGGCCGAGGTATTCCAGCAGGGACGGCGCCTCGGGATTGAGAGTTGCAAAGATGAATCCGCGGTAGCTGTCCACGCGCGGTACCTGCGCCACATTGAATTTCGCGTCCTTGAAGTCGCAAGCGTAGCCGTCGGGCCACGGTACGGCACGCAGCTTCCCGGTATTGAGGAAACTCCAGCCGTGATACGGGCATTGGAAGAAACGGGCAGATCCCTTCTCCTTGCGGCACAGCGTGGTGCCGCGGTGGGTGCAACGGTTGAACAAGGCGCGGATCTTGCCGTGCGAGTCACGCAACAGGATGATGGGCCGCAGCCCCAGCCGGACCGTGATGAAATCATCATTGTTTGGGATCTGGCTCTCGTGCCCGATATAGACCCACACGGCGCCAAAGATGTGGGTCATCTCCAGGTGGAATATGGCGGGGTCAGTATAGATCAGCCGATGGACGCGATCCTCCTGGACGAGCTCGTCCAAGTCGTACCGCTCGGCCCGGCTGTCGTCGCGGGGCGATGCCGTGTTCAATCGTTCCAGCATGACCGTGGTCCTTCAGTCTAAAAGTGGTCCTTCAGTCTAAAAGAACTCGAAATACTCGTTCTGCTCCCACTGCGTCGGCTCGCCGCTCTCCTGTACCCCGTGCTGCTCGAGCCACTGCGCGAAGCGGCCGGCCTCGTTGCGCTTGAGCTTGAGGAAATAGTCGATGAACACCTCCCCCAGCTCTTTGCGAAACACCGCATCGCCCTCGAGCGCATCCAAGGCGGCGGGCAGGCTCTGCGGCAAGCGGGGCCGGTCGGCGCCATAAGGCTCCTCGTCCGCGGGTCCCGGATCGAGCTTCTTCTCCATCCCGTCGAGGCCGGCGACGATCTGGGACAGTATGTAGAGGTAGGGATTGGCCGCGGGCTCCCCCACGCGATTTTCCAGCCGGGTCGCGGGATCATCGTGCCCTCCGAGCACGCGCACCATGACCCCGCGATGATCGTAGCACCATGTAGCGCGGTCGGGAGCAAGCGAGTTCGGCCGAAACCGCCGATAACCGTTGATCGTCGGTACCGCGAATGCAGTGCAGGCCGCGGCATGTTGCAGCAAGCCGCCGAGAAAAGCCGTGCCGAGAGGGGAGAGGTGTTCGCGCTCGCTGTGCGGCATGAATACGTTTTGCCCGCTTCTGCGCTCGACGAGGGACTGATGCAGGTGCCAGCCGTTGGAGTAGTAGCCCTTGAGCGCCGGGCGGCACATGAACGTCGCGACGTGGCCCATGCGGCGGCATATCTGGCGCGTGGCCGTGCGGAACAGCAGCGCGTGATCGGCTGCTTCCAGCGCCGGGCGCGCGGCAAAGGTGCATTCGACCTGGCCGGGTCCGAACTCATTTTCGATGGAGCGCAGCGGCAGGCCGATCTTGTCGAAATCCGCGACCAGTGCCGAAAGGACGGGCTGCATTGCATCCATGTTGGTCTCGCCGTGGAGGACATATCCGGGCTCGACCGGCGCGGTCTTGACCGGGCGCCCGCGCATTCCAGGGCCGCCGATATGCTCGTCGCCGAGCGCTTCGGCGGCGCGCAACAGATACCACTCGATCTCGAGCCCTACGACGAGCCCGAAGCCCGATTTTCGCAATCGGTCGATCTGTCTGCGCAGCAGTTGCCGCGGCGAGAAATGAAACGGCACGCCGCTCGCGAAATATTCATCGCACAATACCCAGCCCACGCCCGGTGCCCAGGGCAGCACGCGGAAGGTGACGGGATCGGGGACGACGATGAGGTTGGGCGATCCGGTCATTTCCGGCAGCCCCATGCCTCCCCCCTGGGTAAAGGACGCAAACGTGCGCGCGCCCGCGGAATCGAGCGTGCTGGTCGCGACATTGATGTTGTATCCGGCGATCAGCGCCGCAGTGAAAACGGCCGGAGTGACCGCCTTGGCGCGCGATGCGCCATGCGGATCGGCCCAGGCGAGGCGTACGAGATGCAGATTTTCTTTCTCGATCCTGCGCTCGAGCTCCTGCGCCTCCCGACGCTGGTCATCGCTCCACAGGCCGTGCCGTTCAATGAAGCTCACGCTGCTTTTCACCGGCTCATCCGTGCTGCGCTACGAGCAAGCAGTATCTAAACAATCGAGCCGATGCGATCCAGCCAAGTGGGAACGTCCGGCCTCGCGCTTCGGGATTAGGAATGCGTGACAGGGGAGGGCGTGCCCGCCCGCCTGGTAAAGCCGGTATCGACGACGGGGAGGGCCAGCTATAAATTCCGCCGCTCAGGAAGATTTTCCATGTCAGACGTCGCACTATCGGTTGTTCTTGGGATCGGGCTCGCCGCTGCAACCGGCTTTCGGGTGTTTTTGCCGATGCTCATCATGAGCGGCGCGGCTTATACCGGACATCTGCCCTTGGGCGATAGCTTCGCATGGCTCGCGACGCCATCGGCACTGATCATGCTCAGTGTGGCAGCACTTGCAGAAATCGCAGCTTATTACATTCCGGGCGTCGACAACCTGCTCGACACATTGGCCACGCCAGCCGCATTCGCAGCAGGAACGGTCGTGTCTGCGGCTGTCATGACCGACTTGCCGCCAATGCTGAAATGGACCGCGGCCGTTGTCGCAGGCGGGGGCGTCGCTGGCCTCACGCAAGGCGTGACCGCAATGCTCCGGGCGCAATCCACCATGTTCACGGGCGGGATCGGGAACCTGGTGCTTGCAACCGCGGAGCTCGGCGGCGCCCTCCTGGTCTCGGTTCTGACATTGGCGGCGCCGCTCGCCGCCCTCGCGCTGGTCATCCTGTTTTTATGGCTGGCAGTACTTCTGCTGCGCTGGCTGTTTCGAGGGGCGCATCCATCGAGCGACCAAGAGCACGCGCGTTTCCAGCGCTGATCATGATGATGAGCGCCTGAATAATCCGACAAACCAGTTCCAGGCCGCCTTCGCCAAAAGGGAAAATCCTCCGATGGGTTTGGCCGCGGCGGGAGCTGCGGAGACGCTCGCAGCCGGGCTCCCGGACACCGGAGCGGGTTGCACGGGGGGCATTTGGGCGGTTTGAGCTGCCGGCGTGCCGGCCGGCAGAGCGTCGCTTGGTGCGAATTTTTCCCGCAGCGCTTTGGCGAACTGATTCATCAGCTGCGCGGATGTGGCCTGGATGATGCCTACACCGCGGCCGTATTGCGCGACTGCTCCGGAGAGATTCAGGTTCGTATGCACAATCACCTTGGAGCCATTGGCGGCCGGCTCGAGGCGAAAGACAGACGTGGCGTGCGCCCCGCCGCGGCCTTTGGCATCGGTGCCCTGGGCCGAGACACGGGCGGTGTGATGGGCCTCGTCGATCTGATCGAACTTGACGAGCCCGGCAAAGGTCAGGGCAACGGGGCCGAGCCGTACGTTGATCTTGCCCTTGTAGGTGTCCGCGCTCACCACCTCGCTCAATTCCGCGCCAGGCATGCAAGGCGCAATGCCCCTGATGTCGAGCAGCACCTTCCAAGCCTCCGCCGGAGGCAGCGGCACTTCGAATGCGTTGTCGAATTCCATGACCGCGAATATCCGGCCCGACGCGAACGAACACGCTGTAGTTCAGCGCATCATGCGAGTCCAGTCCATCGCGACCTGCAACACAGGCATTCATGGCTGCGCGGCGAACTCTCACGCACGAGCCGTACTCACTGCCGGATCAGGGCGATAAGCTCGTCCTCGTTGAGCCGTGCGGTCGTCTCGGCACCCGCGAGCAGGTCGGCGGCGAGGTCGCGCTTGTGCCGATGCAGATCGAGAATGCGTTCTTCGATGCTGTCCGCGACGACAAGGCGATAGATTGTGACGGGCCGACTCTGGCCGATGCGGTGGGCCCGATCGGATGCCTGGTCCTCGACTGCCGGGTTCCACCATGGATCGAGATGGATGACAAAATCGGCCGCCGTGAGATTGAGGCCGGTCCCTCCTGCTTTCAGGCTGATGAGGAAGAGATCGCCATCACCGGCCTGAAATGCCGCGACGCGCGTAGCGCGTTGCGGTGCCGGCACGGCGCCGTCGAGATACTGGTAACGAACGCCACGAGCATCCAGCGCCTCGCGCACCTTGTCGAGATGGCCGATGAACTGGCTGAACACCAGAGCCTTGTGCCGATTGCGCAGCAATTCGTCTACCAGCTCCAGAAACGTGTGCAGCTTGGCGCTCTCAATCGTGCTGCGCGGATTGATCAGCCCGGGGTGACAGCAGGCGCGGCGCAACCGCGTGATCTCGGCGAGGATGTGGATTTTGCGTTGGCCTGCAGGCCCGTCGAGCGCGGCCAGACTGGCAAGTGCCTGTCGCCGCAGCGCCTCATAGAATGCGCGTTCCTCCTCGCCCTGGGTGACCTCGATCGTCAACTCGGTCCGCGGCGGCAACTCAGTGAGCACCGCGCTCTTGGTCCGACGCAGGATAAAGGGTCGGATCAGGGTGCGTAGTGCATTGCGCGCGCTTGCATCGCCACGCTCGATCGGGCCTGCGAAGCGCCGCGCGAAGCGCTCGCGCGAACCAAGCAGGCCCGGATTGATGGTGTTGAACAGGCTCCACAGCTCTGCGAGGTAGTTCTCGATCGGCGTGCCGCTGAGCGCCAGACGCACGCGGCCCTCGAGCTTTCGGCTCGCTTGCGCGCGTTTCGTGTCGACGTTTTTCAGGTTCTGGGCTTCATCAAATACAATCACGTTCCATGGGCGCGACGCGAGCAGCGTCTCATCCTGATGCAGCAGCCCATAGCTCGCGATCAAGACCGCGCCCGGGGCGACCCCCTCGACACAGGCGCGACGGTCCGCCGCGGTGCCAAGCCGGTGGACTGCGAGGGTCGGTGCAAAGTGCGCAAGCTCGTTCTCCCAGTTGTGACAGACCGAGGTCGGCGCGATGACCAGGCTCGCACCACGATCGGCCTGCTCGAGGAGCAGCGCGATTGCTTGCACGGTCTTGCCCAGCCCCATGTCGTCGGCAAGGCATGCGCCCATTTCGAGCCGGGCCAGCCGGGAGAGCCAAACGAAGCCTTCCTGCTGATAATCGCGCAATTCCGCCTGCAGGGTTGAGGGCACGACCGCGCAGTGGGCACCGGCCGCGCGGATGTTTGCGACGAGATCGTGCCAGCGCGAATCCGCAGCAACGCTGCCGACGTCAGCGATGAGCTCCTCGAGCGCCATCGTGCCTGGCCCGCGGAGCCGGCGTCCGTGGCCGGTCTCGTCGGACACCGCTTCGAGCTGCTGCAGTTGGCGTTTGAGGTCGGCCGTGAGAGCGAGGAAGCCGCCGCCGTCGAGGGGCACGAACCGACCGTGCGCCTTGTCGAGCCGCGCGAGCACGTCCTGCATGTCGATGACGAGATCCTCATCCACGGCGATCCGGCCGCTGATCTCGAACCAGTCGCGCTGGCTCGCAACTTTCAGCGACAGGTGCTTGGCGCTCACCGCAGAGCTCACCTTGACCGGCTCGCCGTCGGGCCATTCAAAACCGACAGGCAAAGGGGCAGCTTGCACTTCCTCGAGGAACGCAAGCGAGGCCTCGAGATTGTCGATCCGCCATTCGCGCGTGCCCGTGCTCCACGGCTGGAGCGTGGGGCAGGCCGCAATGAGCTGTTCCGCCGCCGCGCTCTCTGCGGCGAGATCGCGATTGATGCGCTGACGCGCGCCGTTGATCGTCGCGAGCACGGAGCGGCCGCCATGACCTGGCAGGTAAAATGGGCCCTCGGGACCGAGCGGACGCACGACCAGGGATACAGTGAACCCATCATCCGCTCGCCGCAGCCGCAGCACCGGCGTGGATATCCCTTCGACCGCTGGCACTTCGATGTCGGCGAGCTCCGAGCGGATCGGCAACGTTGGATTGTCCGTGCGCAGCAATGGGAGCACGCGCTCGCGCATGTGCGCCGGGACGACGAGGCCGTCCTTTCCGAGCGTGGCCTGCAGCTCCACCAGCTTGTTCGATACTTCGATCACCCGCCACCGTGCAGGCGTTTCCTCCTCGATGAACGCCGTGGGTACGTTGCTGGGATGGGAAAGCGTGAAAAGGTATCCCTGGCGCGCGTCCGAGACGACGAGCTCGGCGGGATAAGCGACGAGCTCGATGTGCCTGCCGCGCTCGCGGGCATCGAAGATATGCGGATGTCCGATCAGGGCGAGCACGGACTTGTAGTCATCGAACGCGTACACGACGGAGCCGTACCACTCTTCTTCCATGTCTTTGCGAATGGTCTGGAGCACTCGCCGATCCGCCGCGGTCAGATAATCAAGCTTGGGATCCTGGGTGCTAAGGCGCTTCATCGCCACCGGGCGGCCGGCTGTCCATGTGCCGCCCTTGTTCACCTGCTCCAGGGCCTCGATCTCACAGGTGCGCGGATCGAGCAGGAAGGCCAGCCGCTTGCGTATCTCATTAACCGGCGCGGAGGAGGACCCCGCTGCGGCCGGCGTCAGAAACGCGGTCAGGCGGTCGAGCGCTCGTTCCCATTTCGGCTTGAAACCGATGATGTCGGTGAAAGCAATGATGTTGTCGCGCCTCAGACTGTGCAGCAGGGTGCGCCAGCGCTCCTGCTGTGGGGATATCTTCGCCAGAATGTCCGCATGGATGCGACCCACGAGGGGCAGATGCGCGGCGATGCGCTCGAAGGCCGCTTCATCCAAGGCGGCGCGCCTCCTTGCGCCTTCGCTGTCGATGTGAAGGCGCGCAAGCGAGATCAGGGCGAAAACCAGCGGATTGTCCGTTGGTCCGAGCTGGATGGCCGCGATCGCCTGCTCCGCCTTCTCGTCCTGGCCGCACGCCACCTCGAATAGAGCGCACAGGGCCTGATATCCCGTCCAGGGGAGTTGCCCGCGAGCCGCCTCCAGCAGGTTACGAATCTCGCCGTGAAGCCTCGTGTCGTGCTCTCGCAGCAGTGAGAGCACGTGGAAAATGCCGGCGGCACCGGGGAACACGGCTTTTCGTCTGCCCGTATGCTTGCGCAGCTGTTTGAGCGCCTCCCGAAAGTTCGCGACGGCGTCGGAATTTCGCCCCGTGAGGAAATGAATGGTCGCGCCGAGCGCGGTCGCAGCAACGCTGTCCTCGGGAGGCAGCGCCGCAATGCGCTCGCGCGCCGTCTCGAATTTTTCTGCGAGGATGTCGCACCACACGAGCGCCTTGGTCAGCGTTGGCGAGGGCGCAACGCCCGACTGTGTGAAATGCGCGATGGCTGCGGCGCTATCCGCCCTGACGACGCCGTTTTCGAGCAGCGCGTTGACCATTCCCGTGAGAAGCGCATCCCGGATGATCAGCGTGCGCCGTTCAATCCATGCGATATCGGCCGGCAGCTTGACCAAATGCGAGGCGAGGATCGCCTGGCCATCCTCGCGCTTCTCCCGATCGAAGATCTGGCGCAGTCGCGTGAACTCGTCGTCCGCGTTGGCATAGACCGCGAGCCGGACCTTGCGGAACAGGTCGCGATCGTTGGCGAGCTCGTAACTATGATAGTTCCAAAAGAAATTGTCCGGCCGTTCGCGGTGGCTGCGCGGGAGTACGCGCGCGAGCGCGCCGACGATCAAGGGCCCATGCTCGCTCTCTGCGGCGTCGAGCGCCACCTGATGAGCAATGGAAGCGACACAAGTGAGATCCTTCTCCAGCAGGCCCTGCGCGCGCAACGCCAGCAGCAGCGCCTCAGCGCTGCGGTTGCTCCATGATTTTCCATCCGGCGCCCGCGTGCGCGATGCCGCGAGCGCCTGCACGAAGATCCCCCGTGGAATCTGATCGCCGACCAACGCGAGAAGGCGCATGGCTGTTTTCTGGTACGGCAGCAGACTCTCGTAGCTGCGCCAGAGCATCTGCCGGTCGTGCTTGGTCATTCGCAAATCTCAGCGTGACGTTATCAATCTGGAAGGCACCGCACGAGTTGACGTCTACGCCTCATCCATCGGCTTGAATGAATTCTCACCGCGCGCAGCGAGCGCCGAGCAGGGCTTCACACACTGGGAGTTACCACGTCGCCCGCTCGCGGCGGGCGATGACAAGTTAAAAGTGATTCTATGCGACCAGCGTCCGGTCTAGTGGCGCAGGAGCCTGCTGCCAAGCCTTACAATAGCGTAACCACAGCTATCGTCTGACCCGACGCAATTGCTTCATATCGCTGTACAACCGGTGCTTCGTACGAGCACCGCCAGCTACGCCGCGCAGCCCACCGGCTCGCGCGTGCCGAGCCGTTGCCAGATCCACTGCGCGCAGGCGAGAAGCTTGCGGTCCTCGTGGCGGTTGGCAACGAGCTGTATGCCCACAGGCAGGCCGTTCGGCCCGCGGTGGGTGGGCATGGCCAGTGAGGGCGTGTGGAGGATGGTCCAGATAGTCTGGAAGCCCGGGTCGCCGGTCTCGCCGAGCCCGCGCGGCGCCTCACCGGTCACGCAGGGCGCAAGCAGGATGTCGAGCTCCTGGAAAATGGACCTCAGCTGAGCGCGGCAGGATTCGCCCAGCTGCAAGGCCGCGAGGTAGTCAGCATGCGGCATGGCGCGTCCGATCTCGATGCGCTTGCGCAGACGCTCGCTGATGCGCTCGCGGTGGTGCACCCACTCGTGCGCCATAGCCGCCGCGCGCTCGTAGTTGTTGATGGTCTCCCGCGCCGCGTTGCGCAGCCCGGAGAACTCCTTGGCCAATGTCACGCTGGTGACCTGCGCCCCGGCCTTGGCAAGCCTCTCGGCCGCATCCTCGAAGGCGGCCATGGTTTCCGGCTGGGCCGTGCTCCACAATGGCGTGCGGCAGAGCCCGATACGCGGAGCGCGCTCCAACGATTGGAGGGGGGAGGGCGGACGCAGCTCAAGCACCGCGCTCAAGAGGTCGATGTCATCGAGGGAGCGGGCGATCAGCCCGACGGTGTCCAGGCTTTCCGCCGCGGGATAGACGCCTTTGCGGTTGAAGGCGCCGAAGGTGGGCTTGAAACCGAACACGCCGCAATAGGATGCGGGGCGGAGCACCG
>Ga0210402_10006183_pt1 | contig 10629 bp, 8 predicted proteins | sample IncBWC7MmetaG_FD_161055 | JGI IMG/M metagenome (GOLD analysis project Ga0210402, IMG submission 161055) | Forest soil microbial communities from Barre Woods Harvard Forest LTER site, Petersham, Massachusetts, United States - Inc-BW-C-7-M | ecosystem: Environmental > Terrestrial > Soil >... | reverse complement strand
GGAATGCCAAGGGAATGCGCTATTTCAGCTCCTTATCCGTCCTCGATTTTCCAGGGCTAAGTGCTTGATTTGGCTTGGTAGCGGGGGAGGGACTCGAACCCCCGACCCCAGGATTATGATTCCCGTGCTCTAACCAGCTGAGCTACCCCGCCACGACGCCGCGGCCGGCCCAAGGGATACCCAAGGGATACCGCGCCGGCTGCGAATGCGCGGCATATAAGAAAGCGCACTTGCGCCTGTCAAGCAAACGCAAGCTCTTTGCTTAAGTCTTTGCGCTAACTCATTCGCCTCAGGCGCTATTTCGGTCGGACGCTGGGGTCGCCGCCGGGACTGCCGGGTGGCGGGATAACGGGTGTGTTGCCGGTATCGGGGGTCGGCGCACGGATTTCCGGATCGACGCCCGCGGGCGGGCACAGCACGCCGTCCGATTTTGCGAGCTTATCGCCGAGCGGCTCATTGGCGCGTCCAACGGTCGACCCCTGCGGCGCGCTGCCCTTCGGCGGCATCGCCGCACAATTTGTCGGTTGCGCGGGAGCAGGTGTTGCCGTCTGCTGTTGCGCCGGCTTTGCCGGGTCCGGCGGCTTCTGTGCGCTCGCGGCGCCACAAGACAGCGTCAGCGCGCAAGACAGGAACAATGCATGTTTCGTCCACATGCTGACAAAACGAATGCCGCGCGCGGAGGTTCCCGGAATAACTTCAGGATTTGCGGTGGCTGAAAAATGTCCCGTCGGCGGCATCGGGCGGAACGCACATGGCCAAAGCCCTACCCGCATCCAGTGCGGGGCAGGCGCTCGCTCGAAAACGCTCTAGAGCCTTTTCCGTTCCGATTGAATCGGAACGGAGGCTTAGTCCCTTATTTTGACGCGTTTTCTTCACGCGAACCGGTACCACCCCCGGATCGAGTCCGAGGGCATGCTTCGCTCGAAAACGCTCTAGTAAAGTCCTCCGGTGCCGGGACGCATGATCGCGCGATCGGCGTCCGGCGACAATGGCAGCGAACGAGCTTCGGCATCCTCGATCAGCGAATAGTTGTCGGGCGGTTCCGTACCCGGCTTGAACGCCTCCAGGATCGATGATTCGCCCGACCCCGCTGCAACGCGCATGCCGGTCTTCGAATCCACGCGGATCAACTTGATGCCCGCCGGCGCGTGGAACGGGATCGCCGGTTTGTCGGCGAGCGCGAGCTTCAGGAAATCTCGGGCGATCGGAGCGGCAGTATGGCCTGCTTGCGCGGTTCTGCCCAGACTGCGGGGTTTGTCGTAACCCAGATAGAGACCGACGACGAGATCCGGCGAAAAGCCGACGAACCAGACATCCTTTGCTTCATTGGTGGTGCCGGTCTTGCCGGCGACCGGTTTGCCGATTTCGCGCATGACCGACGCCGTGCCGCCCTGGACCACGCCTTCCATCATCGAGGTGATCTGATAGGCCGTCATGACGTCGAGCACCTGCTCCCTGTGATCGACAAGTTGGGGCTCGGGCTGGTTTTTCCAGCCTTCTGGCGCGTCGCAGCCGCGGCACTCACGCGCATCATGCCTGAAGATCGTGTGTCCATAGCGGTCCTGAATACGATCGATCAGCGTCGGCTTTACCCGCCGCCCGCCGTTGGCGAACATCGAATAGGCCGTGACCATCCGCATCACCGTGGTTTCGCCGGCGCCGAGCGCATAGGCAAGATAGTTCGGCAATTGATCATAGACGCCGAGGCGCTTGGCATATTCGCCGATCAGCGGCATGCCGACATCCTGCGCCAACCGCACCGTCACGGTGTTGAGGGACCATTTGAGGGCATCACGGAGTGTCGTGGGGCCCCGATAATGGCCGACCGCAAAGTTCTCCGGACGCCACACATCGGCGCCCTGCCCCTGATCGATCTCGAGCGGAGCATCGAGCTCCATGGTCGATGGCGTATAGCCGTTGTCGAGCGCCGACGAGTACACGATGGGTTTGAAAGTGGACCCTGGCTGCCGGTAGGCCTGGGTGGCACGATTGAACTGGCTTTGATCGAACGAGAATCCACCGACCATCGCAAGGACGCGGCCGGTCCACGGGTCCATCGCGACCATGGCGCCGGACACTTCGGGCAATTGCCGCAAGCGATACTGGCTCTCGACCGTCCTGCCATCCTTCATCAACGGATCGGCGTAGATCACGTCACCCGGCGACAGAACTTGGCTGACCGCAGTCGGCGTCCTGCCTCGCGCCGGACCGGAGGCCGCCCGCGCCCATTTGACACCATCCAGCGTGATGAGGCCGGTTTGCCGCTCCCTGGAGACCGCGCCCCCCAGTTCACGGCCGGGCTGGAAACCGACGCGGGCCGACTGGTCGCTGACCTCGAGCACGACAGCCATCCGCCACGGCGCGATGTCCGACAGCGACCTGACGTCGGCGAGCCTGACGCCCCAATCGCCCGAGATGTCGAGTTTGCTCAAGGGCCCGCGCCACCCCTGCGCCTCGTCAAAGTTCACGAGGCCGGCGGCCATCGTCTTGCGCGCCATGACCTGCAGCTTCGGATTGAGCGTGGTGCGGACCGAGAGGCCGCCCTCATAGAGCTTCTTTTCGCCATATCGCTCGAAAATGTCGCGCCGCACCTCCTCGGCGAAATATTCGCCGGCGAAGACATGCGCCGCGTTGGAATGGCTGGCCACAATGAGCGGATCCTTGCGCGCCTTGTCGGCATCGGCCTGTCTGATCCAGCCATTTTCCAACAGACGATCGATCACATAATTGCGGCGCTCGACCGCGCGGTCATGGTTCTTGACCGGATGCAGCGTGCCGGGCGCCTTCGGCATCGCCGCCAAATAGGCCGCCTCCGCGACCGAGAGCTCATTGACCGATTTGTCGAAATAGACCTGCGACGCAGCCGCGATGCCGTAGGCGCCAAGGCCGAGATAGATTTCGTTCAGGTACAATTCGAGAATCTTGTCCTTCGAATAGGTGCTCTCGAGCCGCTTCGCCAGGAGCGCTTCCTTGATCTTGCGAACGAACGAAACCTCGTTGGTCAGGAGGAAGTTCTTGGCGACCTGCTGCGTGATCGTGGAGGCGCCTTGCGGACGGCGGTTGGAGCCGAAATGCTGAATATAAACCACCGCGGCCCGCGCCATGCCGGTGACATCGACGCCGCCGTGATTGTAGAAATTCTTGTCCTCGGCAGCGAGGAAGGCGTTGATCACCAGCTTCGGAACCGCCTGGATCGGCAAATAGATGCGCCGCTCCCTGGCATATTCGCCCAATAACGATCCGTCCGCCGCGTGAATGCGCGTCATGACAGCGGGTTCGTAATCCTGAAGTTGAGTGTAGTCCGGCAAATCCCTGGAGAAATGCCAGAGCAGCCCCGCCACCGCAGCTATGCCCACGACGAATACGACTGTTCCCGCGGCGAACAGGAAGCCGAAAAAACGCAACACCATCTTATACATCCAGCTCCGTAGAGGTACCCACATACGGTGCTGGAACAGGGTCGTCCATCCGAAAGCGGAAAAAAATTCCGCGAGCGGAGTTTGAGCAACTTCAGGACTTGCGGTAGCGGATCAGCGAGAAATGTCCCATCGGTGGCATCGGGCGGCGTTCGGCCAGCGTCACGTCGCGATGGCATGCCGCCCATTTGACCAGACGCTCCCAGGGGAACTCGGGCCGCCAGCCAAGCCGGCGCGCCAGAGGCGCGAAAGCGAGCTCGAACGCACGGCGCGGGCCGCTCTCGGCGCCGATGTGATTGACGAGAATGAGCTCGCCGCCCGGCTTCAGCACGCGGATGAACTCATCCAGTGTCGCTTCGGGATCGGGCACCGCGGTAATGACATATTGCGCCACCACCGCGTCGAAAGAGCCGTCCTTGAACGCCAGGTTCTTCGCGTCCATCACCGCAAGCGTCTCGACATTGGAAAGACCGAGCGCCCGCACGCGCTGCTGCGCCTTGCGCAGCATCGGCTCGGAAATATCGACGCCGCAGATCCGGCTCGCGCGGGAATAATCCGACAACGACAACCCGGTGCCGACGCCGACGTCAAGGATGCGTCCGCCGATCCGGTCGGCTTCCGCGATCGTCGATTGGCGGCCCTGATCGAAAACCTTGCCGAACACCAGATCATAGACCGGCGCCCAGCGCTCATACGCCTTCGCGACCCCATCGCGGTCGATATCGGACGCCATGCCCCCTGCCCTGAGTCCCTATCCGCGCATCGCTTCGGCAAGCGATCGCGACGTCATCGCGCTTGCTACGTTTCTTGCGGCCGCTCTCTGGATGAAACCGCCGCCAAGCACGCGCGCTTGCCCCGAAGGCGCATCGTAGACCACGCAGGCCTGCCCCGGTGAAACGCCCTCCTCGCCGGCCACCAGTTCGACCTCATAGTGACCGTCACGACCGCGCAGCCACGCCGGCTGCGGCGCGCGGGTCGAGCGCACCCGCACGAAGATCTCAAGCCCGCTCCCGACAGCATGGTCGAGCGCGCCATCGCCGATCCAGTTGACGTCGCGCAGCGTGATGCGATCCATCCGCAGGGCCTCGCGCGGGCCGACCACGACGCGGCGCGTCGCAGCATCGAGCCGCACGACATAGAGCGGCGAGCCGGCCGCGATCTTCAGCCCCTTGCGCTGGCCGACCGTGAAATGCGCAATACCCTGATGCGCGCCGAGCACACGGCCATCGAGATCGACGATGTCGCCGGGCTCCATCGCATTCGGCCGCAGCCGGCTGATGATGTCGGTGTAACGCCCGGTCGGCACAAAGCAGATGTCCTGGCTGTCATGCTTGTCGGCAACCGTCAGGCCGAAGCGTCGCGCCAGCTCGCGCACTTGCGGCTTGGTCTTATCGCCAAGCGGGAAGCGCAAATGACCGAGCTGCTCGCGCGTGGTTGCAAACAGGAAATAGCTCTGGTCACGCTCGGCATCGGCGGCGCACATCAGTGCACGCGATCCGTCGTTCAGGCGACGCGAAGCGACATAGTGGCCGGTCGCGAGCACGGAGGCACCGAGCTCGCGCGCGGTGACCAAGAGATCGCGGAACTTGATCGCGCGGTTGCACTCGATGCACGGCACGGGCGTCTCGCCGGAGGCATAGCTTTCGGCGAATGTATCGATCACCGATTCCCGGAAACGATCCTCGTAATCGAGCACATAGTGCGGAATCCCGATCCGCTCGGCGACGTTGCGCGCATCGTGGATGTCCTGACCGGCGCAGCAGGCGCCCTTGCGATGGGTTGCCGCGCCATGATCGTAGAGCTGCAGCGTGATGCCGACGACATCGTAGCCTTCCGACTTCAATAGCGCAGCCGTCACCGAGGAATCGACACCGCCGGACATGGCGACGACGACCCTGGTATCCTGTGGCCGGCCTTCGAGATCGAGACTGTTGAGCATGGTTCAAGTCACCGATGCGATCGCGGACCAACGATGGCCCGCAATCAGGAAGCTACATTGCGACGAGGAGCCGGCGTTTGAGTTATCTCAGAAACGGTTCCGAATAAGCGCCGGCGGCCTAGTCGGAAACGAGTGAAGCCGTCCTTTAATATAGGCCGGATTCCCCGCAGGCAATCGCGGGCCCCGCTTTTGCCGGGGGGAACTGGGCGGCAAATTTTGCCGCCGGGCAGAAAAGAACCGCTTCCGGCATCCCCGCAACTCTGCAGCCTTCCCGTCAAGCGATTGATAAATAAAGATATTTTTCAGGAGCCTGAATGGCCCGGTCCTTGCTGACCCCTCCTCCGAGGTTCATCGTGAGAGGTCGCCGTGTACGGTGTTACGCCAGATGTCGCTGCAAGCGCGTCCTATGCCAGCGCGCCGCCGAAGTCCCCCGTCCGCGACCCGTCGCCGCCGGACGGCGGCTTCGCTTCCCTGCTCGACAGCAACTTCCAATCCGATCCCTCCAGCGCATCGGCGCAGGCCCCGGATCCGTCGCCCCCGCCAGCGCCGCTGGCGCGAAACTCGGCATCGGACAGACCATCCGTCGACAGCACGTCCACCGATCAGACGCAGCCGAGCCGATCGGATGATTCGCCGGGCACGCAATCCGGGGACGCGGATGCGACAGACTCCAGCACCGCTGCGCCCAAGCGAAGCGACAGCAATGCAACCACCGCGAGATCGGACGACGGCAAATCAGCCGGCAAGACAAAGACCGACAAGACAGCGAGCGACAAGTCATCGGACGACGATGCGTCCGCCAACGGTGCAGCGAACACAGCCGCGCAAAGCGTGACGCCGCTGACCGCGCTCAACCCGGTCGCAGCCGTGATACCGGGAACGGCTGATCCCGCGAACGGGCCAACCGCTTCGCCTGCGGCCAATGACGCCCATGCGCCCCTTGCGATTGCCGCAGTAGCCATCGCGGGTTCGGCCGCGACCGGCACTGCGGGTGCCGCGGCGCCACAGGCGCCGACCGGCTTCGGACTGCCGGCCGCTGGCGCGAACAAGCAAGACAAGCCCGCGACTGTGAAGACAGGCGGTGAATCGACTCCCGCCAACGCGTCGGCGACGCAAACGACAGCGTCGAGCGCAGCCGCGGCCACGGCCGATGACACGGCTGCAGGAATCGCCACACCCGACGCAGCTCCAGCGAAGACTACGGCGGGACTGAAGACCCAGACGACAGCCTCCGCGAAGACCTCAGCATCAACGAAAGCCTCCGACGACACGTCGGAAACACAGGCCCTGTCGGCGACGGGCGCGGCCAAGCCCGGCCACGGCAAAACCGTGCAGCAGCCCGGCGCGGCGGGTCAGGAGACTGCGAACAACGCGCTTGGCGATGCGACGAAGACGCCGGGCCAATCATCGCAGTCCGGCTCGGCTTCATTGTCCCACGGAAAATCGTCCATCCTCGCAACCGCCCAGACATCGGCCTCCGCGGTCGATGCGAGCGCGCAGGCCGCGGCCGCGTTGCCTCAACAGGTGTCGTCGGTCGCCTCCACCACACAAGCAGGTCCCGTCAGCGTCACGCAGGCGACCGGTGCGCCTGTGCCGGTGAGCGGCCTTGCGGTCGAGATCGCCGCCTCCGTGCAGAGCGGCAAGACGCGCTTCGACGTCCGGCTCGATCCGGCCGATCTCGGCCGCATCGATGTGCGCATCGATGTCGATCGCAACGGGCAGGTCACCTCGCATCTGACAGTCGAGAAGCCGGAAACGCTTTCGATGTTGCGGCAGGACGCGTCTCAGTTGCAGCAGGCGCTGAGCGACGCCGGGTTGAAGACGAGCAGCAGCGGCTTGCAGTTCAGCCTGCGCGACCAATCCTCGTCCGGCCAGAACAACGGCAACAACGATCAGCCGGGCGCCCAGCCGCAGCGGCTGATCGTCAGCGATGAAGAGACCGTTCCTTCGCTCGTCGTCGGCCGGTCCTACGGACGCGCGCTTGGATCGAGTGGCGGCATCGATATCAGGGTCTAACGGAGACCATCATGGCAACGACAAGTGCAAACATCGCAAGTCCCGTCGTATCAGGCACGACGTCGTTGCCGGCGTCGTCCTCGTCGAGTTCGAGCTCCAGCCTCAGCTCGGATACCGGCACGACACTGGCCGGCAATTTCCAGACCTTCCTGACGCTTCTGACGACGCAACTGCAGAACCAGAACCCGCTCGATCCGCTGGACACCAATCAGTTCACCCAGCAGCTCGTCGAATTCGCCTCCGTCGAGCAGCAGCTCAAGACCAATGACCAGCTCGCGAGCCTCGTCTCGCTGCAGCAGACCACGCAGGCGACGCAGGCGCTGGGCTTCGTCGGCAAGACCGCTGTCGTGAACGGCAACACCACGGCGATGTCCAATTCCCAGGCGAGCTGGCAACTGGACATCCCCTCGACCTCCACGGTGAACATCAGCATTGCCAACAGCCAGGGCCAGACCGTCTTCACCGGCACCTATTCGGCCGCTGCCGGCGACAGTCAGCCCTTCACCTGGAACGGCCAGGGCAATGACGGCACGCAGTGGCCGGACGGCCAGTACACGCTGACCGCCACCGCGGCCGACAGTTCCGGCAATTCGGTCGCCGTCTCGACCGAGGTCTCGGGCACTGTCAGTTCAGTCGATCTCACACAGACGCCGCCGCTCCTGTCGATCAACGGACAGAGTTACACGATGAGCCAGGTCAAGCGCATCGGCACATAAAGAGCGCACAGCGAAGGGATTTGTGAATTTAAGAAAAAATTAACCTTTCATTCACGATTCGATCCCACGATCACGTCAGACCGCGCCCATCGGCTCGGCGGATTGCAAGTCATTTCAAGGAGGATCTGATTGCAGCCGCAGGCTTAGGCAAATCTTAAGCCGCCGCGCGTAGGTTGTTACCGTGAGTTCAGTGGTTAAGAGTTTGTGAGTACACCATGACAGAACCCCATCGCCCGAGGGTGAAATACGTCATCGGGCCCGACGGCAGCCCGCTGACAATCGCTGATCTGCCCGCGCCCGGGACCAAACGTTGGGTCATTCGCCGCAAGGCTGAAGTCGTCGCCGCCGTGCGCGGTGGCCTGCTCTCTCTCGAAGAGGCTTGCAGCCGCTATACGCTGACGGTCGACGAGTTTCTCTCCTGGCAGTTCTCGATCGATCAACATGGCCTTGCGGGTCTGCGCACCACTCGCATTCAGCAATATCGCCAGTAAGCGCGTCACGACATCGATCGACTTTGAAAAAAACGGCCTCGTCTCGCGAGGCCGATTTTTTTCATGCTTGCTTTTTCAGGCTTGCTTTCTGCCGTACCCCTTAACCACCGTTAACCATATTGAAACCATCCCATAGGCAATAATTGCCCACTCGGCCGCTCAGCGCCGAATCCGTGGGGCAGTTGGTGTGCAAGGTCTCGTTGACTTTCTGAAAGGTCTGGGCGCTGCCCGGTTGATGGCCATGATCGCGGTGACAGCCGCGCTGATCGGCTTCTTCGCATTTGTCATCATGCGCGTGACGACGCCGCAGATGACGACGCTGTTCACCGATCTCAGCATGGAGGACTCCTCCGGCATCATCAAGGATCTGGAGCGCCAGGGCATTCCCTTCGAGCTGCGCAACGAAGGCAGCATCATCCTGGTGCCCAAGGACAAGGTCACGCGATTGCGCATGAAGCTTGCCGAAGGCGGCCTGCCCAAGGGCGGCGGCGTCGGTTACGAGATCTTCGACAAGTCCGACGCGCTCGGCACCACGAGCTTCGTGCAGAACATCAATCATCTGCGCGCGCTGGAGGGCGAGCTCGCCCGCACCATCCGCGGCATCGACCGCATTCAGGCCGCACGCGTGCATCTGGTCCTGCCCGAGCGGCCGCTGTTCGCGCGCGAGACGCCGGAGCCATCGGCATCGATCGTGGTCAGGGTGCGCGGGATGCTGGAGCCGCAGCAGATCAATGCGATTCGTCATCTGGTCGCGTCATCCGTCAACGGGCTGAAGCCGCAGCGCGTCTCGATCGTCGATGAATCCGGTCAGTTGCTGGCGGACGGTGCCGCCAGCGATGCCGATCAGGCGGTCGGCGACGAACGCCGCGCCGCGTTCGAGAAGCGGATCCGCAAGCAGGTCGAGGACATCGTGTCCTCGGTGGTCGGACAGGGCCGCGCCCGCGTCCAGCTCTCTGCCGATTTCGATTTCAACAGGATCACCGAGACCTCGGACAAGTTCGATCCCGAAGGCCGCGTGCTGCGCTCGACCCAGACGCGCGAAGAATCCTCGGCGACGACGGACAATAACGGCCAGGTCACCGTCAACAACGAACTGCCCGGCAATCAGCAGGGCAACAACGCAGCCGTCGCGCGCGACCAGAGCAAGAAGACCGAGGAAACCAACAATTACGAGATTTCGCGCACCACCAAGACCGAGGTGACCGAAGCCGGCCGGGTCAATCGCATCTCGGTCGCCGTGCTGGTCGACGGCATGTATTCCAAGAACGACAAGGGCGAGATGGTCTACCAGGACCGCGGCAAGGAGCAGCTCGACCGCATCTCGGCACTGGTGCGCTCGGCGATCGGCTTCGACCAGAAGCGCGGCGACCAGGTCGAGGTCGTCAATTTGCGTTTCGCCGAGGCGCCCGCGGTCGCCCCGATCAACGAGCCGACCGGCCTGCTCGGCCTGCTGCAATTCACCAAGGACGACGTCATGTACATCATCGAGCTCGGCGTGATGATGCTGCTCGGCCTCGTCGTGCTGTTCATGGTGATCCGTCCGCTGGTCAAGCGCATCCTGGCGACCGAAGAGATCGCAGCGCTCGCGGGCGCGGCGGTGCCTGCCTTGCCCGAGCCGTTGCAAGGCGCGGGCGGCGGCGCGCAGGCGATCGCCGGTCCCAACGCGACGGCTCATCTGATCGATGTCGCCCAGGTCCAGGGCCAGGTCCACGCGCAGTCGGTGCATCGCGTGGGCGAGCTGGCCGATCGCAATCCAAACGAGACGGCAGCCATCGTGCGTCAATGGCTGACCGAACCCGAGGCAACGTGATCCCGACATGGCAGCGCCGCAAAACAGCCAGAACAGCAACGACATCACGAACATCCTTGCGACGCTTTCGCAGCGCCAGCAGGGCAAGGCGAAGGCGCCGCCGATCAGCGGCCCCAAGCGCGCCGCGATCCTGATGCTGGCGCTCGGCGAGCAATATGGCGGCAAGGTCTGGTCGCTGCTCGACGACGACGAGGTGCGCGAACTGTCGATCCATATGTCGACGCTCGGCACGGTCGAGGCC
>Ga0210402_10006182_pt1 | contig 10629 bp, 9 predicted proteins | sample IncBWC7MmetaG_FD_161055 | JGI IMG/M metagenome (GOLD analysis project Ga0210402, IMG submission 161055) | Forest soil microbial communities from Barre Woods Harvard Forest LTER site, Petersham, Massachusetts, United States - Inc-BW-C-7-M | ecosystem: Environmental > Terrestrial > Soil >... | reverse complement strand
CTGCGTATATACTACTGTTCAAAACAAACAAAAGCACTTGATGTTTCAAGTATTTTTGTATATTTTGACCAACGCAAGATTTGACTTAACTCGGAACACTGGTAATGCGAAACGAAAAAACGATGCAAATTTTTTCATATATTTTGTTATTTAACCTTTATAATACTTAATAATATAGCCCTTTAATTTAATTCCAGCACTATTTCTATAACTTCTTGCCGAAAATGTCAAGGAAAGTGTGGAAAACTCGGGGATAATAAATGATACTTTACGATGCACGACAAAAGCCACATTTATAAATGTGGCTTTTGTATTTAGAAAACGATTAATAATTATTTATTCAATACTGCGCGAGTGAGCGGTCCTACAAAACCATCGCCGACGAGTCCGTTGGCTATCTGGAATCTGATAACAGCCGCTCTGGTTATCGGTCCGAACAAACCGTCTATTGGCCTGCTGTCAAATCCGGCAGCAGTTAAGAATTTCTGAAGTTCCGCAACTTCCGTGCGGTTCAGATATGGAGGACCAATATGCAGGAAGAGAGTGAAAAGATAAGACGAGGCGCCGAGAACTTGGCCGTCACTATGCGGAGCATTTGTCGCGCAAGACTCACCCGTAGCTGTGCTAAATCCTGTAGTTCTAAAACCACATCCCGGAATCGGTCCTATCGAAGCGCCTAACACCTGGCCGGTAGTCGGAGGTACTATGCGTCCTCCTCCGCCTCCCCCGCCGCTCGACGGATTACTTGAAAAGTTTGCCGAGACCGAAATGTTCGCCTGAACATTCGTATCCGTCCTTGGATTGGCCGTGGAAGAATCACTCCAGTTTACGAAATGAAAACCGGAATTTGCAACCGCTGTTACCGCTGAACCACTAGCGCCCTGATTGACTGTTTGCGGACTGGTCCCGGTAATTGAGCCGTTAGCGCCGGCAGTATAAGTTAAAGTAAAGGTGCTGACAGGACCGTTGCAGGCGCCATTGAGGTCGGAAGAAGTCAGCCAGGTCGCGAAATTCACATTGGCGGTTACCGGTGAACCGGAACCGGGGCCGACAGGTCCGGGACCACTTGCTGCGCCCCACCAGTTACAGGTACCGTCAAGATTGCTGATTGCCGCATCCGTATTGCCCAAGCCGTATGTACTATCGCTGGCCAAAGAGTTCTTGTTCACGGTTATATTACTGTTTCCTCCGGAGGGACCGTAATATCCCGCGTCCTCGACTCGAATGCCGCGGGCGCCGCCGGTAATTATATTTTTCGTAACAGTTATGTTTGCGTCCGCTCCGGAAAATGAGATTCCGGTCGCATCGCTCGCAGGGGTAATCGTATTACCGCTGAAAGTCCCGCCGGTTACGCCGAGCACGTATATGTTTGAATTCGCGCTATTATGAAAGCTGTTGTCGGAAACAACCACATTGATATGCTTGCCTGCGCTCACAGCCTGGAGCAAGATAGGGTTGCCGGCCGTATCATTCTTGAATTCATTGTTATTAATGGTAAGACCCGTGGTACTATCTGCGCTGATACTTGCCGAACCGGACCCTGAGCCGGGCTTGTTGTTCCCGTCAAAAAGGTTGGCTTGAATCAAGCAGGTTCCGCCGCACTGCGCCCAAATACCGAAATCATTTTGTGTAATTATGTTGTTAAGAATGCTGGAATTTTGAGTCCCTGTTTGGCTCCAAATACCCGCATCAAGACCGCCGTTAGATCCGTTTTTCACCGTAAAACCGTTGATGGTCACACCGTTAGCCGTAATGGCAAAAGGGGCGCCGGTGTCGGTTCCGTCAACTATAGATTCCGCCACCCGGGTTCCGTTGCCGGCAACGCCGACATTTGCTCCATTAAGAATCACACTGTGGTTAACTGCCACGTGTTCGGCATATACACCCGCCGCTACATTGATAGTAGTGCAGTTAACATTGTTCACCGCCAGTTGAATCGTTGCATAATCGCCCGGTACGGTACAAACAGGACCGGGAGTCGGAGGTGGAATCAAAACCGCATTGCCGCTGGTAGTCGTCCATGTGCCGGCTCTGGAGCCTCCGTTATAATTATCAGACCATGTCCCGGACATTGTGCCTCCGGGAGCGATAACTCCCGTTACATTCATCACAGTAAGCGGAGTTACGGCATCGGCAGTGGCTGTATAGTGAGCGGAGAAATTAATTGTGTCGCCGCTTACAGAGCCTGAATCAATGACCCAAGTGTATACATTGGCTCCGGCCGGACTGCCTCCATTGCCGGTTAAATTGCCCAAGCCGTCTTGGGTTAAAGACATATCGTGAGGATAGTCAGTGCCTAAATAATTCAGAGCAACCACATAACTGCCGGTGGTGTTCCAATTCGGCGCCGCTGCTATCGCAGGCGCCATAAAAGTGAAAATCCCGCTGACTACCAAAAGTGCCGTTGTTAACGATGCCAAACCTTTCCTAATAGACATTTTTCTCATAATATTTTTTAAATTAGTTTAATAATATAGTCGATTTAATAATGAAAACCACGTAATCGGCCAAAGTATGGTTCCATATATTAAGACGTATTCTGGCAAATTATATTTCAGTTGTGTTATACTTTATAAGTTAAAACAGTAAAAGATAAATCTATGGCCAGAAATGTAAACAAGGAACATAAGCAGAGCTTGACCGTACTCGATAAGGTAGCGATTTTTATCACCAAAATAGTCGGCACGATGTGGTGCGCGATTGCGTTTACGGTTTTGGCTTTGATCAGTCTCCCCCAGGCACTCAACGGAGGCACAGCGACGATTATCTCCTGGATAGCGCAAACATTTCTGCAGCTCGTATTGCTGTCGATAATTATGGTGGGACAAAATCTGCAAAGCAGGCATTCGGAACTCCGCGCCGATGCGGATTATGAAACGAATGTAGAATCAAAAAAAGATATTGAAAATGTTATGAAACGCCTGGACTCGATTGAGAGCAGTAAGCTGGATAAAATTTTAAAAATTCTTGAAAAATAAGTCGAGGCAGACTTATTTATATCTAGCGCATTTTAATACCTCTTGCTAATTCGCTCTTGCTTTTAGCAAGCGCATTGTATTTTGCGTCGATTTCTTGCTCGGGAAAAGCTTTGTATTCCCCTTGAAAATATTCAAAATAATTATTCCTGAATTTAGCAACAAATAAACTCGCATCGTTAAGGCTGTTCATCTTTTCTGTCATTCTTTTTCTGTATTCTTTTGCATGTACCTTATGTTCCCTGTCTCCCCTTTGAAAATAAGCTGCTTCTCCCGGCAAAAGAGGTCTTTCTTCTATGAGTTCCCGTAAACCCGGAATTTCATTGGCTCCGGATTTGTTGTATAACCTTTCGACTCGCCTGCCCAAAAATGAAGAAACTCCCATCCATATTTCTTCTACTATTTCCGGAGTAAGCTTGGTATCGGAATTAAAATCTTTGAATTCTTTCCTGCCCAAATCTTCCCCTACTTCTCTGATTATAGTTGCCACATCTTCCGCCAAAGAAGACACAAAATAACTGGTACTTCCTTTTTTACCAACTTCGGACGGAATAACAAACTTATTTTTGATGCCCAATACTTCATGCAAAGTGCTTTCCAATAAGGCTCTTAATTTTTTTACATCTGAAAGAATGCGTAAAGTGGGAATCGGTTTTTTGGGCGGCATATAAGTTTATTATAAATATATCTTTTAAAAAATCAATTTTTTATAAATCAGGATAAATCACTTTCCGCTTGCCCTCCGCAGAAGTTCTTTTTCAAGTGAAAGCGCCATTGTTGAGTCCAAAACCGGCAGAACCGCTTCACTCTTGGCGTTGGTTCCCGATTCATCTGTGCCGGCGGTTTCAATGGCAACGTGCGCCACACCCCACATTTTTTCGCTGAAATTTTGCGCGTGGTTTACGTTTTGGATTTGTTTAAAAGGAACGGCAATCTCCGATTTTGAAAGAATGCCTCTTTCGACGTGAAAGGAGAATTCATCCAGCATAAATTTGACGCTTTTGTATTTCACCCATCCGGCAAAAAATACAATGAGGCACAATAATATCCCGGCAATAATTACCATAGGCACAAATTGGCCAAAGCCGGGGAATAAAGATACCCCAACACCGACAATGCCAAAAACAACAATTGTTAACAATAATTTATTGAGAATAAAATATATCAGAACTTTCCTGCCGGGAGAATAATATATTCCATTTTCAAAATTTTGATCCATAGTTTTATTTAATTATTTTTATTAACCGGTCAAACTCGCTGTTCGTTAAAAATTTTTTCTGTAGGACAATCTCCCGCAAAGTTTTACCGGTAGAGAGAGACTGTTTGACGGCTAGAGCCGCGTTGTCATAGCCGATTTTGGGCGTTAATAGCGTCGCGTAGGCTGTAGAATTTTCCAGGAGTTCCCTGCAGCGCTTAGGGTTTGCTTTTATCCCCGCCACGCATTTCCCGGCAAAAACGGAAAGCATCTCATCCATAAGTTTCAGCGATTCCAAAAGGCGGTCCGTCATAATCGGCAGCATTACTCCGAGCTCGAGCTGCGCGCCCTCCGCCGCGTGTTCAATAGTCAAATTATTGCCCGAGACCAGAAAATACATTTGGTTTACCGCTTCGGGGAGAACGGGGTTGACTTTGCCGGGCATAATCGAACTTCCGGGCTGAAGTTCGGGCAAATTTATTTCTCCGATGCCGCCTTTGGGCCCGGAAGACAATAGTCTGAGGTCGTTTGCGATTTTAGACAAGTCTACCGAAAGCGAAGTCAGGCTTTGCGAAAGCGCGACTATGTCGCTCGTACTGCTGGTCAAAGTCATTAAGTTTTTGGTCGGCCGTACCGGCAACTTGGTAATTTTTCTTAATTGTTGATAAAGCTTGGCAATATATTTAGGGCTTGCGTTAATAGAATTGCCCACGGCGCTTCCTCCCAGGTTGAGCTCCAGTAAAAATTCTTTTGCGTGCCTAATCCGATTTTGCCCTCTTTTTATCTGGTCGCCGTAAGTCGCGAACTCGTTGCCTAGAGTTATCGGTACCGCGTCCTGCATATGAGTGCGTCCGAGTTTTCGGATGCCCGCGAATTGTTTTGATTTTTTTTCAAAAGCTTTAATCAGGATATCCAGGGTGAGAAGCAGTTTATCGGTCATCCGGACGGCAGCTATGCGCATAGCCGACGGCATAACGTCATTGGTGGAATGCGACATATTCACATGGTCATTCGGGTGTATCGCGCTTTGTTTCTTGGCGCCTTGTTTAAAAATCTCCATTGCGCGCGCAGCGACCACTTCGTTGATATTCATATGGTTGGAAGTGCCGGCGCCCCCCTGAAAAGCCGGAAGGAAAAACTGCTTGTCGTGCTTGCCCGCCAAAATCTCATCGCAAGCTCTGACTATAGCCCGCGCTCTCTCCCGGCTGAGTTCGCCTGCCCCCAGGTGCGCTTCCGCTGCGGCTTTTTTTATTTCAGCTATGGCGTAAATAAATTCTCTCCGCGACGGACGGAAAGAGAAAGGAAAATTATTAATCGCTTTTTCTACCTGTGGTCCATAATACTTTTTCATTTGGTTTCGATTTTGCTAATTTTTAATTGCTGAAGCAACCGCCCTGACTACTTCTTTGTCGAGCGGGTCGGGTAAAATCTGTTCCCGCGACGGATTTTTTACATAAGCCGCCAGATTCAGAGCCGCCTTGGTCAGCATAGCGGTGGTAATTTGGGATACGTTATTATCAAGGGCCCCGCGAAATATGCCCGGAAAAGCCAGAACATTGTTGATTTGATTCGGCATATCGGACCTGCCTGTGGCTATTATAAACGCTCCCGACTGCTTTGCCAACTTGGGGTCAATTTCCGGATAAGGATTCGCCAGAGCGAAAATTATCGGCTCTGTATTCATACTCCGTATCATTTCCAGGGTCAAAATATCTCTCACTGAAACACCGATAAAAATATCGGCTTGCACCAGGCAGTCGGCAAGAGTTCCCGTTTGCGGACCGTTGTTTTCGGGCTGATTTGTAAGTTCGGCCAGTTCTTTTTTCTCTTTTGAAATTCCTTCACGATTTTTATAAATGGCGCCGCGGCTGTCGCAGACCACTATATTTTTAAAACCGTAAACCGTTAAAATTTTGGCTATGGCCGTGCCGGCCGCTCCGGCCCCGTTGATAACTATTTTCGCTTGCTCCTTGGATAAGTTTTTCAGCTTTATGGCATTAATGAGGCCGGCGAGCACTACCGTGGCGGTGCCGTGCTGGTCATCATGCATCACCGGTATGTCCAATTCTTTTTTTAGGCGCGCTTCGATTTCAAAACAGCGCGGAGCACTGATATCTTCCAGATTTATGCCCCCAAAAACCGGCGTAATATTTTTTATTACGCTGATGATAGTCTCGGTATCCTGCGTATCCAGACAGATGGGAAAAGCATCTACGCCCGCGAACTCTTTGAATAAGGCGCATTTGCCTTCCATGACCGGAAGCGCTGCCATTGCGCCCAAGTTCCCCAGGCCTAAAACCGAACTGCCGTCGGTTATGACCGCTACGGTATTTTTTTTAATAGTGAAAATTTTTGCCAGACTTTTATCTTTAAAAATTTCCTCGCAAACTTTCGCTACACCCGGCGTATAAGCCAGGGATAAATCGTGCCTATTTGAGAGAGGCACCTTGCTCCTCACTTCCAGTTTACCGCCGTGCTGCCGGTGGAGCTCCAGAGACTGATTGCTTATATCGTCCATCATAGTCATACTAGCAGAAAATTCCCTGTTTTAAAAGTTCCCGGTTGATGCGTTTTACGGCCTCCGGTCCCTCATAGGCAAAGCCGGTATATATCTGAACCAGGCTCGCCCCCGCCTTGAACTTAAGGACAGCGTCGAGAGGACTATGCACTCCGCCTACGGCAATAATGGGAAAATCTTTGGGCAGTTTACCGCGCAAATATTTTATTATTTCAGTGGAGCGCTGAAAAAGAGGCTTGCCTGAAATCCCGCCGGAACCTATGGCTTTTATTGTGTCCGCATCAGTTTTTAATCCGTCTCTCGAAGTGGTTGTGTTAGTTGCGATTATTCCGTCAATTTTCGTCTTCAGGACAACGCTGGTGATGTCAAAGAGCTGTCCGTCCGACAGATCGGGCGAAATTTTTAAAAGAATCGGCTTCCGCTTTTTCTTTTCATCATTTAATTTTTGCAAAGTTTGCAGTAAATTCATAAGCGGCTCTTTGTCCTGGAGCGATCTCAGCCCCGGAGTATTGGGCGAGCTTATATTTACGGCAAAATAATCCACATAATCAAATAAGGCCTCGAAGCATTTTTTATAATCCTCGCCTGCCTGCTCATTCGGAGTATCTTTATTTTTTCCGATATTTCCTCCTATGATAATATTCGTCTTCTTTTTCTTCAGCCTCTTTACCGAAGCGTCAACACCTTCGCCGTTGAACCCCATACGGTTAATCAGCGCTTCATCAGGCGACAGGCGGAACATCCGGGGTTTATCATTTCCCGGCTGGGCTTTTGGAGTGATGGTTCCTATCTCTATAAACCCGAAACCGAAATAAGACAGCTCGTCGAAAAATTTTGCGTCTTTGTCAAACCCCGCGGCCAGGCCGACGGGATTTGGAAAAGTAATCCCGAAAAAAGTCCGCTTTAGGCGCGGATCGTTTAACGTGTATATCTTTTTGAGAACATACGGCACACCCGGAATTAAACACACCAGTTTGAGCGTCTTGCATACAAAATTATGAATCGTTTCCGGCTTAAACAAAAAGAGAGTCGGTTTTACAAAAATTTTGTACATATCGCATTAGAATTATAACAAATAAAATTAAAGCGGGCTCGGCGTTTGTCATTGACAAACAAACCGAGCCCACAGCGGAAGCGCTCCTATCGCTGATGCAGAGATGTACAGCAGAACCGCCAGCATGAAGCATCCGGCAATCAGCGCCGTAACCCTCTGGTCATCGCTGATTCCTTCGCCTCTCCGATAGAGAACTTTTTCGAGCATTCTCACGGCAGTTTCCTCCTGAATTTATTATATCATATAATACAAAAAATAGCAAGGGTAGCAACCTGCTAGGCACTGGCTTTTATTGTAAATACCTTTAAATCAAAGGCTGGAAAGCCAAGTTAATCGTGTATCAGCGGACGGTCTTTTGAAAGCGCCTCATCCAGGCCGGCAGCGGCAGTGAGATGCGCCACATTTCCTTTGGTAAAAAATCCCTGAAAGCCATGGCAGCGCTGAACGTACTCGGTGATTAAAAGAGAATATTGCGAGGATTTGGAGAATATCTGCTTCAGGTCGGGAAAATCTTTGCACTCGCCGATGATGTTCTCCAAAAACTTCACATCGGAGGCTATGAGCTTGCCCACCACATAATCGATATTTTTTGTTCCATCCGGAAGTTCTCCGTCTTCTACCGCATAAGCCATATGGTGCATACGCTTTCCGAAATTACGCACGAAATCTTCCGTCGGCGACGGCAGGTTTACAATACTGTTGGTGTAAAACGGATTGTTATTGGCGGTAAAAACTTTTGCCGGGGATTCCATCTCGGACTCGGCCTCCACATACGGACTGCGGCAAATGTTTGTGGATGAATTCATATCCTCTATATTGTAAGCTCCCCAAAAGTAATAGTTTGTGAGCGACAAAAATTCCAAAAGAGCGTCTTCCCTGTCATTGCACAGCACCCTTGTAGCCAGGTGGTCTATGCCGTAAAGTATGTCATATAAACCGTACTGTCTTTGGAGACTATCAAATTTTTTTAACTCCGCTTCCTCTTCACCCGTTAAGGCAAAACGTTCCCCTATCTTTACGCTGTCAAAATCAGTCAGGTCGTTTTCGGTATAGCCGATGATATTGTTAGTATAGTAAGAGGGCTGAGTGAAAGAAAAATTCGGATTTGCTAAAAATTCGTTTACGATACCCTCCGGGTCCTGAAAACGAAATTGTTCTCCGGTCAAAATTTGGACTGTTTTTTCTAAATCTTTTGTCTGGTAAATCTCGCCCAGGTATCTGGCATTCAGATGCTCTTTGGCCCGTGGATATTGAAAGTTGATTGCGGTAAATTTATCTTTATAATCAGGGCTAACCGGCTCGAGAATAAACATCACCGGGTATGCGGGGCGTGTGGTAAGCACGTATACGTTATGGCTCTTGGTTTTATAAGCAGCCTGAAAACGATAAGGCGTCATAAGATACAGTTCGGCCATATATGAAACGACATTGCCGGTCTCTACCTGGATAACGACGCCACGCATCCGGCCCAGCAAATCTTCCAGCCCGCTTTTTTCTCTTCGTTCAAATATTAAGGGAAGCGCCTCTTCAAAGGCGGCAGTATTTGTTTTATCCCCGTGTCGCTCCCGTTCAACCGCCCGTTTTTTATCCATATTTCTATTCTAGCACAAATTATTTTTCTTTTTGCAAATTGAAAAGACCTCGGAAAAGCGAAGCTCTTACGAGGTCTTGCGACCTCTTTTGAGTTCGCAGATTTCCGATTGGAAAAGATTTGATATGGTCCGAAAGTCGGGCGGTCGTCACCCGCCCGACTTTCTCGCACGAATTCAACTCATGTTGAAACGCTCGTCGCCCTGGCCACCGAGTACGTAGCCGAGCTTCTCAAAGACGAACTTGACATCGTCAATCTGCTCATTCCGACCACAGAGAAGCACGAGCGTCTCTATGGGGTACTCCGCTGCCATCCGACGCGCTTTTACCGCAAGTTGAGTACCGATGCTGTCGGTAATGTCGTAGTGCTCGTCGAGATATGTCTCATCCCACTCAACAATCGCAGACACCGCGTCAGTGTCGGCCCTTGGCAAGCCACTGATTGAGGCTATGAGACCGCACGGTGGAATGACTCTCTCGGCGAAGTCTTTGCGCCATCCCCACGCATCGGTAATAACGAGACGAGGGTGGATTGTCGGCAGCACCTTCGTTTGAATGAAGACGGAATTAACGTTGTGTGGCACTTCGGCGAGTGCCCGTTCAAGGAGAGATGATGAGAGACCAACTGAGCAAATCTCGTCCCCCGTGAGTACACGGTAGCTGATAAAGCGGACGTTTGCCCATACTTTTCCTTGAGCCGTGTTGCCGAGTATGGTGTTTATGTCCTTGGCGACAAAATAGAATTCGCCCCAACGCGTTCGGCATGCGACATAAGCAACTTCGGGATGGGATTCAACAACTGCGGTTAATCTTCTCAAGAGCATGTGATATTCCTCCGGTAAACGCCCTAAGGGCGGGGTTGATGAGTGAATCGACAAAAAACTAATTTCTGTCTTGGGCGCCTAAGCACTCCGAAAAACGCTTAGGTACCCAAGCCAAAATATTTCAAAGATCTACATTAGCTTCGCATAAATTACCATAATTTTGGGACTGTGTAAACTGGTTGTTGAGATTTTAAAACGAATTATTTTTTTCTGAAATTTCTGCATTTTTAGTTATCATTACGGACTTATGATTCCTAACGGCAATGATGCCAATCCCCGAGGCGATCAATGCGGCAACAGCGCCAACCATCAAACCAAAGCGCGGTCCCGCGTGCTGGCTCACCCAGCCTACTATAGGGCCGCCCAGCGGAGTTGAACCTAAAAATGCTACGGCCCAAAGCGACATTACCCTGCCGCGCATTGTCGGTTTGGATTCCATCTGTAAAATGACATTTACCAGCGACAAAAAATTA
>Ga0210402_10006181_pt1 | contig 10630 bp, 8 predicted proteins | sample IncBWC7MmetaG_FD_161055 | JGI IMG/M metagenome (GOLD analysis project Ga0210402, IMG submission 161055) | Forest soil microbial communities from Barre Woods Harvard Forest LTER site, Petersham, Massachusetts, United States - Inc-BW-C-7-M | ecosystem: Environmental > Terrestrial > Soil >... | reverse complement strand
TGCATAATCACCATGCGGAATATGGGTTCCCGGGCCCGACCCAGGAAGAAATTGAGCGCAGCGTGTATGGAAAGGTTGTATGGCGTTATTAAAAGCCCTGGCCTGCACGTGGACGAGCCACGGTGCGAAAGGCCGGTGCGCTGCGGGGTTGGTCATGTGGGCCCTCCTGTTCTGCGCCGGGCCGGAAGCATCGGCGCAGACGACGGTGTCGCGCGAATATCAGGTCAAGGCCGTCTTCTTGTTTAACTTTGCGCAGTTTGTGGACTGGCCGTCCGAATCTTTTGCGAGTCCGCAGGCCCCGCTGATCATTGGCGTGCTCGGCGACGATCCCTTTGATGGTTTCCTGGACGAAACCGTGCGCGATGAAAAAGTGAACAATCACCCCCTCGTCATTCGACGCTACCGGTGGGTGGACGATATTGGAACCTGCCACATTTTGTTCATCAGCCGATCCGCGGCCGGCCAACTGGGAGAAATTCTCGCCCGCTTGAAGGATCGGCACATCCTCACCGTGGGCGACGCGGAGGACTTTGCCCGGCGCGGCGGCATGATCCGATTCGTCACCGAAAATAACAAGATCCGGCTCCGGATCAATGTGGACGCCGCCAAAGCCGCCGAGCTGACGATCAGCTCCAAGCTTCTCCGGCCGGCCAAGATTGTCATCACGGGAGAAAACTAACCATGCCCCTTCGAGATATCCCGATCCAACGGAAGCTGATGGTGATCATCCTGCTGACCAGCGGGGCGGTGTTGCTGCTGACCTGTGTGTCATTTTTCACCTACGAGTTCCTGACCTTTCGGCAGACCATGGTTCGGCAGGCCTCGACCATCGGGAAAATCGTCGCGGACAACAGCACCGCCGCACTGGCCTTTCAAAACACGGATGACGCGAAGGAAATCCTGAATGCGCTCAAGGCGGAGCCGCACATCGTGGCGGCCGGACTCTACGACAAGGCCGGAAAACTATTTTCGAAATATCCCGCGAATCTGCCTGACGCCGCATTCCCCGATGCGCCGGCGGCGGATGGCTATCGTTTCGGGCGTTCGCAGCTGGACGGCTTCCAGCCGGTCGCGCAGGGCGACAAACGCGTTGGCACGCTCTATCTTAAAACCGATCTGGGCGCACTGTATGAACGGTTCCGACTTTACGGCTTAATTGTCGTTCTCGTGATCGCAGTCTCCTTCCTGCTGGCCTACACGCTTTCAACGGTCCTGCAGAAACAGATTTCACGCCCCATCCTGGCCCTGGCCGAGACGGCCAAGGCCGTTTCCGAACGCCATGATTATTCCGTCCGAACCACGAAATTGGGCCGCGATGAACTGGGTTTGCTGACCGACGCGTTCAACCAGATGCTCGAGCAAATCCACGAGCAAAACCAGACCCTGCGGCAGAACGAGATTCAGTTGCAAACGATCATCGAGAACCTTGGCGAGGGCCTGGTGGTTTCCAACCTCGAGGGCCAGTTGTTGCATTTCAACCGGGCGGCGCTGAAGCTGCACGGATTCGCCAGCCTGGAGGAATGGCGTCGTCATCTGGCTGAGTTTGCCACGATATTTGAACTCTCGACGATCGACGGCGCGATCCTTCCCCTGGACCAGTGGCCGCTGGCCCGCATCCTGCGGGGCGAGCAGTTGCAGGACTTGGAGGTGCGCATCCGGCGCATCGGATCCGACTGGCGGCGAATCTTCAGTTACGGGGGCGTTCTCGTTCGCAATGCGGCCGGCCAGGCGACGATAGCGGTGGTGACCATGAGCGATATCACCGAACGCAAGCGGGCCGAGGAGCAGGTTCGTCAACTGAATCGGGATCTCGAGCAGCGCGTGATCCAGCGCACCGCCCAACTTGAGGCAGCCAATGCCGAGCTTGAATCATTCTCCTATTCGGTATCGCACGATTTGCGCGCGCCGCTGCGCCATATCGACGGGTTTGCCGAGCTGCTTCGCAAACACGCGGAACCTGTCATCGATGAAAAGGGCCGGCGTTACATGAAAACGATCAGCGATTCCGCCAAGCGGCTGGGCCAGCTCATTGACGAATTGCTGGTCTTCTCGCGGATGGGCCGGAGCGAGCTGCGCCTGGTCGATCTCGACCATGACGCGCTCGTGGCCGATGTCATTCGCGAAGGCGGGTTCCAAAAGAACACCACCATCGACTGGCGCATTGCCTCGCTGCCACGCGTCCATGCCGACCCTGTCCTGCTGCGTCAGGTGTGGTTCAATCTCATCGACAACGCGGTCAAGTACTCCGGCAAATCGCCGACGCCGCGCATCGAAATCGGTTGCCGGGTCGGTCCTGCCACCGGCGAGCATGAATTCTTTGTGCGCGACAATGGCGCGGGCTTTGACATGCAGTATGCCGACAAGCTCTTCGGGGTCTTTCAGCGGTTGCACAGCGTGGCTGAGTTTGAAGGCAATGGGATCGGGCTCGCGAACGTGCGGCGCATCGTGCAGCGCCATGGCGGCCGTACCTGGGCCGAGGGCCGGGTCGGCGAAGGCGCCGTTTTCTATTTCAGCTTGCCGGCCATCAAGCCGGCGTCCCTGCCTGTCGATGCCACCCTGAACCCAATCCCAACATGAACGAACTCCGCAGCATCCTCTTCGCCGAGGACAATCCGAACGACGTCGAGCTGACCCTTGCCGCGTTTTCTGAACACAACTTGGCCAACCAGGTCTTTGTTGTTTCCGATGGGGAAGAAGCGCTCGATTATCTTTTCCATCGCGGCCGCTTCAAGCAGCGCGCCAATGGCAACCCCGCGGTCGTGCTCCTCGACCTTAAAATGCCGAAGGTGGACGGCCTCGAAGTCCTGCGCATCATCAAGCAGGATGAAAAACTGAAGAGTATCCCCGTCGTCATGCTCACCTCTTCGCGCGAAGAGTCGGATCTTATCCAGAGCTATCAGCTCGGCGTGAACGCCTACGTGGTGAAGCCGGTCGGGTTCGAGTCATTCATGGATGCGGTCAAGCAGCTCGGGGCATTTTGGGCCCTCTACAACGAGCCGCCGCCCGGCAGCCTGCAAACCGGGCGCTGAGCATGGCCCCGACAGCAGAACTTTATGAGCCCTTCTGAATCAGAAGGGCTTTTTATTTCTTATTTGGGTTGGCTCTGAAATTAACAGCCTGTTTAAGGCTGGCCTCGTGGGCATCCTGCGCATGTCCCGATCCACCCTTTTGCTTTCTTTAGATCATGGCAGCTTCACGCAAATCCCGGCCGGCCAAGATAGTTCCACCCAAGCCTTCGCCATGGGATTCCCGATGGCTTCCCTTCGTCGCCGGGGGGCTGCTGATCCTCGCCGCCCTCGCTGCCTATCACAATAGTTTCTCCGGGCCGTTTATTTTCGATGACGAGTTGTGGATAACAAAAAACCCGACGATCCGGCATCTCTGGCCGGTCTGGCCCGTGCTGTCACCTCCGCCCGGCCTGATTGTTCGCGGCCGGCCGCTGCTCAACCTTTCCCTGGCGATCAATTATGCCTTGGGCGGCACCAATGTTTGGGGTTATCACGCGCTGAACCTGGCGGTTCACATTATTGCGGGGCTGGCGCTTTTTGGCATCGTGCGGCGCACGCTCCGCCAGCCGGCCATGCGCGGACGTTTTCCGGCCAGTGCGGGTCTCGCATTCGCGGTGGCGGCAATCTGGATGCTCCATCCCCTGCAGACCGAGGCCGTCACCTATGTCATCCAGCGGGCGGAATCGCTCATGGCGATGTTCTACCTGCTCACGCTATATTGTTTTGTGCGCGGAACGGATTCGCGGGCGCCGGGCATTTGGCAGGCGTTTTCGATTGCAGCGTGCCTGTGTGGGATGGCCACGAAGGAAGTGATGGTGTCGGCCCCGCTGATCGTGCTGCTTTATGATCGCACGTTTGTCGCCGGATCATTCCGGGAGGCCTGGCGGCAGCGATGGCGGGTGTATCTGGGCCTGGCGGTCACCTGGCTTGAGCTCGCCTATCTCATGGCCGGAATCGGCAGTCGCGGAGCCGGGTTTGACCTTGGCATCACGGGGTGGACTTACGCACTGACGGAATGCCCGGTGGTGGTACATTATCTGTGGCTGGCGGTCTGGCCACATCCGCTGATTTTGGATTATGGCGGGGACGTGGTGAAGCACGCCGGGGAAGCGGCGCCCTATGCGCTGATCCTGGTCATGCTGGTGGGGGGCACCGTGGTTGCGTTGTGGCGATGGCCGGCCTGGGGTTTTGCCGGCGCCTGGACTTTTGCCGTCCTGGCCCCGACTTCCAGCTTTGTGCCGGTGGCCTTCCAGCCGATGGCCGAACATCGCATGTACCTTCCGCTGGCGGCGGTCGTCGCGGTGGTGGTGCTCGGAATTTATACCGGGCTCGGCCGGCGGAGCGTGGCCGTGTACCTGGCGCTGGCGATGGGGCTCGGCCTGCTCACGGCCACGCGCAATGAGGATTACCGCAGCGAGCTGGCCATTTGGCGTGACACCGTGGCCAAGCGCCCGGGAAATCCACGTGCGCAATATTATTTGGGACTGGTTTTGGCGCGGGCGGGGCAGCTGCCGGAGGCGCTGGAGCATTTCCAGGAAGCGGTGAGGGACAAGGTGGATTATGCCGAGGCCTACAATAACACGGGAACATGTCTCCTGCTGTTGAACCGGGCCGCCGAGGCCGTCGGGCAATACGAGCAAGCGCTCGCGTACAAGCCGAATTATCCCGAGGCACAATGCAACCTGGGCATCGCGTTGTTTAATCTGGGCCGGTTCGAGGAGGCGGCGCAGCATTATCAGGAAGCCGTGCGGCTTCAGCCCGATTATGCAGACGCGCATTCCAGCCTGGCGGCGACGTGGGAGAGGATGGGCCGGACGGCGGAGGCGATCAGGCAATATGAGGAAGCGCTGCGCATCAATCCCGGCTTGGCCGCTGCACGCGACAGCCTGGCCCGGCTGCAGGCGCAGCAGCAACCGGCCAGCAATGGAAAATGAAACATGCGCCAAGGATTGCCAAGGCGTCGCCGGCGCTTCATTTTTCGCGCGGCAATTTTTAAATTGATCCACACTATCACATCCCTTGGAAACCCAATGAAGAGGCTGTCTTTGGTTGTTATACTCAGCGGAATGATGGCGATCCTGGCCGGCGGTTGCCACCGACAGAAGGCAGCGCCCGCGCCCTCCGGCGCACAAATTCCGCCAGCCAGCGAAATAGTCCTGAGCAAGGCACGGCTCACGGCCGCCGCGCTGGCCGGCGGCGAATATATGCTGCGCATGCAGCAGGCCGATGGCAGCTTCCTTTATTATTATGACCCGGCAAGTGACACGGTGATCAAGAGCCAGTACAACGTGGTAAGGCATGCGGGTGCGGCCTATGCGCTGTTTCAACTTTACGAGGCGACCCGGGATCCGCGGTATCTCGATGCCGCGCGGAAGGCCATGGTTTTTCTGCGGACCAGGTTTCACCCACTGCCAGCGGAAAACGCGATCTACGTCCTGGATTTTGACAACAAGGCGAAGCTTGGGGCCAATGGCCTGGCCCTGGTGGCGATGGTCAAGCAACTGCAGCTTGATCCAGGTTCGGCGAGCCTCGACGAGGCCCGGCAACTGGCGAATATGATCATCGCCCTGCAGCGCAAGGGCGGTTCGTTCCAAAGCTACCACCTTTTGCAGGTGGGTGAGATGGCCAACGACTCACTCTATTACCCGGGCGAGGCCATGCTGGGCTTGGTGACTCTATACAACATCACCCACGACCAACGCCTGCTCGACGTGGCCCGGGCCGGTGCCGACTATCTTATTTTCTCGCAGGACAGGATGCGCGAGTTGCCGCCCGATGCCTGGTTGATGCAGGCTTTGGAGGTTTTGAATAAAATCGGACACGACCAAAGGTATATCAACCACGCCATTGCCATTGCCGAGACGATGATCACCTACCTCTATACGGAATCTGATCCGCCCGGATATGCTGGTGCGGTTCGCCCGGGAATACCCCGTTCCACGCCGTCGGCCTCGCGCGCCGAAGGCATGCTCGCCGCCTACCGGATGGCGCTCGAGGCCAGGGATCCACGGGCCGCGGACTTGAACAAGGCGCTCCAGGCCTCCGCCCGCTTCCAGCTCCAGCAACAGTTTCCCTGCGCCGGGCAGTCCAAATTTCCAAATCCACAGCGCGCCGCCGGGGGTTTTCGCGAAAGCCTGGATGTCGAGCGGGTGCGCATCGATTTTGTACAACACAACGTTTCCTCGTTGCTGGGCATGGCGGCGACGCTCTATTGAAACCCCCCGCGTGCATGCTCAGCGTCTCCGCGAGCCAAGGACTGCACTCAGGAATTGAACGCAGCAGGGTTGGTCTCCGAAGGGGAATGCGACAGATGGTAGGGGTCGATGGAAAGTGGGTTGAGGGGAAAAATCGGATGGCCGAGGCGTCGCGAGCTGATGCGTTCCAGCGTCAGGGCCACATAGTAATTATGGCGCACAAAGCGCAGGAAATCGGCCTTGCTGAGCGCAAGGCAAAAGGTCTCTTCCCGCGCGACGAGGGAGGCGGTGGCCGTGCCGTTTTGCAAGAGGCTGATTTCACCAAAGAATCCGCCCCGGCGGATTTTGCCGAGCCGCTTGGCGCCGTGCATGGCGCGCACGCTTCCTTCATAGATTATATAGAAGGCCTGGATCTCATCGCCTTCGCGGACGATCAAGCTGCCTGCCTGGCATTTGACGATCTGTGAAAGCTGCGCGAAGCGGGCGGTGGCCTGGTGTCCCCAGTGGGCGCAGAGCGGCAGGCGCCCGAGAAAGGCCAGTTTGTGGGTGAGGTTGTAGACCGTCTCAGCCCCGACGTTGGCCACGACCAGCCGCTCGAAGTCGTCCCGGGCAAGCACGAATGCAAAGAGGGGCGTCTTGCTCCGGATTTCCAACTGCTGGCTGTGGCCCTCCACAATGTCGTCCGTGCCGAAGATATCGCCCTCGGCCAGATAGAATGCGAAGACTTTTTTGCCTGATTGGAGACGGCGGTAAGCGGCGGCCGAGCCGGATGCGATCAGGCCGACCTCGGCGGAAGGCTTGTCGCCAAAAACAACCGGTCGAAAGGCCGGGACCTTGAGCGGGCGAAGCAAATTGGCCAGCTCCGCCTGCGTTTCTGCGTCCAGGCGCCGGAGCAGCGGGCTCTTGGTGATCATCTGCCGGAGGGTGGCTTCAGTGTAAGTCGGTTCGGCGCTGGTGTGCCAGCGCTGCCAGCGTTGCCGCCAGCGAATGACAAGGGTGCGGATGCCTCTGCGTGCGTTGGGCCAAAACTCATGGACGCACCAGCCCAGGCCGACCAAGGCCCCGGCTCCCAATAAGCAGGGAATGATCTTCTGCCAGTAGCTGAGGTCGGAAAGCGTGGCTCGGAACGAAAGGTGGAGGAGGTTGAAAACGACATTCGCCGCCAGCAGCGCCCAGCCCAGGCCCAACACAAATTCAGCCGCCGTCGCGCGCCAATCAAACTGCCGCCAGACGATCTGGAGCCGCCGGCCGGGTTCATGGTTGAGGGTAAACAGCAAGTGATGGTCGGTATCGAGTCGCGGGTGATGTCGTAGAAACGTCGCCGTCTGGCCGAACAGGCCATAGACCGGGCGCAGCCCAACCAGAAGGCCAATGACCGGGATCAGGCTCCAGCTTTTATCCATGAAGAGGGCGGCGGCGGCGATGAGCGCGAGCGGCGCCAGGCGCCCGTACCACGCCGCCAGCTGGCTGATGGAGTCGGCCATGCGTATGTCACGCACATCGAGGGCAAAGTGTGGAACAATGGTTTGCCAGTGCAGGTGCGGCCGATAGACTTCGTTGTCGCCGGCGGACAGAATCGAGGCGGCCACAGCGTAACCGGCACTCAAGCCACCGCACACGACCAGCCAGCCCAAGATGACATCCTTACACCCCTGCGGCCGGGGTATCTGGTGCATGATCAAGGCAGTGATTGCCGTGAGCAGGGCGGCGATGGAAAGAATGAGCGTTAGATGGGCGGGCAGCGGCACGAGCCAGCGTACGGCGTGGCGGCGAAAAGGCACGCTTTTCCCTTCGTGCAGGATACCGGCACGGTAGGCTTTGAGGATGACCTCATAAAATTCGTCAAGGGCAGGGCATGTGCGTTCTGCGATCATCCTGCCCAGCACATCGGGCACGGTGGATGGCTCCATGAATTCCTGCACGACCGCCCATTGCCGGGGCGTAACGGTCAAATACGTCTGGGCCGGCACATTCTTGACCACGAAGGCACCCTTGTAACTGCGTCCAAAACGCAAATCCCTGTTTAATGAGAGCTTCTCAGCAGTGAGTAGCAGGGTTTCGTTCATGATGACGAAAATAGGAGGCGCTTGCGCACTTATCCTATTATGGAACGGACGGTTTCCAAAAGTTGAGTGCTTTCAAATGGTTTTGGCAAAAAGGAAAAATTAGCCTCCTCGGTGACCCATTGGGTGTCCTCGCTGATATGGCTGCTGAGCAGGACGATTGGCAGATTAGGCCTTTGCTTGCGCAGTTGTTGTGCCAAGGTCAGGCCGTCCATATCCGGCATGACGACATCGGACAAAACGAGGCCGATTTCAGCCTTGTGCCGTTGCCATTCGGCCAGGGCGGCAACGCCGGATTCGGCTTCGCAGGTCGTGTAGCCGTGCTTGCGAAGGATGCTGGCAACAAGGCTCCGAATCGCTTCGGAGTCATCGACAACAAGGATGGTGCGGGGAGTGTTCACGATGGATGCGGTAAGTTGTGGCGGAAGGCTGGGTGAAAGCATCCCAAAGCACACGGCTTAAATGTGCAGATGAAAGAGCCGCAATGTAATTTTACACGTTTGCGCAAGCAGACGTTTTTTTAACCTTCCACGCAACTGCCACCCGCTTGCTTTGCGGCGAAGCGGGTGGATTTCAACACGGATTGATCAAGCCGTCGATCACGAGTGAAAATACGGCATTGACACTCCTCGTGGCGTATGGGAATTGGTCGGGCTCGCATAAATTTTCGTACGACTCAAACCGGCGCCCTTATCCCGCCAAAACCTTCCAACGCACAACTCCCATGGCCAACAGTGAAATTCTTCTCCTCAAGCCCGTCGATGGCCTCGGTGGCGAGGGCGACCAAGTCAAAGTTCGCGCCGGCTATGCCCGCAACTTTCTGCTCCCGCACAAATTTGCCGTGCCCGTCACCCAGGCCAACCGCAAGCATGTCGATGCGCTTAAAAAGCGCCGGGCCGAACGCGAAACCCACGAGCTTTCGGGCGCGCAGGAATTTGCCAAAAAGCTCGAGAAAACGTCCGTCGCGTTCGCGGTGAAGACAGGCGAGGGCGGCAAGATGTTCGGCGCCATCACGGCCAGCGACATCCACGACAAGCTCACCGCCGCCGGCCATGTCCTCGACAAAAAGCGCATCCATCTCCACACGCCGGTCAAGACCCTCGGCCAGCACACCGTCAAAATCAAACTGCATGCCGACGTCACCGTTGAGCTCACGTTTGATGTGGTTTCGGAAAATCCCATCGAGCCCACGGCTGTGGCCGCGTCCGCCAAACCGGCCAAGTCCGCCCGGTACTGAGCGAACCCAGGGTTCGCCCAGGCAAAAATTCAAGGCCGCGCATATCGCCCGGCCTTTTTTATTGGCCGAAAATTTTAAATGCGAATTTGCGGTGAATAAAAACGAAAAACCCGGTGTTGCATCTTGCCCCTGAGCGGCATGCTCTCATCGCTTCCGATGGTCGAAGACATTGCCCAGAAATCCTCCAGCCGCCTGCCCGCCAACGGCGGCATGGCCGCTGCGCCGGTGGCCGGCCGGGCGATGCCGCACAGTCTCGAGGCCGAGGAATATCTGCTCTCATGCTGCCTGCTCGACGGCTCAGACACCATCGCGCGCTGCCTCGAGGCCAGGCTTGCGCCCGCCGCGTTTTATTCGCCGCCGAACCGTCTCATCTACGAAAAACTCTGCGAGCTTTACCAGTCCCACCCGCCGGTTGAGCTGGCCGTGCTGGCCGAGGAACTGAAGACCTCGCAGCAGCTTGAGGCCGTTGGCGGCTACGCCTACCTCACGCACATCAGCGCCCGCATCCCGACCACGGCCCAGGCGGTTTACTTTCTGGAAAAAGTCCGCGAGCTCCACCTCTTGCGCGAACTCATCAAGGCCGCCACGGGCGCGGTTGAGCAGGCGTTCAACTACCAGGGCGGGCTCGAGGAGTTCGTGGACAAAGTCGAGCAGGACATCTTCCGCGTCACGCAGGCCCGCGTCGGCGACGCGGTGAAGTCAATGAAGGAGCCCACGCGCGAGGCCATGAACGTCATCAACAAAATGATGATGAAAAAGGGCGAACTCACCGGCGTCGCCTCCGGCTTCAAGGATCTTGATGCGCTCACCTTTGGTTTTCAGCGGCAGGAAATGATCGTGCTCGCCGCCCGCCCGTCGATGGGCAAGACGAGCCTCGCGCTCAACACCGCCGATGCCGCCGCGCTGCCCAAGCGCGGCGAGCCGGTCACCACGCTGGTTTTTTCGCTTGAGATGAGCGCCTCGCAGCTCGCGCTGCGCATGCTCTGCGCCCGCGCCCGGGTGAACATGAAGCTGCTGCGCGACGGCCTGCTGCCAAAAAACGGCGAGGAAATGCAGCGGCTGGTCGCCACGGCCGACGAGTTTTCCAAGGCGCCGCTCTACATTGACGATTCCAGCCATCTCTCGATC
>Ga0210402_10006180_pt1 | contig 10630 bp, 9 predicted proteins | sample IncBWC7MmetaG_FD_161055 | JGI IMG/M metagenome (GOLD analysis project Ga0210402, IMG submission 161055) | Forest soil microbial communities from Barre Woods Harvard Forest LTER site, Petersham, Massachusetts, United States - Inc-BW-C-7-M | ecosystem: Environmental > Terrestrial > Soil >... | reverse complement strand
GAGTGATAATCCCGCTGGTCTTCAACCACTTGTAATTCGGATTCAAATCCGCCGTCAGATCCGTGCCCGCGGACGTTTTCGCCCGCACCTTATGCGCCTTGCGCACCATTTCCACGACCTTCTGGCTCAACCGGTCCACCTTCTGGAAGTCCGCCCGCATCCCCTCCAGCATGATCTGCCGGTTGATGTTGACCATGTGCCCGTGCCGGATCTTTTTCCGGTTCACCACATTCGTCATCTGGATGCGCGACCGCAACTCGCTCCGCTGGGCCTGCACCGCAAAAATCGAAACCTGGCAAGTCTCCAGATCGTCAAGAATCTCCTGCGGCATATCCGTCAGCGGACGCGCCGCCAGATCCTCCAGCACCCACGCCCGGTAAGGCGCTCCCACTCGTTCAATTTCATGCACCAGCGCCGCGGCGATCTCAATGGTCGCCTCATCAGTAATCACGCACACTTTTTCCGTCGGTTGCACGCGCAGGCAAACATTCACCGCATTGCGCGCCCCCTGCGTGAATTCAGGGTCAAATGCGACTCGGTTAATTTGGGTATCTTCAGCACGGCGGGTGCCCCACCCTTGTCGCGGTGTTTGCGACAGGGTGGGGATTTTGACTTGGCTCACAGGAATACTCATCCTACTTTTCTCGCGGCAGCCGGTTCTTCTTCCAGCCCCGCTTCAGTCTCCTCCACAATGTAATCGACCACTTTTTTCAAATCTCCAGTTTCCTCAAACACCCGCAGCTGCCGGTCGGCCCCGCTGCCGTTCTTCAGAATCTCGTGGATGTAATTTAACTCCTCCCGCGAGTCGAGTTCGTCCACCACATCGTCCACGAATTCCAGATACTCATAAATCAGATCTCTCGCCGGCACTTCCGTCTGCTTGCCGAAATCGATCATCTTTCCATCCAGCCCGTAGCGCGACGCCCGCCACTTGTTTTCCATGATCAAGGCGCGCCGGTACAAACGGAATCCCTGGTTCGCCGTATAAAGCTTGTACAGCTTCGCCACCGTAGCCTGAATCAAAGCCGCCAGCGCGATGGTCTCATCGGCCCGCATTGGAATGTCGCACACCCGGAACTCAATGGTGTTAAAGAATGGATGCGGTCGAATATCCCACCAGATTTTCTTCGCGTTGTCGATGCAGTTCGTCTTGATCAGCAGCTTGATGAAATTTTCGTACTCGCCCCAGCTGGGAAAATAATCGGGAATATTGGTTCGCGGGAATTTGTCGAACACCTTGCACCGGTACGATTTCAACCCGGTATTCATGCCCAGCCAGAACGGGGAATTTGTCGACAGCGCCAGCATATGCGGCAGAAAATACCGCGCATGATTCATCATGTGGATCGCCGTCTCGCGATCCTCAATCCCCACGTGCACGTGCAATCCGAAAATCAGATTGGCCCGAGCCACCACCTGCAAATCCTCAACGATATTCTTGTAACGCTGGTCGGGATGAATCTCCTGTGTGCGCCAGTCAGAAAACGGATGCGTCGCCGCCGACGCCAGCCGCAACCCATTCTCTTTCGCCAGCCGCACCATGTTGCGCCGCAGCTTCTTGACCTCGGCCTTGGCCTCCTTAATATTGGCGCAGACCGAGGTCCCCACTTCCACCACTGACTGGTGCATCTCCGCCTTCACCCGCTCCTGAAGAATCATCTTCCCCTTCTCCAGGATTTCGGCATGAATGTGCGACCGCAGATCCCGGGTCTCCGGATCGATGGTCTGATATTCCTCTTCAATTCCGATGGTGAAAGTAGGCTGCATCGATTTATGTCTGGTTAGACCTTGTGTCGGTTCACGTAATCTGCCGTCACTCCGAGCGAAGTCGAGGAACCTGCTTTTTCCGGCAGCAACCCGCCGCCGGAAGTTCTAACAGTATAACAATGCCCGAAAAGCATTTCCCGGCACCCATCCACTCAGTCCCATTCCTTGTTTTCCGCCACCCGCGCCTTGACGATCTTCTTCACCAGCGCGTCCGCCAAAGGCTTATCCGACGGAAACTGAATCGTCCCTTTGGATGTACGGTAGCCTTTCAGTTCCTTTTCGAAGCGGTCGAGCACACCCGACCCCGTCGGAAACAGGCTGCAGTGGTTCTTGAATGCCGCATACCCAACCAGCATCCCGTGGTACTTGAACATTGGAATCCCGTAGCTGATCACCTCGGTGGTCTCCTTGGGCACCACCGACCGAATCAACGCGCGAATGTGTTTCAAAGTACTGCGCGCCGGTTCCGGAGTACCGGCCAGATATTCATCCACGTTCTTCGCAGCAACTTTACTTTTCATCGCAGACCCCGCCTTTGTAGTGACTGGGGGACAGCCGCCTTCGGCTGAGCGCCCAGCCGATGCTCGGCGGCTCAACTACTTCCCCGGCTTCCGTTTCCGCGCCGCCACCCACTCCGGTTCACCCTTGCGCGCCGGCTTCTCCGCCCCAGCCCCTGCCAAGAATCCCGCCCAGCGCAACTCCTTCACCGGACTCTCTCCGCTCAACGCCATCTTCACCGCCATCTCCGCCACTGCATTCACGATCCAGTCAAAATTCTGCTGCCCCACCGAAGTGATCTCCGCATCCGGCGCCGGATTCAGAAAGTCAATCGCATACGGCACTCCGCCCTCCACCGCAAACTCGACAGTATTCAAGTCATACCCCAGCGCTCGGCACAGCGACAATGCATCCTTCTCCATGCGCTCCCGCAGCGCCGGCGTCGACGGCGGAGGATTTCCCTTCACATACCGCTCGTGATGCGGCGCCCGCGGATCGTACTTCATGATGTGAATCTTCTCCTGCCCTACCACGTAGCACCGGTAATACTCCTCGAACTCCACGCCATGCTGCAGCGTCATGCACAAATCGCCCGTCTGGTTGTAATGATGAAAGAATTCCTCCGGCGAATGCACGTGATAGACGTGCTTCCACCCGCCTCCGGAATACGGTTTCAGGAAAGCAGGAAAGCCTACGTAATCAAACAACTCCTGCCAGTTCAGCGGAAACATCAAATTCCGCATCGACCGGTCCGTCGTCCCCTCCGGATGCTGGTGGTGCGGCAGAATCACCGTCGCTGGAATCGCCACACCCATCTTGTGCGCCAGCGCGTAGTTGAAGAACTTGTCGTCCGCCGTCCACCAGAACGGATTGTTCACCACAATCGTTCCGTGCAGCGCCGCATTCTTTAAATACGCGCGATAAAACTGTATGTCCTGCGAAATCCGGTCAATGATGACTGCATACTTCTGCGGCTCATCCATCCGGATCCCGCCGATCTTCACAAACTCCGCCTCAAGCCCCTCGACTTTCATCGAGTTAATTTTCTCGACCAAAGCCGGCGGAAACGTATTCTCCATCCCAAACAAAATCCCAATCTTCTTCACGTGATTCTCCATCCATCCCTAAACTAAGAATTGCCATCCTGAGCAGTCGAAGGATCCCTATCCTTGAATCACACCCGCACCGCAGCAGGGCATTCTCGCCGAGAACCCAAGACCCGCCCTAAAAATACTTCTCCGCCATCCGCAGCCATAGAGGCCAGTCGTGCTTCAAGTTATCTCCCCAAATGTCCAGCCAGTGCGGAATTGCTTTCCCGTTCAGAATCGCCGATAACTTCACGTTCTGATCCAGACATATATCCCACTCCGCCGATCCCAGAACGATCTTCATCTGCCGGTACCGGTTCAAAAACCAGTCATCCGACATCCTCGGCAAAAAGTCCGGAGGATTATTGAAGTAGCAGTCATTGTCGTAGTACCCCTCCAGAAACTGATGGATATCAAACGCTCCACTCATACTCACGCAATGCGTTACCACGTCCGGATGTTTCAACGCAAAATTCACCGCATGATACCCGCCAAAGCTGCAGCCAGTCAGTGCCAGTTGCCACGCCTGATTCTTCCAGCGGATAAAGGGCACGAATTCGTGCAGGAGGTAACGCTCATACTGCAGGTGCCGCATCACCCGCACCCGCGGATGCACGCCCCGGTTGTACCAACTCTCGCTATCCACGGCGTCCGGACAAAATACCTGCAGCTGGCCGCTCTCAATCTTGGACGCCAGAGCCCCAACCATCCCCCGGTCTTCGTACTCAAAGAATCTTCCCTGCGAGGTAGGAAAGACTACGAGCGGCGTTCCCGCATGTCCGAAAACCAGCACCTCCATGTCCCGGTGCAATTCTTGGCTATAAGCCTTGTGATATTCGCGATTCATCGTGAGATAGAAAAGACGAGCAACGCCGCGACAGAGACGCTGCCGGCCAGCGTCCATTTTCGCAGCCGAATATCTTACCCGATGAAAGCCCGAAATCCCTAGCGTGGAACGGCAATCGTCGGCAATCGTGGGATTCGCGAAGGCCTGGTCACAGAAGACAAGGTCGGACAGCGAAGTGGGGTCGGAGAGGTGCGCCCAAGATCTCGGGACGGAAATGTGGGGACAGCCGCCCTCGGCTGTCCCTCGCGCGAAGCTCGACTGCCTGGGGAATCCCGTCCAAGTTGGAGATCGAGTCGAGTTCGAACCGCCTACTGCGGTCCCGCCGGCGCTTTCGACATATGCACCGCAATAATCTGCCAGTCCCCGGCGTGCTTCTGGAAAACTGTGGTCATGCGAATGTCCTCCGCCTTCTCCGGAACCTGCATTTCAACCTCGCCCATCAGCACCGCTGTATCGCCGAAAATGCGCACCGTGGAATCCTTCAATGTCGATTTCGGCAGATGGGTCGCATGACTTCCATTCGCCGGGATCACATCATTTTTGCCCAGCACGCCTCCGCCGAACGAGGTCCCCATAAAATCATCGGAGAACATTTTCCGCAAAACTGCCAGATCCGGCACCGACTCAGCATCCAGCCATGCCTGTTCCATTTTCCGGAAATCATCCTCGCCCATGTTTGCCATCCCGGTCCGCGCCTCCAGACGCGCGAACGTCAGAAGAGAAATACAAATCACCAGACCCAGCGCAGCCAGCCATATCCGCATATGCAACTCCTTAGAATCGATTGTTTTGAGCAGAGGCCCAACTTGAAATCGTAGACACCGGCTCCGGCAAAATGGTTCCTGGGTAAATCGGTTTCACACGCCGAAACAGTGCGCGCTGTCGCCAGCAAAGGCGCTCCCTTGTGGTCGTCTGTCTCCTGTGTGGCTTCACGGTTTTTCTGCCTAACGAAAACCAAGCTCCTTGCGGAGCGGGTTAGGGCGGGGGAGGCAATAACACTTACGATCCGTTCGAGCAAACTGACAGCGACGTGTTGTGTTGGAAGCTCAACCATCCGTTCACCGACGAGCCGGTCGGAGCTCCGAAATAAGAGCAGCATAACAGTAGGTCGTAATGGTCGCGGTCGTATTGCTCGAGGGCCGGTCCCACCAACTTGTAGGTATAGTTCCTGGATCCGTACGTGAACGAGCCATTCCAGCTTCGCAGGCTGGCTGGTGGCGGGGCAAAGTCAGGACGGAGATGAGGGGGCATCACGACGCACATTCCACGAGGATTCTCAACCTCAGCGTCTTGGGCGGTTGCACGTCCGGCGAGTCCCGGGCAGGTCAGCAGACATAAGACAGTAATTGAACTTAGGCAAGCAAGTCTTCTTCTGTTCATAGACGATCCTGTCTCCTTGGAAATTCTTTTTCGGACGGCGGAGTGACGATCGAACCCCAGATGCCGTCTTGCAGACCGGTTGGCAGACTCTCCAGCTGGCGTTCTCGAGACCGCATTACATCTTCTGATCCCAAGAGTAGACAGCGAGTCAATGGGCAAATGTTTTAAAGCCCTGTCCGGTCCTGTTCTTCGAAAACTGCAATCGCGTTTACGGCTTTTGTGAATTCGCATTCTCTTTCTATCCCGAGAGAGTGTTTTCCCCTTAGGCGATGTGCATAAATAAGCACTTCAACTATGGATTGCAGCATGATAGCGTTTGTGGATGGTCGGATCGGCATCCGGTATTCGACGACGTTACAAAGAATTGTCGCCGGTTTTGGATGAGCGAGGTCGGCGGCGGTTTGCCGCTACTGAGGCCCGGACCTATGGTTACGGCGGTGTGAGCGTGGTGTCACGGATCACTGGGATGGCCCGCAGTACGATTGGTCGTGGCGTCGAAGAGATTATTGAGGAGAAGGAGCCGGTGGAGACCGGGCGGATACGTCAGTCTGGGGGCGGACGCAAGACGAAACGCTCGGAGGATTCCACCCTATTGCCTGATCTGGAACGCCTCGTGGAACCGGCAACCCGTGGCGACCCGATGCGGGTGCTGCGCTGGACCTCCAAGAGTCTGCGCCACTTGTCAGAGGCGTTGTACGGTCAGGGACATTCGGTTTGCCCTCACGTAATTGCTGACTGCCTGCGTGAACTGGGATACAGTTTGCAGGCCAATCGTAAAACCCGGGAAGGCAGCAGCCATATGGATAGGGATGCCCAGTTTCACTACATCAATGATCAGGCCACAGCGTTTCTGGCGGCGCAGGAGCCGGTCATCTCCGTCGATACCAAGAAGAAAGAATTGGTAGGCAATTTCAAAAATAACGGCCGGGAATGGCATCCCAAAGCAGCCCCCGAAGCGGTCAATGTGCACGACTTTATAGACCCCAAACTGGGACGTGCCATCCCCTATGGTGTCTATGACATCGCCGACAACAAGGGCTGGGTCAGTGTCGGCACCGATCACGATACCGCCAGTTTCGCTGTCCACGCGATTCGCCGCTGGTGGTTGGCCATGGGAAAAAAACGCTATCCCAAAGCCCGCCAGCTGATGATCACCGCCGATGGCGGCGGCAGCAACGGCCCCCGTCTGCGTCTCTGGAAAATAGAACTGCAAAGGCTGGCCAATGAGTTAGGTATTCCCATCACGGTTTGCCACCTGCCGCCCGGCACCAGCAAATGGAATAAAATTGAACACCGCCTGTTTTCCTTTATCACGCTCAATTGGCGCGGCAAGCCGCTGCGCAGCTTTAAAACCATTGTTCAACTGATCGCGGCAACGACCACCACAACCGGACTCACGGTGCGCGCCGAACTGGATGAAAACAAATATCCCAAGGGCCTGAAAATCTCGGATGCCAAACTGGCCGCCATCCAACTCGCGCGCCATGCCTTCCACGGTGACTGGAACTACACCATATCACCACAATGACTTGAAGCGTTTATTTATGCACAGCGCCTTAGCCGCTCAGGACGCTGTGTGGCGCGGTGGTACTCTGCCCAAAATGAAAAACCCGTCCCTTGCGGGACGGGTTGATCTTGAATAACGGTCCTTCCCTATCCGCCGTTGTTGCAGATACCGAGCTTAAACGGATTGTCCTGGAACGACTCTGTTCCGCCATCCACCGATGTGGTCTTCGGCGCCCCGAAGTATTCCAGGTAAACCAGATCCTGCAGGTTATAGGTGAACCCGTTCAGCGTATAGGGGAATGCTCCGTAGTTCGAGAAGCCTTCCTCCGGGTCTCCCACTTCCAGAATGCCGCACGCTACCGGGTTGCCATTCGTGTTCACAACCAACGGATCGTCCAGCCATTCGCCGACTTCGTGCGACAACGCCGAAACGTCCTGCGAGAAAATGCCCGGCGTGCTGATGTAGGTGAAGTGGGAATACGCCTGCGGTGCCGACGTGCTTCCGGAGGAGCTGTGATATCCGCCGATGCAGCATCCGCCCTGGGTCAGGTACGAGTTGTAGGTGATGAATATGGGCAGGGTGTTTGGCGTGATGAGCGTGGCAAACTTGTTGAGGATGGTTTGCAGCTGGCCATCGAACCAGTTGATGTCCGCGGTTCCCACCCTGATGCCGAACTCGGTGGAGACTCTGCCGTCCGCCGCCGGTACGGTAAGGGTCTGAAGGGCAAGGACCTGGGGTTGGCCCAGCAATACGTGGTAATTGGTTCCTGCAACCTTGGTCCAGAAGTTGCCACGTTGGAAGGCGTCTTCGTATTGCGTGGTTCCCAGAGAAACGCCTCCGGGCGTGACCCAGGCCATGTTTTTGAAAATTGGCGAATTGGCTGTGTTGGTGACGGCCGATTTGCCATTGCTCTGCAGCGTTCGGGGGCTGAAGATCGTTGTCCTGCCGTTCGACACGTACTTGAGCGCGATCGGAATCAGGAATGTTTTAACCGTGGTCGACGTCCCGGTGGAAGGGGCGGTTCCGACCATGTTGTAGCGGTAAGTGTGGCCCTGGTAGACGAACGATCCATTCCACGTGGTCAGCGGAGTGACTGGCGCGTCGCTGCTGCTCGGGGCATGAAGGATCGGTTTCAGACGCTCGAACATCGGGCGGGCGGGCATCGTATCTTCTTGGGCAAGGGCGGAGCCTGTCACGCAGGCGACCACGGCAAGCGCAGCCAGCAGGCTGAGCACAGTGTTTCGTTGCTTCATAGGGTAAGGGTTCTCCTTCGGGTCAATAGAACAGTTGGCGTTTATCGGAATCGAACAAGAGGGTTAATTGTCGGAATCCAGAGATCCACAGTTTCTCTGAACGCAGGGGATAACAAATCCGAATGATTCTGCTTTCCTTCGCCCTCCCATGTCAACTGTGAATATTTCTGCAACCTGGTCGAACTGCCCCTTTTTCCGTCTTTTACGGGGAGGTCGGGGCCTTTGTACCCTAAGTCAACCAACCGTTATTCTCGTTCTGTAGAATGAGATCGCCGCGAGATGCCTACGAATGTCTTACCCTCATCTGACTGAAGCCGACGTTCGACGCCTCCTCGATCCCGCTCAGCTCTGCGCTGCCCTCGAAACCGCTTTCCGCGACCGCTATCCTTCCATTAGCCTTCCGCAGCGTACCCACGCGGAAGTTGCCCACGGCATATTCCTCGCCATGTCTTGTTATGACGGCGCTGCAGCAACCCTAGGGATGAAGCTGGTTCTGGTGCGGGATCAAGCCCAAGATTATCTAGCTCAAGATCGAGCCGAAGATCACGCCGGGAATCGAAGTCCTAACCTGAACGGCGACGCATTCACTGAAGGCCGCGTACGAGCCACTTATCTCCTGCTTGATCCGGAGACCGCTCAACCGCGCTTGACGATTGCGGCCAACTACCTCACCGACCTGCGCACCGCCGCCACCTCCGCTGTCGCTACAAAATTTCTGGCGCGCTCTGAGGTTTCAACTCTCGGCATCTTCGGCACCGGACGCCTTGCCCGCGCTCATCTCGCCATCCTTCCTCTCGTGCGCAGTTTTCAGCGCGTACTGATTTGCGGACGGACCTCGGCACGCTCTGCCGAATTGGTCCAGAGAGTTTCCGGGGAATTGCCAGGCCTCACCATCACCGTTGTCGATGCCCGCACCTGCGCCGCGCAATCCGACGTGCTCTGCACTTGCACATCGAACTCCGCGCCGCTGTTCGATGGCCGCGATCTGCGTCCCGGAACCCATCTCAATCTTGTCGGCGCGTTCCGCCCGCAAACCCGCGAAGTGGATAGCCATACCATCCAGAACTCGCGCGTGGTGGTCGACACCTACGGCAATGCCTTATCCGAAGTCGGAGAACTGTTGATTCCCCTGCAGGAAGGTTTGATCACGCGAGATCACATCGTCGCCGATCTCCACGAACTAGTGAGCGGAGCCAAGCAGGGAAGACGCAGCCCGGAAGAAATCACGGTGTTCAAGAGCGTAGGCTGCGCCCTCGAAGACCTCGTTGCCGCCGAACTGCTCGTGGCGGCCGATCCCGCTCAAAGATTCTGACAGTCGTGAGGTGGCGCTCCCGGGGCGACTAGGGTGTTTTGGGCGAGGATTTGTGTAGGCATAAAACGGCCCGCCCTCCGGTGCAGGAGCGCCATTCGCGGAAGACTTGCCAAAGACTATCGAGGCTTCATGTACCAGAAGATTGCCAGCGCCACTAGGGCGACCGTGATAATCCACAGAATGATGTCTTTACTGCGGCTTTTTTCTTCTGCCATGCCAAGCAGTACACCACACCTGAATTCGGGGTTCAAGTGCCGGGTTGAATCCCTGGATGCCTTGGTAGTTACGGCTTTGGCGCGGCCGTACCCGCCCCCGCCCGCTGGTAGCCGGTGAATTTGATGATTTCCCGCACGTGAACCGCCTGTACCTGGAAGTGCAGCGTGTCATCGACGCGAGCGTAAGCCGGGAACCAAAGTCCATCCACCACCTGCCGGTAACTCACGAACACGGGGCGGATATCCATCGGCCGATGTTTCTTCACGCGGACCATCTCAGGCACGCTCTTGCCACACAGCTTGACGATCTGAAAATCGTGATTGTCGACCCAGACTCTCCCCTGAAAATACCGCTTGTTCTTCTCTTCTTGCTTGGGCTCGACGTGGAATACGTAGGTATCCAGATCGTCCACATGCTGCTGTCCGGCGTAGGTCAGTTTGTATTGCGGCACTTCTTCCGTGGTGAGCATCCAGGGCATAAAAACGTGGATGTCTTCGGTATCCTCGTTCGTCAACTCGATCCCCCGCAGCGTGGACTGCTCGGCAAACGTCACCCTCTCGGCGCGCCTCCCTTTGTCGTCATAGGAGACGACTGCGATCTCGTGAACCTGCCCGTCGACCGCCTTGTCATTGAGGGTTTGCACGAGCACGTCTTGCGTGTAGGTGTAGCGCTGCCGAGCTTCTTTTACCTTCGTCTCTTGCGCCGAAAACTTCTGAATGAGTTCAGGTACCGTCAGGTTCTTGGGCGGAGCCGTGTCGAGCA
>Ga0210402_10006179_pt1 | contig 10633 bp, 5 predicted proteins | sample IncBWC7MmetaG_FD_161055 | JGI IMG/M metagenome (GOLD analysis project Ga0210402, IMG submission 161055) | Forest soil microbial communities from Barre Woods Harvard Forest LTER site, Petersham, Massachusetts, United States - Inc-BW-C-7-M | ecosystem: Environmental > Terrestrial > Soil >... | reverse complement strand
AGAACGATCCCGACCTGCTGGCGCTGACGGCCAACTCGGAAGCGATCAACTTCAAGGTCAAGATCCGTCTCGACCAGCCGCCCGACACGATCCGGCCGGGCTTCTCGGTCACGGCCGACATCGTCACGGGCCGCATCGACGGCGCGACGGCAATCCCGATCCAGGCGCTCATCGTGCGCGACGTCCCGATGAAGGACAAGAAGCCGGCGGCCGGGTCGCGCCCGGAGACCGAAGAGGGCGTCTACGTCGTCAAGGACGGCAAGCTCGCCTTCGACAAGGTCGAGACCGGCATCGCCGGCGAGCTGATGATCGAGGTCAAGAAGGGTCCCGCGGCCGGCTCCGAGATCGTGACGGGCCCGTTCAAGGTGCTGCGGCAGGTCAAGGAGGGCGACAAGGTCCTCATCGAGAAGGAAGGCGGCGGCGAGAAGAAGGACGGTCCGAAGCCCGCATGACGACCTCCGAGCTCTTCCGCGTCTCGGCCTCGGCGCTGACGCGCCACAAGCTGCGCGCGTTCCTGACGCTGCTCGGGGTCATCATCGGGGTGGCGACGGTGGTGGGCGTCGTTTCGGTGATCTCGGGGTTGAACGCGTACGTCAAGGACAAGGTCATCGGGCTGAATCCCGACATCGTCATCTTCGACAAGTACGGGATCATCACGAGCCGCGAAGAGTGGCTCATGGCGATGAAGCGGCGCAACGTTTCGATGAACGACATGGAAACGGTGCGCGCCGAGTGCCGGCTGTGCGCGCAGGTCGGCGCCCGCGGCGATCGGCGGCGGCCCGTGAAGTACGAGGACCGCAAGCTTTCCGACGTCGAGATCCAGGGCCACACGACCAACATGGTGGAAGCCATGACCTTCGACGTGGCCAACGGCCGGTACTTCACGGAGACCGAGTACGACCACGCGGCGGCGGTGGCCGTCATCGGGTGGGACGTCCAGGACCAGCTCTTTCCCAACCTCGATCCGATCGGCCGCGTCTTCAAGATCGACGGCTACCCGGTCAAGGTCATCGGCACGCTCGCCAAGCAGGGCAACGTGATGGGCCAGAGCCAGGACAACGTCGTCTACGTGCCGCTGACCCTCTTCAAGAAACACATCGCGCCGTCCGAGGACATCGCCATCTTCATCAAGCCGAAGGCCGGCGTCGAGGGCGTAGCGGCCACGACCGACGAAGTGCGGACGATCCTGAGGGCGCTGCGCAAGACGAAGTTCGACAAGGAAGACCCGTTCGGCCTCGTGACGGCGGAGATCCTCCAGAGCCTGTGGAAAGGCATCTCGGCCGGAGCGTTCCTCCTGATGATCCTCATCTCGGGCATCTCGCTCGTCGTCGGCGCCATCGTCATCGCGAACATCATGTTCGTGTCGGTCGTCGAGCGCACGAAGGAGATCGGAGTGCGCCGCGCCATGGGCGCCCGCAAGAAGGACATCCGCCGCCAGTTCCTCCTCGAGGCCGCACTGCTGTCCGCGGTCGGCGGCGTGATCGGCGTGATCTTCGGATCGCTCATCGCCCTGGCCGTCAACCAGTTCTTTCCGGCACAGGTGCGCCTCTCGTTCATCCTCCTCGGCATCTTCGTCGCGACGATCACGGGCCTGCTCGCCGGCTGGATCCCATCCTCGCAGGCGAGCAAGCTGCCGCCGGTCGAAGCGCTCCGGTACGAATAGGAGCGGACTCCATGTCGTCGCTGCTCCGTCACCTGCGCCGCGGTTTCGGCGAGAACGTGCGTTTCGCCCTCCTGGCCGTTCGTGCCCACAAGCTGCGCGCCGGGCTGACGGTCCTCGGCATCGTCGTGGGCGTGGCGACCGTCATCGCGATGGTCTCGATCGTGACGGGTTTCAACAACAACATGATCCGCAGCTTCCAGAGCTTCGGGGCGACACTGGTGCAGTTCCAGAAGTACGAGGCGCGCTTCGGGCCCGGCCACCGCGACGACTCCGAGCGCAACCGCAAGGACCTGACCTACGAGGACGCGATGGCCCTGAAGGCCCAGATTCCGGAAATGCGGGCCGTTTCGGCCGAGCGGTACCTCTGGGACACCACGGTCAGCATCAAGTACCGGGACAAAGAAACCACGACGCCCACGATCGCCGGCGTCATCCCCGACTACTCGATGGCCAACAATCACTTCGTGGACAACGGACGTTTCTTCACGGAGACGGACGTGGAGCATGCCACCGATGTCGCCGTGATCGGCCTCGACGTCCGCCGGACGCTTTTCGCGTCCGAGGACCCGCTGAACAAGACGGTCGAGTTCAACGGCCGGAAGTTCATCGTCGTGGGTGTCCTCGAGAACAAGCCCGGATTCATGGGCGGCTCGAACAACAACTTCTTTCTCATCCCCTTCACGGCGTTCGACCGCATGTTCCCGTTCATCAAGAGCAGCCACGGAGACACCATCCACATCGCCACCGTTCCGTACACGCCGGAGCAGGTGCCCATCATCACGGAGAAGGGCATCGCGCTGTTGCGGGCGCGGCGGCACGTCCCCTTCAACAAACCGAACGACTTCGCGCTCTTCACGCCCGACAAGATGATTGAGAGCTTTCAGGGGATCACGCGCGGCATCACGGGCGGCATGATCTTCATCGCCCTGATCTCGCTGCTGATCGGCGGCGTGGGCGTGATGAACATCATGCTCGTGTCGGTCACGGAGCGCACGAAGGAGATCGGCGTCCGCAAGGCCGTCGGCGCCTTTCGCCGCGACATCGTGATGCAGTTCCTGACCGAGGCCATGACCCTGTCGGTCCTCGGCGGGATCATCGGCGTCGTGGTGGGGATCGCGGTACCCGCGGCCGTGAAAGCGGCTTTCTCGGCGCTTCCGGCCGAGACGCCCTTCTGGGCGATCCTCCTGGGCCTGATCGTGTCGCTGTCGGTCGGCATCTTCTTCGGGCTCTATCCGGCCATCAAGGCCTCGCGGATGGATCCGATCGAGGCGCTGCGCTACGAGTGACGCGGGCCGGCAGCGGACCGCTGACGGCTGATCACTTCCTCTCTTGTTCAGTCACCTGCGCCGCGGATTCGGAGAGAACCTGCGCTTCGCGCTCCTCGCCGTGCGGGCGCACAAGCTGCGCGCCTCGCTGACGATCCTCGGCATCGTGGTTGGGGTCGCGACGGTCATCGCCATGGTCTCGATCGTCACGGGCTTCAACAACAACATGGTTCGGAGCTTCCAGAGCTTCGGCGCGACCCAGGTCGTGATCCAGAAGTACGAGCCGCGCTTCGGCCAGGGCGGCGGCCGCCCGGACGGAGAGTCGCGGCGCCGGGAGCTGACCCTCGAGGATGCAGAGGCCATCCGCGCGATGGTGCCCGAGGCGCGGGCCGTTTCGCCGCAGCGCTACCTCTGGAACAACACGGACTACCACCTGCACTACCGCGACAACGAGGCGCGGTCCCCGCGCGTGTGGGGCGTGATGGAGCCGTTCGCGCTCGCCCAGAGCCGTTTCGTGGCGCAGGGGCGCTTCCTGACGGATCTCGACGTCGAGCATGCCGCCGACGTCGTCATCATCGGCGCCGACATCCGCGAGAAGCTCTTTCCGCGCGAGGACCCGATCAACAAGCGGGTCCAGCTCGGGCACGACAGCTACACCGTCATCGGCGTCTTCGAGCGCAAGGGCAAGATGTTCGGCGAGTCGCAGGACAACTTCGTCGCGCTGCCGATCACGACGTTCGACCGGCGCTTTCCGTGGATCAAGGTCGGGGGCACCGACGGCGACGCGCTGCGGATCGCGGCCATCCCGTACCGGCCGGACCAGGTGGCGACACTCATCGACAAGGTCCGCGGCGTGCTGCGGCTGCGCCGGCACGTCCGCTTCGACCAGCCCGACGACTTCGGGATCGTGACTCCGGACAAGATGATCGAGAGCTTCCAGGGGATCACGCAGGGCGTCACGTTCGCGATGATCTTCGTCGCCCTGATCTCGCTCCTGATCGGCGGCGTGGGCGTGATGAACATCATGCTCGTCTCGGTCACCGAGCGGACTCGCGAGATCGGCGTGCGCAAGGCCGTCGGCGCCTTCCGCCGGGACATCGTCCTGCAGTTCCTGACCGAGGCGACGACGCTGTCCCTGATCGGCGGTGTCATCGGCGTGGCCGTCGGCATCGCGGTCCCGGCCGGCGTCAACAGGGTCTTCGAGGCGCTGCCGGCCGAGACGCCGGCTTGGTCGGTGGTCCTGGGACTGGTCGTGTCGCTTTCGGTCGGCATCTTCTTCGGCCTCTATCCGGCCGTGAAGGCCTCGCGCCTCGACCCGATCGAAGCCCTGCGTTACGAATAGAACGTCGCCTCCGATTCGCTCGGGATCTGCGCCTGACGGCGCACCGGCGCTCGGCTCGCCCAAAGGGGCTCGACTGAGCGCCGGATCCCTTCGCTTCGCTCCGGCTCCCGCGGCGTGAGCCTCCACCCTCGCTTCGCTCGGGTGACTTCTCACGCCGCGAACTGATGCCGGGCTGAAGCTGAACAGCCACTCGCTCTTCACCCGTGAGGGGGGAGAGGAGTTGGGGTGAGGGAGGCGCCTTCCGGCTCGAGGTCCGTTGCGGGTTAGAATCCGCGCGCTGATCCGATGACACTTTCTGCCGGAAGCAGGCTTGGCCCTTACGAGATCGTTGCGGCGATCGGGGCCGGAGGCATGGGAGAGGTCTACAGGGCGCGGGACGAACGCCTGAAGCGCGACGTCGCGGTGAAGGTGCTGCCCGCCTCGTACGCGCAGGACGCGGACCGCCTGCGGCGCTTCGAGCAGGAGGCCCAGGCGGCCGGCGGATTGAACCATCCGAACATCACGGCGGTCCACGACTTCGGCACCAACCCGGGCGACGGCTCGCCGTACATCGTGACGGAGCTTCTCGAGGGCGAGACGCTGCGGGCGCGCCTCTCGGGCGGCCCGATCCCCGTGCGCAAGGCGATCGACTACGCCGTGCAGATCACGAAGGGTCTCGCGGCGGCGCACGAGAAGGGGATCATCCATCGGGACTTGAAACCCGAGAACCTGTTTCTGACGAACGACGGCCGGATGAAGATCCTCGACTTCGGTCTCGCGAAGCTGACGCAGCCGGAAGGACAGTCCGGACCCCGGACGAACCTTCCGACGGCCACGGAGCCCGGCGTCGTCATGGGGACGCTCGGCTACATGTCGCCCGAGCAGGTGAAGGGCAAGTCGGCGGATCAGCGGTCGGATCTCTTTGCGTTCGGGGCGATCCTCTACGAGATGCTCTCCGGCATCCGCGCGTTCCACCGGGATTCGGCCGCGGAGACGATGTCAGCGATCCTGAGGGAGGATCCGCCGGATCTTTCCGCGACCAATCGGAACATTCAGCCCGGCCTCGAGCGCGTCGTGAGGCACTGCCTGGAGAAGAACCCCGAGGAGCGCTTCTACTCCGCGCGCGACCTCGCGTTCGATCTGGAGGCGCTCTCGGGGCTCTCCGGAGCCGCCGCGGTGGTCCCGGGTGCCGGGTCCGCGGCGAAGAGCCGTCCGTCGTGGCGCGGGGTTGCCGGCGCCGTTCTTGCAACCGCGCTGGTCTGCGGCATCGCGGCCTACTTCGCCGTCCAACGCGCCGCCGACCGACTACCTCCCGCCTTTCGCCAGCTCACGTATCGCCGGGGACAGATCCTCTCGGCGCGGTTTGCGCCGGACGGGCAGTCGGTCATGTACTCCGGGGCCTGGGACGGAAAGCCCATGGAGATCTTCGCGAGCCGCCCCGAAAGCCCGGAGTCGCGGGCCTTCGGCCTCGCGAGCGCGGAAGTGCTCTCGATCTCGAAGACGGGCGAGATGGCGGTCTCCCTGAACCGGCGCAGCACCTCCCTCGGCTTTCAGCGAATGGGAACGCTCGCGCAGCTGTCGATGGCCGGCGGCGCCGCGCCGCGCGACGTCCTGAAGGAGATCGAGTCGGCGGACTGGTCGCCGGACGGCAAGAGCCTGGCGATCACGCGGTTCGTTTCCGGAAAAATGCGGCTCGAATATCCCGCCGGGAAAATTCTCTACGAGACGCACGGCTGGATCGGTCATCCGCGGGTCTCCCCGGACGGAAACAGGATCGCCTTCATCGATCACCCCACGCTCGGAGATGACGGGGGGAAGATTGCGGTCGTGGATCTTTCCGGACAGGTGAAGAGGCTTTCGGAGGAATTCGCCTCGGCGCAGGGGCTGGCCTGGTCGCCGAGCGGCGAGGTCTGGTTCACGGCAACCCGGGTCGGGGGCAATCGCTCGGTCCAATCGACGACACTCGGCGGGAAGGTTCGCGACCGCATCCGCGTCCCGGGCACGCTGACCCTCCAGGACATCTCGCGCGACGGCCGCTTGCTCGTGACCCGGGACACGTTCCACAACGAGCTCGTCGCGTTGCCGCCGGGCGAGACGAAGGAGCGCGACCTGACCTGGCTCGACTGGTCGCTGCCCTCGGCCATGTCCGCCGACGGCAAGAAGATCCTCTTCTCCGAAGCGGGGGAGGGAGGAGGCGCGGGCTACTCGGTGTACGTCCGGGGTTCGGACGGCTCCCCTGCCGTGCGCCTGGGCGAGGGGAGCAGCCAGGACCTTTCACCGGACGGCGAGTGGGCGCTCGCGATCCTTCACCCCGCCGCCGACCCGCAGCTCGTGGCCTATCCGACCGGAGCCGGCGAACCGAAGCTCTTCTCGAAGGAAGGCCTCTCGGTGTTCGGGGCAGCCTTCATGCCGGACGGCAAGCAGATCATCATGACGGCCAGCGAGCAGGGGCACCGAAACCGGATCTACCTCCGGAGCACCGACGGCGGCAAACCGCGGGCCGTGACTCCGGAGGGTTATGGCGGCTCGCTCGTGAGCTCGGATGGCAATTGGGTCGTGGCATCAGGCCCCGACCGCAAGACCTACGTCTATCCACTCAACGGAGGGGAGCCCAGGGTGGTTCCCGGCCTCGACCCGGAGGACACCTGGGAGCAGTTGAGCCTGGACGGCCGATCCCTGTTCGTCCACCGCGGGGGCGAGTTGCCCGCGAAGGAAGTCCGGCTCGACCTCGCGACGGGCAAGAAGGAGTCTTGGCGGATCGTGACGCCGGCTGACCCGGCGGGCGTCGGCGAGCTCGGGATCCTCCCCACTCGGAGTGGGGAGGGGTACCTCTACAGTTACCAACGCATTCTTTCGGACCTGTACCTCGTTGACGGAGTGAAATGAGCCTCGCGGCCGGTTCACGTCTCGGCCCCTACGAGATCGTCGCGCCGATCGGGGCCGGAGGCATGGGGGAGGTGTACCGGGCGCGGGACGAACGCTTGAAGCGCGACGTCGCGGTGAAGGTCCTGCCGGCGTCGTACTCGCAGGACGGGGACCGGCTGCGGCGCTTCGAGCAGGAGGCGCAGGCGGCGGGCGCGCTGAACCACCCGAACATCACGGCGGTGTACGACCTGGGCTCGCACGACGGGGCGCCCTACATCGTGACGGAGCTGCTGGAGGGGGAGACGCTGCGGGCGCGCCTGTCGGGCGGTGCGATTGGCGTGCGAAAGGCGACGGACTACGCGGTGCAGATCGCCAAGGGCCTCGCGGCGGCGCACGAGAAAGGGATCATCCATAGGGACTTGAAGCCCGAGAACCTGTTCGTCACCAACGACGGGCGCATGAAGATCCTCGACTTTGGTCTCGCGAAGCTGACGCAGCCGGAGGGGCAGAGCGGACCGCAGACGAACCTGCCGACCGCCTCGGGCACGGAGCCGGGCGTCGTCATGGGCACGCTCGGGTACATGTCGCCCGAGCAGGTCAAGGGCAAGCCCGCCGACCAGCGCTCCGACATCTTCGCGTTCGGGGCGATCCTGTACGAGATGCTCTCGGGCTCCCGCGCGTTCCATCGGGACTCGGCGGCCGAGACCATGTCGGCGATCCTGCGCGAAGACCCGCCGGACCTCTCTGCGACCAACAAGAGCGTGCAGCCGAGCCTGGAGCGGATCGTGCGGCACTGCCTCGAGAAGAACCCGGAGGAGCGCTTCTACTCGACCCGCGACGTCGCATTCGATCTGGAGGCTCTGTCGGGTCTTTCGGCGCCTCAGGTGCCGGCGGCGGGCGTCGCGGCCCGGCGAACGGGCATCGCCGCTCCCGTCCTCGTCGCCCTGGCCATCGCCGCGGCAGCCGCCGCGGGTTACTGGCTCCATGCCCGAAGAGGGCCGCCGCTTCCGCCCTCCTTCCAGCAGCTGACGTTTCGCCGGGGAACCGTCTGGAGCGCGCGCTTCGGCGCGGACGAAAAATCCGTCGTGTATTCCGCTGCCTGGGAGGGTTTGCCGGAAGCCGTGTTCATCGGGAGCTCTTCGACTCCGGAGGCTCGCCCGTTCGGGCTCGAGAGGGCCGACGTCCTCGCCGTCAGCCGCACGGGTGAGATTGCGGTCTGCCTGAACGCCGCGTTCACCGGAGCGTTCACGCGGAAGGGAACGCTGGCGCGGGTGTCCGCGGCGGGCGGCGGGGCGCCACGCGAAATTCTGGAAAACGTCGAGGGCGCGGACTGGACTCCCGATGGCAAGGACCTCGTCGTCGTGCGCAACCTCTCCGGAAAGTACCGGATCGAATTTCCGATTGGAAAGGTGCTGTACGAGACCGCGGGGTGGCTCGACTCCGTGCGTTTCTCGCCGCGCGGGGACCGGGTCGCTTTCCTGGAGCATCCGGCCAACGGCGATGACGGCGGCATCCCCTCCATGATCGATCTGACGGGTCGGAAGACGTCGCTCACGCCCCTGTACGCGAGTACCCGCGGCCTGGCCTGGTCGCCCGACGGCTCGGAAGTCTGGTACACGGCCGCCGAGGTCGGCGGCAACCGGTCCCTGTTCGGGGTCAAGCCCTCGGGGCGGCCGCGCCTGCTCGCTCGCGTGACGGGGTCTCTCACCCTCGCGGACGCCGCGGCGGATGGCCGTGTCCTGATGATGCACGACACGGCTCGCATCGGGACCTTCGCCTTTGGACCCGGCGAAACGCGAGAGCGCAACCTGACCTGGTTCGACTGGAGCCTGATGGCGGATCTTTCCGACGATGGGCGCACCATGCTCTTCAACGAGGCCGGGGAAGGCGGCGGCGAAGGGTACTCGACGTTTCTTCGCCAGACCGACGGTTCGCCGGCCCTTCGCGTCGGCGAGGGGAGCAGCCAATCCCTCTCTCCCGACGGCAAATGGGTTCTCGCCATTCTGCACCCCACGACCGACCGTCAGCTCACCCTCTACCCGACGGGCGCCGGACAGCCGCGGGCGCTGTCGTTTCCGTCACTCCAGGTGCTCAGTGCCGTCTGGATGACCGACAGCCGGCACCTGCTGGTGACCGCGCAGGAAGGCGCGAAGGCCCGGCGCGTCTATCTCGTCGATTCGGAGAGAGGCGATCCGAAGCCCGTGACGCCGGAAGGCTTCGGGGCGACCTCACATCCCCTGGATGCCACGCATTTTCTCGGGCGCAATCAGGCGCGCGAGCTCTTCATCCTCTCGACGGAGGGCGGCGAACCCGTCCCGGTGCCGGGTGTCGCCGCGGTGGACACGGTCGTCGGGATCGGCGCGAAGCCCGGCACGCTCTACGTGCGCCGGGGGCAGGCGGTTCCGGCCCGGGTCGTTCTTCTCGAGTTTGCCAGCGGGCGGGAGGAGGAGTGGAAGGACATCGCGCCGGCGGATCCCACGGGCTTCGTCGCGTTCTACGGTCTGCGCGTCACGCCGGACGGACGTTCCTACGCCTACTCCGCCGCGACGATCCTGTCGGACCTGTATCTCGTCCGCGGCGTGAAGTAGGTCGCCCCGCCTGCGCCCGCGAGCCACCCCTCCTCAGAGAGGCGAAAGCTACAGGTACAGCTTCCAGAACTCCAGCATCTTCTCGAAGAGGTGGATGCGGGCGGGCCGATCCTCGATCGGGTGCTTGCGCATCGGGTAGACCATCATGTCGAAGGGCTTGTCGGCCTTGATGAGCTCGTCGATGAAGCTCCACTCGTTCTGGGGGTGGACGTTGTCGTCGCCCGAGCCGAAGACGAGCAAGAGGCGCCCGTGCAGGTCCCTGGCGCGCGGGATGAGCGAGAACTGCGCGTAGCCCTCGGGATTGTCGGCGGGCGTCTTCATGTAGGTCTCGGCGAACTTGGTGTCGTAGAAGTGCCAATCGGTGACGGGCGCGACCGAGATGCCGGCCTTAAATTCCTGCGAGCGCGTCATGACGAGCAGTGTGTCGGTGCCGCCGCCGCTCCAGCCCCAGACGCCGACGCGCGCGGCGTCGACAAAGGGCTGCGCCTTCAGCCACTTCACGCCGGCGACGATGTCGTTGAGTTCTTCGTCGGTCATCATCTTCCGGGCGATCGTGTTCTCGAGGGTCTTGCTCTGCCCGGTCGCGCTTCGCGGGTCCACGGAGAAGACGACGTAGCCGCGGTTGGCGAGGACCTGGTCGAAATACGTGTTTCCCGAAAAGGAGTAGTCCCACGAGTCGTTGACCGTCGGGGCGCCGGGGCCGCCGTAGATGTAAAGGATCGCGGGGTATTTCTTTGCCGGATCGAAGCCGCGCGGCTTGACGATCCGCGCGGGCAGGGCGAAGCCGTCGGGCGCCGGCACGGTGAAGAGCTGGGCCTTCTGGAACGCGAAGGGCGCGATGATCTCGGTCCGGGGCGCGGCGAGCGTTGCGCGTGCTGTGCCGTTTGCGTCGTGGAGCGAGAGCGAGGGCAGCGTGTCGTGGCTCGAGAAG
>Ga0210402_10006177_pt1 | contig 10634 bp, 5 predicted proteins | sample IncBWC7MmetaG_FD_161055 | JGI IMG/M metagenome (GOLD analysis project Ga0210402, IMG submission 161055) | Forest soil microbial communities from Barre Woods Harvard Forest LTER site, Petersham, Massachusetts, United States - Inc-BW-C-7-M | ecosystem: Environmental > Terrestrial > Soil >... | reverse complement strand
GCCTCGGTGTCGGGAAAGCCGAGGTGAAACATCTCGTGGGTCAGGATCCAGTCGGAGCGAAGGATTGCCCGAGTCACATCCGACGCCACGCGTACCCTGATCAGCCGCCCGTCGAAGGTTCTGCCGCTGCTCACACCACGCCCGCCGCGCCCGACCTCCACCCTGATCAGCACCTGCCTGACAGGATAGCGGCCGTAGACCGTCATCACCGCATCCGCCGCATCGTGAACCCAGTTTTCCACGAGCGTTCGAAAGGCTTGCGGAACCTCATCAGAAAAGCGGACAGTGATCGATGCGTCTCCCGCTTTGAGCGACGAGTCAGGCACGCCGGCGGCGCACGCGGCCTGGGCGATCAGAAGAAGGGCAACGATGCAGAGCGGTCGATGCATGAGTGGCGTTACACGAACGCAAGTCCCGCGCCCATCGTTTGCCTACCGCGCCGCACACCCCGCGCCGCTGCAATCGAGTGCGACGAACACTTCCGATGAGATCGTCCACGACGGCAACCCCGCACTGCTTACCGTCTTCCGCCAGACCGCCATGTAGTCGCCGCGCCAGTCGGCCGGACCGGCGGCTGTCGTTGCGTGACCCGTCCATGTTCCCCGTTCCGATGCCGAGGGATCGCTGCGGCTGATCTCGATCGTCGCCGGCGTCCGGACGAACACGAGGTCCGGCTGCGCCTTCCAGCGCGTCTCGATCTCCTGCCGCATCGCGTCGCGGCCCTGAATCACTTTCCCGCTCGCCGCGGTGACGATGACCTCGTCCTTCAGTACCTGTGCGAATGCCGCCGCATTGTGGGCGTCCAGCGCCTCATTCGATGCCGCCCGCGAGTCGCGGATGATCGTCTCGTCCCTCGGCGTCGAGACCAGCGCGATCCGATCGCCGCGCGGGCTGAGCGCGATTCGTGTGAGCCCTTGCAACTCCGGATCATCGAACTGGGCCACCGGACGCCATTCATCAGGATGCACAGGGTTCCACTCGTAGATCGTGTGCACGGAGGCCATGAGCAACGTGCCTCGCGACGTCCAGACGTGGCTCCCCGAAGTGGGGAAGGGAATCGCGGTCAGCGTCGTCACGAGCCGGTTGCCGAGGTCGAGTTGCCGCAAAAACAACTTGCGCGGAGGCGCGCTCTTCACCGCCTCCCCTTCCGGAGCGGGAAACGGCTCGACGGCGACGAAGGTCACCGCCCGCTTGCCCGGAATGCGGATTGGCGCCGACCCCGCGCCGACCGCCATCGTATCGAGCGCCTTCGTCGCCGCATCGTAGATGACGACGCGGCGCTGCTTGTCGTTCATGAACAGCACCCAGGTCCGGTCGTCGAACCGGCTGAAGTAGCCGGCATCGCTCGTCTCCGTCAGCGCGCGCTCTTTCCCCGAGACCTCGTGAAGCCATACCTTCCCTTCTCGCAGCAGCATCAGCGATCCATCCGCCGCCGGCGTGGGACTGAACCCGAGCGCTCCCGGAACCCGCGCCGACGTGCCACTCGCGAAATCGTGGATCACCGCCTGCACCGCATGCCCCGTCTCATCGAGCACCGCAATCTGCGACGTGAACACCAGCCTCCCATCCGGAAAGAACGCCGGCTGGTTGTCGTACCCCGGGTGCTTCGAAATGTTCACCAGATTCGAGACCGCGAAGCGGCCACCAGACATGTCCAGCGAACCGACCCAGACTTCGGAGTCGTTTATCTGGGCGGTGAGCGTCGCCGCTGAGGCGAGGAGCAGGAAACAAACGACGATTTGCCGCATGGGCGGATCGTATCGCTTTATTTCACGCGGAGACGCGGAGAGGAGTCCGCCGGTCCCGAGTAGTTGCCCTCTCTCTGCGCCGCCGTGTCTCCCCTGTGACCTAAGGCTTTTCCGTGAACACCGCACTACCGCGCTCGTCGGCAGCGATTTTCGAGAACGAGCGATTCAACTCGGGGAGCTTCGAGGGCGGCACGGAAAACGCTCGCATCTCGTATTGCCGCCGGAACATCAGCTTCCCGTCCGCGGCGTTTGAGCTGCTCGCGTAACTCAAGAGCTCGTTCGACAGCGACACGGGCGGCGGAAGCTCGTCGAGATGCAGCGAGTTGGGAAGCGTGATCTCGAATTCATCGGTCTGGAGGGAAGGACCGTCGGTGATGTATGAGTATTCGCGGTGCGAGGCATCGACGATCGTCTCTTCCTTCTGGCCGAGGACGCGCGGGCGAACGAGCACCATGCTGGCCGTTCGCTTGGCATAGCCGGGTACGGCCACCTTGTAGCGAATCAGAAGGTCGGTACCGCTCTGTTCGAGGTTCTCGATCTTCATCTCCGTTGCATGGAAATCGCCGAAAGAACTGATAATGCCGGACTCGATCGCGCCGATGCGAGCGCTGGCTTTGAGGGGCCGCAGCAGGCCGCGCAAATCAGCGGCGATCTCGCCGCTGCGCACTTCTTCGACTTCGCCACTGAGAGTACCGTTCTCATCAAGACGAAACGTCGCATGCCGCCGCAACTGATTTGCCGCGGGCGGCGCGGCCGGCAACTCGACCAACTCACCTCCATCCGCGGTCACGAGTAATCCGCGGCTCTCCTGCAGATACTGCGGCAGATATCCGACCGGCGCCAGGGCGCTCGTCGGATCGAAGAACAGCAGCGTGCCGAGGCGCGGATGTTGAGCCGCGGAGTGAATGCCGTTCAGGGAGGCTCCCGGCGGAAGGCGAACCGCGATGATGGCGTGATTGAACACGCCGGCGGTGGAGAACTCGGCATCGACGACGCCCGGCGTTGTGTTGACGAGCACGTAATACGACTCGATGGCCGCTTCGCGCAGCATCGTGCGCAGCAACGTCACTTTGTCCTTGCAGTCACCGTAACGGTTCGAGAAGACATCCGCAGCGGCGTGCGGCTGATAACCGCCGATACCGATCTCCACGGCCACATAGCGAACCTGCTGCTGTACGAACGCACCGAGCGCGCGGACTCGATCGACCGCAAGGGCATCAGCCGCGGTGAGAGCGTGCACGTTCGCGCTCACTTGCGGCGATGACGCGCAGCGTGGATCGGCGAGCAGCGCGTACCACCGTCCGATATCGTTCCACGACCGGCCCGCCTTCGCGCCGAAGCTGATGGAGAGGCGGCCCGCCAGCGCACTGAGGGACGGTCTTCGCGGCTCGTCGCCGATCGCCGGAACATCGTGAAGAGTCCAGACCGCCCCAGCGGGGCCGGTGGACGGCGCGACGGCATCGTGATGAAACCAGTGCGCGTCATACGACCAGCCTGCCGGCAGCGCCAGGGCAAACGTCGTCTCGATCACCGGAACATCACTTTGAAAATGCCAGCTCGTTTCCATGGCCCATGGACGCGTGCTCTCTTCGTACTCGTACGCGATCACGCTCCCGGGCTGCACCGCGGGGATACGAAGGACCTTTACGCGCAGATCGTCGTAGACGTCACCGAATGCGGCCGTCTCGATGGCGTCGCGCTCCCCCACATCCTTCTCCACGCCGTTGGTGATGCTCCAGGCATGGAGATAACCAAGCTTTGTGGCGCGATCGAGCACAAGATCAATTTCAGCCAGATCGCGTCCCGCCGCCGTCAGGACCCTGATCACGCGGCGCCGCCGTGTCGAAACCGTGTCGCCAGTGACCGAAACCGCGGTGAAGTCGTATAGGATCACCGCACGGGCGTTTGCCGCATACGCGGGAGCGGACGTATGCGCGGCCATGACCACCCAATCGGGCGCGGCTCGCGCGAACGGCGCGGCGGCGAGAACGGCTGCCGCAACAGCGAGCCGTGAAGAAATCAATTCCCGGCTCTCTTGATCACGAGCGGCTGCTGTTCGGCGTTGCCAACCGCGGCGAAGAAGTTCCGCAGCGCGCCGTAGTACTGGCGCTCGACGAACATCGCATCGATGTTCATGGTCCGATGAAAGACCACGTCATTGCCGTTCTGCCGGACGTTGCTGCTGTACTTCAGCACGCCCACGCTCAACTCCGCGGCCTGCGGCAGCGATACGATCTCCATCGACGGCGGGACGGTGATCGTTACCTCGTCCCGCGTGCTCCGCGCGTATTGAAAGTAAATCAGTTGGGTGCGCGTGCTCGATGCGAACGGATTTTTCGAGGTTGTAGTGAATACCGACAGCGGGACGAGCGTGCGGGTTCCCGCCGAGGACATGACGTTCGGCAACTCGACGTGGAATGTGGCCACGACCGCGTCGGCAGATGACGACAGATCATCCACCTTCACGAGCTTCAGGATTGCGCCGTTAGGAAACCACCCCTTCGCTTCCTCTTCGATGGCCTTCTTGCGCGCCGCCTCATCGTCTCCCCGCAGACGGCGAATCAACGCCTCCTGTCCGGTGAAGGTGGCCGTCACCGTCCCCTTCAAACCCTCGTCTTCGATCCGGAGATCGGCCTTGCGCTGCATGACTGCCTCGGCCGGCGCGCCGGCCGGCGTCTTGATCCACTCGGGACCGTTCCTGGACATGCGGATAGCCGGCACGCCTGTCTTCTCCCACGACACCACGCCATATGGAGCCCCCGGCGTTCCCGGATCGAGATAGACCGGTTTTCCGTCGATCATGACCAGCGCGATCTCGCCACTCATCTGACCGCCGTCAGGGATCTTGTCGCTAAAGAAGGAGCGATTGCGCGGCGCAACGCGCACGGCCACGGCATCGAGTCCGTCCGCGCGCGCCAGTGCCACGAAGCTCCGGCTGATCTCGTCGCTGAATCCGGCACCCGCGTCCAGCACGTCATGTGCGCTGCGGCTCGCGGCCGTTTTCGAACTGTCGGTGCCGAAGCTGAGATTACGCAACTTCTGCGTGCGCGCGTAAATCTTCCGAGCCTTCTCATCGGCACTTTTCGGGTCGTTTGGTACCGCCGCCGCTCTGGTGGCGGCAAGCTGGGCCGGCGAGCCGATGAAGGCCTCGATCGTCTTCACGTACTGCTGCGCCTGTGCATTCCAGAATCCATCGGGCCGAAGGTGACTGCTCGTGTAATAGAAGGCCACGTGAGGCTTGAGCTCCTCCTCGGGCGGCGCATACTCCTCCCGCGAAAACGGCGCGATGTGATCGACCTCCAGATCGTAGTGCGTGCGATCGGGACTCCTGACCGGGACCTTCCCCGCCGGAAGTCCGACGTATGTAAAAAACGTCTGGAAATCGCCTTTCTGATATGGACGGAGCGTCAGCTTCGCATGAAGAAGAGGGATGTCGCGCTGCAACTCCCAGAACGTGTCGGTAAGGATGTTTCCCGCGTGACGTAGCAGGAAGCGATATTCGAGGACGCTCCCCGCCTGCACGTCGGCAAGGCTGAAGGTCCTGGCGCGCACCGACACCCCGCCGGACTTGTACAACACTTTGTCGAAGACCTTGCCGTCGAACGGAATGATCGTCCCATCGGCATGGATCGTTCGCGCGGAAATGTCGGTGACCAGTCCAAACATCGGATAGGCATTGAAGTACGGCACTTCGACGTCTCCGTATTTCTTGCCCTCGTCGGTGAAGATTTTGATGCGCACGTACTCGGCTTCAATGCCGTCGGTATCGTCGTCCATGCGCACCCAGTCAAGCACCGCGGCCGGAGAACCGTCTTCGCTTTTCAGCGACTTCTCCGCGTCCGTCGGCAAGTGAAAATCGTGACCGCGCGAGAAGCCCCCGGCGAGGAGAACCACAGGCAATAGCAGGAAAAGAGCAGAAGCGAGCCGCACGACGCGCATGGAGGATTTTCGACCTTTCAGGGGTTATTGGACGGCAGATTGTCGCATATCAGCTGTGCCGTATATTCAGGATGTCCCCATCCTTCACAATGTAGCCCTTCCCTTCGAGTCGCCAATGCCCTGCTTCTTTCGCCTTTGCGAACGATCCTCCCGCGGCGATGAAGTCGTCGTAGTGCACGACCTCGGCGCGGATGAAGTTCTTGATGAAGTCGGTGTGGATGACGCCGGCGGCTTCCTGCGCGGTCATCCCGGCGCGGATGGTCCAGGCGCGGCACTCGTCCTCCCCCACCGTCAGGAACGACTGCAATCCAAGCAGTGCATAGGCCTCGCGGATCAGCGTGTCGAGCGCCGACTCCAGGATCCCGTATTCAGCCATGAAAACGCGGGCGTCGTCGCCGGAGAGCTCGGACATCTCCATGTCGATCTTGCCGAAGAAGGCGGCCACGCGCGTGCCCAGTCCAGCCTTCGCCGCGGCGATGCGGCCGACCTCCTCGTTCATGACCGGCTGCTGCGACTCGTCGAGGGAAAGGGCGATCAGCATCGGCTTGATCGAGAGGAGCTGGTACGTCTTGAGAATCTGCATCTCCTCGGGCGAGAGAGCCTCGTTCCGCAGCGGCTTCTCCGCCTGGAGGAGAGCGAGGCACTTCTCGAGCACCGGCAGCTCCTTCTTTAGCGGCTCGTCATTCGGCCGGCCGATCTGCTTGTGGATCTTCTCGATGCGCGCTTCCAGCACGGTCATGTCGCCGAGGATGAACTCCGTCTCGAAGGTGGCCACGTCGCGCAGCGGATCGATGCTGCCGTCCGGGTGAGGCACGGCGTCGTTGGCGAAGAGGCGAACCACCTGGATCAGGGCGTCGTTGCTCTTCACCGCCGACAGGAAGCTGGTGGTGAACTGGGTGGTGCCGCTGGCCCCTTTCTTCAGTCCGGCCACATCGACGAACTCGATCGTGGCGTTGACGGTGCTCTTCGGATGGAAGAGAGCCGAACATCGGTCCAAACGCTCGTCGGGAACCTTGGCGATGCCGAGGTGTGCATCCGTTTTCCCGCTCGCTGCAGGATCGAGATGCGTCTTCGTGACGGTCTGAAAGAGGGTGGTCTTTCCTGAAAAAGGGAGTCCGACGATGCCGAGCTGCATGAGATCTCTCCTGCGAACCTGCCGGCCGTTGCCGTGCGTCGCAGTATCCCTCAATGCGTGTCTCGCGGCGACGAACCTTACGATTAGCCGCACCCTAACCTTGCGATTAGCCGAAACGAAAGGTTACTTACCTGGTTTGGTATCACGACTATGATTTGAGCCACTCCAATCGATCGTCACCCCGCAAAGGAACACAACTGATATGAGGCTGACCGCCCGCATTCGTCTGCAACTCTCACTCTCGATCCTCTTGATCCTTTTGGCCACACCGGGCTTGATCGCACAGACGCCGCCGCCCGCGGCCAAATATCCTGCCCTCCCGAGCGAGACGCCGGAGAAGCTCGTCCCCTCCAACGACAGCTTCGATCATGTCCGGCGTGAGGTCATGATCCCGATGCGCGACGGGGTCAGGCTGCATACGGTCATCCTCGTGCCGCGCGGCGCCAAACGCGCGCCCATCCTCCTCACGCGAACACCGTACGACGCCGACGAGCTCACCAGCCACGCCCACAGCGCGCACCTCGGGCCGAATCTCTTCGGCTACGACAACGCCACCGACGTCATCGTCGAGGGGGGCTACATTCGTGTGATCCAGGATGTGCGCGGAAAGCACGGTTCCGAGGGGGATTACGTGATGAACCGGCCGCTGCATGGGCCGCAGAACCCCACTCCGGTCGATCACGCCACCGACACCTACGACACCATCGACTGGCTTGTGAAGAACGTCCCGGAGAGCAACGGCAAGGTCGGGATCCTCGGCATCTCCTACGACGGATTCCTGCCGCTGATGGCGCTCGTCAATCCGCATCCCGCGCTGAAAGTATCCGTGCCGATGAACCCGATGGTCGACGGCTGGATGGGCGACGACTGGTTCCACAACGGCGCCTTCCGCGAGCAGGGCATGTCCTATATCTACGAACAGGAGGGGACACGAAAAGGGGACGCCAAATGGTTCACCAGTCAGTTCGACGACTACGACATGTTCATGCGGGCCGGATCGGCCGGCGAGCTTGGGCGCCGCCGCGGCCTCGAGCAGGTCGGTTTCTGGAGAAAGCTGCTCGAGCATCCGTCGTATGACGCCTTCTGGCGGGACCAGGCCGTCGACCGCGTACTGGCCGCGCAGCCGCTGAGCGTGCCGGTGATGCTCGTCCACAGCCTCTGGGATCAGGAAGACATCTACGGCGCCATGGCCGTCTACCGGGCCATCAAACCGAAGGACCGCGACAACGACAAGGTGTTCCTGGTCATGGGACCGTGGCATCACGGTCAAGAGATCCGCGAAGGAAGCACGCTCGGCCCGTTGCACTTCGGAAGCGATACCGCCCTCACCTTCCGGCGCGAGATCCTTCGCCCGTTCCTGGATCACTACCTCAAGGACGATGCACCCAAAGCCGACATCGCCTCGGTCACGGCGTTCGAGACCGGCACGAACACCTGGCGCCGTCTCCCTTCGTGGCCGGCCGGCTGCGCCACAGGCTGTACAGTCAAAGCCACGCCGCTCTACCTCGGCGCCGGTCTCGCGCTCGGTTTCACGGCCCCCAAGCCCACCGCCGCTGCGTACGACGAATACGTTTCCGATCCCGCCAAGCCGGTGCCGTTTCGCGCGCGTCCCATCGTCGAAGAGGGGGCCGGGTGGGCCCGATGGCTCGTCGACGATCAACGCGAGGCGTCAGGCCGGCCGGACGTGCTGGTGTTCGTATCGGACGTTCTAACCGCGCCGGTAAAGATCAGCGGTCAGCCCATCGCGAACCTCGTCGCCTCGACGAGCGGCAGCGACTCGGATTGGGTGGTGAAGCTCATCGACGTCTACCCGGACGAGGTGGCCGGTCAGCCGGAGATGGGTGGCTATCAATTGATGATCTCGGCCGACATCTTCCGCGGCCGCTATCGCCGGAGTCTGGAAACGCCCCAGGCGATCTCGCCCGACGCGCCCCTTCTTTACCGCTGGGCTCTCCCCACTGCCAACCATGTTTTCCAGCCGGGACACCGGCTCATGGTCCAGATCCAGTCGAGCTGGTTCCCGTTGTACGACCGCAATCCGCAGACCTTCGTCCCCAACATCTTCTGGGCCAAACCCGGCGACTACAGAAAGGCCACGCAACGGATCTACCACATGCCCGACCAGGCTAGCTTTGTCGAACTGCCACTGGTCGTTTCACCTACGGAACCGTCGCCACCACCTCCCGATCGTCCTTCCCCGTCAGTGCGATGAAACGATCCTGGCGTTGGCCGCGGACATAGATGATCACGTGGACGAGCGTCTCCATGGTCATGCGTGTCTCATCGTCGGCGTAGTAGTGAAGGGCGACCTGATAGGGACCGCTGGCCATTCGGGGGATCGTGTATGTCTCCGGGCCGAAGCCTGTGGTCACGTCGGCATGGAGCCAGCCATTCGCGGCGCTGCGCATGTGGTTGTAAAAGACCTCCTCACCGCCGGGCTCGATGACGTGAAGATCGACGTCGGTGTAGTTGGAGTCCCACATCACCTCCACCTGCAACTCCGCCTGGGGATCGATACGCGGGTCGGTGCCGGAGCGGCGGCGCTGCATCTCGATCTGCAGCGAGTCATCGGTCTGCTCCATGCGCCGGTCGCGGTCATACGCGGTGTAGCGCGTCTGCAGTTCGGTCAGCTCCTTCTCCTTGCCTTCGCGGGCATCGAGAAGAAGCAGCTCGCGCCAGGTCTGCGTCTCCCGGGGAGAGATCTCCAGCGCGCGCTCGAAGACGAGACGCGCCAGATCGTCGTGACCCCATCCGGTGAGCACGCGCCCGATGATGCGTAGCGTGGCCGCATCATCGGGATAGGCCTCGATCAGATCGGTGAGAACACGCAGCGCCAGTTCCGGCGAGGCATCCCGCATCGCCAGCGCCGCCTCGGCCTGGAAGAGTTTTTCGCCGCCGAGGATGGAGCGAGCTGTCAGGTAATAGCGAAAGCGATCGGAGGGAGAGTTGAGCGTCTTCAGCTTGGCGATGACGTCGCCGATCATCGCCAGCCGTTGTGGTGCGGTCTTATGCGACAGCTCGTCCGACTGGGTCAGCGTCATGCTGCGTTGGATCGTGTCGAGGATTTGATTCGCTAGCGCCGGTCCGCTATCCCTGGCAAAACCGGCATTCGAGGCGACACTGATCGTCTCAGAAACCGCGGGCGCGGTCGCGGTCACCGTGATCGCTTCCGTGATCGTGTCCGTCAGAGGCAACAGGACCTGCATCCCCTTCGCGGGGTGATCGAACGTTCGCTCGACTCGATTGAACCCCGCCAGCTCAGCGATCAACGTCACGGCCGTCGGAGCAGCGGATGCTGAGAAGGAGAATCGTCCCTCGGCATCCGTCACGGTGACGAGAGTCCGGCCGTCCGGAAACTTCAGGGTCACCGTCGTGCCCGGAAGTGGCGTTTTGTCCGAAACGACGGTCCCGGTAATGAACCATGCGGACCGCGTCAGATCGACCGACACGTTCGAAACGAGACGAATCGGGCTCGGAATCGTTGCCAGTTGGCGTTTGCGCTCCTCCTCCTGCGCGCGGACTTGTTTCTCTTCCGCCTCTTTCTCCGCGCGCAGATCAGGCGGGATGGGAAGACCGTTGTTCTCGTAGTCCTGCCAGGTTTCGAGCACGAGCAGCGACGTACGGGGCGTGAGTTGGTTGAATCGCCTGCCATGATCAAGCACTTCCTCCGGCGTCGCGCCGCTGTCAAGCAGTGACCGCAACCGCGCCCGCGCCCAGGCGCGGCGCACGAGATCGCTCCCTTCCTCTGAATCGAGAAACTCGATCGGAATCTCATGGCGCACAGTTCCGGCGATGACCGGAAAGGCGACGAT
>Ga0210402_10006175_pt1 | contig 10636 bp, 7 predicted proteins | sample IncBWC7MmetaG_FD_161055 | JGI IMG/M metagenome (GOLD analysis project Ga0210402, IMG submission 161055) | Forest soil microbial communities from Barre Woods Harvard Forest LTER site, Petersham, Massachusetts, United States - Inc-BW-C-7-M | ecosystem: Environmental > Terrestrial > Soil >... | reverse complement strand
AAGCGCTTGGGCAGCCCTTGAAATTGCGTTTCAGTACAATTACTTAAATAAGGTCAATTAACTCTGTACGCCGCTCCGGATCCGTGTCACAGGAAGAGCGGCAGCATCGTCCCAAAAACCGAACGACATCCCTTTCATGGCTGAACCTGCCCGTAAAACCGACATTTCCGACTACGGCGCGGACTCAATTAAGGTCCTCAAGGGCCTTGATGCCGTGCGCAAGCGTCCCGGCATGTACATCGGCGATACCGATGACGGTTCGGGCCTTCACCATATGGTCTACGAAGTCGTGGACAACGCGATCGACGAGGCGCTCGCCGGCTACGCCAAGGAGGTTATTGTCTCGCTCAATCCGGACGGTTCGTGCACGGTGCGCGACGACGGGCGCGGCATTCCGACCGACATTCACAGCGAGGGCGTGTCGGCCGCCGAAGTGATCATGACCCAGCTTCACGCCGGCGGGAAATTCAACCAGGACTCATACAAGGTCTCGGGCGGTCTGCACGGTGTCGGCGTGTCCGTCGTCAACGCGCTTTCAAGCTGGCTCAAGCTCACGGTCTGGCGCGGCGGCAAGGAATACGCCATGGAATTCCGCGACGGCAACGCCGTCGCACCGCTGGCGGAGACCGGTCCGTCTTTCGATCGCCGTGGCACCGAGGTGACGTTCCTGCCCTCGCCTGCGACCTTCACCATGACGGAGTTCGACTGGGCGACTTTAGAGCATCGTCTGCGTGAGCTCGCCTTTCTCAACTCGGGCGTCCGCATCGTATTGTCCGACCGGCGTCACGCCGTCGAGAAACGCGAGGAGATCCTCTACGAGGGCGGCGTCGAGGCCTTCGTGCGCTACCTTGACCGAAACAAGACACCGCTGGTCCCCAAGCCGATCATGGTCAAGGCTGGGCGCGACGGTCTCGAGGTGGAATGTGCGCTGTGGTGGAACGACGGCTATCATGAAGCCGTGCTTTGCTTCACCAACAATATCCCGCAACGGGACGGCGGCACGCATCTCGCAGGCTTTCGCGGCGCCCTGACCCGCCAGGTGACGAGTTACGCCGAGCAGGGCGGGGTCGCAAAGAAGGAGAAGGTCGCGCTCACCGGAGACGACTGCCGGGAAGGCCTCACGGCCGTGTTGTCCGTCAAGGTTCCGGACCCGAAGTTTTCCTCCCAGACCAAGGACAAGCTGGTCTCCTCCGAGGTGCGGCCGGTGGTCGAAGGCATCCTCAACGAGGCGTTGGCAGCTTGGTTCGAGGAGCATCCGAGCGAGGCCAAGACCATCGTCGGCAAGGTGGTCCAGGCCGCCGCGGCGCGCGAAGCCGCCCGCAAGGCGCGCGAGATGACGCGCAAGACCGCGCTCGGTGTCGCCTCGTTGCCCGGTAAGCTCGCGGACTGCCAGGAGCGCGACCCATCCAAATCTGAACTGTTCATCGTTGAGGGCGACAGCGCCGGCGGTAGCGCCAAGCAGGGCCGCAACCGCGAATTCCAGGCCGTACTGCCGCTGCGTGGCAAGATCCTGAACGTCGAGCGCGTCCGTATGGACAAGATGCTCTCAAGCCAGGAAATCGGTACGCTGATCACGGCGCTCGGTGCCGGCATCAGCGATGAGTTCAACGCCGACAAGCTGCGCTACCACAAGATCATCATCATGACGGACGCCGATGTGGACGGCGCCCATATCCGCACCTTGCTGCTTACGTTCTTTTACCGCCAGATGCGGGAGATCATCGACCGCGGCCACCTCTTCATCGCCCAGCCGCCGCTCTACAAAGTGACCCGCGGCAAGTCCGAGCAGTATCTCAAAGACGAGCGGGCGCTGGAGGACTATCTCATTACCGGCGGCCTTGAAGAAGCCGTGCTGCGTCCAGCGACCGGCGGCGAAAGGGCCGGCGAAGACCTCCGCCGACTCGTCGACGAGGCGCGGATCATCCGCAATGTTCTCGCCGGACTGCACAGCCGCTACAACCGGCGGGTGGTCGAGCAGGCCGCCATTCTCGGGGTGCTCAATGCAAGCATTTTCGGCGACTCCGAAAAGGCGATCGCCGCCGCGCCCTATATTGCCCGGCGGCTCGATGCGCTTTCGGAGGAAACCGAGCGCGGCTGGATCGGCTCGTTCGTGGAGGGCGAGGGCTTTCGGTTCGAGCGCACGGTTCGGGGCGTCAAGGACGTCGCGGTGATCGATCATGCTCTGCTCGGCTCGACCGATGCCCGCAAGCTGGATGAATTTGCGCCGTCGCTCCAGGAGAATTATCCGCGCACCGGCGTGCTCCGCCGCAAGGGTGAAGAAATTCCGATCTATGGTCCGGTCAGCCTGTTCGAAGGGGTTACCGCCGTGGGCCGCAAGAACATTACGCTGCAACGTTACAAAGGCCTCGGCGAGATGAATCCGGGCCAGCTATGGGAGACCACGCTCGACACCAATGCACGCTCGCTCCTTCAGGTGAAGGTTAAGGAGGCCGACGACGCGGACGACATCTTCACCAAGCTGATGGGTGACGTGGTCGAGCCGCGCCGCGAATTCATCCAGGAAAATGCGCTGACGGCCAGTGTCGATGTGTGAGGGTTAACGCGGCGCTCATTTCCGAGAGCCCATTGCTTCGTGTACCTTAGCAGGCACAATCGGACGGGATCGGTTTGATCCCAGTTGATGCTGTCGGGAGGAAGCGATGAAAGTTTCGCGTCGCCGCGTTTTGCAACTGGCGACGGGTGCGTCTGCTTCATCGATTCTGTTGCCTGCCGCCTGGGCGCAGGCCGACTAGCCGATGCTCGATTTTCGTAACGGCAGCTCCTCTGCGGACATGCCGTCGATTTCCCAGGAGAGGAGCAGCCGGATTGCCATTCCGGCATAGCCTTTCGTCCTGAGCCATGAACTGTATCTCAAGATAAATTGCTGTTTTTCGTTGGCACCGGGATTGTCATCGATGAAATTGCGCTCCTCTTCTTCGAAAGGAATCAGCAGTCTGTTCTGAAGGCAAAAAATGAGAAGGCTCGGCGCCAAATCCTCGATCGACCGAATCGCACACAACTCTCTCATCATCCTTACGGCATCTACGATCCGGTCCGATCCTCGCTGGCGGTTCTTCAGCCATCGATCCAGCATTTGGCCGTACAGCACATAATCGTCCTCGATCAACTCATTGGAAAATGCCCTGAGGACTGCAGACAAATCGTCCGGAGAACAATTTTCATCGCTCGCCGCCGACGCAAATCGACCCATCAGTGAGAGCTGTGTCGCAAATGGCATCGGCACCGGAAATTCGTCCGCCACGATAGCGTCCCAAAGATTGTTGTGACGCCGATCGAAGCTCGCGTGCATGGCGTCCAGCTCGGATGCGCTGAGCTCCTCCATGGCCGATTTGATTTTCTCCTTGATGGAAGGATCATTTGCCTCGATCAAACGGCGGAGCTCGTCCTTGTCGCCTCCCAACTGACCCAACACCTTGTCGACGATGCGGATAGGCTTGGCAGCGGCAAAAAGCGCTTTTCGGAACAAGATGATGCTCAGCAGATCGTCTGCCGGATCCTTCGACGCCTCGGCTAGCAGCGCCAGGCAGATTCCGGTAGCGACACCGCGCGCTTCGTCCTTGGACCGCGCCCGTGCAGCGGCGGCAAGAAACTTGTCCTTGATTCCGCGGATGACTTTCCTCTCGCCGGATTCTCGGAGGTATTGAATGGCAAGATCGTCGATGGCCCGCTCGCGGCTTTCAGTATCGTTCTGATTGGCGTCGTCGAAGAACGAGGACTCCTGCCCGAAGACCGTCTCCATGAAGAGGGCAATCTTTTCCGGCGAAAATCCGACATTCGCAAATGCCCGGTCCCGGTCGATGATCTGGCTCACAAGCGCACAGTCCTCGAGCATCGCGTCTTCGTCCCACAGGCGCGGCAAAATCTCCGGCCCGAATTTCAATGACGCCGAGCGATCGTTGTCGGCGGAAAGGGTGCGGCCGCTGTCGAGACAGCACTTTTTGTATTTCCTGCCGCTGCCGCACGGACAAGGCTCATTGCGTCCGGTGCGCGACTTCGGCGCCGGGTAGATGGACGCCGCGCGCGCCGGGTATTTGCACACCAGAAGCGCTGCGTTGTAGGCGACCACTCCCCTCTGCAGCTCGCGTTCGTTCGAGGTGTCGCATCCCGCAGCGCGCAGTATTTGCAACATCTCCGCAGCGGGGCTACGTAACTCATCGTCGGTTCGGTAACCAGCAAACATCGCTCGTCCCCCATCTCGAATCAGGCAGGACTCTACCATCCGGCTAACGAAGTCGGGTGCCTGCTCGAGTGAGGCTTCGCAGCCTGTGGATACTTGGGGTCCAACCCCGGCAAGACGCAAATCACCTTCGTTCGCGCAACGCGCGTCTGTCGATCTTCATGAGCGTGGTGCGCGGCAATTCGTCGATGAAGGCGTAGCGCTCCGGCACCTTGTAGCCGCCGAGTGGGCGCACCGCCGAGCACAGCTCAGCGATCAGCGCATCGCTCTGTACGAAACCCTGCCGAAGCACCACATAGGCCATCGGCTTGGTGAAGCCGTCGTCATCCGTGAACGACACCACAGCGGCTTCGCGCACCGCCGGGTGACCTGTGAGCGCCGCCTCGATCTCGATCGGCGCGACCCACAGGCCCTTAACCTTGAACATGTCGTCGTCGCGGCCCGAAAACCAGAAGAAGCCATCCTCGTCGAAATACAGATTGTCGCCGGTGCGCGTCCATTCGCCGATGAAGGTCGCGCGGGATTTGTCGTATTTACGCCAATAAAAGAAGCATGCGGTCTTGCTCTTGATCCAGGCTTCGCCCGGCACGTTGGGCATGGTCACGTCACCGTGTTCGGGTGAGACCAGGCGGACCTCGTAGCCGAACACCGGCTTGCCGAGGCTGCCGCGCTTGAATTCCTTCTGGCGGTTGGCGATCCACTCATAGGTGATCTCGGAACTGCCGATCGAGTCGAACAGCTCGACGCCGAACTGTTCGTGGAAGCGCGCAAAGATTTCCGGCGGGATTTTTTCCGACGCGCTGGCTACGAAATCGAGCGCGGGAAAATCGGGCTTCGCGTCGGATTGCTGGACGTGTTCGAGAATGTTCTTCAGCACCGTCGGCACGGTGACGAGTTTTGTCACTCCGGCCTCCGCCATCGTCCGCAGCACCGGCTGGGGCAGCGGCGGACGGCGCATCAGCACGACCGTCGCGCCCCAATAAAGCGGGATCAGAAGTCCCGGCCACAGCCCGTGGGTGAAGTATTTCTTCGAGGTTGCGAAAACCACGTCGGTTTCGCGATATTGCCAGAAACGGCCGTGGCGCTCGGGAACGAGCACGAAATCATGGGCCAGGTGGGTGATGCCCTTGGCAGTGCCCGTGGTGCCGCCGGAGAAGAACATGTAGGTCACGTCGTTGCGGTGGCGTTGGCGTGGCCGGGTGACGGGCGCGTTTCCGTCCCGGATGGCCGCGAACGGCACCACCTTTCGGCCCGCGAACCTGGCCGCGAGGCCGGCTTCGGGCTCACCGCGGATAATGACGGCCCGAAGCGACGACGGCAGCTCGCCGGCAATCTCCACCAGCTTGCTCAGTTGCTCGGCATCGATGAAGCACAGCCGCGCTGCGGTGTCGCCGAGAAAATAGAGGAGCTCGCGCGCCTTGTAGAGATCGGACACCACCGCCGGCACGACGCCGGCGCGCACGGCGCCAAGCCACATTGCCACATAGTCGAGGCTGTCGGTGCCGAACAGCAGGATGCGATCTTCCGGCGCCACGCCATGGGCCGCAAGCCCTGCCGACACAGCATTGACGAGTTGCGCCAGCGCCCCATAGCTGGTCGCCTTGCCGTCGACAATGATAGCGGGTTTGTGCTCGACCGGCGTGCCGAGGTGACGATCGAGCAGCAGCGCGGTGGGGGCGATTTCATCCGGCACTTCGGGATCGACCCAGGCGCGCCAGTCAGGGCCGTAGATGCGGTCGTCGTAAGCGGTAGGGACACGCTGCAACATTCAGCGCAGATTCCGGTGAAGTGGAATCGGTTCGATACAGCGCTCAATCTCATGTGTCGTCCCCGCGAAAGCGGGGACCCAGTACTCCGCAGCATCGCTGGGGTTACAGGGTCGCCCGGTCAAGCCGAGCGATGACACGTGCTTGTTTGATTCCACTCAAAACGAAACACACTACCAGGCCGTCAGTCGCGCTTGAAGCCGTATTCCTGCCAGCGGCGATCGACCTGTGACCAGTCGCGCTCCTGACCATAGGCGGGTAGCGGTCGCCGTCGTAGTTCGCCTCCGGCTCAAAATCCAGATTGACGGTCGCGTCGATCAGCACGCGGGACCATTTGCCGGTGCCGTAGAGATTGGTGTCGCGGAATTTCAGGCGCGTCGAAGGATCGAGCGCCGAGCCGAAAGTGCCGGGGAAGAACACGATGTCGTCCTCGGCGGCGTTGACGCGGTACGCGAAGGCCCAATCGATCGCGCCATAGTCGTGGATATCGATGTCGTCGTTGACGACCCAGATGTGCTTGTAGCGCAGATGCGCGGCGTTCGAGCCCCAGATCGCAGCCGCCGCCTGCTTGGCTTGGCCCCGATAGGTCTGCTTCAACTGGATCATCAGGGTCGTGCCGTTGTTGGCCGGCGGGCAATGCACGTCGGTGACGCCGGGTACGCCAGACCGCTCGAGAATGTTCCACGCCAGTGCGGCGCGCTGCACCGAGCTCATGATGCTGTTCTCGTTGAGCATCTTAGGCAGGGTGCCTTCCAGCGTGCCGCGGAAGATCGGCTTGTCGCGGTGCGTGATCGCGGTCACTCGCACCTTGTGCTTGAGGCTCTGATCGCCGCCGAAGTAGCCCGTGTACTCGCCGAACGGCCCTTCCAGCTCGAAGGTCGCCGGATCTGGCGAAATCCATCCCTCGATCACGATCTCGGCCGATGCCGGCACCTGCAGCGGCACCGTCTCGCAATCGACCAGTTCCACCGGGGCGCCGCGCAATGCACCCATCACGTCGTATTCGGACACGTCCGGCGGCACCGGCGAGGCGGCGCAGAACGGCAGACAGGGCTCCCACCCGTAGATGAAGGCCACCGGCATTTCCTCGCCTTTGCCGGTGTACTTGGCAAAATCCTGGCCCCAGTTCTGCGGTCGCCACAGTAGCACCGGTATCGTGTTCTTTTGACCGACCATGCCGCGATAGATGCCGACATTCATCCGGCCGGTGGCCGGATCACGCGTCACCGTACCCTGCATGGTGTTGATGTAGCGCCCGCCGTCGCGGCGATGCCATTGCGGCACCGGAAAATCGAACAGATTGATGTCGTCGCCGGTGATGATGTTTTCCTTCACCGGTCCGGTCGCGACCCGGACAGGCGGGACGCGGCCCGAATACGCCTTGCGGGCAGCTTGCACCAGATCGGTAATCGGGACGTGTTTCGGCAGGCCGAACATCAGCGCGACGCGCGAATAGTTCGACAGGCCGCCGGTGAACAGCCGCGTGCAGCGGGCGTTGTGCTGGTAGTCTTTGATGTTACTGAACAGCAGGGCGGGGCCATTGCCGCTGCCGAAGGCGCGCCGCGTGATGGTGCCGAGTTCGCAGTCCCAGTCCACCTCGGCGCTGACTTCATGAAGCTCGCCCTCCTGCCTCAGATGCGCGATCCAGCCCCGCAAATCCCCAAACTGCATGCACGTCTCCTGACCCGTTGACCCGCGCGCCGCGAGACCCGAACATCGCTTCCGCGTGGCGGCGCCCGCCGCCAGCCGAGGCGCGCCGGCGGCACAATTCGGCGCCAAACTAGCATTCGCCGACGCTTCTCCGTCAAGGCGGATCGGAACAGCAAGATCACATGTAAAAGGACTATGCGGAAATGCGCGGCGCCGTGCATTCGCGCTCACGTTGATTATTCATGCAGGTGCAACTTGACTTCGAGGCGTCACTTTCGAAGTGCCGGGACTTTCAAAACGCCGGATCTTAAAATACACATTCTCCGAATCGGTCCCGTAGCTCAGCCGGATAGAGCAGCGGTTTCCTAAACCGAAGGTCGCAGGTTCGAGTCCTGCCGGGACCGCCATATCGATTTTCGAGTCTAGTGTTTTCAATGCCTTAGCCTGTGGTTTGTGAACGGGGGGCAGGCAGGTTTGTAACATCCGTGTTCTCGGTCTGAGCGCGCAGCTTCTTGGCCATGCCGCTTTTGGCGAGCTTCTTCTTCTCCGCGTCGTCGGTGTAGCGCTGAACTTCCGAGAGCGTCTTATGTCCGGAAATCCCCATCAGCTCGTGCGTGGTGAGCTCGGCCTCGGCCAGCCGGCGCATACCGCCCTTCTTGAGCCCGTGCAGTCGGCAGCGCTTCGGTAGTCCGGCCTCGGTTGCCCGCTTGGCGAAATCATTGCCGAGGCCGGCGACCGACCGCGGCTTGCCGTGGGCTGTGACGATGTAGGTCAGGTGCCCCTTCGGCATGGCATCGCATGCGGCCCGCAGTTCCGGCGTCACCGGGATCTCGACGTCGGCGCTGCCGTGCATCCTCGCAATGCTGATGACGCCATTTTTGATGTGCTGCGGACCCAGCAGCACGACTTCGCAGCGGCGGGATACCGCCTCAAGGGCGAATTCCATTACCAGCCGCTGTTGCGTCCCCAGCGGCCAGTAATTCCGATACTGCTCGATCTCGGCATCGGTCCAGGTATGATGGCCTTTGGATTTTGGCATCTTGGGCGTGGCGATCCCGTCGGTGGGATTGTCCTTCCTCATGCTCGGCACTGCGGATTTGAAGAGACCGCGAACAGCCTTGAGCCAATGCCGCTTCGCGCCCGGCTTCCCGATCTCTGCCAGCGCCTTCTCCATGTGGTCGCGGCTCACAAGCGCGACGCGCTTGCTGCCGTTCCTGGCGCGGAATTTTTCGACGATGCGGCGGCGCGTCTTCTGGGTATCCGGGTCGAGCGCCTCCCATTCAGCCGATTTGTAGTGGGCGACAATAAGCGCGTTGATGGTGCCGGGCTCCGTCCGGCTGGAGCCGATATCGCTCGCCTGGGAGGGAACATCGGCCAGCGCCGCCGCGTAGGCCGCCATGAACTCCTCGGAGCCCGGCAGTCCCGGCAGAGGAATGCCCTTCCGCATGCCGCGCCGCCGGAAATAGTGGCGCAGCTTGCCGTGCCGATCGAGGAACGGTTGACGTGCTTAAGGCGAAGCAGGGCCATACTCGGCGTCCCATTCGTTCGTGTTGCCCGCCGGTCCGGCGCCTTGCCCGAACTTCAGCTCAAGCGCGCCTTCCTTGATGACGGCGCCCGTCACCTGAAGGCCCGCCTTCGCGGCCGCGGCGAAGACGGTGGCGACGTTGGGCGCGCGGCGAATGCCCTTGCGGATGGGCCGCTCTGCTGGCTGATCCGACATTTCGAAAACCTCCCGAACTAAATGCCGCAAAACGCACATTACCAATTAGGCCGGAGGCCGTGTGTTAACGGCGGCTTGGTTCATTGCGCTTATTGCGCCCGGTGCGCTCGTTGCGCTCGTTGCGCTTAGCCATCCACATCTTTTTTTGCTTCTGAATTGATATTTCATAGAATGCCCCTCGTCTTGCGAATCGCGGAATGCGTAAGTTCACGCGACTTCAGGCGACTCAAGTGATTTCGAGCAACTTAAGGATTTCCGCGCGCCCCGCGTTGCCTCGGAGAATCATAGTTATCGAAAGCAAGTAGCTGTCGCCGCCAACCTAGAACGAAGAAGGAACTTCGGACCGTTTGGCTGCCGAGGAATGACGAAATCCCTCGCCCGTTGACTTAGGTCAATTGATGGCTCGCAATCTGCGCTTTAAATTAACTTATTGGATTCGTGTGCTGATCCTCGGGCAGTAACCCGAGAGGGGTGCTCGCAGCTCCCGATCTTCAATCGCAAGCACAAGCCCCACGTGCCCGATAAAGCGCAGAGCACGCCTTCAAGTCTTCCGCCGACATCCGAGGAACTGGAATCGCGGCGCTCGCCAACGCGGTCGGTCGCATATCCTGGAGCCTCGCATGACCCACCACGCTGCCAGCCTTTCCCGTGAGAGGGGCGATTTATGCAGCACCTAAAAAAGAGCGGAGATCTCGACCCGGGAAAGCCGGGAAAGCTGGGAGACGGCACATGACCTGGGCCAAGGCGGCCTCAAGAACAGCGAGGTCGTGCGCTGCTTTGCGGATGCCCTGTCGGTCGCCGCCGCCGCCAGCAATCCGCGTCGGCCGGCGAAGCGGGGGACGACCTGGCCTATGAGCCCCGGTGCGGCTGCAACCGCCGCGCCGAAGCGACGACGCTGCGACGCACACCGCTCAGCTCGCGCGACGATTCCTGGGCAGTCTGAATTTAAGATTCGCTATTTGCGCGCGATAGGCACAACGTCGCCGACAATGCGGGCCGGGCCAGCGGCGGACGGGACCTGCGTTGCGGGCGCTTCGGAATTCCGCGAGGCATGGATGGTGGCCCCGTCTATCTGAGCGGCAAGCCGCAGCCAACGCTGTGCAATGTCCACGAGCGCGAGCTTGTGCACCGGGTCGGTCACCACACGTGCTGCCTTGATGTACCCGTCTGCCCGCGCTCGGAACTTATCGCCGGTCATTGGACACCCGGTTTCACCGCGCTCAGAAAATCACGCATGGGGACCCCGGGCATGCAGGCTGGGAGCAGCCCGGGATCCAGCGCCCGATTGATTGAATGCGATCC
>Ga0210402_10006173_pt1 | contig 10639 bp, 6 predicted proteins | sample IncBWC7MmetaG_FD_161055 | JGI IMG/M metagenome (GOLD analysis project Ga0210402, IMG submission 161055) | Forest soil microbial communities from Barre Woods Harvard Forest LTER site, Petersham, Massachusetts, United States - Inc-BW-C-7-M | ecosystem: Environmental > Terrestrial > Soil >... | reverse complement strand
ATGAATTGTCACTCGCAGGGATAAAGTTTGAGCGTCAAAAACCGCTTCCCGTGCATTACAAGGAAGTGAATCTCGACTGCGGTTATCGTTTGGATTTGGTCGTCGAACAAAAATTGATTGTAGAACTAAAAGCCGTGGAAAGTTTGCTGCCGATTCATGAGGCGCAACTTTTGACCTACCTGAAGTTATCAAGTTTGACTCTGGGACTTCTGATCAATTTCAATGTGCCGGTTTTAAAATCTGGCATCAAACGTATCGCAAACAATTTTCAAGACTCTGCGTCTCCGCGTCTCTGCGGTGAAATTAAATTCGGATGAAACTCGAAGCGTTACCTTGGATAATCTTGTTCCTGCCGCTGCTCTCAACGGCACTCATCACGCTGTTCACGCTGCATTGCCGCACGAAGAGCAGCCTGATTTCCATCAGCACAGTCGTCACCGGCTTCGTCCTTTCGCTCGTTTTCATCAACGCCAACGGATTTCAAATTCCAGTTGAGCACGGTGAAACCTCCGTCAACTGGCTTTCCATCGGCAGCCTGCACGCGGAGTTTGGGTTGAAACTCGACGCGTTGAGCATGATGATGCTCCTGATTGTCACTGGCGTGGGTGGCGCGATCCATATTTATTCCTACGGCTACATGGACGAAGACCCCAGCAAAGCGCGCTTCTTCGCGTTCATGAGCCTGTTCACGTTCTCAATGCTTGGCATCGTGCTCTCGAACAATTTTTTGATGATGTTCATTTTCTGGGAACTCGTCGGCGTATCCAGCTACTTGCTCATCGGTTTCTGGTTTGAAAAGCCCAGCGCCGGCGACGCTGCGAAGAAGGCGTTCATCGTCAATCGCCTCGGCGACTTCGGATTTCTGCTCGGAATTTTGTTTCTTTGGGGTTTGTCAAATTCACTCAATTTCGGCCAAGTTCAAAATTTCATGCAAGGCCTAATGGCAACTACGCCGCCGAATGGTCTGACTAATTTTGCAACTGCACATTTTATTCCCACACTTGCTGCACTTCTAATTTTTTGTGGCGCGGTCGGCAAATCCGCGCAATTTCCGTTGCACGTGTGGTTGCCCGACGCGATGGAAGGCCCAACGCCAGTTTCCGCCCTTATCCACGCAGCGACCATGGTTGCCGCTGGCGTTTATATGCTTTGTCGGACATTCGCGCTTTATACTCCTGAAGCTTTGCACGTCATCGCCTACATCGGCGGCTTCACCGCGCTGCTCGCGGCGCTCATCGCCGTCCAGCAAAACGACATCAAACGCATCATCGCCTACTCGACGTTATCACAGCTCGGCTACATGGTCATGGCGGTCGGTTTGAACGGCCCGACGCCGGCGATGTTTCATTTGACTACGCACGCATTTTTCAAGGCGCTGCTGTTCTTGAGCGCCGGTTCGGTCATCATCGGGATGCATCACGAGCAGGACATCTGGCAGATGGGCAACCTGCGAAAGAAAATGCCCATCACCTTCTGGACGTTTCTCATCGGCGCGCTGGCCTTGAGCGGTGTCCCGCCGTTCAGTGGTTTCTATTCAAAAGATTCCATTCTCGCGCAGGCGTTGGAACAGAAAAGCTACCTGCTTTTTGGCGTTGGCGTCTTCGCTGCCGGGCTGACGGCGTTTTACATCTTCCGGCTGTTCTTCGTGGTTTTCTTCGGCAAGGAAAAATCCGAGGCCGCGTCACACGCGCACGAATCCCCGGCGGTGATAACGCTGCCGCTGTTGGCGCTGGCGATGTTTGCAGCCACCGGCGGCTTCATCGGCATCTGGAACAACTACGCATCGCAGTTCATTGCCGGAAACGAACCGTTTTCCATTGCCCAGCAAGTGCTGGAACCGTTGCACAAGCCCATCCCAATGCTTATGGGCATCGGCGTCGGATTGACCGGCATCTTCCTGGCGTTCTCGCTTTACAAAAAAGCCGCCTCGGATCCGCTGCCGGCCAAGCTCGGCGGCCTAGCGACGGCGATGAGGAATAAATTTTATTTCGACGAACTTTACGAAGCCACGTTCATCCGCCTGCACGATTTCATTGCATCGGTTTGCGACGTGATTGACCGCTGGATTGTGGAAGGCGTGTGCATCGGCTTCCTGCGCGGCGGCACGGACTTGAGCGGACGCGCGCTGCGCCTCCTGCAAACCGGCAATCTTCAGACCTACGCGTTCCTGTTCGTGCTGGGCGTGGTGCTGGTGTTGTATTTTGTGCTCGGAAAATAATTACGATGTCCATTCTGACTTACATTTTGGGTCTGCCGCTGCTGGCGGCGCTGTTGCTGGTCCTCGTGCCGGGCAATTACCGCGTCATCATCCGCGCGATTGCTCTCGCCGCGACGTTTGTCCCGATGGTGCTGGCGATAAAAATGTTCTGCCAGTTTGTCACCGGCCACGCGGGTTATCAATTCGAGCAGCAAATTCCGTGGGTCGAATCGCTCGGCATCAGCTATCACGTTGGCGTGGACGGCTTGAACGTCGGCCTGATTTTGATGGGCGCGATTGTCGCGTTCGCCGCCGCGTGCTGTTCGTGGGAAATCCAGACGCGCGAAAAGGAGTTTTACATCCTGCTGCTCGTGATGACCGGCGGCATCCTTGGCGCGTTCGCGTCGCTCGACCTGTTTTTCTTCTACGCCTTCCATGAGTTCGCGCTCGTGCCGACGTTCATCATGATCGGCGTCTGGGGTCGTGGCGAACGGAAAAATTACGCCACGTTCCAGATCACGTTGTATTTGAGCCTTGGCGCGTTCATCGCACTCATCGGCCTGATCGCGCTTTATCTGAAATCCGGCGCAAACACGTTTGACATCCCGAAACTCACGGAATACATCGCGTTGCATCCGCTGACGTCGAACGCCCAGGGTTTTATTTTCCCGCTGCTGCTGTTCGGCTTCGGTATTTTGGTTTCGCTCTGGCCGTTTCATTCCTGGGCACCGCTCGGCTACGGTTCCGCGCCGGCGCCGACGGCGATGCTGCACGCGGGCGTGCTCAAGAAATTCGGTCTCTACGGTTTGATCCGCGTCGCGCTGCCGTTGCTGCCGCAGGCCGCGCAAAGCTGGATGCAAATCCTCGCGTGGCTCTGCCTCGGCAACATCCTTTACGTCGGCTGGGTCGCGATGAAGCAGAAAGACCTGAACCTGCTCATCGGCAATTCCAGCGTGGCGCACATGGGCTTCATTTTCCTCGGCATCGCGAGCTTGAACCTCATCGGCGTGACGGGCGCGGTGCTGGTGATGATCGCGCACGGCTTCCTCGCCGCGCTGACGTTCGCCTTGAGCGGTTATATTTACCAAAAATCCGGCACGCTCGAAATCAGCGAACTTGGCGGACTCTGTCGCAAGCTGCCGTTCATCGGCACGGTGTTGCTGATGGCGGCGATGGCGGGCTGCGGGCTGCCGGGCTTTGCGAATTTCGTCGGCGAAGTCACCGTGTTCTTCGGCGCGTGGAAAGTTTTCCCGCTCGCGACCGGCCTCGCGCTGTGGGGTGGATTGATCATCGGCGCGGTTTACATGACGCGCGCCGTCCGGAATGTTTTGCACGGCCCGCTGCCGGAAAAGTGGAGCCAGCTCGCCGACGCGACGGACATCTGGCGCAAGCTGCCCTACGCGCTGCTGCTCGCGAGCCTGCTGGTGTTCGGCTGTTTCCCGAAACTGCTCACGGAGCAAATCAAACCGGATGCGGAAAAAATTGTGCAGGGTCTTCAGTTTTCAGCTTCAAGTGTTCAGCCGCCACCGGACACCGCACTGAAAATTGAAAACTTGAAACTTGAAACTGCTTCAATCGGCAATCGGCAATCGGCAATCAAAAATCAATGAACGCTTCCCTGATGACACTTGAAATCTGCGTGATGGCGCTCGGCGTGGCGCTGATGCTCGCGGATTTTTGGATGCCGCCGGACCGCAAAAAATTTGCGGGCTACGCGGCGGTGGCGGCGCTGGCCGGACTGCTGGTCGTCAGCTTGAGCGGCTACGGCACCTGCACTATGACCGGCACGGCGTTCAACGGAATGTTCGTGGAAGACGCATTGGCGATTTTCTTCAAGCGGTTCTTCATTGTCGCCGCGATTCTCGTGTTGTTCATGTCGGCTGAATTTTCCGACCGCATCGCGGCGGGCATCGGCGAATATTATTCGCTGATCGTTTTCGCGCTGGCCGGAATGTTGTTCGCCGCGTCGGCGAATGATTTCACGATGCTCTTTGTTTCCATCGAGCTGATCACCATAACATTCTACGTCCTGACCAGTTTCCAACGCGGACGGCTCGTGTCGCTCGAAGCGGGCGTGAAGTATCTGATCCTCGGCGCGCTGTCCTCGGCATTTCTAGTGTTCGGCATCGCACTGGTTTGGGGCACGACCGGAAAATTAAACTTTACAGACCTCGACCAGGTTTCCGCGCAATTTCTGGACAACAAAATTTTTCTGCTTGGCGTGCTGTTCGTGCTGGTCGGCCTCGGCTTCAAGATCGCCGCGTTCCCGTTCCAGATCTGGGCACCGGACGTTTATCAAGGCGCACCGACGCCGACGACCGCGTTTCTCGCCGTCGGTTCGAAGGCGGCGGGATTTGTTTTGCTGCTGCGCGTGCTGTTCACGGCGTTTCCCGAAATCACGGAGCAATGGACTAATCTGCTCATCGCGATTTCCGGCATCACAATCCTTTACGGCAATTTGTGCGCGCTGCCGCAGCGCAACCTGAAACGGCTGATGGGTTATTCCAGCATTTCGCACGCGGGCTATCTGCTGATGGGCGTGGCGGCGTTGAGCGTGAGCGGACAGGCGGCACTGCTATATTATCTGGCCGGATATTTGTTCGCGGTCACCGCCGCGTTCACGGTCATCGCACTGGTAATGCGACATCTGGAGAGCGAAGACATTTCGTCGCTGGCCGGATTAAACAAACGTTCGCCGCTGCTCGCCGCAACCATGACACTGGCGGTGGTTTCGCTGGCGGGCATTCCGCCGCTGGCGGGATTCTTCGGAAAATTTTTGCTGTTCAAGTCCGTGATTCAAGCCGCGCAGGTCACGGGAAATCACGGTTACTTTTGCCTGGCATTCACGGCGCTGGCGGGCGTGGTGATTTCGCTCTATTATTATTTCGGCGTGGTGCGCGCGATTTACTGGAGCAAGGACGCGCCGGACGTGTCGCCGATTGAATTGTCCGCGCCGATCAAAGTTTCCATCTGCGTCTGCATCGCGGGAATGTTCTGGATCGGCATGTTCCCCAATGCGCTGGTGAATTTCACCGTCCTGGCGGCGCAGGCGCTGCATTAGCCCAAAACGGCGCAGCATCGGATATTTCCTCCGAAGTCCGTTTTTGGGCTTGTTTCTTGGTGACCATCCAAACATTAGTGGAGCAATGACGATTACGACCATTCGTTCCAAAATCAGAAACCGCTGGCTTGGAATTTTGGGTCTCGTGATTTTTTTTGTGCTGCTGCGTTGGAACAGCTACGACGCGCCGCTGATTCGTGACGAGGGGGAATACGCCTACGCCGCCCAATTGCTGGTGCAGGGCGTGGCGCCGTATGAGCACGCTTTCATCCAGAAGCCGCCGATGGTCGTTTACAGTTACGCGCTTTCCAATCTTCTCCTGCCGCACGTTTTTTGGGCGCCACGTTTGCTGGCGTATTTGTTTGTGGCGCTGGCGACGATTTTGCTGGGATATATCGCGCGGCTCGAATTTGGAAAAGGCTTCGCCCTGCCAGCGATGTGGCTGGTGACGCCGATGATTTTGCTGCCCGGCATTGAACAATTCACGGCCAACACGGAAATGTTCATGCTGCTGCCGTTGGTGGCGACGGTGGCCGTCTATGTCCACAGCCGGCATCACGGTCAGAAGTTGAAATACTGGTTCGCCGCCGGTCTGCTCGGCGCGACGACCCTGTGTTACAAATACACTGCGCTGCCCGTGCTGGCGTTCGTCTATGTCGTCTGGTCGGTCGAGTTGTGGCGAGGTGCAAGGAGCGTGAATCTACTCGGACGATGCTGGCTGGCCGCCTTTGCCGGAGCGATGGCGGCGACCGTCCTGGAACTGGGATTTTTTTTGATTCACGATGGCGGGGCGCACCTTTGGGAATGCACGGTGCAATTCAACCGCTATTACGCCGCCTCAAGTAATTTTGGTTTGACCGCGCTTTGGTCAAAGCTGGGCATTTTTTGGTCCGGCTGGTGGATTTTGTTTTTCATTCCGTTCGCCGCCTTCTTGAAACCCAAACCGCATCTTTGGTTTTGGGTCGGCATTTTCATCTGCTCCTTTTTTGCCACCAGCGCCAGTTACAACGGACATTATTACATTATCATCATGCCCTTCTGGGCCTTGTTGAGCGCCGTTGGCGTGCGTTCCCTGGCTGAATGGCCGGCTTCGGCGGGCAAATGGGCTGGATGTCTGATGACCGTGATGGTCGTGCTTTTGGTGTTCCGGCCGGATGTGCCATGGCTGGTATGCACACGGGAACGGTTTGCCGAAGTGAAATTGTCCGGCTATCCGTTCCGGGAATCACAGATGGTGGCGGCGCGGGTGGCGCAGCTTAGTTCGCCGGATGACTTTGTTTTCATCGCCGGTTCCGAACCGCAAATCCTCTGCTACGCCCAGCGTTTCAGCCCGACCCGGTTCATCACGGTCTATTCGCTGATGATTCCCACCCCCGTGGCGCTCGGCTACCAGCAGGAAACCATCCGAGATCTGGAGGAGCGTCCGCCATTGTTGATTGTTTTTGCAAGGTCAAGCACCAGCTGGCTGCGGCAGGAGAAAACGCCCCTGGATTTTTCCGTCTTTCTGCAGAATTTTCTCAAGCAAAACTATGACCTGACGGGCGGGTATGTGACGGATGGGAAAAAAGGCCGCTGGTCGGAACCGCTGGCCGGCCGGGAATATACCAATGCCAGCCTGGTGCTTTTTAAGCGCAAAGCCACGCGTCCGGAACAAAACACTGAAATTCCACGCTGATCAGTGCCGTTTCCACCGGCGAAAATTCACACCGTCCGCATCTGCACCGCGTCCACAATTTCCGTGCCGACGGAAATCGCGCCGATGATGACGGCGGTCGCGCCGTGTTGCAGCCTGCCCTGCTCCACCAGGTTTTTCAGCGCGGTCTCAATCGTGTTCTGCGGATCAATGAAATCGAACGGCATGACGAACGGCGTGACACCCCAGCACAACGCCATTTCGTTCGCGGTCTTCTCATTCTCGCACATCGCGTAAATCGGCGAGTAATGCGGGCGCATCCAGCTCGCATATTGCGCCATGCTGCCGTGCCGGGTGAAGACCAGAATCGCCGCCGCCTTTAATTCATTCGCCATGACCACGGCGCTCTTGACGAGCTTCTGCCGGGCGGTTGTCAATTCAGCCAGATCGTGAAACTGCGCACTGCCGCTGCGTTCGATGCGCGTCGCGATCTTGTCGAAAACCTCGATGCACTTGAGCGGATATTTGCCGACCGTCGTCTCGCCGCTCAACATGATCGCGTCGGCCTCCTCGAAAACCGCGTTGGAAACATCCGTGACCTCCGCGCGCGTCGGCATCGGCGCTTCGATCATGCTTTCGAGCATGTGCGTGGCGACGATGACCGGACGGCCGATGCGCAGGCACGTCTTGACGATGCGCCGCTGCACGATGGGCAGTTCTTCATAGGGAATTTCTATTCCCAAATCGCCGCGCGCGACCATGATGCCGTCGGCCTCGAGGACGATCGCATCTAGGTTTTTGATCGCCTCCTGGTCTTCAATCTTGGCGATGACGAACGGTGCCGGTTTGCCCTCTTCAAACATTTCGCGGAGCTGGAGCAGGTCACGCGCTTCGCGCACAAAGGAGAGCGCGATGAAATCCACGCCAAGTTCCAAACCGAGCTTCACGTCCTTGATGTCCTTGGACGTGAGCGCAGGCAAACTGACCTTGACGCCGGGCAGGTTAATGTGGCGGCGGCTGCCGAGTTTTCCCTCCGTCAAAACTTCGCACTCGACCTTGTTGCCATTCTTGACGAGCACCTTCATCTGGATTGTGCCGTTGTCAATCAGCACCACGTCGCCAACGCTGATGTCGTTGACGAAATTTTCGTAGTTCACGTCCACGGAATGTTCCTCCAGGTCGCGTTCGCCGCGGACGGTGAGCGTGAATTTCTGGCCGGGCTGCAAATCCAGCGGCACGCCGAGGTCGCCGGTGCGGATGGCCGGACCCTGCGTGTCCATCATGATGCCGGTGTGCCGGTCGCGTTTTTTGGATTCGGCGCGGATGGCGGCGAACACGCGGCGTACCCAGTCATGCGGCGCATGCGACATGTTCAGGCGGAAGACGTTGACGCCCGCCTCCATCAGCTTGCCGATCATCTCGGCGGAATCCGTCGCCGGGCCGAGCGTGGATACGATTTTTGTCCTGCGAACGGTTCCTCGTTGCATGGGCAAAACATACAAATTGGCGGCACGATTAAAAGTTTATTTCGCGCGAAGGCCGCGAAGAAACGCGAAGGACAAAAAATCCACTTTGCTTTCTTCGCGCACTTCGCGACCTTCGCGCGACCTTTTCAAAACGGACTTGCCATGATTTCAAACGGCGGGCATAATGCTCCTTCAATTTTGAATTAAATTTTATGGCTGACGCAGCGAACAAATATCCCGAAAACATCGCCGGCAAATACTACGTGGACAACCAGTGCATTGACTGCGACTTGTGCCGTGAGACCGCGCCCGACAATTTCAAGCGCAACGACGATGGCGGCTACTCCTTCGTTTACAAGCAGCCGGCGTCGCCCGAGGAAGAGGCGCGCTGCAAGGAAGCCAAGGAAGGCTGCCCGGTCGAAGCCATCGGCGACAACGGCTGACCGTTCACCCGTCAATTTTCAAAGTAAACCCCGCTGGAATTTTCCGGCGGGGTTTTTGTTTGAAATGAAACAGCGAAAAAACCTAACGTCCAGAGCTCAAGCACGCGGGACCACCGAGCGTGAACCGCGAAGCGGAACTGGAACCGCCATCCCGCGTTGCCTGCAGCGATTTGTTAGATGGCATTGTTATTGATTTTGGTCTTTCGATATGTCCAATAGCTATGAATGGTCGCAACAATTAGAGCGAAAAGTGCTGCCGAAAGCGGAAAGCCACAAAGAAACAATCCGCTCCAAGTTGAAGCCCCCCAAGACAACACACTAATAGCTGAATTTGAAAAGTCTACCAAATGGTCGACAAACATGTTTAACCCAGTCGGATGCATCGCACGATTAGGGTCATCTGATGCAAGGAACGCGACCCAAAACCACGCAAATAAACAGACGTAGCCACCTACGAAGTTAAGCAGAAAAATGGTGGGAAATTTCTTCATCGTCCATTGCCACTTAACAGATATTATACCGCAACCAGTGCACGCCCGCGTGCACGGTCGTTTTTGCTTTGGCCTTTTCTGGCATGGATTTATGAAAACGGGTTCGCGAATTTCTAGCAAGGATTATTCGCGAGCAAAAGACTTAAGCCGCCGTGGAAATAGCCGGCTCCATCGGCAATGAAACGCGGACGACGCCGGACTGGCCGGATTGCGGCGGAACGATTTCCAGCTTACCGTGGTGCGTCTCGATGATTTTCCGGCTGACAGTCAGGCCGAGGCCAAGGCCGATGTTGCGCGTGGTGAAAAACGCCGAAGGAACGCGTTTGGCGGCCTCGACGGTGAAGCCCGAGCCGTTGTCCTGCACTTCAATTTTCAAATCGTGATGGCCGTTGTGCTCTTCGGTGAGCAGGCGGACATCCACGGTCGGCGTCTTCGGATTCGCCTGCAACGCGTTGAGCATGATCTCGGCCAGCGCGTGCTTGAGCGCGGTGCGGTCGCCGGTGAGGTTGATGGGCTGTTTGGATTTTTCGTAGAGCAACGTGCCGGTGTCGCCCGGCTGATGCTTGCGCGCCTCCTGATAGGCTTCTTCAATCAATTTTCCGACCGGGAACGTCTGCTGCTCGATGTTGCCTTCGCGCGCGAGGAACCGCATCTGGCTGACCAGCCGCGTGACGCGCTTGACGCCGTCGGCGAGCGCGTGGTCGAGCGATTCGCGGAATTCCTTGTCATTGTATTTTTCCGAAAGTAACTGCTGGTGCGTCGAGAGCGGCACCATCGTGTTGCCGATTTCGTGCGCCATCCGGTCGGCCATGGACTTGATGAGGCGCAGGTTCTCGGCCTCGACCTCCAGTTTTCTCAACTGTTCGGTCTGCGTGAGGTCCTCGGCGGTGAGCAGCGCGGAAACCGGCACGGTGGAATTGCCGCGCTGAAACGGCACGACGTTGATATTGTAAGCGGTGCCGGGAGCGTTCTCCGGCTCGTAACGGAACGGCCCCATCGCCGCGCCGGTTTTCAAGACCTGATAAATTTTTGCACCGAGGACTTGCGGCAGATCGCTGAATTCCAGTTCGCCGGTGCGCAGGTTTTTCTGGCCGAAATGCCGTTTGGCGGACTTGTTCGCGTGCAGCACCTTCAAATCGCTCCCGACGACGACGCACGCGCTGCTCAATTCGCGCAACACATCGGTCATCATCTCGTTGTTGTCCGCGATCTGGTCGTGCAGCCAGATGTTGCGGAGCGCGAGGGCGACCTGTTCGAGCAGGTGAAAAATCAATTCCAGTTCACCGTTGAGGATCGGTTCGCCGGTGACGCGGCCGTCGAAAACGGCGACGCCGACAATGCCGTTGCG
>Ga0210402_10006172_pt1 | contig 10640 bp, 8 predicted proteins | sample IncBWC7MmetaG_FD_161055 | JGI IMG/M metagenome (GOLD analysis project Ga0210402, IMG submission 161055) | Forest soil microbial communities from Barre Woods Harvard Forest LTER site, Petersham, Massachusetts, United States - Inc-BW-C-7-M | ecosystem: Environmental > Terrestrial > Soil >... | reverse complement strand
GAACAACCTATTCCATGGAAACAAATTATACCCCGCCGATCGTGATCGAGATACGGCGCTGATGGATAATGTACTTGCCGTAATCGACGCGATCATGCAACGCGATCAAGGTCTGTCTTCCGCCTTCCACGATCCGCAGCAGTTCTTCTGAGGCAGACGATGACGACAGGCGATAACGTACCCAAAGGTGACGAGAACCCGTTTGAAGCAATTTTCCGGGCGATGAAGGTAAAACGCGAAAACTATGAAAAAGACGTTCTAAATAGCCGCTCGTTTCAGGATGGGTTGCGCTATCTGGAGGGCATCGGCTCCGATCTGCTGGCGGCGCAGTCCTATATTCGCCTCCAAGGAACGCGGTACTCCGCCGCAGAAGATTATCTCATGTTCCGCTTCGCCCCGCATCTTAGCGAGGCCGTACTCGCGATCACGATGAGCGCGAAGGAAGGCCTGCAAAACACAGCTCGGCGTGAGTTGCGGTTTTTGCTGGAAGCTGCTGTCAAGCTGTCGTCTCGCGACTTTCATGCGGGCGCGAAGTCGTTCGACGAAAGGCTTGCCGGCCTTGGTGACCGCAGCAAGCGCTTTGAGGATTACGTCACCGAGCTTCGATACTTCGATGAATTCGAGAAACCCGGAGAAGCCAACGCGGCCATCCTGTCGCTTTACGGGGATCTCTCGCTCTTTGTGCATGCCGCTGTGCCGCAGTTTCAGAGCGCCATGTCGCGCGAGCGCAAAGGGGAAGGCGCCGGGATGGAAAGCGTTAGCACCTTAAACCGCTTCAACAGCCTCGCCTTTCAAGTCTACGATATCGTGCTTGTGCGAATGTTTTACGGACTGGGTCTCAGCATGGCAGGAGACATCTTCACCTCGATCCTTGATGACGAAACGAAATGGCGTTTTCACAAAGCCCCCTTTGTGCGCCGGATGTCTCGTTGCTTCGATTACAAGCACGAGCGCCGCGTCCGGCGCGGCGAAATCTAGCGGGGGTACCATGGCAGTGCCCTGGCTCAACGATCAACTAGCTGCCTTAAAGCCAAAAGCGGTCGACGACTTCTCCCGGACCACGATCACCGGGGCGCAGCATGCGCTGGCGGATGCCGCCAACCCGCTGCGGCTCAACTTCTTCAGCACAGCCATGCGCATCCTGTTCGAACATATGATGGCCACGCTCGCACCTGTCGATCAGGTCGTGCAAACGGAGTGGTTCGTTTCCGAGCGCGAATGTAACGCCCCAACGCGTGGGCAACGCATCGTTTTCGCCATTCAGGGCGGGTTGAGCGATGAGATTGTAAAAGACACGCTTCAGATCGAGATTGCGCCAATCCGCCAAAGACTCATCAAGGCGGTCGACAACCTAAGCAAACATGTGCACGGGCGGGAAGATACGATCATTGAAGGACATGACGAACAGGATGCGGTGGCGTCCGGTGCGATTGAATCCTTGGGAAACTTCCTCGATACCTATCACGAGTGCCGCTCGACGATCCTTAACGCCATCCAACAGGAACTTGACGATGCCGCCGTAGATGCGCTCCTCAGCGACACGATTCAGGAGGTCGATGAGCTTGCCACGCATCATTCGGTCGAAGAAGTCTATGTCGGGGATACATCGGTTCGCTCGATTGGCGCGCACTTCATAACCTATCGCGCCACGGGAACCGTCGCGATTGGCCTCCAATGGGGATCAAATTCGGACCTGCGTCGTGGTGACGGAGCCGAAGCCGATTTGTCGTTTCCATTCCATTGCGACATTCAAGTCTCGCTTGCCGATCCTCTCAATATGGCATTCGGCGACACCAACTACTCCGTCGATGTGAGCTCATGGCGCGATGGCATGGGGCCTGATGACGACCTTTAGGCAGGACTACCCGGTACAAACTGCTTTTGGATGCAAGAACGAGGTCACTCTCGACACTCTCGCGGTCGATAACTTCGTCGGCATCCTTGAAGATACCGGCATCCCCATCCGGCAGAGAATTCTTATCCCGCGAAGGGTTATACCGCCGACGCGCAAGACGCCGCTACCTCGCGCGGCATCCGTACACTCGTGTTCGAAGGCCTTAGTGCAGATCGCCTCGGACAGGAAATCAACGCCGCCCCGAAGGCGGTCGTTTACCTCCTAGTGTCGCAATTCAACCACAGCCAGGCGAATGGACTCCGATCGTCGCACCCCAACAAAAGCAAATAGCGGGACGCCCTTTTCGAGGGGGCCATCGGCCGGGGAGACCTCGCAGACAACGCAGGCTCGTTGCCCGAGGGAGTGAAGCGGGCTTCGTCCTTGGCGATCACTCATGAACGCCCGGCCGGACCAGCCAACGATCGCGATGCCATTGGCAAACAAACCTTGATATGCGGTTGCTCAAGCCTATACGGTGGTTTGCGCCTTGCACGCTTTTGAGGTTGGCCAGAAGGAATACGCGCTTGAATTTACTTCAAGCATTTACCGATGATTCCAAGGCACAAGCTGGCGACAAGAGATTGTTTCTGGCCGGCTACCTCCATCGCGCAGACGTGTGGGCCTCGTTCTCCAATGATTGGCACCAGGAACTAAAAGCGTGGCCCGCGATCGAGTACCTGAAAGCATCCGAAGCCCATAACCTCAGCGGGCAATTTCATTACAGCCGGTGGGACGAAAAACTGCGGGATGCCAAGGTTGCAAGACTCGCTGCCATCATCTCCCACTATAAGCCAATCTCCTACGAAGTTTCGGCAAATGGTCAGCTGTTCGAGAACGTACTGAAGCCGGTCTCGCCATACGGCTTAGGACGGTTGCATTTCACGATGTGCTTCACGGTCGTCTCTGCTGTCTCACGCTATGTCGCGGAAAGCCCAGTACGGGCGCCCATCAGGTTCGTATTCGACGAGCAACAGGGCGTCGATGTCGATGTCGGGATGTTTTTCAGCGAGATGATCAAATCCCTCCCGGCGGAGGCACAAAATCTGATCGATGGGCTTCCGGCATTCAAAAGCGACAAGGAGCTTCAATACGCACCCCTACAGGCGGCCGATTTCCTCGCATGGCATTTGCGCCGCGAGCACGAAACTGGTGAGAGGTTGGCGCGGACAAACGGTCTCATAAGCCTCGATGCCCATCTCGTTCAGGAAATTCCCGACGAAATGCTGCGGAGTTGGGCCAGCCATCACGCTACATTACCTGGCGTGCCGCTCCTTCAGTCAAAGCAGCAATGGAAGGATTTCAAGACGATGATGAAAACGCTTACGGATGCCGGCATCGACCCTTCGAAGATCAATGGCGCCGGCATCTATTATCCGGAAGGAACAAGCGCCTTGGCTCGGGCAATCGACTGGGTGAGGCGGCGGTTTGGGCACGCATAAGTTTCGCGGTTAGCCATGCGGCGGCCATGGACGCGAACGCGGCGAGCACGGCCGTGGCCGACCACGCCAATTGCGGCGCGACAAACGGGGCGTACTGGATCGGATTTTGGTCCATAGGATGTCAATATCTATCAAGGGGTTGCGTGACGATTTACGGGTTGTTAGCAGTAGCTCCATATGATATGAAATGCAGGATATAAATATAGTATATCCGACAAATCGGATCATGAGCCATGGCGACCAAGCCAACCTCGACCCAACAGGACCGCGCCATCGAACTCCTCAAGGAGCGCGGCATCGTGCGTCCTTCCGAGCTCGCCACGGCCGGCGTCACGCCTGCGACCATTGCCCGCATGAAGGAAAAAGGTCTCGTCGTGCAACTCGGGCGTGGCCTCTACCAGCTGCCCGACGCACCCATTGAGACGCACCATTCCCTCGCCGAGGCCGCCAAACGCGTACCCAAGGGCGTCATCGCGCTGACCTCGGCGCTCGCCTTCCATGATCTGACCGATACCATCCCTTCAATGGTCTGGCTCGCCATCGGTCCTAAAGACCGCCAGCCCCTCCCAACTAACCCACCCATGCAGTTCGTTCGCTTCAGCCCAAAGCGGCTTCAGGAGGGCGTGGAGACTCATACCATCGAAGGTTGCCCGGTGAAGATCTTCAGCCCCGCCAAGACCGTCGTCGATCTTTTTCGCTACCGGCGGAGCGCCGGGACACGCTATCGTCACAGCACCGGCCTCAACCTCGCGCTCGAAGGCCTGCGCGAGGCCCTGCGAACGCGCAAGGCCAAACCTTCAGAGATCGCGGATTTCGCGCGCAAGGCCGGGGTTTGGAAGGCCATGCAACCCTATATGGAAGCGATGACCGCCAATGGCTAACCCACCCAAGAATGTGGCAGCCTCGGTTCGCGCGCGGTTGCTTACGCTCTCCAAAGAGCGCAACCAGCCCTTTGAGCTTCTCCTCACCCGCTACGTGCTGGAACGGTTCCTTTATCGCCTCGGCTCGACGGATTACCGCAATCACTTCGTTCTCAAAGGCGCGATGTTGCTCGCGACCTGGGTCGACAACCAGTTCCGGCCGACGCGCGACCTCGACCTTCTCGGTTCGGGCAATCCCGACCCCGACGCGCTGTTGGCGATATTCAAGGAGATCGCCGCCGTCGAGGCCGCCGACGGCGTCATCTTCGACCCGGCCAGCTTCACCGTCGACCGCATCCGCGACGAAAACGAGTACGGCGGTGTCCGGATCAAGGGCAATGCCACGGTCGACAACGCCCGCGTTCGCGTCGTGATCGACATCGCGTTCGGCGACGCCATCGAACCCGGCGTGCAGGAGACCGACCTGCCGGTGCTGCTGGATTTTCCGGCGCCGAAGCTGCGCTCCTATCCGCGCGAGACCGTCATCGCCGAGAAATTCCAGGCGATGGTCGCGCTCGGCCTCGCCAACAGCCGCCTGAAAGATTTCTACGACGTTTGGGTGTTGATCCGCTCCTACAAGTTCGATGGCGACGCGCTGGCCCGCGCGATCAAGGCGACATTCGCGCGCCGCAAGACTGAGATTCCGACCGAAGTGCCGGACGCATTCACCCCGGCCTTCACCGAGGACGCCGGCAAGAAGGATCAGTGGGCGGCGTTCACCAAGCAGGTCGCGGTCGAGCCGGGCCCGCTGACGGATGTGGCAAAGACGCTCGCGGAGTTCTTGATGCCGCGCGCACAGGAAGCCCGAGCCCTGAAGGACGGGGAGAAGGCGACCTAGCCGGGACGACCATGATGATCATGCCGATGATCATCGTGGTGACCAGCAGCAGCACCATCAGCATCAGCATCAGGATGATCATCGCCGTGCCCATGATCTCCATGATCACCATGATCGCCAGCAGCAGCACCAGCACCTGCTGGGTGATCATCGACATGCCGATCATTGGCTTTACCGCGATTACCGCTAGGCGAAGCCGGACCAGCACCTATATATTAAGTCGTATCCCCATACCAACATAGCTTGCCGCGTGCCACAACGCCCATCCCCCACTGCTGTCATCGTCACCGCCCTTGAGGTCGAGACGCGCGCGGTCTTGCGGCAGGTCGGGAAATGCAACGTAGAGACCGTCGGTGGCACCGGCTTTTTCAAGGGCCAGTTCGAGGGATGGGATATTGCGGTGGTCGAAGCCGGCCCCGGCAATGCGGGCGCCGCCGCAATCGCAGTTCGAGCCCTTGAGCATTACAAGCCCCATGTTGCGCTGTTCGTCGGCGTCGCCGGCGGCGTGAAGGACGTGGCCATCGGCGACGTGGTGGTCGCAACCAAGGTCTATAGCTATGAGTCCGGCAAGGATACCGCCAAGGGCTTCCAGCCGCGACCGGACGTCCAGCTCACGGCCCATGCGCTGGATCAGCGCGCCCGCGTTATCCGCCAAGGAAACGACTGGAAGTCGCGGCTTGATCCTGCGGTCGGGCACGGAGACCCCGCGTTCTTCGTCGCGCCGATCGCGGCAGGCGAGAAAGTCGTGGCTTCAAAGAAGGCCGCCACCGCGACGCTGATCAAGGATCACTATGGCGATGCCATCGCCGTCGAGATGGAAGGCAGCGGATTCCTCAAGGGGGTGCATATCAGTCACCCAACGCAAGGCGCCGTCATTCGCGGCATCTCGGACCTGTTGTCCGGCAAGGCGAACGCGGACAAGGAAGGATCGCAACAGCGCGCAGCCGATGCGGCCAGCGCAGCCGCCTTCGAGATCCTTTCAGGGCTAGATGGCGGTCAGGATCGTGCGCGGAAGGCAAAACCTGCCTTCCTGCGAATGCCGTCCACCTTCAGCAAGGGCAGCTATTTTACGCAAGGCGAGGTACTCGCCGAGATCGGCGTGCCCAACGTCGATCAGGTCCGGTTTGCTTTCGCAGGCGCCCCCGATGGCTACATGCGCATTAATCCTATGGAGCGCCGGGAAAAGCCGCTGACGGTGTCGAGCCTCAACGCCAACGTTAATCAGTCCGAAATGATCCGGGCGACCGGCCACGGTGGTCTCGCCACGGTGAACGCCTACGGGGCGATCTACTACGATCCCGCCGGCGCGTACCCGATGGGGCCTGCGCCCCTGCGCTGGGCGACGCAACTCTTTCAGAACGGCGAGCTCTGGAGCCTGACGGATACACTGATTACGCGCGAGCGGGCACGGCGTCCGGCGCACATTCCGTTGCCGCTCATTCCCGTGGTTACCTTAGAAAAAGGCTTTTATCGCGCGCTCCATGCGAACGTGCCGTTTGCCGTCCAGCATCTTGGACTGACGTTCCCCTGCGAGGTCGAACTCGGCCTGTTGAACATGCGGGGTGCGCATCTCGGCGTTCACCTGGATGACATTCGCGGTCCGATTCAATTCGACGAAGCCATCGTGCAAGTCGAGCTTCGTTCGGCCGATTCCGTGGCAATCAACACGGCCCTGCTGGCCTTCTTCGACGAGGTCTTCGACAAGACCGGCTACGCACGACCTGAAGGATTGAACGGGTTCCCGCCGGGACCGCCTCGATCGTAGAACACCAACAGGTCGCGGCTCATCTGCAGATTATCACCGAGAAGTTCTTTCCACCCGGCGAGCGATACGAAACGCTTCACCGCGCGATCTTCTATATCAATTACCGCGTTATGCGCGATGAGAAGATCATTACGCCCGTAGGGTCCCCTTCATCCCTCGGAAGCTTCTGAAGCTCCGATAATTCCATATCAACGGATAGCCTGGCTCCCATTCAATCGGCTAGACCATGCGGAATGACTCATGTAGAGCCTGTGAGTTCACTTGGCAGCCTTGGCACTCATTCAGGTTGCACGCTGCGCCGCTTGCGGGTTCAAAGTCCTTTACGAAGGGAGTTGGCGGGTCATCTTGATTGCGTCGCTGTCTCCAGCGGTACTGTACTTATCCTCAACAACTTTGAGCGGGAATTGTCCGACCGGCCGCGCGTGCTCAATTGCAAGGTGTCCGCCATCCTTGGCTATCAAAGATTGAAGTCGTTCGAACTCTCCGCACCAGATCGTTTCGATGTCACGGTCCCGGCTTGCGTCCCGCATTTCGGTTGAATTGCCGAACGCAACCGCCCTAACTTGAAGAAGGTCGGACTTCGATCCTCCAGAAAGCTCAACGCCGTATCCGGGATTGGCCGCCTTCCGAAGAACAACTCGGCCTCCATTGACCCAGGCCGTCGCCATTCCCTCCGAAACTTCGTAACCCAGACCTGCTAGGCCTTCGAGCACGGCGCGCCGCCGCTCTTCCGCAGCGATCGCCTGAACTTCTTCTTCGATGAGGAAGTCGGCTCGTTTGATAAGTTCGGCTTCACTGCCCTGCGTAACTCTCGAGAGAATGTCACCTATTTCGGATCGCAGCGACGCCGCTTCGGGAGATTTCATTTCCGAAAGCTCGGCATGGCGCGCGCGGAGGTCGCTCTGGAGGCGCGCGTGGTCGCGCCCATTCTTGACTGCTGTTGCCAGGTCGAGGAGCAGACTATCGGCGAGCAGCGACCGCCGGGTAGGGGACTCCAGTTCTAGAGATGAGATGCGGGCCGAGAATGGGCCTGGATCGATGCCAAGCCCTTTCAGTTCTCCCAAAAGTCCGTCCACCCGCAGCAGCGCCTGATCCTCTGTCACCCCAGGCTGTTGGGACGACCATTCCTCCAAACTCATGCGTTTTTCACCTGCGCCAAGCCGCGCAGCGATGTCGCGCTGCATATCGGAAATGCCTTTGGTCGCGGGCGCCGAATGAAGCATGAGAAAGGCCTTATTGATCGCTCCTTCCAGTCGTTCGGCGGGCGTCCCCGAAGACGCAAGTTCCTCCCGAATTTCATGGGGTATCTGGATGCCCGACGACTCGACGCTGGCGAGGAGCGCCTGAGCGGTTGCCTTCATCCGTCTCAATGCTCGTTTCGATTGGGCCTCAAGCTCGGCTGCCTTCTCGGAGCGCCGCTCGGCATCGGCCTGAAGGTAAGATATCTCCGCCAGAAGCTGCTTCTGAAGCTCGACGAATTTATCTTCCAATAGCAAACCACGAAGTATGTCCCGTCGCGCAATGACTTTGTCGATATCCGCTTTGTCGATCGTGCCGTTGCGCTGGCCACGAGAGATCCAGTCCTCGATGGCAGCGTCTAACCGGGCGAGGCTTCGTCGGCAGATCGTCATGATTTCGGCGCGGGTCACGATACGGAAGGCTTTGGGACCGCTCATTGGAATCCTCCTTCGCTTCGAAGTGCATTCTCGACCGCTTCCTTGAGGCGTTGACGTTCAGTGTCCCCTGAATGAGTCCAGGCGTATGACGAAATCCTGTGGATGTGAGGTACGGCCTTGCCCAGCACGTTCGGCCGCCAAACTTCCCGAGCTCGTGCCTTTTCAAGAAGGCGGTGACGCGGGGCGTCACACTCCACCCCGATCGCATAGAGTCCCGTCCGGGGATCGGAGACCGCGAAATCGAGGCTGAATGCTCCGCCGTCGCGCGCCTTTGCCGGCGTCCATCCTTGCGCTTCCATGAAGTTTTCGACGGATTTCGTAAAGCCGTCGTCTTCGTGATTCCCGAGATCGTGTTCCGCGCTTTTCTCCGTGACCATCCGGTCAAGCAGGGTCCTGCCGGAATCGCTAGCGCCTTCGGATACGGTCCGGGCATATTCGAGATAACCCTGGAGGTAGTCCCGCGGCACACGCGGGCCGCGACGCGTGGTCAATAGGTCGGATATCTCCGAAATCGGCATCGAAGTTATCATGATGACTTTTTTCCGAGCGCGCGTCACCGCAACGTTTAGGCGACGCTCACCACCGGCATGTCCCAGTGCGCCGAAGCTTTTTCGGAATACGCCATGCTCGTTGCGGCCGAAATCGCCGCCTTCGGTCCGCTCACGCTCGCGCATCAGGGCATCACGAAAAGATGCGTCCTCTTCGGCGCGGTCTTCGAGCGCATCTTCGATCGCGTCGGCCTGCTTGCGGTTGAACGTGACGACCCCGACCGAGGGAGGCGACGTGTCCTCCCAAAGATTGCTCAGGTATTCGACGACGTCGGCGGCTTCTTTTGGATTTGTCTGGTTCTTATATACGCCGTCCGATCGGATCATTTCTATCGGTCGCATTGTGCGGATGATTTCGTCGGGATGGCGGACGGGTACGCTGAGCCGGTTTCCGTAGAAGGACGCGTTCGAGAAGGATATGAGCTCGCGATACTCGGACCGATAGTGTACCTGAAGGGTTCTCGACCTCAGTGCCGATCGGGCCAGCTGGAGCAGGTCGGGGCAGTCCTTGATCTCACGCCGGTTCCAGGTTTCCGTGAAAACGTCGCGTTCCTCCTCGCTCGCTGCGTCTTCGGGCTCTTCTCCGTCGAAGATCGCCGCCTCATCGTTCTCGACCTTGCTTGCAAAGAAGCTCGTCGGCGGCATCTGCTTTTCGTCTCCGCTGACGACGACGATCTTGCTGCGAAACAGACAGGGCAGGGCGTATTCCACGGGCATCTGAGAGGCCTCGTCGAAGATGACGGTATCGAAGATGCCGGGCTTCGGCTGGAGTACGCGGCTCGCAACGTCGGGCGTCATGAGCCAAACGGGCCTCAATGCGAACAAACCTAGTGCGCTCCCGCGATCGATGAATTCGCGTAGTCGCAGCGCCCGTTGGCCGGTTAGCCTCGTTATTGGCTCCCAATCTCGCGTCGGCCGAACGCGACCAGGATCGATGCTGTTGATAAGAAGCTCTCTGTTGCAGTTCCGGATCTGCCTATCTGCTTCCGCAAGCGACTTGACCTTCACGTCGCTTGCATCGCCGTCGAAAAGGACCTCCGGATTAGAGGCTTCCATTTTGGCCTTCCATGCAATCCTGGCCTCGCGCGCGATCGTGCCGCGAACGCACGCGTCGAGATCGGCGGCTGGCAGCCGCAAGAGTTCTGTCTCGTTCGCCCTGAGTGCCCGGAAGATCGTGCGTTCTACCTCTCCGAGGCGCACCGATCGAAGTCGAAATTCCTGAAAGTTCGCAAGTGTCGGGGCAGCTTCGAGAATGAGGCTGATGGCCGTCCGGTTTGAGCGCCCGCCATGGATCGCTGAACGCCGCGACGCGATCCAAAGTTCATCGAGATATGGTTTTAGCTGCTCTAGAGCCTGGGTGCTTTCCGCCCGCGCGTCGTGACGTTGAAGCGAACGATCTGCACGATCGAAGAACGTATCCAGGTCCTCCGTCGCTCCTGTCATGGCGGCCCGCTCCAGCTCGGCTCTCTGAGGGCACTCGTCAATAAGCGACACGAAGCCATGAACGCGCGTGACGATGGAATGAAGATTGCCGGCGAGGGCAGCCAAGGGGGCCGGCGG
>Ga0210402_10006171_pt1 | contig 10640 bp, 8 predicted proteins | sample IncBWC7MmetaG_FD_161055 | JGI IMG/M metagenome (GOLD analysis project Ga0210402, IMG submission 161055) | Forest soil microbial communities from Barre Woods Harvard Forest LTER site, Petersham, Massachusetts, United States - Inc-BW-C-7-M | ecosystem: Environmental > Terrestrial > Soil >... | reverse complement strand
GCTACAACTTTGGGCGCATCTGCGTTGGCGCCAACGCAGATGCGCCCAAAGTTGTAGCGGAGACTTGAGAACACACGGCCCCTATGCCCATACGCTCGATGACAGGTTTTGCGCAAGTGAGAGGTGAAATCCGTCGCCCGGACGGCGGAAGCGCCGCCCTTCCCGCCGCCTCGGCCACATCCAATGGTCGGCTGGCTTTTTCCCTGTCGCTGAAGTCGGTCAACCATCGTTTTCTGGATCTACACTTCCGCCTTCCCTCCGGAACCGATTCCCTCGAGATGCAACTCCGCCGCTTGCTGAAAGAAAAGATGGGACGCGGCCACGTCGAGATTTCTCTGAGCCTGGAGCGCACCAGCAATGAGACGTTCTCGCTCAACCGCGAGATTGTCGGTGGTTACATCGCTGCCTTCCGAGCCGCTGCCGCGGAGTTTTCTCTGGCCGTCGAGCCCGACCTCAATGCCGTGCTGCGAATTCCGGGCGCGCTCGACTCCGCCAACGACAGCGCCGACGGCGAGATCGAAGCCGCCGTTATGGCGAGAGTCGGCGAGGCCCTCGACCGCCTGAATCAGATGCGCGAAGAAGAAGGCCGCGGCATCGTCCGCGAATTGCGCGACCGCATGGCTCACCTGATGGAGGCGGGCAAGAGCGTGCAGCAGCATCGCCGCGCTGTACTCCAAAGCTACAGCGAGAGACTGCAGTCCCGCCTTCAGGAACTTCTGGGCGCCACCGTGGACAAGGAACGAGTTCTGCAGGAGGCGGCTCTGCTGGTCGACCGCAGCGACATTCAGGAAGAGATCGTCCGCCTCGAGAATCACGTGCAGCATTTTCTGGGATTGCTCGAAGCCGGCGGCGAGATCGGAAAGAAACTGGACTTCCTACTGCAGGAAATGAACCGCGAGGCCAACACCCTGCTCTCGAAGACATCCGGTCTGGCGGGCGAAGCGCTGAAGATTACGGAGGCCGGCTTGGCGATGAAGGCGGAAATCGAAAAGTCGCGCGAGCAGGTTCAAAACCTGGAATGAGCTCAACCTTTAGGCCCATCGTCTACATCATCTCGGCGCCGTCCGGCTCGGGCAAATCAACCTTGGTCAACGAGCTGCTGAAACTGGTTCCAGATCTCGATTTTTCCATCTCCTACACCACGCGGGCTCCCCGCGGCAGCGAGCAAAACGGCAAGGAATACCATTTCGTTTCCCGTGAAGAATTCGAGCAGATGGTCCGCGACGACGAGTTCCTTGAACACGCCAGTCTCTACGGAAGGGATTACTATGGCACCGCGCGCCGGTTCCTGCGGGAGGCCGAGCAGAAGGGCCACGATCTACTGCTGGATATCGACGTCCAAGGAGCCGCACAGATCAAGCAAAAACTCCCCGACGCAGTCAGCATTTTTGTGTTGCCCCCCGACCGCAAGACTCTGGAATGGCGCCTGCGCAAGCGCGGCGAGGACTCCGACGAAGTCATCGAACGCCGTTTGGATGCGGCCCGTCGCGAGATTGAGAACTACGACAAGTACGACTACATCTTGATCAACGACGATCTCGAAGAATCGATCGAGAGCCTGCAGGCGATCGTTCTGTCCCGGCGCTTGCCGCGGGCGCTCCAGCCTCTGTCCCCAGAGGACAAGAAAATCGTGGAGCGCGGGGATCTTCATCGCCTGGCAAACATCCGGCATAGGGTGGGGCCCATCCTCTCGTCCTTTGGTGCTCCCCCTGCGTCGGCACGTCCTTAGATTTCGAGGTATCATTTTAGGGACGTCGGAACGGGCGTCGGAAGCCGCGAGTAGAAATCGAGCGGGATTGATTAAGCTTCAACCTGTTCTTGAGGGAGAGTCCCAATGAAGTTGATCGAAGGCTTTGACAGCAACTACCGTTACATTTTGGTGGCAGCGCGGCGCGCGCGCCAACTCCAGTCCGGTGCGCCGCCGGTGGTCGACACCAACTCCCGCAAGCCCTGCCGCATCGCCCAGGACGAAATCCGTGCCGGCAAAGTGAAGTGGGAGATTCCGGAAACCCGCACCGCCGCCGAGCAAGCGGAAGATGCTCTCGACAAGGCGCTCGGCCAGGACTGAGGGATTGTTGATTTCGTGATTGCTGATTGTTGATTGGGAGGCCGCTGATTCAGAGAGCCAGCGATTTTCAATCAGCAATCAAAGATCAACAATCAACAATCGAGAATCGTATGAAAGTAGCTCTCGGCGTCACCGGCGGCATCGCGGCCTACAAAGCGGCGGAAATTGTCCGCTTAATTCAAGACCGCGGCATCCGCGTGCAAGTTGTGATGACCCGCGCCGCCCAGGAGTTCGTACGTCCCCTCACCTTCGCCGCACTCTCCGGAGAAAAAGTCATTACCGGCATGTTCTCTCCCGGCGAAGAACATGAACCCAATCTCGACTCCGCCATCGAGCACATCGCAGTCGCGCAGTCCATCGACGCGCTCGTGGTTGCGCCCGCCACGGCTGACGTTATCGCCCACTTCGCGCAAGGAATCGCCAGCGACTTTCTGACGACACTCTATCTCGCGACCACGGCTCCCGTAGTCGTCGCGCCCGCGATGAACGTCAACATGTGGAATCACCCGGCCACGCAGGCCAATCTGCAGATTCTTCGACAGCGCGGCGTAAAGATTGTCGAACCCGGCGCAGGCTACCTGGCTTGCGGCATGACTGGTTCAGGCCGCCTCGCGGAGAACGAAGCCATCGTCGCTGCCGTGATGGAAGCCCTCGGCGCATCCCAAGATTTGAATGGCGAAACCGTGTTGATCACAGCCGGTCCCACGCGCGAAAAAATCGATCCCGTCCGTTACCTCACTAATCGCTCCAGTGGACGGATGGGATATGCCCTGGCTGAGGCCGCCTTGCGGCGCGGCGCGCGCGTGCTCCTGGTCAGCGGGCCGACCTCGCTCACTCCGCCCGGAGCCGCCGAGGTCACCCGCGTAGAGTCCACCGAAGAAATGCGCGATGCGGTGCTCGAGCTATTGCCGCAGGCGACCATCGTGGTCAAGACCGCCGCCGTCTCCGACTATCGCCCGAAAGCAGCGGCCGGCCACAAGATCAAGCGCAAAGGCCCGATGACGCTGGAACTCGAGGCCACGCCCGACATTCTGAAAGAGCTCGCGTCGAGGAAGGGTGCGCAGATCATCGTTGGCTTCGCCGCTGAGACCGAAAACGTCCTGGAAAACGCGCGTCAAAAGCTGGTCTCGAAGAACCTCGATGCCATCGTCGTCAACGACGTTTCTCGCGAAGGCGTCGGCTTCGATTCCGACCGCAACGCCGTCACCATCATCAGCCGCGAAGAAGTAGTCGAAGTCCCGGAAACCACAAAGCAGGAAGTGGCCCAGCGCGTCCTCGACCAGATCACCCGCTTGCGCCAGCACCGCAGGTCGCCGATAAAGGCATGAAATCGCCCAGTTGTTAGCCCGCCCTCCCGATTTGTCATCCTGAGCGAAGTCAGTCCGCAGCGAAGCGCAGGACTGACGCAGTCGAAGGATCTCTACCTCTTACGCCACTGTATAATGACGACGACGCATGCCCCACACCCTTGACCCTCAGCTGCGCCGCGCACTCGCCGAACGCGTTCGCTACTGCCACGAGATGGGCATCTACGATTTCTACCGCCGCGAACCGCGAGTCTCCGAATCCGTCGCAGTTGTCGAGTCGGACGATCCGTCTTCCACATCCCCGGAACAACGAGAGGAAAAACAGCGAGAGGAAATGGCCGCCAGAAAATCCGCAGTCGCAGCAAAAGTCGCCGACGAAAATATTCTTCGAGTACCAACGCCGCATGCCGAGCAGAAGATCACCGACCCCATTGCCGCCCTCAAACTGATTCGCGAAGACCTCGGCGACTGCACTCGCTGCAAACTGCATAAACAGGGCCGCAAGCAGATCGTCTTCGGCGTCGGCAATCCGCGCGCCGAATTAATGTTTGTTGGCGAGGGCCCCGGCGCCGACGAGGACACGCAAGGCGAGCCCTTCGTAGGCCGCGCCGGGCAACTCCTCAACAACATGATCAAGGCCATGGGCATTCGCCGCGAGGACGTCTACATCGCGAACGTGGTGAAATGCCGCCCGCCCGGCAATCGCACTCCAGAGCGCGACGAATGCGAAACCTGCTCTCCGTTTCTTATGCGCCAGATCGCCGTCGTCAAGCCCAAGGTCGTGGTCGCCCTCGGCGCGGTAGCCTCAAAAAGTCTCCTCGCCATGAATGCATCCATGTCGGAACTGCGCGGCCGCTTTTACGATTTCATGCCCGCCGGCGCGCGCAGCATCGATCCCAACTGGCAGGGAACCAAGCTCGCGGTCACCTACCATCCTGCCTATCTCCTCCGCGATCCGCGCCAGAAGGGCGAAGCCTGGAAAGATCTGCAGATGGTAATGAAGTTCCTCGGCCTCGAGCCACCCAAAAAACCTGCGGAATAGGAAGGCGCATGTGGGGACAGCCGCCTTCGGCTGTCCTGCTCTGAGCGAAGCCGAAGGGTCGAGCGGAGTTCGACTAGGTTTTCCGCCCCCTTTCCTCAACCGTGACTGCTATCCTCTGATTCCGATGCACGAATTTTGCGACGTCGCCGTCCCCGCGCCGCTGGACATGGTCTTCACCTACCGTGTCCCCGCGGACGCCGCGCCCGTCGTCGGTGGCCGCGTGCTGGTCCCGTTCCGCCAGCAGCGTATGACCGGCATCGTCGTCGAACTGCACGACCGCAAACCCTCCGTCACCACGAAAAATATTTTGGCCGCCCTCGACGCAACTCCCGTGCTCGACGAGCAACTCCTGCAACTAGGCCGCTGGATCGCCGACTACTATCTTGCCCCGCTCGGCGAAGTCTTCCGCACCATGCTCCCGCTGAACGCCGAGTTCAAACGCTCCATCGCCTATCGCCTAACCGAGACCGGTCAGCTGACACTGCATCAAGCGGGCACCTCCGGATCATCCGCCCGCTCGCGCCGCACGCCGGAAGAGCAAGCCGCCGAATTCCGCGTGCTCGATTACCTGTCTGGGTGCGAATTCCCCCCAGATGACTCCGCTCTCGTCAGGGAAGAGACTCTCCGCTCCGCCACCAAGGTCACGCGTGCGATTCTCGCCGGAATGGTCCGCAAGAAATGGCTGGCCCGCGAAGACCTCTCCACGCCCCAAGACGCCGCCCGCACCATCAAGGTCGCCGTACTGAAATCCGCCGAAGGCAAACTGAACGACAATCAACGCACGCTCATCGACGCCCTCGCCGCGGCAGGTGGAAGAGTTGCCGTACCTGCGCTCCAGTCGCTGGATGTTCCGCAAACTACGCTGGCCACGCTGGTCAAACGCGGCCTCGTCGAAATTCTGGAAGAGCCCGCGGAGTTCACCGTTTCCCGCTCCAAGCCCCGCCCCTCTTTATTTGACTTCGACTTGAATTCCGCGCAGCAGTCCGCGCTCACGCGCATACGGCAGGGCGTCGCCGCTCGCAAATTTTCCGGAATGCTGCTGCACGGCGTCACAGGCTCCGGCAAGACCGCAGTCTATCTCGCGGCCATGCGCGGCGTGCTCGAATCCGGCCGCTCGGCCATCCTGCTCGTCCCGGAGATCGGCCTCACGCCCGCGGTGGCCGCCGACCTGCATCAGATTTTCGGCGACGAAGTCGCCATCCTGCACTCCGCGCTTTCCGACAAAGAACGCGCCGAGCAGTGGCATCGCATCAAGCGCGGCGACGCCCGCATGGTCGTTGGCACACGCTCGGCGGTCTTCGCTCCGGTCGCCGATCTCGCGCTCATCATCGTTGACGAGGAGCACGACTCCTCTTACAAGCAGGAAGAAACCCCGCGCTACCATGCCCGCGACGTTGCCGTGGTGCGCGCCAAGATGGCAAATGCCGTGGTCGTGCTGGGCTCCGCAACTCCGTCGTTGGAGTCCTATTTCAACGCGAAGAAAAACAAGTATGCTCTCGTCGAGTTGCCCGACCGCGTGGAGCAGCGCCCGCTCCCCGAAGTCGAAATCATCGACATGCGCCAGGAGTTTCAGGAAACCGGACACGAGCAAGTCATCTCGCGCAAGCTGGCCGTCGAGATCAAGGAGCGCCTCGACAAAAAAGAGCAGGTCATGGTCCTGCTCAACCGCCGCGGGTATTCTCCGGTCGTGCTCTGCCGCACGTGCGGCAAGAAACTCGAATGCCAGAACTGCGCCATCGCGCTCACCCATCACAAGCGCGAACACAAAATGGTTTGCCACTATTGCGGCTTCACCGCCGCTGTGCCCAAGGCCTGCGTTCACTGCGGCAGCGAGTACGTTTATTTTCTCGGAACCGGCTCAGAAAAGCTCGAAGAGTTATTACACGGCATGTTCCCGCAAGCGCGCATCGCCCGCCTCGATCGCGACACCGTTCGTAGTCACCAGGATTTCGAGCGCGCGCTCAACGCCTTAAATGAAGGCGAACTCGATCTTCTCGTCGGCACGCAAATGATTGCCAAAGGCCACGACATTCACGGCGTGACGCTCGTCGGAGTTGTTGGAGCCGACGCCGCCCTCGGCCTTCCGGACTTCCGCGCCGCCGAGCGCACTTTCCAGTTGCTCACCCAGGTCGCCGGGCGCGCCGGACGCGGCCAGACTTCCGGCAAAGTCGTGCTGCAAACTTATTTTCAGGATCACTATGCCGTGCAGTATGCCGCCCGCCACGACTTCATCGGCTTCTATGAAAAAGAACTGCAATTTCGCAGCTGGATGCACTACCCGCCCTACTCCGCGCTAGCTAATGTGCTCGTCCGCAGCGACAAACTCGACGACGCCCTGCAGTGGTCGGGAATTCTGGGAAAGTGGTTCGACTCCACGCGCCACGAAGGCGTGCGCGTGCTCGGCCCGGCGGCCGCGCCCATCATGCGCCTGAAGCGCGACTACCGCTATCACTTCGTACTCAAATCCCCGAGCCGCAAGAGTCTCAACACGACTCTGCGAGCCATGCTGGCCTATGCCGCAGAGAAAAAGATTCCGCGCACGCAGGTCATCGTCGACGTCGACGCGCTGTGGCTGATGTGAGTTCTCAGATCTTGTCTCTTAGCTCTTGGCTTTTGGCTGACGATCCTTGTGGGGACAGCCGCCCCCGGCTTCCCGCGGAGCACAGCTCCGCAGCCCTATCTCCAGGCCACCTGAAACGGAGAGACGGAAAACGTCAGCGCCAGCATGATCGCCGCCAACACAGCCAAGGGCCACCGACTGACAGGTAGCATTGGATACTCCGGAGCCTGCTTCTGCCGGTAAGTCATCACATTCATCGCGATGAGCAGCCCCGCCCATACCCACCATCCTGTGTAAATACGCCCCAAAATCGTCAGAGCGATCACTGTAATCCACGAAATCACGCGATGCGCTCGCGGTGCCAACGCGTAAACAATGTGCCCGCCGTCCAGTTGGCTACAGGGCAGCAGATTCAACGCGGTCGCAAACATACCGACCCCCGCCGCCACCGCCGTCGGATGAAGATAGACCCGATTCAACGGCAATGCCGCCGTGGCGAAGTTCGGCGCAACCAGGTGCAGGAAGCTTTGCATTACCTGGAAGATTGCCGGAAATCCTAATTGCACATCGGACGGCGCAATACCCGGCGCCAGCGGTTTGGAAAGCGCCAGCGCCACGGCCAGCGCGCCGATAGCCACGACGAATCCCGCGATCGGTCCTGCAATGCCAATGTCGAACAACGCTGCCCGGGTGCGAATCGGCGCTTTGATGCGAATGACCGCCCCCAAAGTTCCAATTAACGTCGGCGCAGGAATAAAAAACGGAAGCGTCGCGCGCACCCCGTAATACCGGCAGAACAGGTAGTGCCCCATCTCATGCGAAAAAAGAATTCCCAGCAGCGTCGCCGAAAAAGGAATGCCAAGCAACAGCCGCGACGGCCGATGCAGCGCCCACGCCAAGTTAAAGAACGGAAGCCATTCGCCCCGGTAGTCGAATTGGGGCAGGTCATTCAGAAAGTTGAACTCCATCCGCGCTCCGACCACCAGTGTGGTGAAGCACGTCGCCAGCAGTAACAACGCATGCAGCCAGTAGCGCTCCCGCGGCGGAGGTCCGACCGGCCTTGGAAACGCATGGTAATACTCGATCGTCGAAGTGGAAATCGGGGGATTAGGTTCCGACATGATTCGTGGACAGGGATCCGAACTGGGATCCCTTCTGATGCTACTACACGCTAGCGTGAACGCCGGGCGGGATGCCACAGCTGAAGCTAAGAGCCAAAAGCCAGAAGCCAGAAGCTAGAGGGCTAGAAGCTAGAGAGCTAGAAGCTGATTCTCTCAATCAATCGACTGCAGTTCTTTCCCCGGCTTAAACCGCACGGCCCTTCCTGGCGGAATGGACACTTCGGCTCCGGTGCGCGGATTGCGCCCGATTCCGGTTTTGCGCGGACGCACATTGAACACTCCAAATCCCCGCAGTTCAATGCGATTGCCGCCGGCCAGCGCCTTCTTCATGCTCTCGAAGACGGTCTCCACGGCCAGCTCGGCCTTGGTCTTGGTGATGCCCGTCTTGGCTACTACTTCGTTGATGATGTCGAGCTTGATCACAAGGCGCTCCCGGGTGCAGGGTCAAGATAGTGCTTCAAGTGATTGATGCTATGGGAGATAAGTGAGATTGTCAACGGGAGCATCTATCCCGTAAACCGGCAGGCACACCAGCCAATGAAGATTGGGTGAGTGATGATGGGGCGGGTATATGATTTTGTGTCCTAAGCATACGAATCGATAGCGCAGAAACTTGTTCCCAATCGCTCAATCGCACGATCACTACATGTGGGGACAGCCGTCCTCGGCTGTCCGGCGGCCCAGGTTTGTTGGGCCGCTGTGTCAAATTGCAGTACCTCAGACTTACTCTGATTGAGCTTGCAAGCTACGTTACCCGCAAATACGTCGTATAGGGCTCGCCCTCGCCGAGAATCGTCCACGCCACCATCTTCACCACGATATTTCCATCCGGCGACACATGCCACACGCCTGGTGCCATCCGCTTCGCCGCGAGCAAATGTGCTCGTGTTAACCCTGGAACTTGTTCTCCAAACAGCACCAGCGGCCCGACCAGGAGCGCCACCGTATCCGGATGCTGTGCGTCAATCACCTCCAGTCGCGCCGTCAGCGGCAGCTCTAACTCGATCCGGTCTCCGCTCTTCCATTCCCGCCACACACTCACGAACGTTCCAGCCAACACTGCCTCGCGCTTTCCATTCACTGAAACCGAAGCTCCCTCCGCCCACGCCGGGATCCGCAGATTCACAGCGAACTCCGCCGCCCGCGAAGCCTTCACCTCAAACTGCACGTCCGAATCGTACGGATACTCACTCTTCTGCGTCAGTTCGAGCTGCGCCCTGCCCTGCGTCCACTTCACCGTGGAGGGAATGTACAGATTCACATACACTCCACGCGCATCGCGAAAATACGTATTGATCCGGTAATCTGCCGCCACCTGCGGCAGAGTTCCCGAGCAACAGGCCCACCGCTCCTTGTGATAAACCTTCCGCGCCTTGAAGTTGTAGTCCGAATAGTAATAAGTGCGGCCGTCGGATTCGAGCGGCAACGACCCCAGCACTGTGTTGTACATCACCCGTTCCATGCTGTCGCCGTAGCGCGAATCGCGCGTCACCCGCAGCAGGTACCGGGTCAGCTTGAAGTGAGCGTACGAACCGCAGGGAGTTTCAAAACTGGAGTGTGTGTTGGTAAGGCTCTTATAGATTTCAGGGCTGCCTGGCGCGCGCAGCGTCTCGTCGGCTCCCCATCCGCCGGTCGCGAAACTCTGTGCCGCCACGAAGTCAAAACCGTTCCTCGCGGCCCGCAGATGTTTTTCGCTGCCCAGCGTCAAGTATGCCTGCATCGCCGAGCACAACGAATTCACGTGACTGTAGGCGTGCCTTCCTTCCAGGTTGCTGCGCCCCTCGGCCAGCGGATCGTAATATACATCGTCCAGATATTGCTGGCCGAGAGTGCGATATTGCTCTCCCGCGCCGCGCTGGTAGGCGAGAAAAAGATTCTCGGAAATCGTGTACGACTCGTCCCACGTATACGATTCGTCCGGGTGTTTCGGCCGCCAGCTTTGTCCATGCTCCACCGCCTTCGGTGGCAAGTGCGGCAACGCCGCCTTGGTCGTTTCCGCCAGGATCGCGAACGCGTCCGGATCGCCCACATACTGGTGCGAGTCGATCAATCCGCAAACCAGTTTGTCGTAGGAATAGGCAGGGAAGCGAGTGTTCTCGTAAAAGTCGCCGCCAATTGTCTTGGCATACAAGCGATTCAGGCGGAGCACCTTTTCGCGCGTCTCCGGCGACCGGTGAATGGCATAAGACCGCGCCAGCGCCGAAACCCATTGCCCGAACGTGCATCCGGGCGCGAAGCCGATGTCAAAAACGTGATCCCGATTATTGGCGTCGTACTGGTACCATCCGCCCAGGTCGTCCCCGGGTGCGGGCTGTCCCACCATCTGCCGGAATGGTTTCAGCAGGCTGTCTTCGCTTAACGACATCAGCAGGTCGTGCGTCTGCTTGAGTTGCTGTTCGTGCGGCTCGCTGGCTAGCGTGACATCGCCGTAGTCGAACTCCTCGAGCACGCCAGAATGAATTGGATGGGATGAATCCGAACCAGACTGCAGCGCGAAAGCCGAACTCTTCGCGTCCGGAATAACTCCAGGAATTACGCTCGC
>Ga0210402_10006170_pt1 | contig 10640 bp, 11 predicted proteins | sample IncBWC7MmetaG_FD_161055 | JGI IMG/M metagenome (GOLD analysis project Ga0210402, IMG submission 161055) | Forest soil microbial communities from Barre Woods Harvard Forest LTER site, Petersham, Massachusetts, United States - Inc-BW-C-7-M | ecosystem: Environmental > Terrestrial > Soil >... | reverse complement strand
GGAGAAATTCAAGTGCCTCGACTGGGGCTCAGCGCCATCGTGGTACAGGGCGATTCCTCTCGGAGTTTGCATAGGGCCGTAGGTCACCTCTCGAAATCGGCTTTGCCGGGGGAATGGGGCAATGTCGCCTTGGCAGCTCACCGGGATACGTTTTTTCGTCCGTTGCGCGATATTCAAGCGGGCGATCAAATCCGGTTCAAGACCCCGGAGCGCAGTTTCGAGTACGTCGTGGAATCCATCGAAGTCGTTGCTCCCCGGGACATTCGAGTTCTGGAGCCTTCGAGCGGTCACGAGCTTACTTTCATCACCTGCTTCCCGTTTCACTACGTTGGGCCGGCTCCCAAACGGTTTGTGGTTCGCGCGCAGGAAGTCGATTCGACGCCGCGGAATGAACTCGCGAGGAATTGAGGAAGGGACGGCCAGGCGCTGTCGTGGGCCGGACACAGCCGAACAAACGCACCGGCGTAGGGGACAACCGGGAGAGTGTGCTTAAGCGGACAGACAAGCAATGTGAGGGTGCCTACTATAAGTTGGCTGGAAGAACGAAACCGCAGTCTAGGTGCTTCACAAGTACTGCAAACAAGCGTCTCTTGTGAGATTGGAGCAACGATGCTTTGGACGATTCTTGTGGTTTTGTGCGTTCTTTGGCTCCTCGGAGTGGTCACGTCTTACACGCTTGGTGGATTCATTCACGTCCTTCTGCTGGTAGCTCTGGCTATATTCGTAATCAACTTGATTCAGGGCCGAAGGCGCATCGTCTAGCAGCGAAAGCAAAAGACATGAAACCGATTACTTTGGCTGGGATTTTGTTGGTTGTTTTGGGCGGGCTGGCGCTTGCTTATCAGGGATTCACTTATACCCATCGAGAAAATGTTATCGATATCGGGCCGATCCATGCCACCAGGGACGATCATGAGCGAGTTTCAATCCCGCCGATCGTAGGCGGGCTAGTTCTGGTCGGAGGAATAGCCTTACTGGTCATAGGAGGCAAAAAGAATTCTTAGTTTGAAACGACCGAACTACCCCGCCTGAGAGCCGGGCAACGTATGACCCTCTCGAGACTAAAAGTGTTGAAAGTTCTTCAGCCAAGAATCCGTTGAGAAGCAAAACGACAGCAAGAAAAGTTGAGACCTTGGAGGTCAGCAATGAAGAAATTCATGGTAGCAGCAGCATGTCTTACATTCGCAGCAGGTGCGGTGTACGCGGCGAAGTTGAATAAGGAACAAAAACGCCTGGAAGAATGTGGCGTTGTAATGCAGGAAGTGCTCAACGTTCCAGACAATATTCCGCATGAACTTCTGGAAAAGGCCGAGTGCGTCATCGTGATCCCTTCCGTCAGAAAACTGGCGTTTGGAATTGGCGCAGACTACGGACGAGGAGCGATGGTTTGCCGGACGGGCGAGCATTTCCGCGGACCCTGGGGAGCGCCAGCGATGTACGCCCTGGAAGGCGCCAGCGTGGGCTTTCAAATCGGCGGCGAAGCAACGGATTTGATCCTGCTGGTCATGAATGACAGAGGGATGGAGTCTATTCTGAGCAGTAAGGTAAAGCTGGGCGCGGATGCTTCCGTGGCCGGCGGACCAAAGGGGCGTGATGCTTCCGCAGACACCGATGCTTGGATGCGAGCCGAGATTCTCAGCTACTCGCGTTCCCGCGGTTTGTTTGCCGGCATATCCCTTGAAGGTTCCACCATTCGTCCCGATGACGAGGCTAGCGAGCAAGTGTACGGCCACGCCATCAAGGCAAAACAGATCGTAAGAGGCGAACATACAGGCGTGCCGGTCTCAGGCGTTCATCTCGTAAACGTTTTGCAGAAGAGCGCACCCCGCAACGAATCGGAGCGGGCTTCGAATCAGTAGTTGGGAGTTACGGCGGCCTGCCGGGATTTTTCATAGCCCGGTGGGCTGGCCGTCTTTGGAAACGAGGTTCAGCGGAGTGCTCCGTTGAGCCTGCCCGAGAGGCCATCTGCAAAGTCCGCATCGCCACAAGCGTCCTTTGCAGTTTGGCATCTCGTTTTTTTTTGTTTTGACCTGGCTCGAATTCACTATGCGCGGAAAAATCATGTGCGGACATCCGAAGGCAATTCGAGTTGGAGGATTGGCGGGTACTCGCATGCTGAATCCCGCGGAGTTTACCAGCGGAGAGCGCAAATCTATGCTGGCTACGCAGAATTATTTTCCACATCTGTTCCGGATTGGTACAGTTGCTGGTTTTCCTATTCCGGCTGCGCTGTATCATTTTGCACAGACAGATAAGTTCCAAGTGCGTATATTCCCGATATCGCTGCTCGAAACAGGGAACGCCTTGCTTGTGTGTAAATAGGAGAAGCTAATGCGCAATTTGAAGGTACGTACGATTTTGATCTTGGCGTCCCTGTTGGTGGCCGCGATGGCCACTATGATGGCTGGGTGCAGCGACTCGGACAAGCCTGGAAGTGCCACCTCTCCCTTGGCCCTGCCTACCGTGATCTCCGTAACTCCGCTGGACGGCTCTACGCTCGTTTGCAACGGCTCTGCGACTGTCACTGCCACATTCAGCAAGGCCATGGACCCATCGACGATCAACACCACCACGTTTACTTTGACCGGGCCAAGCGGACCGGTGACGGGGACAGTCAACTACGTTGCGGCCACCAATGTTGCTACCTTTACGCCTGCGTCCCCACCGGGCCTTGCAGTGACTACCACTTATACCGCCACGATCACGACGGGAGCGGCCGACACGTTCGGCAATCATCTGGCGGCCAATAAGGTGTGGATGTTCACTACCGCCACATGTGCATCTTCCGGCGGAATACCGTTGGGAACCGCCTGCACCTTCGGAATTCTGGGCGCGACACCCGTTGTGAGCAGTATCGGTCCTACCCACGTCACGGGAGACGTGGGAATAAGTCCGGCACTTTCGATTACAGGATTTCCGCCAGGAACTATAACGGGCGGGTTTTTTATGGGTGCTGCTTCACTTGCCGGGACGGCCCAGAATGATTTGACCACCGCCTATAACAACGCCGCGGGAGCAGCTGGAGGGGCCGCCATCACCGCAGATATAGGAGGGCAAACACTGCCCCCGGGCGTTTACAAGGCCACGACCGGGTTGGGGATAACCGGAATTCTTACTCTCGATGGCAGCACCAATCCGAATGGTACCTGGATATTCCAGGTGGGGACCGCACTGACGACGGCAGCCGGCGGCGTGGGCACACCCGCGAGCCAAGTCCTGCTGATCGGTGGCGCAACGGCTCACAACGTTTTCTGGGAGACCGGCAGTGCGGCGACCCTGGGGACCAACTCAATCTTTGCAGGAACCATTATGGCGCAGTCATCCATTACCGTTGGCACCGGCGCAACCCTAAATGGCAGAGCGTTGGCCCGGACGGGCGCAGTTTCATTGGACAGCAATCCGGTTAACGTACCTCCCTGTCCATAGCGTATTCGATAGGGAGACCAGCTTGAAGCTGGTCTGCCAGCACGTACGGTCGAAGAACAGGAATTCAGTTTGGTGAAGCTCGGAGGAATATTCGCATGTCATCTTATTCAAAGGGCCGCCTTGCTCGACTTTTCAAAGCGCTGCCGGTAGCCATTGCTGTCTTGTGCATGTTTGCCACTACGGCTGCAGCTCAGGACCAGCCTGCTCCCAAGTGGGAACTCTACGGCGGATACTCCTTCCTTTATCCCCACGCGGAGCTACATGGCCAGCTTCCGGGAGCATTGCTCCCATTTCCGGGCACCCGGCTGGAATCGAACCCTCGGGGTGCCGGGGCCAGTCTTACCTACAATTTCAATCATTGGTTCGGCTTGACTCTTGATACCAGCACCCACTGGGGCAGCGGGGAAACGACGTTTGCGAGAAGAATTGACGATGCCGCTTTCTCAAACCTCTCGCTTGGTCCGAAGATTACGTTCCGCCACGAACACTTTTCGCCATTCTTTGAAGTGTTGGTAGGTGACCATCGCCTGATGCCGGACGCTTTCCACGATGTCGACAAATTAGGAGTAATGTTCGGCGGCGGTCTTGATCTAAAGCTCAATCGGCGTGTAGCGCTGCGGCTGTTTAGGGTCGATTATGTTTACTCCAGCTACCGATACGGTCCTCCGAACACTCCAGCCACTGATGTTACCGGGGTGAGGCTACAGGCTGGACTCAATTTCATGTTCGGTGGGGGAGAGCCTCCGCCGCCACCCAACGCGGCTTGCGCGGTACAGCCGAGTGAGGTCTTTGCTGGCGAATCTGTGACAGTTACCGCCAGTGGATCCAATTTCAATCCCAAACGCACGGTGAAATATAGCTGGAATGGCAACGGCGTGAAAGCCGGAGGCAGCGAGGCCTCCACACAGATTGACACCACCGGCTTGCAGCCCGGCTCGTACGCGGTGAGTGCCAACTTGAGTGACGGCAGCAAGAACGGTACGGCATCCTGCAGCGCCAAGTTCACGGTAAAGGAGCCGCGCCCACCTGTGATTTCATGCTCGTCTGATCCAGGGAGCGTTCTCGCGGGTGGAACCTCAACCATTAGCTCGCGTGGCAGCAGCCCGGATGGCCGCAGGCTGACTTACAGCTACAGTGCCACCTCCGGAGAGATCTCCGGTAACGGTGACAGTGCCACATTGAGCACGCGGAATGCACAACCTGGACGTATCACGGTTACGTGCAACGTAAACGATGACCGCAGTCCGTCGCTCACAGCCACTTCGACCACTTCGGTGAATGTGGAAGCTCCACCGCCACCACCTCCGCCTGCACCGGCACCGGAGATTAAGGAACTGGAAGCCCGGCTGGCGCTACACAGTATTTATTTCCAAACCGCTCGGCCCACCACCGACAATCCGGGGGGTGGCCTGCTCGACAGCCAGGCGGACATCTTGGAAACTCTGGCCAAGGACTACAGGAACTATCTGAAATACAAGCCTGAAGCCCACCTAATTCTCGGGGGGCATGCAGACCCGCGCGGGTCAGAGGAATACAACAAGGCCCTCACCGAGCGGCGCGTGGAGCGCACCAAAAACTTCCTCGTCGGGCACGGCGTCCCCGCAGACCATCTTGACACGCGCTCTTTCGGTAAGGATGACAATCTGACTGCGGAACAGGTCAAGGAGCAGATCGCGCAGAATCCTGACTTGAGCCCCGGTGACCGGAAACAGATGCTGAGCAATTTGCAGGTTTTGGTTCTGGCCAACAATCGGCGCGTGGACGTCACCCTGAGTACCACCGGACAGAAGTCTGTTCATCGGTACCCCTTTAACGCCAAAGATTACCTGGCGTTGATCAACACCAAGGGCGGAGATAAAAAGGCCATTGTCAAGAAAAAGCCCAACAGGTAAGAGCGGCAAGCGGCGTCCAGAATTAATCAGGTACCTGCGTTGGCAGTTTGTCGGGGAGGGGGCACGTCCTTGCCCCCGAGCTCTCCTTCGGGTCAGCTGTCCTCGGCCCGAAACCGCGTCTCGAAGAAGACGTTCCATTGTTCGACCGCAATATCGGAAAACAAAACGGCGTAATACAGCCAGAATAACTCACCAAACCGGATGGCTTCAGGTCTCGGAGACCGCTGGCAGGAGTCATTCTTGCTATTGGGGAGAATTGAGTCGGGCGAGGAAGCTATCTTCAGCAACGGTAGCTCAGTCGTGCAACACCACGCTCAGGAGCGAGCTGTTGATTTCGAGACCATCGCTATTGTCGATGAAGCCCAGTTTCTTGAATTTGTTCATAAAGAGATTCACGCGGGAGCGCGTTGTGCCGATCATTTCGGCTAGTGTTTCCTGGGAAATCTTGGGGAGAATTTTCTGGGGCTCATCTTTCTTGCCGTAGCGGGCCAGCAAGAGAAGCGTGCGAGCAAGGCGCTTTTCAGTGGAATTAAAAAGCTGGTCGATTAAGTCCTCTTCGACGCGGATGTTCCTGGAAAGCATGTAGGTGATGAACCGGTCGGAGAAGGCATGTTCGGCATGGAGCACGCGAATCATCTCCTCCTTGTCGATCACGAGCACGGTGGTTGCCGCAGTGCTGGTGGCGGATCCCATTCGAATGGGTTGCCCCGCGAGGCACCCTTCGCCAAAAAAATCGCCAGGCCGGAGTTGGGCCAGAACCGCTTCTCTTCCACTGGCATTGACGACCGAGAGCTTCACGCCGCCCTGTTGGATGTACATGACGTGGGTAGCCTGATCCCCTTGCCGGAAGATGGCTGTTTTCTTGGGATATTCAACAACTTTTCTCTGTACGCCGGCGGAATCGAGAAATGCCTGAGCGTCAAAAGCGACTCTCTGGATGTTCCCGTTTGTTTTCCCCATGATCAGCTTTGGCATGATTTGTAGCATCTATCCTAGCCGCCGGTTGCGCGGAGGCATGTAGGAATGCAGACTTCTCCGCAACGACAAGCTCCCGAGAGACGGCCTGAATCAATGTGTGGTTGCTGCCCGGGAGGCATTGTGATTCTCGGAGAGTGACCAGCGGAAAAACCGGTGGTCGCATTTTTCACAACGGTATGGCTTCACGAGAATCATGGCCAGAATCACTTGTTCAATGATTCCCCTTCGCTTTGACTGACGGACTCTCTTCCCGTGGCACAACGGGCAACTCAACATTGCGATTCTCCAGGGGCGGCATCTCCGTTACTGATTGATCTTCGACCGGAGCCGGCCCGGAGTCTGTCTCATTTTAGACACCTGGGCCCAATTGCCTTGCGGGCCCCGACCAGGCTCAGGCCGGGAACTGGAGTTTACGGCTTGAATTCCTCTCAATTGCCTGATTGAACAACTGTACAAAATGAGACAGACGAGGTTTTCCCAGTTTCATAGGGTAAGCATGAAGGGGTCGACTCCCGCACTGCCCGGTGACTCATTGGGCGGATTGGTCGGCTCCATGTACGGGGCCCTATGGCAAGACTGGCGCAGAGCGAACTCCGATCCGGACGCAGTGGCTTCCGGGTGGAGAGTGCGCCCGCACACCGGCGCCGCTCCCTGAGGGTACTCTTCCTCCATCGTGATGCGGACGTGGTCGACAATTGCTTGGAAGAGCTCAAGAGAGCGCAATTCAACGTCAGCGCCGATTACGTCTTGACCCTGGCACAGTGCAGGGAACAACTTCTCTCCCAAACGTATGATGTGGTGGTCGCCGAGTACCCCAGCTCGAATTGGAAAGGACCTCAGACATTGGAACTGCTGCACCAAACCGTGCAGGAGATCCCTTTGCTGTTCGTGACCGCGGCGATGCGAAATGAATCCATCGCGGAACTGGCCGCTCACGGCGCGTTCGATTACGTGGAAAGAGCGCATCTCGCGCAACTGCCAATGGTTGTTCGGCGCGCTCTGAAAGAAAAGAAACTGCAAGCGGAGCTGGAGGAAGCCGAAAAAGCCTTGCGGCATTCGCAATCGCTGTACCGTGCGTTGGTGGAGAACCCTGCTTACGGAATATGCCGGTGCGATACGGAGGGAAGATTTGTCGACGTTAACCAGGCCCTGCTGAACATGCTGGGCTACGAGACCAAGGCGGAATTGCTGGCGGCGAATCGCACGGCTGAAATTGTGCTTGATTTTGGACAGGAAGCGCCATTGGCGGGCACCTCGCCCGACTCCGTGAGAATCGAGCCGGTGGAAATCGAGTGGAAACGGAAAAACGGAACCGCATTGAAAGCCAGGCTCAGTGGGCGGGGCGTTTTTGACGAGCGTCGCATATTTTTCGGCTACGAGATCATCGCCGTGGACGTCACGGAGCAACGTGCACTTGAGGATCATCTGCGACGCCAAGCCTTGAGCGACTCACTCACGGGGTTGGCCAATCATCGCAAGCTGGTCGAGGTGCTGCATGCGGAGATTTGCCGAACAAAGCGCACGCAACGCGAATTCGCTCTTGTATTGCTGGATCTCGACGGATTGAAAGCGATCAATGACCGATTTGGCCATCCGGCGGGAAACCGGGCGCTGTGCCGGCTAGCGCAGACCCTTTCGGATTGTTGTCGTTCTTTGGACACCGCAGCGCGGCAAGGTGGTGATGAATTCGCCCTGGTCTTGCCGGAGACGGGGGCCGCGGCGGCGACATTGGTAGCACGGCGAATTTGCGAGTTGCTTGCTAATGACGCCGAACCACCGGCATTATCTGTGAGCGTAGGAGTCGCCAGCTATCCGAAAGACGCCGATACCATCGGAACGCTACTGTACGCGGCGGACCGGGCCCTCTATGCGATGAAAGCGAAGCAGCCAAGAGCCGCCCGAGCAGGCCAGAGCACCTAAACGATTCAACTGGGTTCGAGAACGTGAGTTTGTTCCGGGCAGCGGCGGACAGGAATAGTGCCAAGGAGTGTGCACAACTGGACATCGCACCCAAGGCGATCACCGCATACTCCTTGCTGGCCAAGGAATCCGTGTTGGGGCTCTTGAGCCGGGAGGAAAAGATATGCACCGTGGATACCAATATTTGTTCAGTTTCGTTCTGCTTAACGCGGCCCTTGCCGCGCCATCGGCGGTCCGCGCCGCGGCCCAGCCGCAGGATAACGGACGCCAAGATGAGGGCCGTCGCGACGACAAGGACCGCAAGAGGGTCTATGACCGCGATCACAAGGACTATCACAACTGGGACGACAACGAAGACCGGTCTTACCGAGTGTATCTCGGCGAGCGGCACAGAGAGTATCACCCGTTTCTTGAGCTCAAAGTGAAGGAACAAAGAACGTACTGGAACTGGCGTCACAGTCATCCGGACCACGATCACGACGGGCGCTAGCCGGCAAGCAACCGCGCCGGAACAATGCAAGCAACGATGGCGGGAGCGCGGCGGGACCGGAGCGCTCCCCGAGTACAGAGGCGCGTCGGCCAGATTCAGATGGGGCTGAACAAAACCTGCGAGGGCGAGAGGCTCCGATGAGCGAATACAACTTCGGTAGGCGCGACGGGTCGCAAGAACGCAAGGCCCGTGGTCATTCAGACGACAGGATTCAGTACCTCTGGAAGGCCGAAGAACGACTGCTTCAATTGATCTCTGCACACACTCCCCTCCCAAAAGTATTGAATGAAATCTGCAGCGCGCTCGATTGCCAAATTGGCAACGTGGTTTCGCTGATCTCCCTGCCTGGAGGCGATGACGGTGAACTGGCGGCGATCGCGATGAACGCAACGCTATTTGGGTTGCATACTTTTTGTTCCGAAGAGATCGTTGCCGAGAATGAAGAATTGCTCGGATTTTTGGAGATGTATAGCAGCTTGCCGCGATCCCCGTCCCGCGGTGAAGCCCAATTCATTGAATGCGCGAAGTGCCTGGCTGCTATCGCGATTAGAGCCCACAAGGAGGCCCGCAGGCAGGGCAGATGTGGCGCGCGCGGAAATCGGCCGGTTCGCGGAAGCGCGCCTGAGTGGACCGCTTCCCTGAACTAGTTTTCAAGGATTACGAAGGTTCCGAACACGATTGGCGATGCCTGGGGCCGAGCAATAGCCCGGGAACGGACAGCCAGCTAGGGGAATCAGCCGTGGCGCGAGGCTCAAGAGAGAAGGATTGATTGAAGACCTCCGTTGTATTTGATGAAAGCAAGTTTCCTGAACTTATTCATGAAAACATCGGTCAGTGAGCGGGTTGAGCCGGTCATCTCCGCAAGGGATCCTGGCTTCCGTAGCGGGCGAGTTGCTTCTCGTCCGATAAGCCTTAGACACTCGGTCCGGGGGAGAGAGGCGCTCACCGCGCCTTTGGCTGGATAGTTGGCACGCAGCGAGGAGTCGGTCCGCAGTAGGCCAAACAAGATACAAACATGTTCCTAAACGGACAGATATCCGCCATCGCTGAAGACTAATATGAGGATCGTGGGGGAAGTAAAAAGACCGAAGCGAGAAACAGCCCAAGCTTTAGCCTGAACCACGCGGAAAACCCAGGTTTCACTTCGATCCACTTTTGCAAGGCTCTCGGACCAACACAGAAGCAAGGGTCAGACTCTGTGCGCACGGGTGTCTGCATTTTGAAAGGATTAGATCATGCCTCTAATTCAACTCTTGATGGTTCTGATCGCAGTGGGAGTGCTGCTATGGCTGGTGAATCGTTTCATCCCCATGGCCGGGAGTATCAAGTCGATTTTGAACGCCGTCGTGGTGATCGCGGTAGTGCTGTGGCTTCTGAACATAACGGGACTCTTTCATTCCCTCTCGCGAATTCGCGTTGGCTGATACATGAACGAACCTGACCCGCTGCGCGGCAAATCGCCGCAAGCCTAAGCCGAGCAGCGAGCGCGTCCTAAGCTGCGAGTGGCGGGCGCAGGAACAGATGCAATGGAGGTAACAACCGTGAAACGAACTGGAATGATTGGCGCTGGCGCACTCTTCCTGGTGCTCGGAATCGTTGGGCTGGCTGAAGCGCGGCAGGATAAACAGGAAGAAAAGCCAAAGCCGGCAAAGCAAGAGCAACAGGCAAAACCTGAAAAGCAGCAAGACAAGGCTGCAAGACAGGGACAGCAGCAAGCCAGAGGACAACAGGATCAGCAACGGCAACAAAAGGGTCAGCAACAGGACAACGCTGGAAAACAACAGCAGCAGCAAGCCAGAGGGCAACAGGATCAGCAACGGCAACAAAAGGGTCAGCAACAGGACAACGCCGGAAAACAACAGCAGCAGCAAGCCAGAGGGCAACAGGATCAGCAACGACAACAACAGCGGCAACAACAACAACATCAACAACAG
>Ga0210402_10006169_pt1 | contig 10641 bp, 7 predicted proteins | sample IncBWC7MmetaG_FD_161055 | JGI IMG/M metagenome (GOLD analysis project Ga0210402, IMG submission 161055) | Forest soil microbial communities from Barre Woods Harvard Forest LTER site, Petersham, Massachusetts, United States - Inc-BW-C-7-M | ecosystem: Environmental > Terrestrial > Soil >... | reverse complement strand
GCGAAGCGCGCGCGGCTGGACCGCCGGGCTCGACTTCCAGCAAGACCAGTCCAAACGTGCGGCCATTGGCACCCGGCAAACGCACAGGATGAACGGCTACGCCTAGCCACACGCTGCGAGGTCCGGCCGCAAGGAAATCGCGAACGGCGTTACTGGGAATGGCAAGTGCGAGGCGTCCGGCAACCATGGTATTGACCCCAATCACATGACCCCGGGCATCCGCCAGCGGCCCTCCGGAATTGCCGGGAGCAAGCCGCACGCTGGCCTGCACCCAGGTATGGGAGCCAATGCCGCGCAACGGGCCGATTCCATGGATCACTCCGGTTGTCAGCGCACCGACAAAACCAAGCGGATTGCCTATGGCAATAGCGAGCTCTCCTGGCCGCAGTTGCGATGAATCCGCCGGTTGCACCGCAGGCAATGAGTTCGCGCTGATGCGCAGTGCCGCCAAATCGTGCTGTGGATCACGCGCGGTGACGGATGCGTCGAACTCCCGTCCGTCCCAAAGCTGAACGCCCACGTTCGAACCGCGCGCTACATGGGCGTTCGTCACGATCACGCCCCCGCTGGACCAAATCACACCGGATCCGCTTCCGAGGCCTCCGGCATGAATCAGGACTGTCGAGCGGCGAAGCTGTTCGGCGATCTCACCAAATCCGGCGATGGCCATGTCACTCTCCTCCGTTCGAGCGGTCACCGACAGAAATAGACAAGTCGCGTAGGGCGCCTCCCCGAACAATCTTCGCGGTCAGGGACTTGCCGATGTTTTCGGCTTGCAGATGAGGCTGAACATTTTCAGGACGCGAAATGGGCTGTCCGGCCAAAGACACCAGGATGTCCCCAATGACGATTCCCGCTTTGTGGGCTGGTCCATCGGCCTCGACTTCGAGAATGATGGCCGCGGTTTTTTCATTGTGTTGCAACGATTGCCGCAAATGATCCGGGAGGCGCACCGGCTGCAGAGCCACGCCGAGATACCCGCGCGGGATGCGGCCCTTTTTCAATAAGGTTTCGACGACGCGATCGATCGTGGCGGCTGGAATTGCGACCACTCCGAATCGCGCAAAGCGCGGAGAAGCGATTCCCAGGAGTTTGCCGTGCGCATCAATCACCGCGCCACCCACAGCCGTGGGTTGCAGGCCGACATCAAGCCGGACATAGGGAACAAGCGAGGAACCCGTCCAGGTACGGCGCTCTGCGACAACCAGGCTTACCACTCCCAGCGCTGCAACGGGACCGCTGGCGCGCGTACGCCCCACAATCAGAGTGAGGCTGCCCGGCTTAACCGTTTCGGCGCCGCCCCGCTCGATGGTTCGATTCCCAGCTTCCGCGCATTTCAGAACGGCAAGATCGGTGGAAGGATCGCGGCCGGCGAGAGTGGCGGTCACAACGCGGCGATCAGGCAGCGTGACTTGAATTTCTTCATCGCGGCGCAGCGCGTGTTCCGCCGTGACAATCACTCCATCGCGCCAAATAACGCCGCTGGACGAACCGCGCGCTTCGGTATGAACGGCAACCAGGGACGCCGCGGCGTGCTCGGTTGCCTGGGCCAACGCATTCGAAAGTTCAATGAGTTCTGCTGACATTTCACTACCTCCATGAACAAGATGCAACAGGAGGGGAGGTCTGTACATCCGCCAGATGGCTAGGTGGTGACCTGGAATTTCGGCTAGGTAGGCAGTGTTTCCGTTCGCATCTACGGCAGATAGGGCATGGGGCCCGCGTCTTCGACGAATTTCTTTAGCGCAGCCATCACCGCCGGGCGCGTGAAAAGTTCGCAAAAGAGGTCGATCTCGCGCCGCAGTTCATCGCGCGGAACAGGCTTGATGAATTTCTTGGCGGCCGCGCGCGCCACAGCATCGTACTTGGTGATTTGCGCGGCTGTCGACCGGGCGATTCGAAGGGCTTCGCCTTCACCGGCAAGTTGCGCGACCAGGCCCACGGCCTGTGCGCGACTAGCGTTGACGGTGCGCCCGGTGAAAAGCAAATCCCGTACAAACGCATTGCCGAGATCGCGCTTCAAGCGCGGGATGCCGCCGAAGCCGGGAATAAACCCCAGGCGCAACTCGGGAAACGCAAACCGCGCCATTTTGTCGGCAATAATCATGTCGCAAGCGAGCGCCAGCTCCAGTCCTCCGCCCAGACAGGCGCCATGCACAGCAGCAATGGTGATAAATGGCGCGGCATCAATCGCGTTCAGAACCGAGTGGATACGCTCAAGAAAAGCCCGCACGCCGGCGGCACGTTCTTTTTCCGGAACCGCCGCCGCCGTCGCATACAGCTCGCGCAAATCTCCTCCGGCGGAGAAAACGGACTTCCGCGCGCTCAGAATAATGCAGACAGAAGTCTCCTGCGCCAGAGCACCAAATGCAGCAACGAGCTTTTCCAATTCCGCGAGCATTGCCGTGCCAATCTCATTGGCAGGCGCATGATCGAGCGTCACCTCGATCACTCCTTCTCGCCATTCCCAACGCAGCGTTTTACCGGTGAAGGCTTTCATGCGTGTTGCCTGTCGTTCGCTCCGCGATCCGCGCTGGCTACTGCCATCTCGCGGCCGCTTTTCGAATCGTACATGGCGTTGATTTCGGAAGCATATCGCGCATTGATGGCGTCACGCCGGATTTTGCCCATTGCGGTGAGCAACCCGCTCTCCGGGGTGAACGCATCGCGCAACACGGCACAATTTCTAACCTGCCGGTAGTGCGGAAGCTCCGGATTCACCGCATCCAGCGCCGCCTGAACGGCTCCCACTTCGATCCCGCCAGTCACTAGCACACACAGGTAGCCGCGCCCATTTCCAACCACGATAACCTGCTGCGCCCCAGGAAGAAGCCGCGCAATCTTTTCCTCGATCGGTTCCGGCGCGATATTGTGCCCGGAATTCAAGATGATCAGGTTCTTGATCCGCCCGCTGATCCGCCAATTCCCGCGCACATTGACTTCTCCCTGATCCCCGGTGTGAAACCATCCATCGTGGAGGACTCGCGCCGTTTCTTCCGGCCGATTCCAGTAACCCGGAAAAATGTGCGGCCCGCGCACAACAATCTCTTCATTTTCCGCCTGCTTCATCTCAATTCCGCTAATCGCCGTGCCCACGTAGCCCGGCTCCACGGGCACGCGCGGATCATCCAGCGTGCAAATACCGGTGGTTTCCGTGAGCCCATAGGCCTGCAACACAGGAATCCCCAGCATCAGAAAAAACTGCTGTGTCTCCGGCGCCAGCGGCGCCGAACCGCAAATCAGAGCGCGCAGATTGGGACCGAAGCGTTCGCGAACCTTTCGAAAGATCAGCCCACGGCCAATCGCAAGCCAGAACGCGTCGAGCGCACGCCCGCGCCCCGCATGCTGCCGCTGCCAACCGCCGCGTGCCTTCGAAAACACCGTACGAATGAACGCAGGCCGCTTTGCAATCGCCTCCTCGACCCCACGCCGCACCCGCTCCAGAAGGGTGGGAACGTTTAGGAAATAATTCGGCGATGCCATAAGGATTTCGTCGGCAATTTTGTTTAGGTCCGTCGAGAGGGTAAGAACGCTTTCACGCGTCAGGCACGACAGCAGCAGGATCGTCGACGCCGCAAAATTAAACGGCAAGTAGTGGAACACGCGGTCCGGTTCGTTGGTCGCTCCCATCAACTGATCGAGACGTTCAGTCGTGCAAGAAAGCATGTGCGTGAGGTTCCCGACGTTCAAGCAAACGCCCTTCGGCTCGCCCGAAGTTCCCGAAGTATAAATGATGCTGACAATATCGCTGTCCTGGCGCGGATTCGGCGCATCGGAAATCTGCGTGTGCGGCGCTGACTGCCGCAGGACCTCATCCAACAGCACGCGCGGCGGACCTTCCGGCCAAGCCCGCGCAAGGCCATCGCCGAGAGCCGCCTCGCCCGCAAAGATTAGGCGCGGCTGGCAGTCCTTCATCATGCCCGCAAGTTCCGCGGGCGACTGCCGGGAATAAAGGGGTACAACGATCATGCCCTCGGCCATGAGCCCCAAGTGCACCGCCGCCCAGCGCATGGAATTCGCCGCAAGCACAGCACAGCGGTCGCCGCTACGCATATCTGTACCGCGAATGAAAGCGCGCACGAGCCGGATGTAGTCCAGCAATTCCCTTCCCGTCACGCTCACAAACTGGTCTCCGCGAATTTCGCGAAGAACCACGCGGCCATCCGCGCGCTTCAGTTGTGCAAGAATCATTTCAAGAAAATTGGGCATGAAGAATCAGGGAACCGCCGCGAGAGCCGCCGGCGAAGAGTCGTATCGCTCCACAAGCCCTATCAAATCCTTGCTCAGCGGCGGCAAATACTCTTCCCAGGAAAACACGCCGGAGCGCAGCGGAAATTCCGGATAAGTCCGTTGTACCGCCTCTTCGAGGAACTTTCCCATGCGCGCCATGACTTTCAGGTTGCGCACCGCGGTCCTGGCGACGCCGTCACGCACGGAATCTGCTTCGACAAACAGCGCCTCCATCATCTTCAAGAGCTTGGGCTCGAGTTCCGGATCTTCAACGGTGAGGAACAGATGCTGGTGACCGCGCTCGTTCATGAGGTTGCGGATGCGCTCATCCATGGTCACCCCCGCAGAAGCAACCATCGCGGGCATAGTGCTCACAATTCCGTGGTAGCGGGAAGAAACCATTAGGGAGCTTTGACGGAGAATGCTGACGAGCTGAAAGATGTCGTACTCGTCTGAAGTAAACACCGGCACGGATGCGCCGCCCAGGTGCTGCGCAAATTCACGGCAAGCGCGGGCGTCCAGCCTCTCCATAGCAACAAGCATCGGGAAAACTCTGCGCCTCTGGAGGAATGCCGCGGTGGCCCTGGCAAAAGCGGAAAGGTAGCGCGAATTCTCCACATCGACGGAAGGCCCCGCATTGTGAAAATAAACGGTCCGGTACTGGCTGTCCTGGTAAGCGCCAGTGGTGGCCAGCGCCGCATATTTCGCAATCGAAGCCTTGACGGGCCACACGAAGGGAAGAATCGGGCAGAGGGCAAGAATCGGCGTCTTCTCGTCCCAGCCTGCATCACGCAGCACTTTCCGGCCATACTCGGGCGGGTGCGGCTCAAAGGTCCAGGCCGTGTCGGTTCCCAGTTCGGTGGGGATGCCCAGCTTTTTCAGCAAGGCCTGGGACTCCGCGCTCCGAGGAATGATCAGCGAATCGGTAACATAGCGCGCGCACATCCCTTCAATAAGCGGGTCCATCTGCCCGGCTTCGCCACCGTATCCGACGGAGAGTTTGTTTTCCGCCGATGCAATTCCGAGCGAGCCAATCATCATGGTCGTCAGGGCGTTAGCGAATTTGCTCTTGAACATCGACCCCTCGCAAGCGATCACCCCATGATTTGCGCGAACCTCGCGAAAGAGGAATGGCGGAAACACATCTGGCAGATGGACTTGGCGCGTGCCCTCAAAATAACCGCGGGTCATGTCGAAATTCTGGGTCATGACGCTGAAATCGACATTTTGGCCGCCAAGAACATGGCGAATCTGGCGGAGGGTCTCCTGCACGCGGAGGTCGGAGCCGGTATTTCTGTTGCCGTTGTAACCGGCAAAGAGAAGTTTCAGTTTTTCGCCGGGCGTCCAGCGTTCACCCAGGCCCAGCATCCACCTGACGCGCGTAATCTCAATCAACGCGCTGACCCAGGCCACCAGCAGAAAGTCCGTCATGCCCGGCCTCTCCCTGCCGCCGCATTTTTCCCCGCGCTCGAGTTTGCCGGCCACGGCTTGGCGGGAAAGTGAAATTTGTTTTCGCGGCTGTATTTCAAAAGCGGCGCTGCATAAGTCGAGAATTTTGCCGGCGCTTCCCCAAGCTCCGCGACGACGCGCGAATTGTCGAAAACCGTGTTCCAGTCGAGATACGGCCAGAAAACTTTGAGCAGCGAAGCGCCATAACCCGCGGCCCCGCTGCGATTCGCCACCCAATTGACGGTGCTGGAAAAAGGCCCGCCGAGTGAGGGCAAGTACATGGGCCGCATCATTCCGCCGTCGTGAGAAATAGAATCCGTCAATTCATGGTATGTCTCGGAACCAGTGCCCGACGACAAATGATAGATCCCGTGCGCGGGCGATTCTTTTTGATGAATCGTCACAATCGCTCTGCTCACGTAGTTCGCCGGAACGATGTCGATTTTATCCTCAGGCCGTAGCGGAAGAACAGGCATCTGCGCCAGAACGTGAAATGCTTGGACCATGTCGAACTGCGAAGTTTCTGGGCGGCGGCTGTCTCCCATCACAATCGCGGGCCGGAAAATTGTCTTGGGCACGTCCGGCAGCAGTTGATTCGCCATGTGCTCGCAGAATTTCTTGGTGCGCGCGTAAGGATCGTAATCGGAGCGCGCCCAGTCGATCGCCTGGTCTTCGGTTATCACTTCGTTTTTTCTTTTGCCCGCAACCGCCACCGTCGAAACGTGTGAATACCGCCGCAGCCCGTTGCGATTCTGCGCCCGCCGTGCCAGTTGAATCACTTCCAGCGTGCCACGCAGGTTGACGTTCAAGCACTGCTTTTCCGATTTGCGATTCAGGGAGGCGGCGCAGTGAATCAGCGAGTCCGTGGTGTCTACCAGCTCATGATATTCGTCATCGGAGAGGCCAAAATGATCGCCAGTCAGATCGCCCAGAAGAATCCGCACTCGCGTATTCAAGTATTCCGCGAATTCAGGAAATTCGAAATGCAGCTGCAGCGAAGTCCACAGCCGCTCGCGCGCTTCCTGCTCGGTTTTCGCGCGAACCAGGAGGTTCAGCTTGTCACGGTGCTCCCTGAGGAGTCCCGCGGCAAGGTAACTGCCCAGGTAGCCGGTCGAACCGGTTACGAAGATCGCCATAAGGGGTCGGATGGCGCAACTGCTTTCGAGAGCGCCGCTTCACGCGGGGGTTCGCCGGACCAGTCCATGGCACGCGGCTCGCGCGCCTCGAGCGGCCGGCCTTCCATCAGCGGATAGCACCAGCGGCGCAGCGCCGGAATGTGCACGTTGATCCAGTAGTCCCACCAATCGATCGATTCCGGCGCGAAATCGAAAAGCGCGCGCTCGTCTGCCGGCAGCATGGCGGAGAGCAGCCGCGCGTTCTCGCATTCGAACACATGCTCGTTGTGAAGAATGAAAGGCTCGTAGAGCTCAATGAGCTTTTCGGCACGGATCAGGTCGCGTTCCGCCCGAGCGAGCGGCGGTTTCCTCATGTGCATGGAAACCGCTACGCGATTGATGCGTGAGACCACAGCCTTCTGCATTGGAATCGAGAGCCGCTCGTACCGCTGCTTCGAGACTGGAATCGACTCAAATTTGACCTTGAGCCAGCTATCGATTCCGTTGGTCGTCCGGTAATGCTTGCGGTGAGCCAATCCCGTAAGTTCGATGCTGCGGCCCATATTGACGGGATTGATCGCGGAAGTTGCGAGATGGTACAGCCGCGCGTGGCGCCGCGCGACCACCGCCGAAGCGATCAGCGTCATCCCTCGGCAAACCATGTCCACTGGAATCACGTCCAAACACTTCCGCTCATTCGAAGGAAGTTGCCGGAAATTTGTTCCGAGCAAATAAGATAGCGGCCCGGAAGTATTGATTCCCTCGTTCCACCCGGTGAAAGGCGAACGCTCCGAGCTCTCCACGATCGAAGGGCGCACGATCGCGATTGGCAGGTCGCGGCCACGGCGCGCCAGAATCGATTCGCCAAGACTCTTTGTAAACGTATACGTATTCGGCCAGCCCAGGTGCTGCGCCCTGCGCAATCCAATGCGCGTAAGCCTGTTCCTTGCCCAGCGTGCCCGATTGCGTTTCAGCACGCCGTCGAGCTCTTTGGCTGGCGCGAAGGCCTCATTTCCGCCGCGTCCCAGCGCCTGCCGAAGCAGCGCTCTATCGAGTTCCGGACTTTCCGAGCGTTCTTCGACGTGACGCACCGTTTCCCGGAGTGAATCCACTTCGCGCTCCGCGTCGAATTGCGCATCGTTCGCGGGATTGTAATTGTCCTGCAGCTCCTCGGTGACCCGTCCGTCGCGCATGCCGACGACATAGCAGGTCGATAGATGCATTAGTCCGGCGTGACTGCACTTCCGCAAAAAGCCGAGCAAGTTGATCGCGGAATCCACATTGGAAGAAAGCGCATCGCGCAAATCGGGATTGAAATCCGTCAAGCCCGCGCTGTTCACAATCAAGTCGAGAGATTTTGCAAGCCCCGCTTGCGTAGCCTCATCGAGCCCCAGCCCCGGCTGGCTCACGTCCCCTTCAACGACTTCCACTTTTTCCTTTAGAAATGTCCCGAGCTTGCGGCCGTAGCGTTCCTGAAGCTTGTCAAAGGTCGGAGATTCCTCGACGATCTTTTCAAACCGCCGCTGCGCGGACGTCGTCCGGTTGCGGCGAATCAACAGAGTGATCTTGCCGATGTTGGGAATATTTTCGAGCAGGTCAACGAGCCAGACCTTGCCGATAAATCCGGTCACCCCGATCAGCATCAAATGCCGATTTTCCAGGCTCTCTCGGACAGAAAGTCTCTCGACTCTTTGAGTTTCTCCGAACAGCGCCACTGCCTTACCCCGCGGAAATGCGGGCCGCTCGGTTGTTTCCATGGCACTTTCCAATTGCTCGGGCTTTTTCGTCCAGCCAAGCCGGCTCAGTAGTTTTTCGCGCGCGATTCGCCCGTTCGTATCGCCGCTCGCAATCCAAGCCAAAGGCCCGCGGGGCCGCACGATCGGATCGAGCAACCGTCCGGTGGCTTTGCCGTCGCGATATTCCAAGCGATTGGCAATAAAAGACTCCACTCCGAAATGGTGCGCCAGCGGCCGCAGTATGTTTTCCAGAAGCTGCCCGACTAGGACGACGCGTTCGCCGCTGCGCACCGCTTCAATTAGCTTCTTCGCCGCCTCGCGCCGAAGCTGCGGCTTCAAGACGTAGTGAAAGTACTCTTCACCCAGGAGATCCAGCCGATCCCGGCTAACCCCACGCAACAAAGTGTGCAAAAATCGCGTTGCAAACGTGCGGCTCGCAAAATAGGCAAACGGCCTGGCCAGCGCCATCCCTGCCATGCCCGCACGCCGCGCCCACCGTTCCGCAAAACTCTGCGAGTTCCAGGTAAAAAAACCGACCGGCCGCATGGCCCCGAGTTCGAGCAGGGAACCTTCCACCCTCCAATACGTAACCGGGCTAGCTCCAGCTGCAGCCAAGACACCCTTCGAATTGGATCCGGAATGCCCCATAACGGATCTACACCAAACGGCGGCCCATTCGCCGCGAACAGCGCTCAAGAATAGGTCGATGCCAAATGATCTCTCTCACCTTTTGTTCAAGAAGCTCTGGAACGGATTCGTCGCCTGCGCCTCGATCAAACAACCTGTGGGACCCTGCCCGAGGGCCGCAGGCCGGCTTAGAAAGTGTAAAAGTAGCATTCTCAGCGGCTTATCGCAAGGCAACCGGAGTGCCGGCGGCCCCAGCTCGGACACCGATTGTCTTGCAACGATCAACGCAGCTTAAAAAGTGGATGAAGTTGAATCTAGACGCCCCAACCGTAGCGCTCGGCGTGCTCAAATGTGCGTTGCATCTCTTCGCGCAGGATTTCAGTGAACACTGAGCCGCCCACAGCGCGCGCGCCCGGCTCGGTAATGTCCGGCGTCCGGTACCCGCCGGCGAGTACCCGCTGCAGCGACTGTTCCACCCAATCGGCTTCCAGCGAAAGCCCGAACGCATCCCGCAGCATCATCGTAGCGCTCAGAATCGACCCAATCGGATTCGCCGAATCCGTCCCCGCAAGCGAAGGCGCCGACCCATGAATCGGCTCGAAGAGTGGCGCAGAGGACCCAAAACTCGCTGATGGAATCAGCCCAATCGACCCCACCAGCGCCGCCGCCGCATCACTCAAAATATCCCCGAACATGTTGCTGCTCAGCATGACGTCAAACTGCGCCGGCCGCAGCGTCAACTGCATCGCCGCATTGTCCACATACAAGTGCTCGAGCTTCACGGTGGGATACACGGCGCTCATCGCCGTCACCGTGCGCCGCCACAGCTGCGAACTGGTCAGCACATTCGCCTTGTCCACCGAACAAAGCCGCCGCGAGCGATTCTCCGCCCGGGCATAGGCAAACGTCGCAATCCGCTCAATCTCGGGGGTCGAATACGACTCCGTATCCCAAGCCCGCTCCACTCCCTTTTCGGTGGTGTTTCCCCGTTCGCCGAAATACATCCCGCCCGCGAGTTCCCGGACAATCTCAAGATCCAGGTCCCCCAACCGGTCCGTCTTTAGCGGCGAAATCCCCCTCAGCGGCTCGATCAATTTTACCGGGCGCACATTCACGTACAATCCCAAGCCTTTACGCAGATCAAGCAGTCCAGTCTCCGGCCGCTTCCCCACCGGCAGCGCATCCCACTTCGGCCCGCCCACTGCTCCCAGAAAAACCGCGTCCGCCTTCCGGCAAGCATCCAGCGTCTCGGCAGGAAGCGGCGTCCCCGCAGCATCAATCGCCGCGCCGCCAATCGCAAACTCCGCAAACTCAAACTGGTGACTAAATTCCTGCGCCGATTCCCGCAGAATCGCCGCTGCCGCCCGCGTCACTTCCGGGCCGATCCCGTCTCCCGGCAGCAGGACAATGGTCTTCTTCATCGTGGTCCCCGTACAAATTCAGAATTCCGGCAAGCCCAGCGCTTGCGAAGTCACTTGCAGAAG
>Ga0210402_10006168_pt1 | contig 10642 bp, 13 predicted proteins | sample IncBWC7MmetaG_FD_161055 | JGI IMG/M metagenome (GOLD analysis project Ga0210402, IMG submission 161055) | Forest soil microbial communities from Barre Woods Harvard Forest LTER site, Petersham, Massachusetts, United States - Inc-BW-C-7-M | ecosystem: Environmental > Terrestrial > Soil >... | reverse complement strand
ATCTCCTGGAGCGGCTCGACACCGTGAAGGTGGTGCGTTGCGACGAGGTGCAGTGGCGTTTTCTCGGCCTCTCGCTCGCTGGCTACAATGTGCTGATCTCGCTTCTGATGGCCGCGATCGGCGCTTGGGGCGTCGCCAAGACCATCAAGATCAAGACCATCACGAGAAGCTAGAGCGTTTTCGAGCGAAGTGGGTATCGGTTCGCGTGAAGAAAACGCGTCAAAACAAAAGACTAGAGGCTTCCGTTCCGATTCAATCGGAACGGAAAAGGCTCCAGTCGTCCACGTCGTCCTGGGGCCGTCCGAACAGGTGGACGATGCCGGGGGTTGCGATGGTGACGAACACAAAGCGCGAGATGTGATGCGCGCCGACGAAGATCGGGTCGATATGCAGCGTGAGCGCCAGCGCCAGCATGGCGTCCATCGCGCCCGGCGCGAAGGCGACGACGATGTCGGACAGCCGCACCTGCGTCGTGAGCGCGATCACCGCGACGAACAGTCCTGAAATCGCGATCGCGATTGCAAACGAACCGAGCGCGGCGTTGATGTGGCCCAGCAGCACCTTCGGCCGCATCCGCGCGAAACGGCTGCCGATCAGCGATCCGACGCCGACCAGCGCCACGGCCCGCACCCAGGGCGGCACGCCGCCTTCGACCAGACCCACGCCGTGCAGCACGCCGGAGGCGATCATCGCGCCGAACATCCAGCTCGCTGGAAATTTGACAAGCCGCAGCAACAGCGCGACCGAGAGCGCGGAAGCGACCAGGGCAAAGAGGCCGAACGACGAGGCGGCCGTCAGCGTCATGACTGGCGATGATGCCGGCGTGACGCCGGTTGCCGCCAGCACCAGCGGCAGCGCCGCGGTGAGGATGATCACCCGCATGGTCTGCACCACGGCGATCGCCGGCAGATCCGCGCCGCGTTCGACCGCGAGGATCGTGATCTGTGACAGCGCGCCCGGGCTCCCGGCCAGGAAGGCGGAGGTGCGATCCCAGCCGTGGACACGCTGCAGATAGAGGCTGGAGCCGAAGGTTGAAAAGAAGGTCGCAAGCGCCAGCAGGAAGATGGTCACGGGGTAGGCGCCGACATGCTGGATCAGTTGGCGCGAGACCACCGAGCCGAGCGAGATTCCGAGCACCACCAGCACGCCCTGGGTCACGATCGGGGGCACCGCAAGCGGCCTGCCTGTGATTGCGGCGATGCCGGTTGCGATCATCGCGCCGGTAATCAGCCCGCCGGGCAGGTTCACCCACAGCGCCAACAGCCCGCCAGCGGTGCCGATGGCGAGTGTTTCGATGGCGCTCCGGATTTTGGCGCGGCTTTGAGCGGCGATTGGCAAGGAGGAGATGAAGGTGGCGCTGATTTGCTTCACGCCGCCTTATGGCAAATCCGCATCGGGGAAACAAATGCGCGAACGCAGGTGCAGCAATGCGCGCTTGCCCAATTCGCGCTTGCCCAATTGATGACGTTCCCCGGCAGACGCCGCCAAGCCGCCCTTCGGCGCGGGGTGGGAGTGATCGGCCGGCTGACTCGCCACACCCCGCGGGCTTGTTGCATGCGCAGCGCCCTCCCGCTAGAGCATGATCCGGAAAAGTGGAGACCGGTTTTCCGAAAAGCATGCCCTCGGGCTTGACCCGAGGGATCATGCTCAAACAAAGAACTAGAGCATGATGGTGATTCCACTTAACTACATCATGCTCTAGGAGAGGCGCCAGATACGCGCTTACGAAGACGTGCTTACTTCTTGGCCTTCGCCTCTTTGATGCATGCGGAGCGGAATTTCTTGCGCTCCTTGCCGTGCAGTCCCTTTTCGTCGGCCTGCTTGGAGCAATCGAGCGACTCGGGGCTGTGCGCCTTCGCGGCCTTCTCTGTCTTGGCCGCGGGCTCGGACGCAGCCGGTGCCGTCGTGCTCTGCGCGTAGGCCGAACTCACGAGCAGCAAGGAAGCGAAGGCCGCGGCCGCCGCGCGGGACGAGATCGTCATCATGGAAACACCTCAAGGGGTAGGGAAAGACATCCAGGCTCGCGCCGCGAGGATGAACCGCACATGAACGAAACCGGCCGCCCCACGCATTTCCTCCCACTATATTTGTGGCGGCTCTGGCTTCGCTGCTTTGTCGCGTTGCGCCGCTGCGCTACAGTGCCAAGCCCGTTAGCTCGTTGTTAAAGGGAGACTCAAGCATGACGTTTCAAGCGAGACTATTACTTGCAGCGGCTGCGGCAGGCTTTGCCGCGTTTGCGGCGGCCGCACCAGCGCAGGCCCTGACAACCCAGGAGTGCAGCGCGAAATACCAGGCGGCCAAGGCTGCCGGGACCTTGGGCGGCCAGAAATGGAATGATTTCCGCAAGGCACAATGCGGTGCCGATGCGACCCCGGCGCCGGCTGCTGCTGCACCGGCCGCGCCTGCGCCGACCGCCGAGGCCAAGCCGAAGAAGGAAGCCGCGCCCGCAGCGGCTCCGGCACCGGTCGGCAACGCCGTCTTCCCGAGCGCCGTCGATCCGAAATACGCCAAGGAGAGCGCAGGCAAGGCCCGCATGCATACCTGCGTCGACCAGTACAACGCCAACAAGGCCAGCAATGGCAATGGCGGCCTGAAGTGGATCGAGAAGGGCGGCGGCTACTACAGCGAATGCAACAAGCGGCTGAAGGGCACGGCATAAGCAGCCTGACCCCGTCGCGCTCTGATGCGGCCGGACCCGTGGCGTCCGGCTGCATCACGCCTGTATCACGCCTGCTCGTCGAGCAGCTTCTCGGCCGTCCGCGCGATCAGTTGCGCGCGCTTGCGTTGGCCGCGGTCGAGAAACAACAGGCTCTGGCCGAAGATGAAGCAATAGAACAAGAATGCCTCCGCGTCGGCCTCGTCCGGCGAGAGGCCGGTCGCACGATAGAGCGCACCGACAACCTGAAGCCGCGCGGCATCCACGCTTGAGACGGCGAGCGCGGCCGATTCGTCCGATCGCGCCCATTGCCGGATCGCGAGTTCGATGGCCATGCCCTCGGTGTTCATCCGCTCCGAGTAGAGCCGGATCAGCGCTTTCAGCCGGTCGCGCGGCGGACCGTCGCCGAGGCCCGCCTGCTGCTCGATCGCAGCGATGCGACCGATGCGCCAATCCTCCAGCATCGTCCCTAACAGTGCAGCGCGGTCACGGAAGCGCCGGTAGAAGCCGCCCTTAGTGACCCCAAGCTGCTTGGCCAATACTTCGACCCGCACGCCTTCGACGCCCGAGCGCGCCAGTTCGGCGAATCCGGCCTTGATCCACGCCTCGCCCTTATCGTCCGTCATGCCCATCCTCACCAAGTCTTGATACGGCACCGTATTGCTAGCGCGTCTCCGCTCTGATACGCTACCGTATCAAGGGCTGCAAGAGCAGCCAAGAGCAGCGGAGACAAGGGCAGCAGAGAATTGATAACCGAAAGATCAAAAATCGAAGATCGAGGAGTGGTCATGAAGATGGAGGTGATGTATCGCGGCGCGGTCTATCCGTGGCATTGCGACCATGTCGGCCACATGAATGTCATGTGGTACGTCGGCAAGTTCGACGAGGCGACCTGGAATCTGTTCGCGCGGATCGGGCTGACGCCGGCCTATCTACGTGAAACCGGCCGCGGCATGGCCGCCGTGCAACAGAACATCACCTATAAGCGCGAGCTGCTTGCCGGCGATGTCGTCGAGGTCCGGACCTCTCTGCTCGAAATCGGCAGCAAGTCGATCCGCTTCCTGCATGAGATGCGCAATGCCGAGACCTGCGAGATTGCCGCAACCTGTGAGCTCACCGGCGTCCATCTGGATCGGCAGGCGCGGACATCGGTTGCCTTTGCCGAAACCATTCGCCGCCGCGCCGCGGACCATGTCGCCGGCGCCGAAGCGGTCACGGCATAAGGCAAGAGCTTGAGCCGGGAGGTTGAGACGGGGCCTGAGCCATGACGCAGTTCGAGACGAAGAACCCGGGCCGGTATTTTGACCGTGGAGTTCAAGACCAATCTGCTCGCGCCTGCAAGAGGCGAGCAATTCATGTTCCGCGCGCGTGTGGTCAAGCCCGGACGCACGCTGACCTTCTGCCAGGCCGCCTTCGCACAGCATCAAGGCGTCGAAACCCTGGTTGCGAGCATGACCAGCACATTGATGACCATCATGTCCCAAGTTTGATGACCAAGCTTGATACCAAGATTGATCGCGCGTGAGATTGACAAGCACGGGCCCGTTCAAGTTGATGGCTGGAATGTCCAGCGGTGCCCATCGTCATGATCGCAAGCCTCAGTCTGATCCTCCTCTGCCAGTTGGTTGGCGAGATCATCGTGCGCGGCATCGGCGTTCCGGTGCCCGGGCCGGTGATCGGAGCGGTGCTTCTCCTGCTGTTGCTGTTGGCGCGAGATCGTTTTGCGATTCTCGCGCGCGGGCCTTTGCAGGAAGGCGGAGTCGAGAACACCAGCCGCGGCCTGCTCGCCAATCTGTCGCTGTTGTTCGTCCCGGCCGGCGTCGGCGTCGTGCAGAAGCTTGATCTGCTTGCCGAACATGGCATTGCCATCATGCTCATTCTCGCGGTTTCCGTGGTGGTGACCTTGCTCGCGACGGTGGTGACATTCCGGATTGCAAGCCGACTTCTGACGCGCGGGCAGGACACGCCATGAAGGACAATCCTTTTTCGCTGTGGGTCTATCTTTCGCAGTCGCCGCTGCTTTGGTTGACGCTGACGGTGCTGACTTACGCATTTGCAGATGCTTTCTCGCTGGCGACGAAACGGCATCCGCTGGCCAACCCGGTCCTGCACTCGGTGTGGATCATCGGGGCATTCCTGCTGCTCACCGGCACGTCGTACACGACCTATTTCGCCGGAGCCCAGTTCGTGCATTTTCTGCTCGGTCCGGCGACGGTTGCGCTCGCAATCCCGCTCTATGAAAACCGCAAGACGGTTGCGGCAGCGATCCTGCCGATGCTGGTGGCCCTTGTGGTGGGCTCGGTGAGCGCTATCGTGTCGGTCGTGGTGCTGGCGGAGGTCGCCGGGCTCCCGCGCGCGGTGATTCTTTCGATCGCGCCGAAATCCGTCACCGCTGGGGTGGCGATGGGCATCAGCGACACCTTGCATGCCGATCCTTCGTTGACGGCGGTCGCGGTGATCCTCACCGGCATCATGGGCGCGATCATCGTAACGCCGTTGATGAACCGCGTCGGAATCACCGATTTCCGGGCGCGCGGCTTTGCGGCCGGGCTTGCCGCGCATGGGATCGGCACGGCGCGCGCTTTTCAGGTCGATCCTGTGGCGGGCGTGTTCTCCGGTATCGCCTTGGGCCTGAACGCGTTGGTGACATCGCTGTTGGTGCCTCTGGCCGTGACGCTCTTGCTGAAATAATCGCTGTTGCAGTGCGGTTCTGCGCTGCCGTCATGGCGTTTCGTAGAAAATTCTTCTAGGGTCGCGATGTGCAACCGAGTTTCCCATCTTGATCATCTCCGCGACCCAAGGCGCGCTGGGCCTGGCATCCGGCGCGCTGGTCGGATTTTCGCTCGGCCTTGTCGGCGGCGGCGGATCGATCCTCGCGGTGCCGCTGATGGTCTATGTGGTCGGCGTGCCCGATGCCCATGTCGCGATCGGCACCAGCGCGATCGCGGTCGCCACCAATGCTGCCATCAATCTCTCGAACCATGCACGCGGCGGCACGGTGGTCTGGTCCTGCGCGCTGGTGTTCGCGGCGGCGGGAATAGCTGGCGCCTTCTGCGGGTCGCTGCTTGGCAAGATGCTCGACGGCCAGAAGCTGCTCGCTCTGTTTGCGCTGGTCATGTTGATCATCGCCGCGCTGATGCTGAAGACACGCGCGCGGATCGGCTCCTCCGATGTGAAGATCGATGTCTCCAATCTGCCGGCGCTCGTCGGTCTTGGCCTTGCCACCGGCACGCTGTCCGGTTTCTTCGGCATCGGCGGCGGCTTCCTGATCGTGCCGGCGCTGATGCTGGCAACCGGCATGTCGATCATCAACGCGGTCAGTTCCTCGCTGGTCGCGGTGACCGCGTTCGGGCTCACCACGGCGTTGAGCTATGCCTGGTCCGACCTGGTCTCCTGGGGGCTCGCCGGCCTGTTCGTGGGGGGCGGTATTGCCGGGGGGCTGATGGGCACGCGCCTGGCGAGGCATTTGTCGGAGCGGCGCGGGGCACTGAATATCGTGTTCGCCGCCGTGATCGTCGTGGTGGCGATTTATATGCTAGCGCGTAACTTGGCGGTATTCTGACCGTAGATGATATCGGACCAATGCAGGACGTAACATGCTTGAATTGATTGACCGGACGGGTTTGCGAGGGAGCCGGCGCCAGATGTTGGGTTGGCTCGGCGGTGCGGCGATGCTTAGCGCGGCGCCGCGCATAGCCTTGGCGCAGGGCAGGGGCGAGCCGAACGAGGCCGCCGTGCTGCGCGATCCGGAGGTTCCGGTGGCCGGCAATCCCGATGGCGACATCGCGATCGTCGAGTGGTTCGACTATCAATGCCCCTATTGCCGCAAGCTTGAGCCGGAACTCGCGCAAGTCGTGCAGGACGACCGCAAGGTCCGCTGGCTCCGGAAGGACTGGCCGATCCTCGGGCCCGTCTCGGTGGTTGCGGCGCGCATGGCGCTGGCCTGCAAATATCAGGACAAATACGACAAGGCCCATGATGCGATGATCGGCGTCAATTCGAAACTGACGGAATCGCGCATCGACGAGCTGCTGGCCGGGGCGGGTATCGATGTCGACCGCGCCAAGCGCGACCTCTCGGCCAACGCCAAAGCGATCGATGGCATTCTCAAGCGCAACAACGAGCAAGCCGAGGGCCTGGGCTTTCAGGGGACGCCCGCCTTCATCGTCGGCAAATTCCGCGTGCCCGGCATTCTGACCATGCCGCAATTCGAGCAGGTGATTGCCGACGCCCGCAAGGCGAAGGCGAGCAAGTAGAGCGTTTTCGGGCGAAAGCCTTCCCCGCACTGAATGCGGGGTGGGAACCGGTTCGCGTGAAGGAACGCGTCAAGACAAAAAGCTTTGGACCAGAGCGATGCGCACGGGGATGGATCGTCATCAGTGCCCCTGCTGCCTTTTTTGAATTAGAAAAATTAAGGACATGTCGTCGATGCGACGTGTCGATCGTGTGCACGCGACTGCGAGCGAGCCGGATTGAAATGGCTCTAAGCAATAACGCGACGAAAATTCTCGCTTGTTTACGACAAGGCGTTTATTGCCGCCTGCATCACAGCCGCTGCCGAGCAGGCGCGGGGGCGACATTTTCCCGGAGGAATCGGGCAAACTTCCCATCTGTCAGAACAATTGAGCCGTGTGATAATGCTCTTGGAGCATGACCGGAAAAGCCTGCCCTCGGGCTGGGTGCATAGCGGTTTTCCGTCGCGACAAACGCGGATCGCGTTTGCGCGGAGATCATGCTCCAAACAGAGCATGATCCGGAAAAGTGTGTAGCGGTTTTCCGAAGAATCATGCCGCAAACAAAGAGCCAGGGCGCGGTGGCGATTCAACCCAATCTCACCGCACTCCGAACTGGTTGCAGTCCGTCGGTGTCAGGAGCCTACATGCCTCGTGCTAAGCCTGGAGTGACAGTATCCGCGATTGAGCAAGCACCTTTTGTTTATTTTGATGGTGTGTCGTGCTTCGGCCAACATGGCGGAACTATTCAGATTGAATTGGCGGCTCACGTGCTGACGCCGGAGGGCGGTGGCGTGAAGATTCAGGTCACCCAGACTGCTCATGTCCGCTGCAGTCCTGCTGCCGCACGCGCTTTACGGGATGTCCTCGATAAAGCGCTTGCCATGGTCCAGAAAGGGCAGAGCGGGGCCCAGCCAATTCCAACCTTAAAAAACTGAAAAGGGACGATGGGCGGCACCAGTGTGATCGAAGATGCCGCGGCCGCAGGCGTCAGCGGAGGAGGAGGCCGCATTGGGCATTTGGGCCTCATGCGACCGGCTCGCGCAATTATTTCGACGAGATTTTAACCCAGTCGTCGTGCGCGCGCGCTTTCAACGCATGCCAATCGCTCTTTGCGACGTCCCAGTTCACGATGGTGCGGGTGCTCTGCGATCCGTCGCCGTTTGCAACCGTCGACGTCAGCATCGAGTCGTGAATGTAGACGCCAAATCCCAAAAGCAGCGCTCCCAGGATCATTCCAAGAAAAGTCTGCATGTCGAACCCTCCAGTGACGCCCTTCAACGCGGGGCCGCGCGGGTTGGTTCCCGTATCTAAAGCCGCGCCTTCGTCGGGAAGGGCTGTTCCGTCACCAGCGCAAGTGATTTCAGTTCGTCCGGCTTGAACACGAATAATTTGTCGTGCGGCGTCTCCATGGCGTGCACCCAGACCTGAAGGTTGACGCCCATATCGCCGAGATAGCGCTGACAGCGCGCTGAGATGTTCTGGGCGACGCTCATCTCGTCGCGCGGCGGCCTGTTGCCGGCCGCCTTGATTGCCATCGCCGCTACCTGATGCACGCCGATCACGGCGCGTTCGCCGGCGCGGCGCTCGATGCCGCCGGCAAGCACCAGCGGGCACGACGAGGCGCAATATTTCCCGGCCTCCACTTCCGTCGCAAATTTATGTTCGCGGATCAGTCGCCCCATGGCCAGTGCATCGGCGACCGAGCCGCCTGGAGAATCGAGCACCACGGTCTTGATGTAGTCGCCGCGGCGTTCGATCTCCGAAGCGAGGGCCTTGGAAGTGCCGGGCGTGATCGTGCCGGTCGCCAGCAGCTTGCCGCCGCCGACCAGTTCGAAGGTCATCGATTGCGCCAACCGGCCATCCGGCTGACGCAGAGGGAGCAGCCGTTTGTCGCCGCCCGGCAGCAGTGGCGCAAGAATTGACGGCGCGATGCCCGGAGAGTCTTCCAGCAGCAGATCCTGCCTGATCTCGGCCGGCGCCGCCGCCTCCTCCGGGTCGGTCATCCATCCGTTGGTGTTGACGAGATCGGCCGCGAGCACGGCGGTCGTCCCCGCGAGGATGCAGCGGAAGATCCAGCGCAGGGCTGTCTCATCAGGATTGCCGGGAAGCCAGGCGCGGACACGCTGCCGCAGGAATGAGAATGACGACATGGCCATCACTTGGTGTGTCGTGCTGACGATAGCGAGGTGACGTTTTCGTCGGCGGTGGTGGATGGGGGCTTGGCATCATCCGCGACGGCAGGCTGAGCCTCGTCGGCGGGTCTCTTCTCGCTCTGCACCGTCCGCCGCGCATCCTCAACCTCGCGTGCAATCTGCAAGACGGCGAGCATCTCGCCTGCGGTGACGGTCGATGCGTTGACCGCGGGAAATCCTTCGCGCCTGATCGTCGCATGCACGACGCACAGGATCAGGACCAGCACCGCCGGCATCAGATCGATCGAGATCGCGCCGGCCCAGCTCGGAATGAAGTCGCCGGCATAACGCAGCACGGCCTCGGCCGGCGACAGGGTTTGAAATCGGGCGGGCTCGACCCGTGGCATCGCCAGGATCTTGTCCGCGGCCTCGGCAAGTGAGCCCGCCTGTGTTGCGATCGAACTTTCGACTTTGCCGACCACGGCGTTTTGGCGATCGGCAAGGTCCGCGGTGCGGCCGCCGGCGGCGGGAGCAATGAAGCCGGCCGACAGCGAGGTCGCGGCGCGCTTCACGGCAGGCGCGACCGAGGTCTGTTGCAGATTGGCGATCACGCCCATCAGCGCCAGCGACTCGGTCGCGAAAGCGTCGCTGCGTTGGGCAATCGGTCCGCGATCGGAAATCAACTCCCGCATCTTGGCAAGGTTCTTGCCGCCTTGCTCATAGAGCGCCGAGACGCGCTTGGCGGAATCCTGGACTTGCTGGCTGAGGCTGTCGAGCTGTCCCGACATCTGGGTCAGAAGCTGCACCACCGTGCCCGACCCGGACGTGCCCGTCAGCGAGCCGGCACGCTCCGCTTCGGCCAGGCGCGCGAAGCGGGAGGAGGCGAGCTGAATGTCGGGCAGCAGGCCCTGAGCTGCGATCGCGTTGGTGTTGGCGGCGTCGAGATCGTGCGTATAGTTCTGCACGGTGGTGGCCAGATGTTGCTGAATCGCGGCAGCGCCGGCCAGCGCCGAGGCGTTGAGCCATGATGACATCGCCACGATCATCAGCGAGCCGAGCAGCATGCAGCCCAGCATCAAGCCGCGACCGCTGGCGCTGACGATATGGGGCATGAACTGCATCATGAACACCCAGAAGGCGTAGATGCCGACCGACACCGCCACCGAATAGATCACGGCGGCGAAGAACACGATGGTTACGCTGCCATTGAGCAGTTCGCGAACGCCGAGAAAGGTGTAGACGCCGGCCGCCAGCGCGAGGATCGCCGTGGTGAGCTTGAGCGTGACCGCGAGACGGCTGACGCCGTTGGCCAGCAGCGCTGACGTCGAGGATTGCGCAGTAAGCGGCTGCGCTGCGGGATTTAAGGGCATGGCTCGTCCTCTCGCGGCCATCACGCCGCTTCGACCAACGCCCCCGCAGTTTGCTGAACTTTTTTGCTCTCTAAGGCGACAATCCGACAAGATTGTGTCGGGCGGCAAACCAAGCTATTGCGCAAATGAACGCGGGTTGAAAACGTCTTCGCATTAAACGTCATCGCATGATCGGCGTTTGATTGAGGATGGTCTTCGCGCAAACGCGGTTCCGCGTTTGTCGCAAGGGAAAACAGCTCCAGGTTTTTC
>Ga0210402_10006166_pt1 | contig 10643 bp, 7 predicted proteins | sample IncBWC7MmetaG_FD_161055 | JGI IMG/M metagenome (GOLD analysis project Ga0210402, IMG submission 161055) | Forest soil microbial communities from Barre Woods Harvard Forest LTER site, Petersham, Massachusetts, United States - Inc-BW-C-7-M | ecosystem: Environmental > Terrestrial > Soil >... | reverse complement strand
GGCCGGTTTGACCCTGAGACGGGAAAGATCGACGAGTTCAAGACCCCCGGGCTCGATATTCCGCGCCGGATGGGATCGGATTGGGAGGGCAATCTCTGGATCGGCTTCCATGAGACCAGCGAACTCGTGAAGGTCGATCAGACAACCGGCAAGATGACCCACTACGCGCCTCCGACGCCGAACAATGGCGCGTATCACGTGGTCGCCGATGCAAAGCACAAGGTGATCTGGGTGACCTTGCAGACGGCCGACAAGATCGCCCGCTTCGATCCCAAGACGGAAACGTGGACGGAGTTCGCGCTGCCGATCGCGGAGTCGGACGCGAGAAGGATCGAAATCGATCCGTCCAACCCGAACCGCATCTGGTGGTCGGGCGATACCTCGAGCCATTTGGGTTACATTGAGGTGCTCGACCAGTAGGAAGCGATGGGGCAGTAGCGGAGGGCAAGGCGAGCCCTCCGCTATGCTGGATTCCCGCCGGCCTGTAGGGGCGACCCTTGTGGTCGCCCTCTTGCCGACAATTGCCCTAAGGAAAGCTGTAACATTAACTCAATCATTTTCGATCCCGCAAAGCCGGCGAACGCGGTTAACGCCACGGCACCGTTATCGTATCGTGCATATCGTATATGGAGGTCATACCGACGCCTCCCCGCTAATCGTTTGAAGACCGGCGGTCCCAAATTCCCTGAAAACAGGGAAAATAACAGGGAATTTTAAAAATCAGAGGCTATCGCGTGCTGTTGCATCATCTCCCCTGATGAGCCACGGTAACTAATCTATTATAGGGCCGTCATGGGTTTTGTCAACTATCGGTTGTTTTCCGGCTCGCAAGGTGAAGTGAAGCAGTTATTGTTGCCCCTATCCTAATGGCACGCCGTCAGAGGCGGGCGGTGCGCAGACCGGGCGACCTACAAAGGGGCGCCCCTACAGCTGCAGCGGGCAATGTTGGAGCATGCCGCTTCCGCGGAGCTGACCTATAGCTCGGGCACCGAGGACTATGGCGAGGCGCGGTATTTTGGCGACCTCGCCTTCGAGGTCGACGACATTACCTTGGCCTGTCGGGCATGGCTGAGATAGAGGTAGAGTGTCGTCGGCCATCGGCTCGCTGGCATGGATACCGGAGGCGCTGCCGGGCGCGGCGGAGATTTCCCATCGGCCAGCGCGCTTCTCAACCTGACGTCGCTGGGCCACGGTCGGCTGACGGTGCGCTTCACCGATGGCAACGAGGCGACGTACGAGCACATATCGGTGCGCGACTTCCTGGCATTTCTCAATGCGCCGTCGATCGGGTTCTTTTACAATAGGATCGTCAACGGGAAATGGGGTTGAGCGGCCGTGCAAAACTCAGGTATTTGACCGGCCGGTGGGGCTAACGGCGCCAACAAAGGTGGCTACGACGCCAGAGATAATCACAGTTGCCTGCAACCGTTTCCAATATCTTTCATTCTGCTCAGACAAGCCTTCATAGTCACTTCTGCACAATTTCCAATAAACAATTGCATTCTTGGCTTTCTCCGACGAACGTTTTTCCCCTTCTGCCAATAGAAGCGCTTCTAAGGCTTCTAAGGCTTCTTCCAGTTGGCGCGCCTTCTTGGCGCGCTCGCTCTGGAAAAAACCAAACACCACGGTCGGCCCCTAACCTCACAACACATCTGAATTCTATCTACTCCGATTTTCAACCCGCTCCAAGCTTCCCTACGGCGATGCCGTCGCCGTCGCGTAGCAGAAACGGCCGCCCTTCCCTCGGATGTAGCGTCACAATATCCTGCCCGGCACCTCGCGACCCCTCGCGACGCGGGCCGCCGGCAGTGCTGAAGACACCGCCGGCGACCCTAACCACCGAACGTGTAGGAGCACGCACGGCGCGGCCTCCCGGCCGATATGAAAACCGGAGGCGAGATGGGGAGGCGGAAGTCTTGTTTTCGAGAGCAACACTTTCGCCTAAGCAGCCCGCGACTTCGCGCCCGGCACGATGCCCAAGACGGAAAGCGGGTTCGCGTCTGACCGGCGATCAATCGCGACGCCATCGGCTGAACCTGCACAGATCAGCGCCTCTTCCCGGCGCCCTCGTATCTCCCCTCAGAAATCCGGCTTATCTGCCTGCGGGACCTCGGAGTTCTTTCCGGAGTACCATTGGAGATTTTCGGCGCAGATCACTTCGGTCCACGGGCCTATGTTGGGCCGATAGGTGATCGTCGCGGTCCAGGGCGTGGTGAAGACGCCGGTATCCTCGACCGTGAAGTGGAGTTGCAGCACCTTGCCGCGGTAGTTGGGATCGATCTCCACGACGCCCGTCGCGCCCGTGGCCGGGATGTAGGAGTTCTCCTTGGCGTTGCGCGCCAAGGCATCTTTGGCGTCGTCGTAATCGACGAGACGGTAGCGCTCGACCACGTGCAGCGCCGGGCTGTGCGGCGTGCCATACATATCGACCATTGCGAAAGGGCCGATCTTGATCCCCACCGTGTCGATCACCAGTGTGTCGCCTTCGTAATGGCCGACGGAATCCCCGTACCAGGACGGCGTGACCTGCGCCGGATGAGGCTCGTTCATACGCACGCGGCGCAGCTCATGGCCCTGGCGGTAGATCATCAAGATGTGGTCCGGCTGCTGGAAGATTTGCAGCAAGAAATCCCAAAACACGTAGGGCACGCCGCCCGGCCAGCACTGGTTGCTAGGCGTCGGATAACCCTGGCCCGCCAAGGAAATCTCGCCGTGTTTCTTCACGATTTCGGCTGCCCAGGGCTGCAAGATCGGATTGGTGTAATCGCCGACCAGTTGTTGAAAGTTGGCAACCCCATCGCGCCGGCGCGACCTGTTGCGCACTGGCCCGGGACCCGACGCCGGCGGCTCAAAGCCGGTAAGGTACGGATGGGCCCACGTGCCCGAGAAATCCGGTATGGAAGCCGCCCTTGGCGCGCTGCTCCCGGCTGGCTCGGCTGCCGGCGATACTGCCTGTGACCAGGCCGGAATCGAAATGGTTGACACCATTGCCACTAACAAAGCGACATCCCTCCGATGCGCGTTCATGCTTCCCTCCCAGTGGCTCGCCTGTGCTCATCCGGCGACCTGTTCAGAAAGCTTAGCAGAGCCGCGTTGTCTGAGGAGAATCAGGATCTCCTCTCGCTGCGCGTCTGCCTCTGGCGATCCCGCGTTGGGGGCCGTGGGTGCTGCTTATCCGGATCGGGCGCGTCGCTCAGGTACAACGCGGCACCGATCGCGGCACCGATTGCCAGGCCGTTTTCCGAGCCGACGCTCCTCCGGATCGCTTCGGCGTACGAGGCAGCAATAAAACACCGCATTCCGCCGCCGGACTTCGGACCGGTTCCGGAATAGACACAAAGGTCCTCACCGGCACCCTAGTCGCTCATTCGTGCGGCAAAGGTCCTTTGGCGCGGTCCTTGAGGGCTTCCACGAGAAGGTGGCCGATGTCCCTGCCGCGACGGTCAGCTCTGGCTTACACAGAATATTCGACAGTCTAAGGCGACAACGCAAAATAAGTGAATCGCATGCTTGTCATGCCCCGCTTTAGCGGGGCATCCAGTAACCACAAGCTTTGACGTGGTGCTCCAACGCCAGCCAAGTGGTTACTGGATCGCCCGGTCAAGCCGGGCGACGACACACAATCGAAGCACTTGTTCTGCGACGTGTCCTAAGCTCCGGCGGCGAACTCGGCGCTGCCGCTGCATCCAACTGATCGTTACACACCGCTGGGTTCGTTGAATGCGACGAAGCGACGACCATACCGGTGGATCACGAAGGGGTGCCTGGGCACGTGGAGTGCGAAGACATGATGACCGCGCCTGTGGAACACGAAGCGATGCCTCGCCAGGGAGCTCCATCCCACGTGGGTGTGAGAGCGACCGTGAATCTTGCTCTCGCCAGTTTTTTCGATCTCGGTCTGCGTTTTTTCGGAACCATGGCCAGCGGACGGTTCGGCGCCTTCGGATCGTCCGCTGATCTGCCCGCGGTTGCTGGATCCCAGTGACGGCCCGCCGTCCAATTGGAGCGGTCGGCCCACGGCGCCATCGTCGCGGCCCTGCGCTAGAACCCGCGGGGTTTGGGAGAACGCGAACGTAAGCACTGTGGCGGTCGCGACGGTTAATGTGAGTAATCTCATGAGTTCCCTCTGCCTTTGACCTTCCCCAGCACCTCAATTCCGGTGACGACGAATGGTTTCGAGCGGCCCATGGTTCCATCAGGAACCAGCCAGGCAATCAGGACGAGACCGCTCAAGGAACGGTTCTGCAATCTCAACATAAACATGGAGGGCGATTGCTTTCCTCCTCCCCCGCGCGGTCGGCCAATCGGAGGCGCAATCGACAACTACGACGGTCGCGCCTTATCGCGGCGCTTACTGCTTTGCGCAGGTGAAGCTTGCCGCCAGGCTCGGATCGCCATGACCGTCATAACGCGGGCTTGCCGGATAGCGGCACATCGGGCGCGAGGCGATTGTCTTGAACGGTGCCTGCTCTTGCTGGCTTACCTGCATCAGGCTGTCAGGGGCCTTGCCCAAATCGGCCCAGGCGTCCAAAACGCCCAGCACATCGACTTTGGCCGGCACAGCATTGCCGTCGCTCATGACACCGTTGCCCGGATGGTTCACGCCGGGCGTCACATAGAAGCGCATGAACTGATCGGCGCGATCCTGGCCCATTTTGCCGACCACCGATTTGTAATAGTCGATTTCCTGCAGCACGCTCCGCTGATAATCGGCGCCGTTGCCTTTCAGGATCAGCTTGCCGCCGCGCGCCTGGAATGCCGAAAGATCCGGATCGGTGGTGTCGAACATCTCCGAAATTTCCTTGATCCGACCGGCGATTTTTTTGGGCGAGAACTGGAACGGGTCGAACTTTGGATCGCGCGCGAAGAAATAGCGCACGAAACCGTCCGCATTGACCCAGGCGATCGATTGAGTCTTCTCGTTCGTGATCGGGAATTGCGGCGACTCCTTGCCGGTTATGGTGTCGACCATCCCGCCCGGCTGCACCTCGCTGCCATAGGTCCATCCCGGAAATGCGGTGACGCCGTTCTTCATCGCGAAGGGATATTGGTAAGGACGGTGCACAAGCCGGTCGGCTTCAATCTGCTTGTCAGAAAGGCAAGTGTCTCCGGTGTCCGCCCCATTCGGGCAGCGCAGCGTGCCCACATCGAACGTGCTCAGGCATTTTTCATAGGCGCCGATGACACCGTCCTCGAGACCGTCGAGCTTGTCACAGGCGGTATTGACTGCATTCTGGATCAGCTTCACTTTGGTCGGGTTGATCCAGCCGCCTTCCCGCTGAAGCTGGGCGAGCTTCGCCCGCATCAGATTGCCGCCCGTGTAATTGGCCACGGGCACCACGCTCACGATGCCGTCGAAATCGGTCGGGAAACGCTGCGCCATCATCAGAGCTTCGCGCCCGCCTTCCGAACCGCCGTAGAAATAAATTTTGGCGGGCGGGCGATCGTAAAACGCTCGCGCGATGCGCACGCCCACGTCATGCGTCTTCTTGTACGCGGCGTAGGCCATATTGACGAGTGACTCATCATTCAGCGCAAAGGCCCGCGGGTGAGGAAGCTTTTTGTTGTCGTGGCCGGAATCGGTGCCCCAGGTGGCGAAGCCGCGCGCCACCGGCACCGGCGTGTCGCGGCGCGCGTCTCGCAGCGGCGCAAGGCCGGTGATCAGCACGCCGTTCGACCCGCCGCCGCCGTATTGCACGGCCTTGCGGTTCCAGTCGGCGGGCAGGTTGACCTCGAAATTGACCGGCGGCGCATTCGGGTCCATCGGCTCAACCGCACCCACCACCTTGCAATAATCGCGCGTCGCGCCGGCATTGAGCGGATCAGCGGGCACGCTCGCCATCTGCGCGGACGTTATCGTTGCACCGCCGCTGGGCAGCCCGATTTCGCTCGCCAGAATCTTCAGGTTCACCAAATCGGAGCAATTCACGGCCGCACTGGCAGGAGACCATGCGGCTGCCATCAGGATTGCCCCGGGGGTACATACGAGCGCCGTTTTCAATCTCAACATGGGTATCCCCTCCTCAATGCACCGGGGGCGGGAACGTCGTTTTGGAGCGCGGTGAAGCTTCGAGCCCTCGGTGTATTGCTTCCCGAAGCGGCCAGAACGGCAGCCTAGCACGCCATGCTTTACTCGTCTGCGATCTACTTCGTACGCAAACGACCAGACGGCAGCTCTTGGGCCTAACTCTGCCCTCACTGGCTCACTGGTTCAATTTTGAGCCATCTTTGCCAAGTGCGCTCCCTGTGATCACGACTACATCGACGGAAACCGTTGGAGTCGACACCGGCGCCAACCGCTGTTTCTGCTGGGCTCGGTAGATTGGTCTTGAAATTCCAAGAATTCGCCCTATGTGCGTACTAATACTGGAAAATTAGAAGTCTTTGGGACGGATCCATCGGGTCCCAAGATTTTTTGTTCCATTTTTACAGTCGCCCACAGTCATCTCTTGCGACTTCCGCGCTGACACTGCGATTCAGGTCCGACCAATAGGCACAGTCGGCTCAGATGGTTCAGAAGCCTAGCCACTGCGCTACGTCCAAAACATGATGTCTCGGTCAAATTTAAGGTGAGAGCTTTGGTGATTGAACTTGCGCGCGCGCATTCCACGCCAAAGCCTTGGGGTATGGTAGATCTAAGTCCGTGGAGTAGCGCACGCTATGACGGCCTTGCGATTGGCGAAATCGAGTACGAGCGACCCGGTACCGAGGTCGCAGATACTTCGTTATTGCTCAAGCTGCTGTTCACGAGCCAGCCACTCTCCATTCAGGTACATCCGGACGATGCGTACGCGCAATCGATCGGACTGCAGCACGGCAAGACCGAAGCCTGGTACGTCCTGAGCGCTACTCCTGAAGCCAAGGTCGCCTTGGGTCTAAATCGGCGTCTCACTCCGCAGCAACTGCGCCAGGCCAGCAAGGACGGATCGATCACGAATCTTGTTGTGTGGCAGGCGGTGTCGCAGGGCGACAGCATTTTCGTTCCCGCCGGGACCATCCACGCAATCGGTGCGGGACTTGTCATCGCAGAGATCCAGCAACGCAGCGATGCAACATTCCGCCTGTTCGATCATGGTCGGCAGCGCGAACTCCATATCGAGAACGCAATTGCGGTGGCGGACGCCGGACCTGCCGGATTTCAGGTCGTACCAGTCCGACTTACCGACACGCGGACGCTTCTGATCTCAAACGCGCACTTCGTGTTCGAACGAATTGATCTGGCGCCAAACTCCGAGTGGTGTGTGGAAGCGGAACAAGAGACGTGGCTTCTTATTGTCGATGGTAGCGCCCGCATCGGATCATTCGCTGTTGCCAAAGGCGGCGTCGTTTTCGCGCAATCGGATCGCGTCGACGTCCACGTTGGCGCAATCGGCATGGTCGGCCTCGTGGCGTACACGGGCGGCCTCGTGTCGAACCTGCTGCAGCACTCCGGACTGCCGGACGAAATGGCTGCACGGCGGTTACAGGAGATGCATGGGCCAACTTCCCTCACCGGAGCAACGGCAGCCCCAACGAACCGATGCATGGAGACTATTCAATGAGTCAGTGCCAGCGCGTTGCATTCATCGGCAATCACCTTCCGCGTCGTTGCGGAATCGCCACCTTTACCCATGATCTTCATCGGGCGATCTCGATGACCCGCCCGGATCTGGAAACCTGCGTCGTGGCCATGACGAACCCCGGTTGCAGCTATGATTATCCGCCGGCAGTACGCTTTCAGATTCGCGAAGAGATGATCGACGAATATGCTCAGGGGGCCGAGCTTTTGAACAATGCAGGTTTCGACGTTGTCTCCGTTCAACACGAATACGGAATTTTCGGTGGGCTGGCCGGCCGCAATATCGTTGATCTCCTATTGCGCCTCGAGATGCCCGTTGTCACGACACTTCATACGGTGCTCGCCAAGCCGACACCCATTCAGCACGACATAATGCGTCGGATCATAGATGCTTCGGCGAAAATCGTCATCATGTCGGAAACGGCTCGCGAACTTCTCCGCTCCGTTCATGACGTGCCAGCACACAAGATTGACGTCATCCCGCACGGAATACCAGATTTTCCATTTCTTGAGCCGCATCATGCCAAAGTGGAGTTTGGCTTCGAAGAAAAGAAAATAATTCTGACGTTTGGCCTGCTGTCGCCCAATAAAGGCATCGAGATAATGCTCGATGCCATGCCAGGCATTATTAAATCATGCCCCAACGCCGTCTACGTCATTCTCGGCGCTACCCATCCGAACCTCGTGCGAGACCAGGGCGAGGCTTATCGTGAGAGCTTGACTGCAAGGGTGCGGGAACTCGGCATTGGAGACCACGTCGTCTTCTTCAACCAGTTCGTAGATCAGGCCACGCTCTTAAACTTCATTTCAATGTGCGACGTCTACGTGACGCCCTATCTCAATGAAGCCCAAATGACGTCGGGCACACTCGCCTACAGCTTTGGATTGGGAAAAGCTGTCGTCTCAACGCCTTATTGGCACGCCAAGGAACTGCTAAGTGACGGGCGCGGCATTCTGGTCCCTTTTGGCGATGCCAAAGCCCTGAGCACCGAAATCTCCGGCCTTCTGACAAACGACGTACGTCGTCAGGCCATGCGCAAGCGCGCTTACATGGCGAGCCGACCGATGACTTGGGTGCAAACGGCCAAGCGTTATCTTACGGTTTTCGAAATTGCACGCGAAAATGTCCGCCGCGGAATTGCGCTTCCGATCGTCTCCGGGAGCAAAGGCCCTATCATACCGGAGATGCGGGTGGGGCATTTCCTCTCGCTCTGCGATAGCACGGGCGTGATCCAGCATTCCGTCCATTCAGTGCCAGATCGCTTTCATGGCTACTGTGTCGACGACAACGCGCGCGCCCTTCTGTTTTCTTGTACGCTTTCGAAGTTTGGCGAAATGCAGTTATCAGAAACGACGACCGCACGCTTTGCAGCGTTCATCCAGCACGCGTGGAACCCAGGCACGCGTCGATTCCGAAATTTCATGAGCTACGACCGACGATGGTTGGAAGAGGCGGGCTCGGAAGATAGTCACGGCAGAACGCTTTGGGCATTGGCCGAATGCGCGTGCGAGGACGCTGATCCATCGCGCCGGAGATGGGCTGCGGCGCTCTTCAAGACCGCGCTTCCGGCCGTCGAGGCATTCTCGTCTCCGCGGGCCTGGGCCTTCTCGCTCCTCGCGTTAGACGCTTACTGCACGCTGGTCGGTGGAGACCTTTTCGCAAACCGCTTACGTAGAATATTAGCCGACAGGTTGATGTCCCTATTTTCCTCGACGGAAACGAACGATTGGATCTGGTTCGAAGATTTGCTCGCATATGACAATGCGCGCCTTCCCCAGGCGCTGATTCAAACGGGCTTGACGACCCGGACGCTACCATATGTCGAAGTCGGCCTCCGCTCGCTTCGTTGGCTCATGTCGCTTCAAACGGCCTCGTCGGGATGCTTCCGACCAATTGGGACCAAAAGTTTTGGCCGGCTCCGCCAGAAACCCGAAGCATTTGATCAACAGCCGATCGAGGCGTCAGCAACGATTTCTGCGAGCCTTGCTGCGGGACGGGCGGAGGACGGCGCAGAGTGGCCGGCAGCGGCAATGCGCGCGTTCGGTTGGTTCCTGGGCGAAAATGACCTGCAGACCCCGCTGATCGATCCCGATACAGGCCGCTGTTCGGATGGGCTCCATCCGGATCGACCCAATGAGAACAAAGGTGCAGAATCAGCGTTATCTTATCTTCTCGGTCTCGCGGAGATTCGTCGGTTCAAGCGCACTACGGCGATAGACCGGATGAAACCCCTGTCCACGTTGGATTCCAGCGCCGTTCGCACAATCGCATCTTGAACAACCCCAGGTGTCTCTTGTCTCAATCCCGATTCATGCACCGGCAGAGCTTGTATCTGCGCCCAGATCCGGCCCGAGTCGTCGTCAGACCTTTCAAACCGGCGACTGAGCCCAGAGACCTCAACGCAACCGATAAAATCCGCGCCAACCATATTGTCGGCAAAGTTCTTCGTCTTGATACCGAAGCTGCCGCGCATCTACTGAGTGACGTGCTCGAAAATTTTGAAGGTCGTCACAGAAATCTGCTCAATATCTTCGAGACGCGCGCCGAAGAGATGGAAGAGGTATTCGAACCGCATGCTGAATTGAATAAGACGCAGCGCCGATTGATCGGGGCGTATTTTCTCAACGAGTACTCCTTCGAGGCGTCCGCCTTGTTCAATCCGAGCATTGTCCGGCACCCGGACCAGTCCGGCTTGACGGAGAACAGCTGTCGATTCATCTTGAGCCTTCGCGCTGTCGGAGAGGGGCATATTTCATCGCTGACGTTCCGGTCCGGCACCATATCTTCTGACGGAAGCGTAGCTGTGGATCCAACCGCGCGTCTCGCGTCGGTCCCTAAAGTGAAAAGCCGGATGTCGACGCCCAATGGCGACGTGGTCGAAGTGCTTTTTCAGCAAAACGAAGAGCTTAGCGAGCGAGTGATCTTACCGATCACGGAGGCCCAATCCAACGGCATCGAGGACGCTCGCTTCGTCGAATTCAAAGATGGTGAAAAAACAGTGTTCTGCGCGACCTACACCGCTTACAGCGGAAGGGCGATTCGCTCCGAGTTGCTCGAAACGACGGATTTTCGATTCTTTCGGAT
>Ga0210402_10006164_pt1 | contig 10645 bp, 17 predicted proteins | sample IncBWC7MmetaG_FD_161055 | JGI IMG/M metagenome (GOLD analysis project Ga0210402, IMG submission 161055) | Forest soil microbial communities from Barre Woods Harvard Forest LTER site, Petersham, Massachusetts, United States - Inc-BW-C-7-M | ecosystem: Environmental > Terrestrial > Soil >... | reverse complement strand
GTAGTCTGGACAGCCTAGCACCATAACTGTTACACCAAAAGGGACATAACTGAACAACATAGTTGTTCAGCCAGCAGGCTGTATATATGTACATTAGGAGGACTGTAGTAAGCAACATGCTTACACCAGCTTCTATTTACAAAATTTGGACATGTATTGAGCTTGCTACAGCAAGTAAGAGGATTTGAGTTGATTTTAAAAAGAAATCATGTGGTGCCTTATGTATGCAAATAGCTGTAAAGCAGCTTTGCAGACTTTCCCAAAGTGTAGCTTGAAACAGAAAGGATGAGCTGTACCTCTATCAATTTTTATCTGCATAAAAATTGAATTTGGGCATGTAAAACAAGCTCAAATCTCCACCCCAGATCATATATATAACACTTCGTATTTGTCGAGTTTGAATTTTAAAATTTTTTGAGGTTTTTCCAAATACCTATATTTTAGGTGGCTTGTCACACTTCCACTACTCATGCAGTAAGACCAAGTGTTGAATTCATAGAGGCTACCAAGGATCCTGCATACAAACAGTGCATCCAGTCCACCATTGAGGACTTGGAGAATGGATTTATCCATCCTATCACAAGGCTGCAAAGGCTCATGATGTATGTCCTCAGTTTTGAATTCGGCATGTGTGACATTTTGTGATGCACAAGATTGCAGAAAATTCAATAATTGGAAACTCTCAGGCTGTTATCTGTCCAGCCATCCAGCCATCTGGTGGCTGCCGATGTGGCCATCTATATCCAGTATGACATGACTGTATTTGTTAGGTTATATCTATATCAGGTATGTTATTTCCATATTCAGTATGTTATTCCCACCATGGTTGGTCAGTTCAGCCCTTGGTGACCTTAAAAAAAATCAACCCGATATCCTTAACAAAAAATCCGAACCCCCCTTGATTTTATTTTGTAGTTTATGCTCATAATGCCAGTTTTATTTTAGAGTTTTATTCTCAACCCATAGTACCTGCATTACCTGTCATTACATGGTCAGACGGACGGACAACGGCCGGACGGCCGGACTACGGACTTTCCATAACCCAAATGTCCTCCGAGATTGGGTGAACGATAGTATAATAATACCGTGGAAATTTTGTCACGTGATTTTAACCGGGATTGCGCGAGCCCACTTGTATACCGTGATGCTATTGATTATGTCCACGTGCGTATATAAGATCTACAGTATCCGAGTCCGCCACACATCTATGGCAGACTTGACCTCGACATCGTAACCCAGCCCAATTTTATGTAACACATCGTGAAAAGCTTGGGCTCGATTTCCAGTACTCGCAGCTACAGTTTTGCAATTTGAGCGTCCGGCCATCGGGTGCTAGAAAACTCGGCGTTTCTTTTGATATTTCCTGGAACATTATTCCCTCAGTACGCGTTATTTCCATTTAGTTTCACATGTATGCAAATGAAGCTGAAAATTCGCAGATTCTGCCCTCGCAAGATGGATTCCTGTACAAGTGTCACGACCCAGCCCCGCCACTACTCAGCTGTTGAGTCCGGGGGTCTCTCTATCACCACAAGCGTGTCTTCCATTCGGCGAAAGCCACAATTCACACACCAGTCCCCGTCAAATGCAGACTTTCGTTCACAAAGACCCGTGACTTCCACCCAGCAACTCACGTCATCCTCATCTACGCCGAAATCCGCACCCTCGAAATCTATCTCCGCAACCATCCAAAAGGATGGTTTCAATGCAGTACCAAAGCGGAAATTTTACCCCATGGGTCCTCCGCTGCCGCTGTACCATCCCCTTGGTCGACTGGCGCTCTCACTCCCCCCTCTCGATCCATCAACCCTTGGTCTCCCTAACCCCATCAGAATACAAGACGCAGTCCGGCGTTCATCTGCACGGGCCCGTCGCCCTGCGGCGAAGTTACGTGATGCAGAGGACGAAGTTTCAATCCCAGTCGTGACTGCGAGCGCCATTGGAGCCATCGGTACACGCGACCTGAAAGATAAGGCTAGCCCTCGGAAAAGGAGGGCGGGAGGGACAGGTGCTGGATCGAAGCGCAAGCGAAAGGAGGTGGACGATGGGGATGCTACATATCCTGCCAAGCGTACGCGCAATCCGAGGGCTACTGGGAGTCTCGCAGTTGACGGTGGATCCCCGCCGTCGGAGTCCGTCGGAGTCCCAGAGGTTACCCCTACTCCAGAACCGACAGCTGAAATGCAGGAGGACAAGAAGCCGGAGCGACGATCCACGAGGTCGAGAGGTGCATTGAAACGGAGGGATTCGAGCGCGAGTGAGACTCCTTCGGTTTCTGTGTCTGTTGGCGCCGGGGTTTCAGGGCTGGTTGGGACCAGTAATGCGAAGGGTGAAGGTGTGGACAAGTCGGATTCAGAGGAGGGCCGAAAATCAGGCGATGGAAAAGTTGAAGAGAAGGAAGACGGGGAAGTCAGTGAAGAGGGTCAGACAAACTCGTGAATCGTTCTGTGCAGAGGTTAAGGACAACGGTCGCATCTTGGGAGTAATTCTCTGCTATTTCGCGGCATTCCTCTGATGGAAGGCACATTTCTTGGTATTGTGACCTAATGCGGTGTACATCATCTATCAATCGGGCGCATTCAGAACTTGAAGCTTGAAGCTTGAAGCTTGAAGTCTTGTTTAATGCCTTGAAGCTTTATTAATCTTTATTCCTCATCCATGCGTACCTATCATAGACTTGATATTTATTTACATATTAATTCTGACAGCAATTTTTGAATAGGGCCTGAAACCAATCGGAATTGAGAGAAATACAATCAGAGTGGCCATGCATATGGCCATGGGGTTGACCTGTTGTTGACATGCTATTGAATCGGGATCTGCGCCAATTCAGTGCGGTGACGTCATCAGCATTCCGTTGATCATGACAGCTCGCGGTGACAGGAAAGTCATCAGGGTAGATGTGATTCTGAAGACAGGATGTGATTTTCATCAACAATCATATTATAGTAGAAATTACGGGTAAATTGTAGTAACGGCGATTGGTGCGGTATAGGGGCTTGCTTCTATTCATCCTTATTGTGGTAATGATAGAAATAAATATATCAGTATGTTTCGAGGTAGGAACATGGTTACACAGTGTAGCCAGAGCTCAAAGGGGATCCAAAGGTTTGTGATAAGTCTTGTACGTACCTTTGGCTGTATGAGGGCAATGGCGGCCATTCAACTTATTGGCGGGCGTCCGTTCCTGAGAATTCTCACCAAATTTTTCATTACTCTTATTCGCATGTGAATGTGCATGCACATGCATATTCAATTAAATAATCTCCGAGGGGAATTTTGGACAGTGGTCGAGCATTGGCAACGCGCTCTGACGGTCCTGATCAAGTTTTGAAATTTGGGCTGCCTTGTTTACATATGCTTGTTTTGCTCGGATCGCTGTTACATAGTACGTACTAGTGCATGTTATTCGAGTTGCATGTTGGTTGCACCTGTTCGGACACAGGCGACCACGGGGAATCCGTAAAATCTCTCTTTCTTCAATACCCCACCCCCATGTTGTCTTTCCCCAAGTCCCCAAGGGCGCCGGCAATGTACCCAATGTATACTAGTACCCCACGCACGCTGCTCAATAAACACGAGCTACATCCTGCTACATCAGCATGAATCTTCAAAGCTTCTTCCATGGTTGTCATCGAACCACAGGCGATCTCTTTCGAGCACGAAGACGCCTGGAGACGCTCTTTCTGTCTCGACAAGTGCATGTGCATCACGATCCCGTGACAATTCCATGATCATTCCCCACCTTGTGCGCCATGTGCATCGCTTTGCCCCACGATCCGAATCCGTTCACCACACACCAGTCACACATCCCAATATGATCCATCGGGAATATGGAGCGCGATTTCGCTCAATTTCGGATCCCCCAGTTACATATACATCTCAGCCTTGCTTCACATTAGTTCGACTCCTTGCCCCCACTCCCCTTTTTTGCCTTATTAGCTTGCATTTTCGATCTTTAGCAAGCTCGTTGTGTCAGACGCGATGGACCAAAGTCGTCCCGCCAGGCAAAGCAGCGAAATTTTCGACGGGAGCGTGATTAGCTTCGGATCAGCAGCATCGTTGAGGGGTACGTAATGACTCCATCTCATCCACTCTCTTGTCCCCTCACTTTCCTTTGCATCAACAAGGAAATGCGGGAATGCTCGGCGAGTCTCGTTTCTCAGAAGGGAATGGAGTAGCAAGAACCACACCCGCGGGTGTAGCAGTCGGAGGGGGTGGGGCTGCCCCCACGGCGCATGGGGTGCGGGGTAATGCGGGGCATGTGGGGTACGGAGATGATCAGCAGGCGCAACCTCCCCCTCCCCCTCCAATATCATTCTACAAGAAACGATGGTTTATCGTCTCCCAGATTATTGTAATTCCCCTCGGCATCGCTATGCTCTTCATTCTTTTATTCCCGGTTGTTCGTGCCATCGTACAGCTCGTCGTCAAGCACAGCACGCTCAATGTTGATGTGGCGGCTATCACGGAGCCCCAGAACAATACGTGCGTTTGATTTTATTTCTCGTTGGGCAATTTTTGTCTCACTCTTTGAAAAGCTTCCAACTGTCTTTACAAGGAACTGTATGTATTTATCACCTTTACAGAAACAGCAACTAATCCTTTGTCAAGGTCGCACACACCAGCTTCATCCCCGCCACAATCACGTTTACGGAACCCATCCGCGTGTCATGGAAACAAGACGATGGCACAGAAACCCAGCTGGGGAGCATGAACCTGACTACACTCCAGACAAAAAGTAAACGCGCAACCATCAACCAAAATACTACATTCGTCATTTTGGATGAGGATGCGTTTGGTCAGTTCGCAGCCTATATGATCACGTCAAAGGAGTTCACCTGGCGCCTGCAAAGCAAGAAATTGCGCGTTCGGGCGGCGAAATTCCCGGTATCGAACGGAATTTCATTCGACAAGGAGCTCACCATGAACGGTACTATGACTGATTTCTGATCCTATTTTCCTCAAATTCATGTAAAACCAAAACAGGTTTCAACGGATTTGCGGGAAACGTTCTGCTACAAGACTTGAAGCTTCCCAGTGACAATCCTGCCGGTGGCATCAATTTCGTCGCTGTCACAGAACTACTCAATCCAAGGTATTTCTAAGAACAATTAAGTTGCAACAGCGGTACTCATCCCACATTCAGTCCCTTTTCACTCAATCTGGGCACCGTCATCTTTGGCCTAGCCTACCAGAATGTTTCACTCGGGTCCGGTACGGGGTTGAACACAAAAATCGTAGGCATTCTTGTTCCCACAATTAACCAAGACACTTACTTGTCCAATATCAGGCCCCTGGTACGAACACAATCACCCTGGGTGGATATTTACACCGCCATGATACCGCTGCAGATCTCGCAGTCGTCTCTCAGCTATTTACGAATTATCTCAACGGTGACGTCTCACCCGTTATCGCGACAGGACAATCGACCCTCCAGCCTGATAACTCGACTATCTCATGGCTCAGCAAAGGATTGCAGTCACTTAAGCTTACTGTCCCTTTCAAGTCCCTCATCCCTATTGACCCTATCCGAACGATTACTATTGGAGACCTGGGCCTTCAGTTCACGGAAGAAGACCCTTGGTCTCCTAGCGCTGAGAGCAATTCAGTCCAAGCTACCCTCAGTATGTCGTCGGTTTATTTCATTCCTGTGAAGGTGTCCAGCTAATTGGGCTTCATACAGAACTACCGTTCGGGTTTAGTATCAGTATTGACGATATTCAGAACGATTTTAATATCACGAGGGATGGCTACACAGTAGCAGGTCTCGCAACTGTTCGTAAATCTCTACTTGACGTTCCCTCCTTCTCTCTCACGAGCCCTCGTTTATTCAGCCACTGGGAGCATCTAAATCAGCTATTTCTGTTCTCGGTGCTGCAGATACCAGTGGAACGATCAACATCACCATTTCCAACACCAAGCTCAGTTGCCCAGAACCAGATCACCCGTATTTCTCCTCGTTTAGTACATCTGTGGTCCTATTACTACATCGATACATCGCTCAAACCGTTATTTTCAGACGCCGACTTGACCAGTCTCGACCAGTCTGAGTTCTTCCTCGTCGGCCACTCCCGCGCAGTGGCCAACCTGAGCCTTGGTCAAATCACGCTCGATCCGATCAAAGTCAATGTTTCAACCAGCCTCAACGGTTTGAAAGGTCTGCAGGGCTTGACGACCATCGAAGGCGTCGACGTGAAAGGTGGATCTCAAGATGCCATCAACCTTGGCATCAATGGTAAGGATTTTCATGTTTGTTCTGTATATGACTAATATCCGTCGATAGTATCCATCTTCAATCCCTCCAACCTCAAATTGGCGACCGGAGATTTGAGTAAGCTCCATTCGCTGATCAGGGGGCACGTTTTTGACACCTTCCCTTAAGGCTTGCAACTCTTCAGAGATGGAGCAGTCTTGGGTACGGCTCTTTTGCCGAACTTGACTCTCAATATGGGCAACAACTCGTTCCTCGCCTCGTCCGATTTCGAGGTGACAAAATCCAGTTGTTAACCTCATTGACTCAACTGACATCGACCCCCAGGCAAACAATAGTCCCCAAGGTCTGCAAACACTCAACGACTTCGTCGGCAAAAAAGGTTTGTAAATCGGACTCCCAAAAATATATGATTAACTTCCTCTTTAAAGATGTGGAGCTGAGCATTGCTGGTTATGATGGGAGTACGAAAATTGCATCACTTGCTGAAGCTTTTAAAACCCTTAAAATTGATGTCACCCTTCCGGCACTCAAAACCAATCTTTTGGACTCGGCAGCACTCAAAGGTATGAGAATCGTTTGTTTTTCTGATCTTCTCTGACTGAATCTTGTCGTCAGTGCTGGCTACTACTGGTCGAGTCAACAACATCAGCCATGTAACAGTCGATTTTGAGAACCCGTTCAGTGCAGCTCTCCACATCACCAAGATCTCGTCTACGGTCAAGTCATTTGGAGTTACTTTGGGCAATATTGACACGAATACGGATTTCTCGTTTGATCCCAAGGCGAGAACGACGTCGCCTAGTCTGGATCTCAACATGAATTTGGATCCGTCCGCACTCTTCTCGGTCACTCGTGCCCTCGCTATCGAAGCCGGTTTGGATATTGCTCCCTTGGATGGGATTGTTCAAATTGGTGGCATCCAATATCAGTTTACCACAGGCAACGCACCTTCGTCGCAACGTCGGGCTAACATCTTCACGTGAGGATCTTCCCCATCTTCCACCTCTATGTCGTAAAGTGCTCACAGTCCCTTCAAGTGGTTTTGATCTGCCTAAATTCGTCCAGACGGCGTTCAAGAAGCTCAAATCTGATGTTGAGCTGACTACTGATGTTACGATCGGTGAGTCACCTTCTATTGCTGTAATTATCAGTCTAACATTAGTACAGGTGATTATCGTACTACATTGCAATACACACAACCCAGTGTGCCAACGGTGACGGATGAGAGCCTCAACCTGATTCTGCCAATTTTGGCCCAACCAATCGTCCAAAAGCTCGTGGGAGCTTCCGTCTTGAGGTTCCAAACTATCGTCCGCCACCTTTTACTTGCGTACTGAAATAGACCCCTTGCAGTATCGATACTGTACTCATCACCGATCCTGAACAAAACTCGTTTGGTAATACATTCAAATGCACCGCACTCCTAAATCGAACTGATTTTGTATACAGGCACGAAATTGAAAGGTAGCATTACCAACGCAGGTCCATGTACGCTCTCCTTTTCATCACTTTTGGACCTTGCTAAAGATTTCTTGGCAGTCGATGCCACAATTGCGTTCGGGTCGGGTTTGACCGTCAGTTGGTCAGGCAAACCCATTGGTAATATCAAATTGGCTGATGTGAAACTCACGGGAGATGTTGGCGCGGCTATGGACATTGAATCAACATTCGAAGTGGCCGACGTTGCTCATTTGACTGAATTTACAAAGGTGGCATCAATATATGGGTTTAGCTTCTTCTCTATACTTACTGGTTCCACTTTTTTCGCAGGTATTGCTTACACAAGAATCATTCGACTGGGACATTGCAGGAGAAAATCTCACAGGTATTATCCTTTAATTTTCTTGCCGGACTACTCTTTGATAATTCTTCATCCACAGTCAGCGCCCTTGGTTAGTCTACTAGCAGTGATAAAGTTATCGTGACAAGAAATTCATCAATATTCCAGGGATCGATGTTTCAGGGATTGCCCTCACATCCAAGACGGTCACGCTCAAAGGTTTCAACGGTCTGAAAAACGGCGTGCAGATCAAATCTTTCGATTTGCCATCGAATGACCCGGCCGGTGGTATTCATCTTACGATCGAGGCGAGCACGACAAATGCAAGTTCTTCTGTGTCTCCAGTTACTTTTATCCTAAATCACCTCATCTAGCCATCACAAGTTGGCGTGGAGCTCAGCTCCATTGCGTTTGAAACCTACGCAGGAGATGTTATGATCGCACCTGTAGCGAGCAAAAGTACTGTGACGCTTTCACCTGGTTCAACGTCGCCTCTGTCTTTGGTAGGCCGACTTATTCCTCAGGATTCCCCTGCTGGTCTGTCAACTGTCTCGGGTGTTTTCAACAACTTCGTCCATGGGAAGGATAGTAATGTAGTGGTGCATGGAGCGAGCGCGGGGCCGAATGATGTACGTACTGGTAACCTATGCATTCCGACGAACATTTCTAACATCGTTCCAGGTTACGTGGCTCAACGAAGGAATCAGATCTCTCCAGATCAGCACTGTGCTGCCGAATCAAGGCGCTCTGAACATTATCAAGTCCATCAATCTCAACGAGTTGAAATTGCTGTTCACCGACAACACGGCATACAACCCCTCAACGAGCAGCAAATCGACAGATGCCGCTTTCGGTTTACCATTTGCGTTCCCTATCGATATTTCGTCGTTGGCGCAGACGATCACCGTCGGTTTCGAAGGTCAATCATTTGCCGAGCTCGCATTACCCAAGGCACCCAGTACTACTGACATCGAAAAGCGAATCATTCACCTCACTTTCGACAACATTCCTTTCGCGGTATTCGGCGGTCAACACCCCACTTTCGACAAATTCGTGGCTGCAACAACGGTTGGGAAAACCCAGACTCTGCACCTTTCTGGAGCCGCGAACGCCGACGCCAAAACAGCTGTTGGTTTGCTATCGCTGACTGATATCAGTTTCTCCGTCGATTCTTCGATTGAGGGGTTGCAAGGCTTGACTGCCAGGCCCGTCACGGTTAGCAACTTGGACGTGAACCATGGATACCCGGACTACCTTCTCATAAAGGCAGATAGCGCACTTTTCAACCCAAGGTGAGGAAATCCTAGCTTGTTCTGTTATAGGGACTTAAGTCTCCTCCTCAGCAATCTTACCATAGGCAAGTTAACCTGGTGGCTGTTCTCAGTGGCCTCTGACATGTTTTCCAGGTACTGGCGATGTCTCATTCTCCTTGCAATTCCAGTAAGTCAATTAGTCGCTCCTCAAACTCATCTTATATGAACGAGTTGCCCTCTTTCAGAGATCAAACCATTGGCGCTGCTGACATCGTACGTAATTAGATCTTCTCTCTCAATGACGCTGATTTTGTCTCGCAGAGCAATTTGGTCATTACTCCTGGGAATGCGAATTACTCTATTAGTATGTGAATGCAATCTGGAGCTCGTGCATTTTGGTCATTCTCGTTTTGCAGATGTCCATTATGCACCCCAGGGCGGAGCCCAAACCGCCGGTCGCACTCTCCTCCAGAACTACTTGCAAGGTGTCGACGTCGACACCACGATTGCCGGATCAACAGACTCGACGCCTATTGACTCTTTGAAATCCGCTCTCTCCCAAATTCGATTAACGCCTGTTAAGATCCCAGCCCTGCACCAGACCCTCATCAAGAGTGCGTCACTGACGTTCCCGATCGACATTGTACAGACTGGAATTGCTTCTGCGTCGTTCTCGCTGGCCAATCCCTTCACCGCCAGTCTTAACCTACTTAAAGTAGGAGCAACTGCGACTTACCACGGCCTCACATTAGGAATAATTGACAACGTCGATATTTCCAACCCGATTCATGCAGATGGTCACAGCACTATTACGTCATCTACTCTACCTCTGAAATTCAACTTGGAGCCGTTGAATATCATTCAGCTGTTGTCCATATCTTCCCGCGAGAATGGAGCAAATCTTGGACCCCTAGTGCAGATGTTCCAGTTCATCGTTGACCACCCCGACTTCCATCCTGCAGTCAGTCTGAACACTTTTTACCTCAGGATGACGCTTACATTCTCATAGGTCAAGACCACGGTGGACACTAAGGCTCCTACATGTGTCAGGTATATCATATATCGCATACCCTCATGACCACATAAGCACCAATTGACACTTCGGTAGCGGCCATCAATTCGACGCTGCGGGCGCAATTTTAAAATCATTGGCGGGTCTCAAAGTCGATCTCGGCATTGACACTTCCGTCAAGATCGATGATTGTAAGTTTCGCGAAGGTCTTGGTATCTGTATCGATGGCTTACTTGATAATAGTCGCCACTGACTTAACATTCGTCCAGAAAGCCGTTCCTGCCATAGTAAGCTTTCGTCGGTTTCTACTATGATAACCCTAATTCTTTGCAAATAGACCGATAAAACTGCATTGTTCCTGATAGGTGCAGTAGCCGGTCCGA
>Ga0210402_10006163_pt1 | contig 10646 bp, 8 predicted proteins | sample IncBWC7MmetaG_FD_161055 | JGI IMG/M metagenome (GOLD analysis project Ga0210402, IMG submission 161055) | Forest soil microbial communities from Barre Woods Harvard Forest LTER site, Petersham, Massachusetts, United States - Inc-BW-C-7-M | ecosystem: Environmental > Terrestrial > Soil >... | reverse complement strand
TGTTGCCCCACTGGCTCAGCGCCACGAAATTGTGGAAGCATTCGAACACGATGTCCTTGCGGCTGAAATGTTCGCCAGTCCCCGCATTCTTGAGCCAGTAGTAGGCCATGGTCTTCTCGGGATTGGGCGTGCGTCCGCTCGCGATATCCGCGACCTTCTCGTCGATCCAACCCTTCAGCAGATCGAGCAACGCCCGCACCTTCATATAGTTCTCGAAAACGATCGGCTGCATCGGGTTCCGAAAGGCGAGGACGGTGTTGAAGCTTTCGCCGATCTGCCGGACCTCGGCCGGGATCGCATCGCCTTTCACACCGAGATGGAGATCCCAGTAAATATCGAAATAGTAATCGAGATAGTGCCGCATGAACGGTTTTCCGGCGAACCGAGGCTCGAGCAGCTGATCGAAGAACGCGACCACCTTCGTCTGATACATCGGGCGGTAGAGGTCCGGTGTGACAGCCGAGAAGTAGATCTTCTTGCGGAGATTGTTGTCGCCGCGGTTTTCCAACCCCTGGAGGAAAACGGTGACGCCTTCCTCGGGTGTCGGCTTCCAGCCCTTGTAGATCAGCCCCCAAAGGTCGAACGGAAGAGCGTTCTCCTTGGTCAAAGTTGTATCGATCATGGGAAGCACCGGCCGCTCCCCTTCATAGATGCTCGTCAGGAAAAACGGAACGACGGCATTCTCGATGTAGGCGCGGTCAAAATTGTCCGGGATGGAACGGCGGAACCGCGAAAGGGCAGCGCCGACGTCATCCGGCAGTCCGTCATACGCGTTCGTGCCGATTGGCAATAATGCGGCGGGGGCGGCCGCGGCGGCGACCAGAATGTTCCGTCTTTCCATGGCAACTCACTCCCGAGATCGGTATCATTGGATTGGCTGAGCTGTGCGGCGTCACTTGGTTGTTGGTGGCGGCATCCGATGATGGCAACGGCCTCGCTGTCATTGCGCAGCGAGCTTCCCCAGCAGGATCGCGTGCGACCGCGTCCCCTTGTGGTAGCAGAGCATCTCGAACTTCTCGTTGGGGCTGTGGATCTGATCGTCGTCCAGTCCGAAGCCCATCATCAGCGTGTCGATGTTGAGCGTGCGCTTGATCTGTTCGACCACTGGGATCGATCCGCCGCTGCCGATCATCACCGCGGGTCGCCCGTATTCTTGCTGAAGCGCGTCGCGCGCCGCCTTCACCCACGGCGTATCGGTTGCGATCTCCATGCCCGGCGACATGCCGTAAGCCTGAAACGAGACCTGCGCACCCTGTGGCAGCCTCTCGGCGACGAAGCGCTGGAACGCCGCGAAGACGGTTTGCGCATCCTGGTCAGGCACCAGACGGAATGAAACCTTCGCCGATGCCTCGGAGGGGATGATCGTTTTGCTGCCCGGCCCCGTATAGCCGCCCCACATTCCGTTGATGTCGGCCGTCGGTCGCGCCCATATGCGCTGCAGCGCCGGTACCGCGCGCTCGCCGCTCGGCGCTGACAGGCCGATGCCGTGCAGGAATGCGCTCTCATCGAAGCCGAGCGATTGCCACTCCGCCTGCTGCTCCGGCGCGATGGGCTTCACCGCATCGTAGAAACCCGGGAGCTGTATGCGGCCCTTTTCGTCGTGCATATCGCCCAGTATACGCGCCAGCGCGTTGATCGGATTGAGCGCGGAACCGCCGAACAGTCCGGAATGCAAATCCAGACCCGGTCCCTTCAAGGTAATTTCGCAGTTGCACATCCCGCGCAGCCGTGTGGTGATGCCCGGGGTGCCGATGTCCCACATGTTGGTGTCGCTGATCAGCGCGAAATCCGACGCGAGCGCATCCTTGTTGGCAACCAGGAACGGTTCGAGGTTGGGACTGCCGATTTCCTCCTCGCCCTCCATCAGCACGGTTACCGGTGCGGGGATGCCGCCGCCGGCCACCTTCCAGGCCCGCAACGCCTCGATGAACATCATCGATTGTCCCTTGTCGTCAACCGCGCCGCGCGCAACGATACGGGGACCGCGCGGACCCTCCACAATCTGTGGGTCGAAGGGCGGGCTGGTCCAAAGCTCCAGCGGATCCGGTGGCTGCACGTCGTAGTGCCCATAGAACAGGATGCGCGGTGCCTTCGTCCCGGCCGGACCGGGATGATGCCCGAGCACGACCGGATGCCTGGCGGTCGGCTTGATCGCGACCTTGAATCCAAGTTCCGCGAGCTGGTCACGGAGCCACTCAGCCGCGTGCCGCACATCCTGCTCGTGCACGGGCTGGGTGCTGATGCTGGGAATGCGCAGCAGGTCAAACAGCCGTTCACGCGAGTGATCCAGGTCGTGATCCACCTGCGCGAGAACGGCACCGACCACGGCATTCGAAGTGGCGACCATGGCATAATCTCCCCCTAAACTGCACATTTGATAGGCGCAGCATTGCCAACGTGCAAGTTTTCGCCGACGGTCGCAACCTGGAGTTCCTATCGAGTTGCGCGTTAAATCGAACAATTGGGACGTGACGCATGATGCTGGGACGCTGGGCCCATGCCCGTCGCTGCGAACTCGGCCTCTACACCGCGAACACCATCGAGCCGACACGCGGTACCTTTCGCCGCAGCCTTGTATGCCGAAAGGCGCCCGTCCCCTGTGCATGGAGCATCTACCATGACCACGGATCTTGCTGTCATTCTTCTTTTGCTCGTGGCCGCGATCGCAATGTTCGTAGTCGGCCGGCCGCGCATGGATGCCGTGGCGCTGATCATGATCGCGGTGATGCCGTTCACCGGCATCATCAGCATGAACGAGGCCCTGGCCGGGTTCAGCGATTCCAACATCGTCCTCATCGCGGCGCTGTTCGTGATCGGTGAGGGTTTGGTACGGACGGGCGTGGCCAGGCGACTCGGCGACTGGTTGAATGCATCGGCGGGAGCCAGCGAAACACGCCTCGTCGTACTGCTGATGGTGGTGGTGGGCGGGCTCGGCGCACTGATGAGCTCGACCGCGGTCGTCGCGATCTTCATCCCGGTGGTGCTGCGCATCTGCCGCAATACCGGCACGGCGCCGAGCCGCCTGATGATGCCGCTGAGCGTCGCCGCGTTGATCAGCGGCATGCTGACGCTCGTGGCGACCGCTCCCAATCTTGTCGTGAATGCGGAACTCGCTCGGCACGGCATGGCGGGATTTCGTTTCTTCAGCTTCACGCCGTTCGGGCTACCCGTGCTGGTGCTGGGAATCATTTACATGGTTTTCGCGCGCAAGATGCTGGCCTCGGGGGAAGACGATCCCCTCGTGGCAAGCCGACGCCCGAGTTTGGAAACATGGATCGAACAGTATCGACTGGCCGACCGCGAGTACCGCGTTCGCGTCACATCCGAATCCTCGCTGCTGGGCCGGCGCCTCGAAGAACTTTCGCTGCGAGCGGCCGGCGTGAATATCGTGGCAATCGTCCGGAAACTCAGGCTCGGCACCGAGATGATTCGCCCCGTTGCACAGACGGAATTGCAGGCCGACGACGTGCTGCTCATCGACGTTCTCGCCCCCAATGTCGAGATCGAATCACTGCGCCGCAAATTCTCGCTCGACGTCCTGACGCTTGGCGACGACGGCGGATACTTCACCGACGCGCGGCATGAGATCGGCATGGTTGAGGCCATTGTATATGCCGAGTCCGAACTGATCGACCGGACCGTGCTGGAGGCCAGGGTTCGGGGCGAACACGGCCTGACCGTGATCGGCCTCCGGCGCGGGCGAGAGGTGCACGGCCACGGCCTTCTCAATGAAGCGCTCAGGATCGGCGACACGTTGCTGCTTGTCGGCTTCTGGGCCGACATCCGACGTCTGCACGCCGATGGCGGCAACATGGTTGCGCTCAACCTGCCGGCCGAACTGGATGAGGTCCTGCCGGCTGCAAGCAAGGCGCCGCATGCGCTGGCGGTGCTTGCGCTCGTCGTCGGTTTGATGGTCAGCGGCATTGTCCCGAACGTGCAGGCCGCCCTGCTTGGCTGCCTGCTCATGGGCCTGCTTGGCTGCGTCGATATGAACAGCTCTTATCGGTCGATCAGCTGGAAGAGTCTGATACTGATCGTCGGAATGATGCCGTTCTCGGTTGCGTTGCAGCGGACCGGTGGCATCGAGCTGGCAGCCGATGGCATGGTTGCCCTGGTCGGCGGCGCCGGACCGCGCGTTGTGCTGGCGATGCTGTTCGTCACAACGGCGGCGCTGGGCCTGTTCATCTCAAACACGGCGACAGCGGTGTTGATGGCGCCGGTCGCGCTCGCAATTGCCGGCGATCTCCAGGCATCGCCATATCCTTTTGCGATGATCGTGGCACTGGCAGCATCGTCTGCCTTCATGACACCGATCTCATCGCCGGTTAACACACTCGTGGTCGGGCCCGGCAACTATGCGTTCGGCGATTTCGTGCGGGTCGGGGTGCCGTTCACCATTGTTGTGCTGATCGTGAGTATCCTGCTCGTGCCCTGGCTGTTGCCGATGTTCTGAGCTGGGCTCCGGCGCTCCTCATGCTTCATCGTCATGGCCGGGCTTGTCCCTCCCATGACGATGTTGGTGCGAGCGTTCACTGGTCACGTTGCGTTTCCCTAAGTCACATTGCGTTGCCGCGAACAGCGTCACACATTGGATTGACGACGTCGTCGAAGGCTTGCTAGCGTACTCCTGCCTTTCGCGACACTGAAGCATAAGCCGTCGCGATGCGGTGGCCGTGAAAGTTGCCGAGTTTGGCGGAATCGACTGGTTGGCGCCGCCCGATTGTCAGCTTCCGGCCGTTGCGTCGCTGACCATGATTGGATGAGGCTTTGCGATGCGGCTGTGGCAGAAATACCTCGACGTAGTTTCCGTGATCGTTCCGGCTGGGGCGGTCGGCGCATCCTTGCTGCTCGGTTCAACTGTGCCGAGCGCGGCGGCCGAGCGTCCCACGAGCGCCCCTCCAGCGGCCCCGGTCTCGGAGCGGCTCGCCGCGATTCGCGAGGCGACCTTTGCCGTGGCCGGACCCCAGAGCGGAGCCAAGCAGCCCGATGGAAATTTCCACCTCGCCTGGGGAAATCGATGGGGCAACGGCGGTTGGGGTTCACCGGGCCCCGGTTGGGGTTGGGGCAGACCAAGCTGGAACAATTGGCGCAACTTCCGGCCGCGCTGGAACAACTGGTGGCGCAACTGGTGAGTTGATGGTCGATTCACGGCAGTCGCCGGGTTCCATCGTGCCCAGGATAGCGCTGCTGGTCATTCAGCCTACGCCGTTCTGCAATATTGATTGCAGTTATTGTTATCTTCCCGACCGGCGATCGAAGGCGATGGTCACGACGGAGACGCTCGTCAATCTGTTCTCGCAGATTTTTGCATCGGGCTGGGTCGGCGACCGCCTGTCTGTCGTGTGGCATGCAGGCGAGCCGATGGTCGTGCCCGTGGGATTCTATCGGGACGCGTTCAGAATGATCGACCGGATCAAGCCGAACAGGCTGACCGTGGAGCATTCCTTCCAGACCAACGGGACACTGATCGACGAGACGTGGTGCAAATTCTTCATCGAGCAACGCGTCAATGTCGGCGTCAGCATAGATGGGCCGAAGCATTTGCATGATCGCCACCGCGTCACGCGGTCAGGGGCTGGCACTTTTGACAGGACGATTGCCGGTGTGCGGCTGTTGCGCAGGCGCCATGTCCCCTTCCATGTGATCTCGGTCCTGACGACTGAGAGCCTTGCAGCGCCCCAGGAAATGTTCGACTTCTATGTTGCCGAGGGGATCGAGGCGGTGTGCTTCAATGTCGAGGAATCGGAAGGCAGCCATGTGTCCGGCTGTTTTTCGGACAACGACGTTGAAGGCGCCTACTACCGATTCCTGAGCGAATTCTGGCGGCTGTCCGCCGCATTCCCCGGCAGGCTCGCCTTCATTCGCGAAATCGAGGACACGATTGAGCAGGTGATCCGGCCGAAGGATATTCCGTTTGGCAACCAGTTGGTCGAGCCGTTCGCGATCATCAGCATGGACTGGGCCGGCAACATTGCCACGTTCTCACCCGAGTTGGTCGGATTGAAGAATGCGGAGTACGACGACTTTATGCTTGGCAACATCAATCGCGACGCGCTCATAGATCTGCCGCATCGGCCAAACCTCGCCAGGATGATGAAGGACATCGGCGCGGGCGTCGAGCTGTGCCGCCAGAGTTGCGAATATTTCAGCGTGTGTGGCGGTGGCGAACCGGTGAACAAGCTGGCCGAGAATGGAACCTTCGCCAGCAGCGAAACCAAGTACTGCCGACTGACCAAGATGCGCACGACAGATCTCGTGCTCGATGCACTCGAGCGGGCGCGCCCGATCGGATTCGAAGGCGTCGGCTCCGGTGTGTCCGGCATCGCGCTTCCAGCCGAAGCGAACCGTCATGGCATGGGCGCCAGGGAGTAACTGCCATCGATTTGGAGGACAGGATGAGTGTAATATTTCGCCGGACGGCGATGTTTGGTTTCGGTGCTGCCCTCCAGGCGATCTGGGTTGGGCTGGCTCGTGCCCAGGGCAATCCTCCTGCCGCAGGCGCGAGGGGACCGGCACCGTCCGCTGACGCCGCGGGTGCGTCGCAAGTGGTGGCTCCCGCTGTTGCGTCGGAAGCCGCGACGGTGCCCGAGTTGCCGGTGCTCTATGTCACCGGTGTCGAGGTGCTGCGGACTGCGAACGAGCCACGGCTGGACATCGTGCGGGCGACCGGGGTCACGTCGTCGGCGGGCTGGAGCGAGCCGCAACTCGTCCCGACCTACGCAGGCAAGCCCTCAGACGACATCCTGGATCTGCAGTTTATCGCGACGATTCCCGAGCAGTCCGAGGATGCCGAGGGCTTTTCGCCGATCGGCGCGATATTTCCGATTGAACAGGGTCATCCGTTCAAGGGTGTACGGGTCCGCGCCTCGGAGAATGCGATCGAGGTCAAGCAGACCCCGGGCAGCGGGCAGGCGACAATTGAAGTCGACGACTGCAAGGACTGCGTCGGGAAGAAGTTCGCTGCGGCGACCCAGACACAACTAAAGCAACCGGGCATCATCCGCGAACAGGATCTTCCGAAGTTGGTGCGTGTGATCAGGCCGTCCGACGGCATGAGGGGCAGGGAGCAGAACCCAAACCGGCTAACCTTGGTGCTCAGTGATGACAACACCATTGTCGAGGCGTTTTGGGAATAGACCGTCGTAACGCAACGGCCACCGCCCCCGTCGTCATGGTGAAGCGTGATGCGCGTCCGGAGTTCTACCCGCCGCCTGTAAGCCTGCCGATTATCGCCTCATAGGCAGTCAGATAATCCGCCATTGCCAGGTTCTGCTCCGCGTAATGCCGTGCGTGCTCCCGCAGGCGGCGCGCGAGCGGAGCATCCTCCAGCACACGCAAAACGGTGTCCGCGATTCCCTTCGTATCGAAGAACGACACCAGTAGTCCGTTCTGCCCGTGCGTCACAAATTCCCGCACCGTCGGCGTGTCGCTGGCGATCACCACACAGCCTGTGGCCAGTGCCTCGCGCAGGGACCATGACGCAACGAAGGGATAGGTCAGATAGACATGCGCATCCGAGCGCTGCAGCATTGCCAGATAGGTTGCGTAGTCGAGCCGGCCAGGGAACAGCACACGCTTCGGATCGATGCCGTCACCCAGTTCAGCGAGCATCTTCTGACGCCACGTGCCCTCCGCCGGCGGCATGCCATAGCTGATGCCGTCGCCACCCACCATGACAACGCGCAAATCCTTGCGTGCACGCAGCATGTCCGGCACCGCGCGCATCATGGCGTGAAAGCCGCGATACGGTTCCAGATCGCGCGCGACATAGGTCACCAGCTTCTCATTCGGCCGGATCGTGGTGTCGCCGATCACCAGGTTGCGGCGCCGTGTCTGCGCGTTCGGTTTGCACACGTCGAGGTTCACGCCCTCGGGCAACAGCGTGATACGCTCGCGCGCCCAGTCGGGGTAGGTCGAGAGCTGCCACCTGGTCGGCGTCTGGGCGTGGGCGTTGAGACTCAGCGCCAACAGGTTCACGGCGTTCTTCGCCCGTATGCGCGGGTAGTCGGATAGAAGTGTCGGGAACTCGGGATCGAAGCCGACATCGATGCCGTCGGTGCAGTAGTAGAATTCGAGATAGCCAAGCATTGGCTTGTCCGGCCAGACGTCGCACAGGTTCAGCATCTCGCCCCAGCCATGATGGCCGATGATGATATCCGGCTCGAAGCCAAGCTGCTTCAGATTGGCGGCGGTGTGCGCGACGAGTTCAGCACGCCGCACAGCGCCGTCCAGTTCGCGCGCCACAGCATGGGTTTCCGCCGCCGGACCATTGGGTTTTGGGTACGGCACCTTTCGCACGCCAGGGATCTGGTTCGCATTAGGCTCGGTCAGGAACACCACGTCGTGCTGCCGCGACGCGACCAGATGTCGGACGATGTGCAGGTACTGGCCAGGAAAGTTCTGGTGGACGAACAGGTATTTCACACCGCGACCTGCCGGGCAGAGAGATTTTTGGCGGATTGACCTCTACGAACGGGATCGCCGCGCCGGCCCCGCCGGCTTGGGCGTTCGTGCGGGAGGCTTGCCCGGTGCAGGCTTGTCGACGGCCGGTGCCGACCGTTCCGCGCGTGTCCGTGCGCCGTGCGGTGCCGTTCCGCGCGAAGCCTGCGCGCCGCCGCGACGGCGTATCGAAACCTGAAACGCCTCCAGCGCAGCCAGGCTTTCCGCCTCGCAGGTCTCGCCGCCTGGCACAGGCCCGACCGCACTGCCATCGACAAAACTGGCGGAGCAGCTGCAATCATAGGTTCTTGCCGCAGCCCCCTTGAGCCGCACCTTCAGGCCGAGCAATGGCAGCGCCATGCCGCGACTTCCGCAGAACTTGCCGCCCTCGATCCAGGGCGACAACCAGCCGCGACCCAGCACCGCCTGGTATTCGATGTCGGACGGCTCGACACCGTCGTGAGGCGTCAGGCTGAATCCTTCGATCCACAGGCCGCTGCCGCGTGTGCCAATCCATTCGCCGATCCTGCCAGGTACGTCGCCGGTGCGTTGGACGTGCGCCACGACATCGGCGGTCTCCAGTGCAACCCCCTGCCGCGCGGCAGCGCCCGCCATTGGCGCCGATCTGCCCTCGGCACCTTGTTCGGGACCCAGCCGCATCACCTGTAGCCGCGGCGCGCTCTCCGGCGTGGCAGTTGGCGCCTGATACACCGTGACCAGCACCTGCGCCGGCCCTTTGGCGACGCGAACCAGCGCGGCCGCGTCCTGGCCATCCAACCAACCGTCGTCGCGGAACGTGCTGATGCTGATTGCGTCGGACTGGACGGCCGAGCCGGGCGGCATCGAAATGCGAACGCCCGGCAGACCGGACCGGTCGTTCGGCGATGGCGAACCGGGCGCCTGGAAGACGCAGAAAATGCCGGCGTCCAAGGTCATCAGATGGCCAGAAACCTTGAGCTCGGTGACACGGTTCTGGGCGCCTGCGGGGGCATTCATCTCCGCTGCTGGCGGCTTTCTCACGGCGTTACCGGCTTCGGACATTCCGCTGTTCACTTTCGTTCTTGCTTTCGTCGGATGCGGATGAAACCGCTGTCACGACGAATTGGATATTGCTGAGCAACTTGGTCGGTAACTATTCGTCATCCCGGCGAAAGCGGGATGACGACAAGAGCGGCAGACTTGGTCGCAACCAACGCAGCTAATTCGCGGCAGATCACCAATAGCAGACTCATTCCTGGCGCGACAGGCCGGCTGTCGCAACCAGGGCGTTATTGATGGCATCTGGTTTCAGCCCCAGCGGCAGCAGGAATCCGCGGCCCGTGCGTCTGATCCGTTCGGCGGGGGCGCCGATATCGAACGCTGCCACACGGAGCCCGGCGCGCCACGCCTCGGCGAGGGTGAAGCACCAGGTCTCTGGCCAGATCGACGGCAGCAAGGCGAGCGTCGCGTTCTGCGCCCTGATCAGCTGAACCGCTTCCTCGGGTGCAAAGCTGCCGGTGATGAAGACGCGGCCGGTCGCCAGCAACCTCCTGTCGTCGATCGTGTGGCCGACCACGACAAACTCGAGCGGCAGACGCCGTTCCGCCGCATCGCGGGCACAGTCCAGCACGACCTGATAGCCCTTGTGGATGCCGATCGCCCCCACGACACAGACGCGGCACCGGGCTTCAGCCGTTGCAGGCCGAACCGGCGCGGTGATCGCGGCATCGCTCTCATGCGGTGCCACCGTCGGGCGCGTTGCGGGAAAGTGGCGGCGAATGCGGGCGGCGGTGTCGTCGGACGGCACAATCATACGCCGCGCGCCGGCAAACAGTCGCGCCGACCGCTTGCGCAGGTTGGCCACGGTGATGTCCTCCTCGATCAGGCTGCCCGCGTCGGCGACACACGCCTCGCAGCGCACCACCTCGGGTTCCCCGCAATACCGCCGTTCCGGCCCGACCAGGGCTACGCGTCCGCAGAGCCACGCGTAGTCATGCACATGCACGTCGTACGGCACGCCAAGACCGGCGACGAGATCGAGGATCGCCGCGTGATGGCCAACCATGTGGTGCAGCTCAATCTCACGCGGGCGCTCCCGCGCCAGCAATCGGAGCAATATCGACAGTTCCCGGGGCATCGCATAGCGCAGGTTTGGAAAGCCGGGATCGGTGCCGTCGCTGAGCACCACGCATCTTCCTCGATCGGGTAACAGCCCTGGACGCAGTAGG
>Ga0210402_10006162_pt1 | contig 10646 bp, 11 predicted proteins | sample IncBWC7MmetaG_FD_161055 | JGI IMG/M metagenome (GOLD analysis project Ga0210402, IMG submission 161055) | Forest soil microbial communities from Barre Woods Harvard Forest LTER site, Petersham, Massachusetts, United States - Inc-BW-C-7-M | ecosystem: Environmental > Terrestrial > Soil >... | reverse complement strand
GGCACAATGTGAGTAGAGGCTACTGAGGGATGTTCGCCGCTATGCTACTTGCGATCTCCATCGTTGCGCTTTCGCAGTTCGCCCTCTATTACTGGCGGGCGATTTTGGCGGGAGTCGCAGCCCAGCCGGTCTCCGAACGTGTGCTGGCCGCTGCTCATCTTGAGTCCGGGCGCATGAAGGGCCAGGACTTCGAGAAGCTGGCTGGACTGCACGAGTTGACGCCAGACTTGGGTCCCAACAGCGGCGGGCTGACTCTGGTGCGGGCATATTACCGAATAATCGAAGGGCTTGGCGTGCTCTCCGGCACGCGTATGCCATCGCTGGCTGAGTGGTGCGAGCGCGAGCGCATTATATGCGCGCGTTACGCCGCAGTCCAAATCAGCATGCGTTTGCAAGCCAACCTCGAGCTAGCGGCCGCTCTGCGTTCCTGCTAACGCTGCAAATAAGACTCCAATATCAGTTCCTGCCGTTCATCCGTTTTTTCTGAAGATCTTATCGTTCGCCTTGAAGCATTTACTCTTGCTGTTTTCGCCCCTCTATCCCACATACGAAACTCTCCACGATTCCGCGAGGCTCACGCGCCGCTTGCGGGTAGGATGCGGATGTAACCTTTTCTGCCGCTGGCGGTATTCACCCTATGAAAGAGCAAGAACGGGCCGGTACGGAAAATGACCAGACCATGAAGTTGGCTCCGGACGAGGATCTGATGCTCGACGTGCGCAATGGCGCAGGCGAAACGCTGGGTGTGTTGTTCGACCGCTACCACACGCCTCTCTACAACTTTTATTCGAAGCTGACGGGAGACCGGACGCTGAGCGAAGACCTGGTGCAGGAAGTTTTTCTGCGAATTCTGAAATACCGGCAAAGCTATCAACCCGGAACTCCGTTTCGCGCGTGGATTTATCAAATTGCCAGGAATGCAAGAGTGGATCATTACAGAAAAACGCCGAAGCACATCACGTTCGAGCCGGAAATGGCGCCTGCGGTGATGCCGAAAGACTCCGCGCAGCATTTGGAAGAGTCGGAACTCCTGCACCGAGCGATGATGCAGATGCCGGAAGAAAAAAGAGAGATCTTGATTTTGAGCCGGTTTCAAGAATTGAGGTACGACGAAATAGCGCGGCTGCTGGGTTGCGAACTTGGGACCGTAAAAACGCGAATTCACCGCGCGATCCAGGAACTGCGGCAGACCTTTCGCCAGCTCGAAAGCGGCATGATCAACAAGGACAAAAATTCTGGAGTCACGAAGTTTGTACCTCCCCGGAGGGCCGGAAATGAAGTGTGAACAAATTGGAGAACTCCTGCCGGATTATCTGCAGGAGAGTTTGAACGAGGAACAAAACGACATCGTGGAACTGCACATGGCGCAGTGCGCCGATTGCCGCGACGAAGTTGCGATTTGGAAAAAGCTGGGACTGCTGCCCGTGGAGCAGCCGAGCGCGGCGTCAAGAGCGCGATTCGAAGCGATGCTGCATGCCTACCAGACGGGGCGCAGCGACAGAGTGAGCGCGCGATTCGGGCGGGCAGGACGCGCGGCGGGTTCGAACATTTGGCAATGGCTGCGCACGCCTGTCGGCGCCGTGGCGTGGAGCGCCGCGCTGCTCGTGTTCGGGATTTTTGCCGGCAGCTATTATGGCAACAGGCCAACGCGCCCGATTGCCAACCAGGACGAGATAGCAGCGATGCACACCGAGCTGACGAACATGCGGCAGTTGGTGGTGCTCTCGATGCTGCAGCAACAATCCGCGAGCGAACGTTTGCAGGGAGTGAGCTGGAGCCAGCAGGAAGAGCACCTCGATCCGCAGGTGATGTTTGCGCTGCTGCATACGCTGCGCTTCGACGGAAGCGTGGACGTGCGGCTGGCTGCGCTCAATGCGCTCAGCCGGCACGCAGGCCAACCGCAAGTACACAAAGGCGTGCTGGACGCGCTGCAAGAGCAGCAATCTCCGTTGGTGCAGGTAGCGCTGATCGATCTCTTGACGGAATGGCGCGATCCGGACGCGGCTCAGCGGCTTCGAAATTTTGAGCAAACGCCGAATTTGAATCCCACGGTAAAGCAACGCGCGGAGTGGGCTGTCAGCAAATTGAATTGAGGAGGAAAGCGTGCGCAAGAAATCCCTAATCTCGATTTTGATCGTGTACGCCGCGGCGGCGCTGCTGCTGCCGATCTTGCCCGCGAAGAGTTCAGCAAGCGGGCGGCACTTGAGTGTATTGAGTTTTGTAAGCGCGGCGCTGGGACCCGAAGCCGTCTCCGCAAAGACTAGAGATGACGATTCCGAATACCCCGTCCGCGACCAGGAAAACATCCAGAAATCCTTTCCCATGCCTGCGACCGGGCAGAAGTCCCTGGAGATCGACAACGTATGGGGCTCGATCGAAGTGTCCGCCGACAGCTCAGACAAGGTGGAGCTGACCGTTCAGAGAACGACGCGGGCGGAATCGAAAGAGAAGCTTGAAAAGGCGAAGAAAGAAGTGACGCTGGATATTTCGCAGCAAGAAGGTGCACTGAAGCTGTATGTCAACGGACCGTTCCGGTGCCAGTGCGACGACTGCCGGCATTCGCGAGATGAAGAGGGGTATGTCGTGAAGATGGATTTTACGGTGAAAGTGCCGCGCGACATCGATCTCAAAGTAAAGACCGTAAATGGCGGGCGCGTGGTCGTGCGGGGCACAAACGGAAGTTTCCTCGTGCGAAACGTGAACGGCGACATCGAAATGGACAACGTGTCTGGGTCCGGGACGGCGCGGACAGTGAACGGGCCAGTGAAAGTATCGTTTCGCCAGAACCCGCATGAGAATTCCGAATTCAAGACTATCAACGGAAATGTGGACCTGCACTTTGCGCATGACCTGTCCGCGGATTTCCGGTTCAAGACATTCAACGGCGGCATCTACAGCGATTTTCCCGTAACCGCGCTGCCAGTACACGCGATTCAGCAGGAACGCCGCGGTGGAAAAATGGTTTACCGGGCCGACCGCTTCACGAGCGCACGCGTAAACGCCGGCGGGCCAGAGATTCAGATTGAAAATCTAAATGGAGATATTCGCATTCTTGAAAATCATGAATAACCAAACATTTCGTTTCAACCATATCCTCGCAGTTGCAGCGTTGGCTGGGACGGCATTCATCGCGCCCGTCGCGCAAGCACAAACGCAGTCTGGCAGTGACCGCATCGCAGTCAATCTGGACGATCCGGCGCGCCCGGCATATGTGAAAGCGAGCCTGGTGAACGGCAGCATTACCGTAAAGGCTTACGACGGCAAGGAAGTTATCGTGGAGGCGCGGGGACGAAATCAGGAAAGTGAAAGACCCTCCGGCGGACCGAAACGCTTGAACATATCGACAACGGGATTGTCCGTCGAAGAAGAAAACAACGAAGTACGCATCGGCAGCGAGTCTTACGCGCGGACGATTGACCTCACAATTTCAGTCCCTGTACACACGTCTCTAAAGCTGCGGGCAGTGAACGATGGAGACATTGTGATCACCGGAGTGGACGGCGACCTGGATGTGGACGACATTAACGGCGCAGTCACGCTAAACAATGTATCCGGCAGCGCCGTGGCGCATGCGCTGAACGGCCACGTGCACGCTAATTTCGTGAAGGTGAATCCGCAGAAGCCAATGGCGTTCAGTTCGCTGAATGGCGATATCGACGTGACGTTTCCCGCGGATGTGAAAGCGAACGTGAGTATTAAGTCCGACCGCGGCGATGTGTTCAGCGATTTTGACGTGCAGCTACAGGCCTCCGCGCCGCAACAGGTGGTGGAAGATGGACGCGCGAAAGGCGGCAAGTACCGCGTGAGGATCGACAAAACCGTTCATGGAACGATTAATGGCGGCGGCCCGGAATATCAATTCACAAATTTCCAGGGACAGATCTACATCCGCAGGGCCGGCAGCGCGAAATAGCTTAGGAACGCAAACGCAAAATCGCGAAGCTACCTAGCGTAAGTTCAAGACTGGAAACCAGCTTCAATAAGCCCATCGGAGGAGAACGCCGCCGGTGGTGTAGCCTGCGCCGACGGTAACGATGAGCACCAGGTCGCCTTTGCGAAGGCGTCCTTGCTTGACCGCATCGCACAATCCCAGCGGAATCGTACCCGCCGTGGTGTTGGCGTAGCGGTCGATATTGACGAGAACTTTCGAATCGTCAACGCCCAGCCGTTCTTGTGCGGCGCGAATGATGCGGAGGTTTGCCTGGTGTGGGACGAGCAGAGCCAAATCATCCTTCGTGAATCCGTTGCGCTCGAGGAGCCTGGCGGACATCTCTGCCATGCGCCGAGCGGCATACTTGAAGACCTGCGAGCCTTCCTGGTGTACGAAATGCATTTTCTTTTCGACGGTCTCAGCCGTTGCCGGATGAAGTGAGCCGCCACCAGGCATGTAGAGAAACTGCCCGCCTGAGCCGTCGACATCGTGTTCGAAATCGAGGATGCCTTCGCCGTCGCTTGCCGGCTCGAGGAGCGCCGCGCCTGCACCATCTCCAAACAAAATGCAGGTGGCGCGGTCCGTGTAGTCCAGGATGGAACTCATCTTGTCACTGCCGATGACCAGGACTTTCTTGTGAGCGCCTGAGCCGACGAATTGTGCTCCGACCGTGAGCGCATAGGCAAAGCCCGAGCATGCGGCTGAAAGATCGAAGCCCCACGCCTTCTTCGCGCCGATGCGGTCCTGAACGAGGCAGGCAGCCGCCGGAAACATCATGTCCGGCGTGACGCTGGCGACAATGATCATGTCAATGTCGGCGGGATCGGTCTTGGTTTGAGCGAGGAGTGCTTTGGCGGCTTCGGTGGCTAGATGCGAACTGGCGGTGCCATCTTCTGCGATGTGGCGCTCGCGGATGCCGGTGCGCGTGCGAATCCATTCGTCGTTCGTCGCGACCATTTTCTCGAGGTCTGCGTTCGTCAGCACCTTGGGAGGTACATAGCCTGCGACACCGGAAATTTTTGCCGCGATGCGGTGAGACATGTCTCTCCTCTGGAATTACAGCACAGCAAGCGAATCCGAAATTCTAAGCGATGCGGATGCGAGGTTACAAGGCGAGAACGAAAGAAACAAGGAAATGCGGCGGTTTTGCGTGGTCGGACAAGTAGCGAAGCCAATGAGGCGGCAGGAATTATTTCGCGGGCGGAAGGATTTCGTGGCGCCATGTGAGCGTGGCGGTTTTCTGGAGCATTGCGGAGACGGAGCAGTATTTTTGCTCACTCAGCTCGATAGCGCGTTTGACGGCGGCTTCATCGAGTGAGCCGCGCAGGCGATAGAGAATTTCCAGTTTTTTCCAGACGGTGGGCGGCTCGGTGGCGCGCTCGCCGGAACAGACGACTTCCAGCGCTTCGAGGTCTTGGCGCTTTTTCTTCAGGATGCTGACGACATCCGTGGCCGTGCATGCGCCGAGAGCCATCAAGACAAGCTCCATCGGGCCGGGCGCTTTGTTGGAAGTGCGGTCGGAATCAATAGTCAGGGCATGGCCGGAAGGGCCGGTCGCAACAAACTTTTCTTCGCCGATCCACTGGATGGATGCAGTCTGCATTTTGCCTCCTGGAGAGACTTCCCGGCGTTCCAAGAGTAAAGCATCGCAAGCGTGAAATGAAGTTGGAGAAACGAAACAGAAGTCTCTACGGTTTGCTATCTATTTCCTCTTTAAGCTTGCGAGCGTCTTTGAGTAGAGGGAGCCCCGGGTCGGCGTCCTTCCAGGAGTCGAGGAGCCGATCGAGTTGCGTTGAGGCCTTGGTTTTGTCCCCCTTGGCGAGATAGATGCGCGCGAGATGGTAATGCGCGGCGAGCCAGTCCTGCTGAGGCTCCCACCCGATCGGAGGATCGACCCCTTCGACGAAAAGTTCGTACCAGACGGCGGCTTGGTCATGGTTGCCGGATGCCTCGTAGGCATGAGCCAATCCTTCCATGGTCATGGCGCTCCGCTTGGCCTTGTCCGCGAGGGAGAGCAGCTCAATCGCATGGTCTTTGTTGCCATGGGCGAGTTCCACCTCAGCTTCAAGGCTTTGGATGTCGCTCATGTGTTCGGGATTCTGGGCGTCCGCGAAATGACGCACTTTTTGCAGGATATCCGCGGCTTTTGCGACGCTTCCAACTCGCGCGTATTGCGTTCCGAGCCAGAGGCCGGCGCGCACTTGGGCCCCCGAGGTGGCCAAGTAAGGGAGCGCAAGATCCAGTTCACGCAGCTGGCCCGCGCGGTCGCCCTGTCCATCCGCAACAATGGCGAGCAGGTTGTGCTCGCGCAAAATGCTCAAAGCCCATTTGAATGTTTCGTCAGACAGCAGAGCTTCCTGCAGTTGCGGTTTGGCGGCAGCATATTTGCCATGGTAGAGATCAAGCCAGGCCAGCGAGCGGAGGCCTTTAGGTTTCAGATCGGGCTTTTCTAAAGCAAGCTTGAAGGTCTCGCGAGCTTTGGGTTCGTCACCGCTAAAGAATAGAGTCATCCCGTACTCGTGATTGATGTTCTGATTGGTTTTCTCGGACGGGTCCAACTTGAAGGCTTGTTCGTAGTTGCGCAGCGACTCGGAAAAATTGCCGAGCCCATTATAGGTGGTAGCGATGTCGACGTAGGTGGAAGGATTGTTTGGAGAAATGCGCACGAGCTCTTTGTATTGCTCAAGGGCCTCTTGTGGCTGGCCATTGTTGCGCAGCAGGGAGGCGTAGTTGAAGCGCATCCCCCAATCGTCAGGATAGGCCTTCAGATACACATCAAAGCGGTTTCTGGCGTCAGCCACATGGCCGAGGTCTTGTGCGTAGCTGGTCTGGATGTAAAGCCGCTCACGATCTGTGGTTCGCTCAGAGAGCTGGAGAGCTTTCTCGATATGCTCTTTGCCTCTGGCGGGGCTATTGAAGATGTGACTGTAATAGGCGCCTCCGAGTGCGGCGTGGGCCATGGCGAACTCAGGGTCGGCCTTGACGGCCGACTCGAACGCCTGCGCCGCTGGCCCATACTGTCCCTTGCTCCAGAGAGCACTCCCTTCGGCAAACATTTTGAGAGCCTGGAGCGACCGAGTGGTCACCATCGGAAGAGATCGATCCGTGTTGCTCGTGGCAAGCATGGATTCGCCAAGGTCACGGCGCACTCGAGTAGCTACGGAGCCGAGCGCGTCCAGAACGTGGTCCTGGTCCTTGGCTTCCTCGAGGTAAGAACGAACCGCCACGCCGGACTTGGGATCGATCAAGCGAGCGGTAAGCGCATACTGCTGACCGACCTTTGCGATCGAGCAACTCAGGATTGCCCGGATGGCTTCACGCTGAGAGATATCCCTTGCCAACTCCTCGGTGATTTTTTCCTCACCGCTCTTGCCCATGCGATGCAAGCTCTCAGCGATGCGTGCACGGGGGACGACATTGGCGTGCGGGGACTGTTCGAGGCTGACCGTCAAAGCCGTGAGCAGCGAGCGGTCGAAAAGCGGGTCGTTGGTCTGGTTCTCAAAATCGGTGATCAAAAGCCAATCGCGGGGAGCGAACGACAGGACTGGCCTTGCGCCTATCAGCCACCAGAGGGTGGCGACAGCGACGCCCAGGAAAGCCGCGGACAAATAGATCGGGCGTGGATGCGCCCGCAGAATGTGTTTCCACCCGCGGCGCGATGCCAGTGGCACTGCGGGGATTGTAGATGAGGACGTTTGCTGCGCCACGAGCCGTTCCAGATCGACGCGTAATTCGCGGGCGGACTGGTAGCGCAGGTCAGGCTGTTTGTCGAGCGCCTTCATTATGATGCTTTCGACTTGTGGCGAAATGCGGCGGTTCCATTCCTGCAACGGACGAGGCGCATCGGACAGGATTTGCTGGATCAGACGCGGAGCCGGTTTTTCCCGGAACGGCCGCTGGCCTGCGCTCATTTCATAAAGAACAATCCCTGCGGAGAAAATATCGGTGCGGGCATCCACCGGGTCGCCGCGAAGTTGCTCTGGAGCCATGTAAGGCAGCGTGCCTGCCCCATCAGTTTGGGTAAGCGTGGCGGTAACTTCTGCACCGGTATCGGCATCGAGAAGCCGGGCCAACCCAAAATCCAACACCTTGACCTGGCCTTTGGGTGTCACCATGATGTTGCCGGGCTTGAGATCTTGATGGACTATGCCCTGTTCGTGCGCCTCCTCGAGCGCGGCCGCAATCTGCAAACTGATGGAAATCCATTCCTTTTCCGGCAAAGTACCCTTGGCGAGGCGCTGACCGAGTGTTTCGCCGGGAATGTATTCCATGACGAGGAAGTCGATCTCGTCCTCGGTATTGAAGTCATAGACAGTTCCAATGTTTGGATGGTTGAGTTTGGCTAGAGCCAACGCTTCCATGCGGAAGCGCTTGCGGGGTGCCTCGTCTCCCAGCTTTCCAGGCGGAAGGACTTTCAGGGCTACATCCCGGTTGAGCCGCTGATCGCGAGCGCGGTAGACAACGCCCATTCCACCGGCGCCGATCTCTTCGATGACTTGGTAGTGGCCGATAGTTTGGCCGATCATGGCGTGGGCACCTGCCGTTGGGGAGAATCTTAGGCCGCGCTGGTGGGCAAGTCAACGCGGAGCAAGCCTCGCAGAGCTGAGGTCCGGAGGCCTTGTTTCGGCCGCCCCGGATGCCTCGCACTTGCCTTCGAGTAGCAGGAATGAGGTTAGGATAGGTGGCGTGGCAGGGAGACTAGACGGAGGATCCTTATGCGAATGGAAGATAAACGCGTGGTGAGGTGGGCGGGAATCGCAGTGCTCGTTGTGACGGCAATGTTAGGTGCAGCGCACTACATAGTGCAAGCTGCACAGAGCGGAGCTGCGAGCGAAGGAAGCGCGCAACCCTTTGTCATCGAGTACTACTACAAAGCAAAGTGGGGACATGCCGATGAGTTTCTCGCGCTATTCAAGAAGAATCATTACCCGGTGTTGAAAAAGGAGACGGAACTGGGCCGCATGCTGAAGGTGAGCATGACGGCGCCGCGTTACCACACGACGGAAGACGGGCGCTGGGATTTCCGGGTGACGATCGTGTTCAGGAACGCGGCGATCGCAAATGACAATTTTGACAGCGCGGCGCTGATCAAACAGCTCTTTCCGGATCAGGAAACGTATAAGAAAGAAGAGCAGAGGCGATTCGAAATTCTCGACGCACACTGGGATTTGCCGATCAAGGATGTGGATCTCGACGGGCGGTGAAGAGCAGGCGGACCTGGACATGCTTCCTGGGGAGTAGCAGGAGCGAAGCGAGTTCTTGAAGACTCCCAAAATGGAACATGGCCAATAACGGGGCACTTTAAGAGCGTCAGCCCAGAACGGGCCCCGGTAATTTATTCACTAGTTTTTTGTCAACTTCGGACGGTGCGCCGGTCGCTTTCTTCTCGGGTGCATGCGCGCCCGGCAAGTGCTTCGTGGGAGGCTTAGCTTCGGGGCTACGCGGGCTCCAATCCGAGGGCGGAAATGCAATTCGCCAAAATCGTGGAGAAGCATCTTCAAACTCGATGCCCACTTCCCGTTTGTCCGGGAGATCAGGGCCGAGATGCACCACGCGGCACACAAGCTCTTCCAGAGTTTTCGCGTTTTTGATTCTCAGCAGCTGGCCCATCTCGACAGTCAAGGCTAAGCGCATGAGCGCGCCGTGCGCATTCACAATCAGGGTTTGAGTCTCCTCGGAAGCCACGTTCTTGCCGGGTCCATCTCTGAATACAAGAATGGGAAGGCTCAGGCAAACGCGCTGACTTCGGCGTAAATTCGTCATCTTATTGCCGGACTGCGAATCATTGGGATTCACGCTCGATATGTTCACCCCCATTTCTATCGGCACTTGCGGGGCCAATCTCTAACCAATAGCACGTTCCCAAACTGGGACTGTAGGCTCCGGCCTAGAATGAAAGTCGGGATGTTGATCCAAACGGCAAACCAATCGAAGCTTCGGGCTGGCCCTTGGTTCTACTTGCGCGTTAGATGAAAGACCATCGGCGTGTCTTTGTCGTTCTGGCGCCACGTCCAAGTTTCCGTGATGTGGTTGCCGTCTTCAAAGCGGATGACGAGGTGGTGCTGATGTCCCGCCGCAGGCGACTTGAGGTTTCCCGCTCCCTGAAACTCAAAGCTAAGCTCCCTTACCTCGGCAGAGTTGGGCGTGGCGCGCAGGCGGGGCTGATTGTTCGTGGGACAGTAGTGGACGAGCGCGATGGAATCCTGGTCCACACTGTATAGGGAGATCATCTCCTCCATACCTGATGGCGAGAGGGTTTCGATGATGGCCGTATTCGACGCTGCAAGCTTGAAATTCGTTCTGACGGCCATTCCTTGATCATCTTTTCCCTCCCAGTCACCGGCGAGGGACTGCAGCTTTTTGAAAGCGGCGGCGGAATCCGGGGAAGCAACCATAGGTGAGACCGCGAGAAATGCGACGATAAGCGCCAGCGTTAGGAATCTGCGAGCATTCATAGCTTATCTCCCGATGGAAACTAGCCGCCCGCCTGGGTCGGCCACAGGATGCCACTCAAGTACAAGTTGAAATTTACCCCGGTCTTCCCAGTTTGACGGCGTGAGGACAGCAAACGGTAGCACCTTTGGATGAGGCCAGTGGCGGAACTAAGTGTTGCGGGGGGCGGAAGTGGCGACTTCGATGATTGGATTGGGGAGCTGGCGCATGGTACGGACAAACACTTGGACGATGGCGCCATCGAACTGGGCGTTAGCGCAGC
>Ga0210402_10006161_pt1 | contig 10647 bp, 11 predicted proteins | sample IncBWC7MmetaG_FD_161055 | JGI IMG/M metagenome (GOLD analysis project Ga0210402, IMG submission 161055) | Forest soil microbial communities from Barre Woods Harvard Forest LTER site, Petersham, Massachusetts, United States - Inc-BW-C-7-M | ecosystem: Environmental > Terrestrial > Soil >... | reverse complement strand
TGCGGGACCATGCACTCGAAGCCTGTCACCGACAGGCGGGTGACCGAAGGCTTTGAGGCAACAAGTCTTCCGACCTTGGTGCAGATGGTGGATAACGGCCTGGGCACCACCTTGTTGCCCACGCTCGCGATCGATGCCGGACTTCTCAATGGCACCAACCTTGTTACGCGGCGGCTGCTTCCCGATGGCCCGGCACGTAAGATTGGGCTGATCTGGCGGCGGGGCACCGGCCGGCGCAATGAATTTCGCCTGCTCGCAAAGGAGATCGCTGAGCGCGCTAAGCCGAAATCGAAAGCTCCAGCACTGGCACCGGTGGAAAAAAGGCTTTCGAGGCAGCTCGAGCGCAATTGAGCCAATCGTCACAGAACTGTCGTCATAGAACTATCAGATCGGCGCACGGGAATGGAGGCATTCAATGCACGTCCTGATGTTGCCTTTCGCGCCTCGCTTTATTCTGTACACGACAGCAGTCGCCGGCACTGTATCGCTGGCGCTGCTTGCGCTCTGGCAGCCTGCTCTGCTTCCTTTCCTGTCCGTGCCTATTGCCGTGTTCGCCGGCCTCGCTGTGCTTGGCACCGTCGATCTCGTGCAGACGCGGCACGCAGTCCTGCGCAATGATCCGATCTCGGCGCACCTCCGGTTCATGCTGGAGAAAATTCGGCCGGAGATGCGGCAGTATTTCTTCGAAGACGAGAAGCATGGGCTGCCGTTCGTCGCCGGTCCTCGATGTAGCCATGCGCCGGCAGGCATAACCCTCGCGGTTGGACCACAGGATTCAAACCGCGCACGATGAACGTATTCTGCGACGGCTGATCGCATCGCGAGGTCGGCATCGCGCCGCTTGCTTCACGTCCCTGTCACAAATCCCGCGCTTAAGTATGAGTCCGCAGAGGAGGGTACCCCCCGATGACCGATTTCGCATTACCCGGCTCGATCGAACCCGCAATGCGCAAGGGGCCGGATCTAGACCGTGGCTTCCATCCGCTGTCCGGCATCCTTCTCATGGGCGTGGTGGCCGCGGCACTGCTGTTCGTCGCCTACAGCATCTATAGCGACGTTGATGCCTCCGGCACCCGTGCGGCGACGTTTCTACCGTATATTCTATTGTTCGTAGCCCTCCTGATCGCGCTGGGCTTCGAGTTCGTCAACGGCTTTCATGATACGGCCAATGCGGTCGCCACGGTGATCTATACGCGCTCGCTGCCGGCGCATATCGCGGTTGTATGGTCGGGCATGTTCAATTTCCTCGGCGTTCTGCTGTCGAGCGGTGCAGTTGCCTTCGGTATTGTATCGCTGCTGCCGGTGGAACTGATCTTGCAAGTGGGCAGCAGCGCCGGGTTCGCAATGGTGTTCGCGCTGTTGATCGCTGCCATGATCTGGAATGTCGGCACCTGGTATCGCGGCCTGCCGGCCTCGAGCTCGCATACCTTGATCGGCTCGATCATCGGCGTCGGCATCACCAACGCGCTGATGCGCGGCCGCGATGGCACGTCGGGAGTCGATTGGTCGCAAGCGACCAGTATCGCAAAGGCGCTGCTGTTTTCCCCGCTGTTCGGCTTCGTGCTGGCGGCGATCCTGCTGTTGGCGTTGAAGTTCGTGGTGCGCAATGCGGCGCTTTACGCTGAGCCGAAGGGCGATCAGCCGCCGCCATGGTGGATCCGCGGCATCCTGATACTCACCTGCACGCTGGTGAGCTTCTTTCATGGCTCCAACGACGGCCAGAAGGGTATGGGCCTGATCATGCTCATTCTGATTGGCACGGTTCCCACCGCATATGCGCTCAATCGCGCCCTGCCTGCGAGCCAGATCGAGCAATTCGTCACCAACTCAAAGGCCGCGAGCGGCGTCATCGAGCGCAAGGCGGCCGGGTACAATGTGCTGGGCGACCCGCGTCCGGCGGTCACCAACTACGTGGCACAGCATCAGATCAACGAGGGAACGTATCCCTCATTGGCAGTGCTGGTGCGTGACATTGCCGATCAGGTCACCAAGTATGGCTCGCTGGCGAAATTCCCCGCCGACGCCGTCGGCAATACGCGCAATGACATGTATCTTGCGTCCGAAGCCATCCGCAATCTGATGAAGGACAAGGAAAGCGAGCTCAACAACGAAGAGAGCGCCACGCTCAATGGCTATAAAGGCTCGCTCGATGGTGCGACCAAGTTCATCCCGCTGTGGGTCAAGGTTGCGGTTGCCATCGCGCTCGGCTTGGGCACCATGATCGGCTGGAAGCGGATTGTGGTTACGGTGGGCGAGAAGATCGGCAAGACCCATCTGACCTATGCACAGGGCGCCTGCGCCGAGATCACGGCCGCCGCGACCATCGCGGCCGCCGACGTGTACGGCCTGCCGGTCTCGACCACGCACGTGCTCTCATCGGGCATCGCCGGCACCATGGCGGCCAACGGATCCGGGCTGCAATGGGCGACGGTTCGCAATATCGCCCTCGCCTGGGTGCTCACCTTGCCGGCCGCAATGATGCTCTCCGGCTTTCTGTACTGGGTATTTGCTCAGCTATTCTAGACTGGTTGCACCCGTCCGCCCTCTGCTCGATCACAATCGTGGATCGAGGGCGCCTTGTGCTCGAACTGGAGGATTACGATGAAAGCTCAAGACGTGATGGTCCACGAAGTCTTGACGGTCAAGCCGGACGACGACGTGACTGACGCGATCAAGCTTTTGGCGGAGCACGATATCAGCGCCTTGCCGGTGCTCGATGACGACGGCGATCTGGTCGGCATTCTCAGCGAGGCCGATCTACTTCCGCGTGCGGAGGACGACGAGCATCGCCATCCATGGTGGATGGAAGCGCTGATGCCTGCCAGCAAATTGGCGCAGGAGTTTGCCAAAGCGCATGGCAAGAAGGTCGGCGAGGTGATGTCAACCGACGTCGTTACGGCGAGCGAGGACACGCCGGTGTCCGAGATCGCGGCGCTGTTGGAGCGCCATCGGATCAAGCGGGTGCCGATCGTCGATAATGGTGGCAAGGTCGTCGGCATCGTCAGCCGCTCGAACCTCATCCAGGCGCTTGCCTCCTCGAAGCTGGCGCCCGAGCCCAAGCGCGAATCCGACCGCACCATCCGCATCGAGTTGCTCGATCGCCTGGGGCAGCAGCGCTGGACCGACTTCGGCAGCCGCAACGTCATTGTTGAGGACGGCGTCGTGCATCTCTGGGGACTGGTGGGATCGGACGCCGAGCGCAAGGCTCTGATTGCGTTGGCCGAAGACGTTCAAGGTGTATCCAACGTCACCGATGAGATGATTGCCTCCTACTAGCGGCGGCACCGTACCGTCGCGTTTGAAATGGCGCATGCGCCCCTCGGTCGAGGGTATCTCGGCACGTCGGGCTCCGATCCAGTGGGCGAGAACAAAAAGCAGCAGAAACTCGCGGAACCCCTTTTAACCGCACTTGAACACATCGAGGAGCGGGGAACCCTGCTGGGGCTTGTGTCTGATCGTGCGGAGCGGCTGAGCTTGATGAAGGCGCTGGCAGACCAAGAATTTGTCGCGTGGAACGCGAAGGCCGCGAAATACGAGCTGACCAGCTGGGGGCGCCAGTGCCGAAAGGCACCCAGGGCATGAAGCAATGGAGACCGCGGTGAAATAGCAAAGAGCGAGCGTTACGGCGTTCGTCCTCCAGGATTTTGAGGCAGTGAATGGATTCCGCTCTCCCGATCAGCCGTTGGTCAATGATCGCCCGCCCGACCATCTCTGCCGTGTCGGCTCGATCCGGGTCGCCCAGAGGTCCTGGTTGTCGACGTCTTTCAGCGTCACCGTCATCATTTCGGTCGCGCCGTCGATCGCGACATGTCCGAAAAATTGCAGACCGAAGCAGGGCGCAAGATTCTCGCCCTGCTCTCCGCTGCAACCCTTCTGGTAGGCCGCGCGCGCGCCAAACGTGTTGTCGAGGTCCCCAGGACCCCATGTGCCGGCGTGCAGGGGCCCCGAGATGAATTCCCAGAACGGATCGAAGTCCTGGAATGCCGCCCTGTTGGGATCGTAATAGATCGCGGCCGTGTAGTGCATATCGGCGGTGATCCAGACCGTGTTGTGCACCCCTGCGTGCTTGATGAAGGAAAGGAGATCCGCCACCTCAATCTCTCGCCCACGCGGCGGGCCGTCGCCAAGCGCGACCGCATCAGCGCTGATCACGCCGATGGGTAGATCCGCGGCAATTACTTTCCAGGTTGCACGCGAGCTCATCAGCTCCCGCTTGAGCCAAGCGACCTGAGCCGTGCCTAAAATGAGTGCCTCGTCGCCGTTCGAGCTCGCAGTCCGGTATGAGCGCATGTCGAGCAGAAACACGTCGAGCAGGGGACCATAGGAAATCCTGCGGTATATCCTTCCGGCCTCCGCCATCGTGTCGCGCATCGGCATGAATTCGTGAAAGGCACGATTACCGCGTGCTACGAGATCGAGAATGCTGCTTTTCGGATAGTCGTGCACAGAGACCTCCTCGCCCGGACACCAGTCATTCGTGACCTCGTGGTCGTCCCACTGGGCGAAGATAGGGACCTGCGCATTGAACGCCAGAACATTTTTGTCGAGCAGATTGTATTTGTAGTTGCCGCGAAACTCGGCCAGAGTCTCGGCCACCTTGGACTTCTCCTCGGTGACAATGTTGGTCCAGGTTTCGCCATTCGGCAGTGCCAGCCGGGCGGGGATAGGGCAATCGGCATAGATACTGTCGCCCGAATGGATGAAAAAGTCCGGCTCGGTCCTCAGCATGGTTGCATAGGTCCGCATGCCGCCGCGCGCCACATCGATCCCCCAGCCCTGGCCCGCGGTATCGCCGGACCAGACGAACGAGATGCCGCGCCGGTCGCCCGGCGCGGTGCGGAAGTGTCCGATCTGCGATTCGCCGACGATGCCCGGTGACGAATGGTCCTGGAAGGCGATCCGATAGAAGATGTCTTGGCCCGGTGGTAACCCTTCGAGCAGCACCTTGGCAGTGAAATCGGTCTCTGGCAGTGCATCGACGAACACGGCGCTGCGAATGCTCTTGAAGCTGCTCGACGTAGCTGCCTCCAGCAGCATGCGGGCGGGCCGATCGGCGCGTGCCCACACAACGGCTCCATCCATGGTAACGTCGCCGGATTGAATACCGTGCGTAATGACGGGCCGATCCGCCGCCCGGCTAAGATTAGGTTTGGCAAGTGCGCTGGTCGTCACCATCGCTGCCGATGACGCGACCCCAGTCAAGAGGCGCCGCCGGGTGAGCGGCACGCCTTTTGGTATCAAGACGGTCATCCGGCCTCCACCGTCGAATCACGGCGGAGGCTGCCCGCACTTTTTTACAACTACCCGACACTTGTACGACGGCTTGATGACTTAAGACCCCCCTCCCCGGCATTGTCATGGGGCAGGGTCAGCGAACCTAAAAGTCCAGAAGAGTCCGCCATCCCGGATCACGTTCAACAGTCGGCGAACTCCGACGGTGGGCCGTGCGACATTGCGAATCACGAAGTCAGGCTGACCGGTTTCTTTGACTTGCACTGAACGCGCGATCCTTCCCGCCAGATCGCCGTCGCTCGGGCGCTCCCGGGTTGCCAGCCGCGCCTCGAGAATATGTTGCGGCGCGGTGATAAGCACAACGGCGACGTGCGCATATTGCCGCCGGGCAACATCGACGACAGTTCGTGAGACGTTGCAGATCACCGTTCGGCCGGAGCGGATATCGTCATCGATGAATATGGGGACGCCATAGCGATGACCGTGAGCGTCCCACCAGAGCGCAAACTTCCGGTCCGCTACCCCCCGGTTGAATGTCTCGAGGTCGACGGTCTCATGGTCCTCGTAGACGGAGGGCGGCCGCGTAACCACGCGCCGCGGAAAGACCACCGTGGAGTCGTCTTCACATTCCAGCCGGGCACCGTTGATCAACGTGTCCTTGCCAGCCCCACTTGGTCCCACCACCAGAACAAGCCGACCCGGCCCCAGCAAGCCGGTCTGCGGCTTCGTGACAGCACGCGTTTCCATTCCTCAACTCACGCCACCCTGCTCCCACGCTGCCAGACGGTGCGCACGACGGGCACCCGCTCCATCATCCGCACCCGGATCAGGTCGGCGCGCTTGCCGGCCGCGATCTCTCCGCGATCATCAAGCCCGATCGCGTGCGCCGGAGTCCTCGTGACCGTGCGGATGGCAGCCGCGAGCTCGATGCTCGGAATCATCTCGGGTAGCCGTAACGCCGCCAGCAACAGACTCGCCGGCATGTAGTCGGACGAGAGCACATCGAGCGCGCCCAATTCGGCAAGCTCCGCGGTAGCGACATTGCCGGCGTGGGAGCCGCCGCGCACAAGATTGGGCGCGCCCATCAGCACCCGGATTCCGCCCCAGTGCAATGCCTGCGCCGCCTCGACTGTGGTCGGAAACTCGGCGATCGCGACGCGGTCCTCAATTGCTTGCTCGACATGCTCCAACGTGGTGTCGTCGTGGCTTGCCAGCGGTACAGCATGGTCGCGCGCGAGCGTGACCAGAATGCGATAATTCTCGGCCGCATAGGCGGCCTGGTACTCGAGGCGGCGCGCAAAGAGCGCATCGAGCTGGGCGTCGCTCAGGCTCGCGTTCTTTCCACGGTAGTAGTCACGAAGCTTCTGTTGATCGCGGAACTGGCGTTGTCCCGGGGTGTGGTCCATCAGCGACAGCAGCCGGACGTCGCTGCGCCCGATGAGCTCTGCCGCTTCCGCAACGACGTTGGGCATCGGCACTTCGCATCGCAGGTGCAGAAAATGGCTCACCCGCAGCATGCCCGCCTCGCGCGCCTCGGTAATGGCCTGTGCCAGGACGCGAGCCTCCCCATCGACGTCCTCGGCGCCGTCCTCGCTCCATACGCGCAAAGAATCGAGAACGGTGGTAATGCCGCTCGTAGCGAGCTGACCGTCAAACGAGACAACAGCGGCCACGGGATGCCAACGGACATTGGGCCTTGGCGCGTAGTGGGCTTCGAGATGGTCGGTGTGGAGCTCGATCAAGCCCGGCATGAGGAAGTCGCCGGCGAGGTCCTCTCCGCGCTCGGGTGCGTCACCCTCCCCGACTTCAGCAATCAGGCCGTTGGCGACAGCAAGCCAACCCTGCTCCAGGATTCTATCGGCCAGCACCACTCGGGCGTTCGCGAGAATGCAGTCGCGTGGCGGGGTCTTCATCGGCTTCTCACGCTGCCGTCGCGAATTGCGCCAAGTCCACCACGGAATCGGCGATCCTGCCTCGGATCGTGTCGTCGTGGACGACCGCGACGATGGCTGTGCCCCGTTTCTTTTTTTCAGCGATGAGCCCGGTTACCACGGCGCAGTTCTCCGCATCGAGCGAGGCAGTTGGCTCGTCCAGAAGCAGTACCGGGAGGTCAGGCAGAAACCCGCGCGCGATATTGACCCTTTGCTGCTCGCCGCCAGAGAAGGTTGCAGGCGGCACGCTTCGCAGCGACTCCGGAATATTGAGTCTGTGGAGCAGATCGGCCGCACGCGCGCGGCTGTCCTCGCGGGAGCAGCCGCTGCCGAGCAACGGCTCGGCAACGACGTCGATAGCCGGTACGCGCGGCACGGCGCGCAGAAACTGGCTCACATATCCGATCGTGGTCTTGCGCAGCGCAAGCAGACGCCGCGGGGAAGCTGTTGCAACGTCGGTACGCGGGGTGCAGTCGCCGATAAGGATTTGGCCCGCATCGCAGCGATAGCTGCCGAAGATCATTTTAAGGATCGATGACTTGCCGATACCGGAGCGTCCAGCGAGCACCACGCATTCTCCCGATCGCACGGAGAACGTGATCCCCTCAACGACCGGTAGCCGCAGCCCGCCCTGCAGGTGCATGGTGAACGACTTCGATACGGTGATGAGCTCCAGCGCGACCGGCATGTTTTCCTCAGGGAGGCAGAATGGAGGCGACCAGCAGCTGCGTGTACGGCTCCTGCGGATCATCGAGCACCTGGTCGGTCAAGCCGGCTTCGATGACCTCGCCATCCCTCATCACCATAATGCGATGCGACAACAGGCGTGCGACGGCAAGGTCGTGGGTCACGAGCACGACCGAGAGCTCGAGATCGGCGGTGAGCCCGCGCAGGAGATCAAGCAGCCTCGCCTGAACCGATACGTCGAGGCCGCCGGTGGGCTCGTCCATGAGCATCAATCGGGGCTGGGTCACGAGGTTGCGCGCAACCTGCAGGCGCTGACGCATCCCTCCTGAATAGGTGACCGGCATGTCGTCGATCCGCGCGGGATCGATCTCGACCCGGTGCAGCCAGTTCGTCGCGCTGCCGCGAATGCGGCCGTAATGCCGCCAGCCAACGGCCATCAGGCGCTCGCCTACATTGGCGCCGGCCGAAACCCCCATGCGCAAGCCCATCGCGGGATCCTGATGGACGAATCCCCAGTCGGTTCGCGCGAGCAGGCGGCACTCCGCTTCTCCCAGGGCGGCGAGGTCGCGGGTCACTCCGTCACGCATCCGATAGAGCACGCGACCGGCGGTGGGTGCGATCTGGGTGGACAGGAGGTTCAGCAACGTGGTCTTCCCGGACCCCGACTCGCCTACGACAGCCATCGCCTCGCCTTCGTAGAGCTCGAACGAAACATCGCGGCAGCCGAGCTGACGGCCATATGATTTGGACAAGCCCTCAGCGATGAGCAGCGGTTCTTCCTGCAACGTGTCGGTCATCGCGGTACGGAGGCTCCCGCCCTCGTTTCCGCCGCACCTGACTGCGAGCGGCGGGTTTCGCAGTAGTCCGTGTCGGAACATACGAACATCCGGCCGCCCCGATCATCCGTGATCACTTCGTCAAGAAAGCTGTCGTTCGCTCCACAAAAGGCGCATGTGCCGTCGAGGCGATAGCGCTCGAACGGATGATCCTCGAAGTCGAGCGACTCCACGCCGGTGTGCGGCGGTATGGCGTACACGCGTTTTTCGCGGCCGGCGCCGAAGAGCTGGAGCGCTGCGCAATTGCTCATTTTCGGATTGTCGAACTTCGGCGTGGGCGAGGGGTCCATCACGTAGCGGCCGTCGACCTTGACGGGATAGGCATACGTTGTGGCGATGTGGCCGTGGCGGGCGATGTCCTCGTAGAGCTTCACGTGCATGAGCCCGTAATCCGCAAGGGCATGCATGCGACGCGTCTCGGTCTCGCGGGGCTCGAGAAAGCGCAGCGGCTCCGGGATCGGCACCTGGAATACGAGAATCTGATGTTCGCCGAGGGCCGCCTCCGGGATGCGATGCCGGGTCTGAATGACGGTTGCATCGCCTGTGCTTGTCGTTGTGCGCACGCCCGCTGTCTTGATGAAGAAATTTCGGATCGACACCGCGTTGGTGGTGTCATCGGAACCTTGATCGATTACCTTGAGTACATCGTCAGGGCCGAGGATGGATGCAGTCACCTGCACTCCGCCTGTCCCCCAGCCGTACGGCATCGGCATTTCACGGCTGGCGAACGGCACCTGATATCCGGGAATGGCTACCGCCTTGAGGATGGCGCGGCGGATCATGCGCTTGGTCTGCTCATCCAGATAGGCAAAATTGTAGACCGGCGCGTTCATTCCGCCGCCTCCTGGAGGGATGAAGCCCCTGCGCGCTCCTGCTCGAACTCGGAGCGAAGGCGCCGCAAAAGTCCCAGCTCCGCCTGAAAATCAACGTGGTGCGGCAGCTTCAGATGCTCGACAAAGCCGGTCGCCTGCACGTTGTCGGTATGCGAGAGCACGAACTCCTCGTCCTGCGCGGGAGCTTTGACCTCCTCTCCAAGCTCGCGCGCGCGCAGCGCGCGGTCGACGAGAGCCATGGCCATCGATTTGCGTTCACTGTGGCCGAAGGCAAGCCCGTAGCCACGCGTGAACCGTGGCGGCTCAGTCGCAGAGCCGCGGAACTGGTTGATCATCTGGCATTCGGTGACGGTGATTTCTCCAAGCGGGATGCAAAAACCGAGCTCCTGCGGCACGAACTCGACCTCGACCTCACCGAGCCGGATCTCGCCCGCAAAGGGGTGAGTTCGGCCATATCCGCGCTGGGTCGAATAGCCCAGCGCCAGCAGAAATCCTTCGTCGCCGCGCGCCAGATTCTGCAGGCGAAGATCGCGATCGGCCGGAAAACCGAGGGGATCTTGTGTGAGATCGCCGACCCGATCGTCAGGACGTGCTCGAGGCGATGGTTCGATCAGCCCCTCGGCAGCAAGGATGTCGATTACCCGCGGCATGGCGCCGATCGGTTCCGCGCACCCGGGCTCGCTCGCGCCTGCGCCCTGCAATGTGGGATCCAGTAGTCTGTGCGTATAATCGAATGTCGGGCCGAGCACCTGGCCGCCGGGCAAATCCTTGAATGCTGCCGAAATGCGGCGGCGCACGGCCATTTCACCCGTGTCAAGAGGCTCGCTCGCGCCGAAACGCGGCAGAGTTGCGCGAAAGGCTCGCAACAGGAAGATCGCCTCGATCAGGTCGCCGCACGCCTGCTTAATGGCAAGCGCTGCGAGCTCGCGATCGTAGAGCGAGCCCTCGCACATCACGCGATCGACCGCCAAGCGCAGCTGCCCCTTGATCTGGTCGAGTGACAACTCAGGGACCGACGGATCACCGCGGCGCTCGTGGGCGAGCAGGCGATGCGCATTCTCGATCGCCTTTTCTCCACCCTTGGCGGCGACATACATCTCAAGCCCCCTCGCTTACGACGCGCACCGA
>Ga0210402_10006160_pt1 | contig 10647 bp, 7 predicted proteins | sample IncBWC7MmetaG_FD_161055 | JGI IMG/M metagenome (GOLD analysis project Ga0210402, IMG submission 161055) | Forest soil microbial communities from Barre Woods Harvard Forest LTER site, Petersham, Massachusetts, United States - Inc-BW-C-7-M | ecosystem: Environmental > Terrestrial > Soil >... | reverse complement strand
ATGCGTAAAGTCGGGATGTTTACTCCGCTATAGCCAGGTTCATCAACATCTGAAAGGCTGGGGTAGCCTGAGTCCGTCACTGGGAGTCTTAGTCGGGGACGGTGGAGAACGTCTCGAGGGTGAGAACCTGACATTATGAACGCAGATAAGTAGAAGACAGAGGCGCTCTCGGGGAATGGAATCAAGAATAGCAGTGAATGAGACCCATTTTATAGGCAAGCTATAGGGTCAAAGCGATCAGGAAGCCACTGTGGCAAAGTTCCTAAAACGATTATGTTAGGTGGATTCCAATCGTTGACCTTCAAACATTGGCCATCCAACAATGATCGGAACATTAATCAGTCACATAATCCTGAGATAATACAATAAACTTGAGCACCTTCCAGCGTGGCTGAGAGAACCAAGGCCACTTTAGCGGCCACCAGACCAGGGTCCAGTAGGTTCACCAACCCGACCCTTCGTTCCAGTGAACTACATAGTACCAATGGATTTCGTTGGACCTCAGCTGCAGGCCTCAGGAGTTACAGAAGTCGACTCCGAATTGCAACGTTCAATATTCAGTGTTCGTGTCTATGCTCGGATGAAGTGACGGGTTCAAAAACGTTTTGCCGTCACGGGCCGGCCAGTGGCACGATCCCAAAACTGGCAGCGCCACCGTGACTTTGTCAACCAATTGTCAACTTGAAATTTGAGTTGAAGTTCTTGTCTGCTACCTCTCCGGGATCGAGCTTGCAAAATAGAGACCCGAGAAACCAGCCATCGTTATCGGTTTCAATCCGTAGCGTGTGACCTTCAGGAGATTTTGAAACACCTCTGGTTCAGGGAATAGCAGAAACTTCCATAAACATTGGCCCATCCAACAGTGAGCGCATTTTTCTCCACGTCCAATTTCCAACCGTGCTCGGACACAAGGAGCCTTATTTCGTCTATCACGCAGTCAGCAAACAGCTTTTCTCTGTGGTGTTTTTTAAATTCAGAATTTGAAAGAAAGTACTTACGCATATTTGTCAACCGAGACTACAGATCCATCTGCCATGACTGCTGGTAACCAAGGCTTGTTAGGAGGGACTTCTCATTAGGTCCCCGGTCTTGTTGGGGAATAATTTTTGAAGCCATCGTTCTATTGGACTACCTAGTATAGGAGGTATAAAGGCTCTCAAGCTTCTGATATCCCATTCCTTCCATTCGCACGATCACGACTGATGAAACTGTACTACTTAAGTACTTAGGTGTTTACGATTTTTGACCCTTCCCGACCGCCTCCGTAATTCTACTCAGACCTCTGCCGTCACGGTCAGGTACAAGGCAAAAGCGCTAAAATGTCACGTCCCATCACCTACTATGGGATCCTCTGTTCTTCTATTTCCCGCACAACGCCCTCTATATGCGGATCTACAACCTCAGGAGGTAACACGTAGTGTTCGTAGGTGGTCATTTCAAAATGTTCTCAACTCAAAACAAACCTGTTCAAGTTAACCTCTAGTTTATTTAGATTCACACATCAATTTCTATCCCTGGCACAGAAATAACCCACGGCCATCCTCGGCCACGAGGTCCCTTCCTTTTTTGGAACACCTTATACTTTTTGGGTACCAGGCCGTGACCTTCTCTCGCTTATTTGTTGATACTCATCTTTCCTATGCTACTGGAAACCCGACCAAATGCTTACCGCTTAGGACACTCTTGGGGGCCGGACACCGTATATATACTTTCACTCTAGGTTTTTTCCTCGTATTGACTTCGCAGACTTGTAACGATCGGTAAACCGTCTTCAAGTTGAGATCGGTATCCTTTGATAGCTGATTTAATTCTTATTAAAAGCAGCACATATAATGGGCGCAGCAGACGTTGCGCTGAAACTGCACGATTTCTTTCATGGAGAACTTCCACGAGCTTTGACGCACGCCACACGACTTTGTGGGTCCTTCACGCACAAACCGCCGATACTTCACAAATCGCCATCCATGCAACGCCTGCCCAACGAATTATTGGTTTATATTTTTCTCTTTGCCACACACTGCTACGATCTCTCCGAGGCTATATTGAGCCCCATAGTTGTATCTCAAGTGTGTTCTCGTTGGCGACAAGTTGCCCTATCCACTGGCAATTTATGGACGAATCTCATCCTAACTTTCCCTACATCTCCTGGAAAATTGTCCCGTACGCTCACATGGCTTTCCCGCTCTAAAACATACCCCCTCGATATACTTCTCGACTTTCGCGATTCGTCCTGGGACTGGCAAGAAAACTCCCATACGTTTCGCTGGAAAGATATGGAAGCTGTCGTTCGTCTTCTCTTACCCCACGTCACACGCTGGCAGCGGTTTGAGCTCCTCACTGACACTTGGGCACCCATCTTCACCTTCCTCTGGTACACTCGTCGCGTGGAGTCTGCACCAATGCTCCGAAGTATTGCACTCTCCCGCTGTAATGCGTATTTTGCCGCTAAAGGCCAGGGTTTCGAACCAGCCGCGTTGAAGCAGCCGGTTCCTTTGTTTGGGGGCATCGCATTGGATAACTTGCGAGAAGTATCGTTTGCTGGAGTCCACGTCGATTGGTCGAAGTCGGCGTTGCGTAATCTCGTAGCGCTCGAATTCAAATATCATGCACGGGATGTCATGCCGTCGCTGAATGAGTTTATCGACATACTTTCTGCGTGTCCGGATCTTAAGCGTCTCACCATCCTCGGTTGGGGTCCTCGGCTGGATCTACCATTGAATAATGCAACTCCAGGAACTGAAAACGAGGAGGGACCTTTCGATCTGACCAGGTTGCAGCGAAGTATTCAGCTTCCTCATCTCACCCGTTTTTCCTTCGGCTTTCTCGACATCGAATATGCAATAGAACTTCTCTCACTGTTCTGCTTGCCCGCACTGGAGGAGCTCGCATTCGAGGACGTCTCGACGACTTTAAACCTCACGGAGCCCCAAGATGCGACACCAATCTTGGAATGGCTGGCATCCAATCGTAGTTCCAGGTGCCCTTCACCATCACACACCTCTGCCTGTTGCGCCATCATCTCATATCCCCTCAACCGTGTTAACACACTCGAGCTACACGGCGTTCGGTCAAGTGAAACCACATTTTCCCACTTCCTACGCGAATTCGCCTCACTCCGAAGGCTGTCTCTTTTCGACACTGAAAGCGATGTCCTTCAGGCACTTAAGCCGCGCCACTTCCCGATGATCTTTGTGCATGGAAGTGATCGGTTGGATACCCCTTGTCCAGCTCTTACCGAATTGAACTGCAGAAACGTGGATTCCGCCATCCTCGTTGGTGTCGTCACTGCACGAGCTGAAGTAGATTCCGTGTCGCAGTTGGAACAGGTTTGTTTAGACGTTCCTGACAGTGATGACCGCTACATCAGCGACGTGGATCGCATGACTTTGATCAAAGCTGGCATACGGCTGCTCATCGCTCCTCGGGACGGTGCGCAGGATGGGCTATTAGAAGCAGGTGTTCTGACCAGGCATGTCTTGCGGTTGTAAAGAGGAACTGAACCATTCGGACGTCATGCGTCTATATCTTTTTCCATTTCTCACAATTTTCTACTTATCAATCACATTCCTTTCCTGGCCTATTGGTTTTCGTATGTATCCAACATATATGTAGCAGAAATTTTCTTTCCCTCTTCCATACGCAGTGTATTCAGTCTTACCTAGTACATAATAACGACTTGGCAGATATCATGGCGCAATGGAAAGTCTGAGGTCGTAGGAGAAACTCAAGAGAAACTGCGAACTTTTGCAGAGTTATGTTTTGGTTATGTGGGCGGCCCGGGAAAACCGTGTGTAGATCACGTGTACGTGTCAATTCAAATTATGGTCATTATGATATCGATTATATACGTCTTCTCGAAATTCGTTCAGAACAAAAGCCTTTTTGCCCACATCACCTTCTGGTGCGCCCTTGTTGGAATGCAGAGGATCCTCCCACAGTTTCTTACACCATGCCTACCACGTCATTCGAATTCGGATTCTCTTCAGGTCATCATCAGATTCATCACCACCGTGGCCTATCAGCGAACCCGCGGCTTGCATCGCTTTTGGCCAGCTTTTAATCAGTCGAAATACCTGCTCACAGATCAGTACTTCAAGACTTGATGTTCAACCTCAACTTGAAATCTCCTCATCGTTTTATAATTAGCCATCGATTTGGTCATACACTTTCCACCTGTCCATGCCTTGGATGGCTCAGGGCAGATAAATGGTTGAAAGGGAACATACCATCGATGGTCTTGATTCTGACGTGGTGTACACATTGACCATCTCAATTCTTCTTCTTCCGCATCTTCTTCGGAGCTTTACCCTTTGACTCAGATTCCGTGTCTACATGTTGTCGATCATAATATTAATCCGAATATTAATCGACTCGGCCCCGACCAATTCCAACTAACTAACCAACCCTATATGGCATATTCGACACGTGACAACCCCTTACCCAGTGAAAGCCATGACACAGAGTCACACTGTGACTCACACACTATGAACATTTTAATTTTAAATATATTGTTTGAATGATTGTGAATGCTAAGCCCCTACAATCTTGCTAATGTAGCTGCATCATGACTTGAGTGAGTATTGCACTGTGTTTCATGGTTCAATCCATCATTCTAGCAGCTATACCATTCACAGTTCTTTTCATCCATGGAAAGCAGGTTAGCTGCAACACTGCTCCCATGAATCCCCATGCACAAATTTGCTCAAATCAAGCCTTGTTGAGACCTCAGCCATTACAGCGGTATTCCTTGGCCACCACAAACCTGTCCGGTTCCAAGGTGGCACCCAGAACAGCAGTGTTGAGGCTGAATTAGATATCCATCCACCTTCCAGCTCAGAAGTATCACTGAATCCATTTATATAGGGCCTCTGCAATGGCCCTAAGGGGTTTTCCCCCATCTCCAGATCCCACACACGAACAGACTTGTCCCTGGAGCCAGAGATGATGCGCTTGCCATCCTGTGAGAAGGCAACGGAGGTGACCACATTGGTGTGTCCCTTGAATGGCCCCAGGACTTTGTCCCCAGTCTCTGTGTCCCACACGCAGATTGTCTCATCCCAGGAGCCAGAAATGATGTGTCTGCCATCCGGCGAGAAGGCAACAGAGGTGACTGGTTTGGTGTGCCCATTCAATGGCCCTAGAATGGTGACTCCCTTCTCTGCACACCACACGCGGATTGTCTTGTCCACAGAGCCAGATACAATGCGCCTGCTGTCCTGTGAGAAGGCAACAGAGGTGACATACCCAATGTGCCCTTCCATTGGCCCTAGAACATTATCCCCTGTCTGTGCATCCCACACACGAATTGTCTTGTCATAAGATCCAGAGACAATCCGCTGGCCATCCTGGTCCCACGAGAAAGCAACAGAGGTGATATTTTCCATGTGCCCTTCTAATGGCCCCAGAACAACAATCCCCTTCTCTATGTCCCACACGCGGATCTTCTGATCATGAGAGCCCGAGACAATGCGCTTGCCATCCGGTGAGAAGGAAACAGAGTTAATGAACTTATCACCCCCATCCAGTGGCGCTAGAATGGCATCACCCGTTTCTGCATCCCATACACAGATCATACCATCCCAGGAGCCAGAAACGATGCACCTGTCATCCTGCGAGAAAGCGACGGAAGTGACCGCTTCGGTGTGCCCTTCCAACGGCCCTAGAACAATGTCTCCCTTTGCATCCCACACACGGATCGTCTTATCAGCAGAGCCTGAGAGGATGCGCTTACCGCTCTGTGAGAAGGCCACAGAGGTGACGTACTCAGTGTGCCCCTGCAATGGTTGTCGAACAACATCTTTTGTCTCTATGTCCCATATGCGGATTATCTTGTCCACGGAGCCTGAGACAATGCGCTTGCCATCTTGCGAGAAGGCGACAGAGGTGACCCAGTTGATGTGGCCCTTCAACGTCCGTAGAACATCCCCCTTCTCTGCATCCCACACGCGGATGGTCGTGTCCCAGGAGCCAGATACAATGTACTTGCTGTCATGCGAGAATGCAACAGAGGTAATGTACTCAGTGTGCCCCTTCAGTGGCCCTAGAACATTATCCCCCGTCTGTGCATCCCACACGCGGATCGTCTTATCATTAGATCCAGAGACGATCCACTGGCTGTCCTGGTCCTGCGAGAAGGCAACGGAGGTGACATCATCTGTGTGCCTTTCTAACGGCCCTAGAAAAATGATCCTCTTCTCTACATCCCACACACGGATCTTCTGATCATCGGAGCCCGAGACAATGCGCTTGCCGTCCTGCGAGAAGCCAATGGAGTTAATAACAAATTTACTGCCCGCATCCAATTGCACTGGAATGGCATCACCCCCATTTGCATCCCACACATGGATTTTACCGTCCCTGGAGCCAGACGCAATGTGCCTGCCATCCCGCGAGAAGGCGACGGAGGTGACCCAGTTGATGTGCCCTTTAAACGGCCCCAGAACCACGCACCCCTTCTCGGCGTCCCACACAACAATAGTCTTGTCCCTGGAACCTGAGACAATGCGCTTGCCATCCTGCGAGAAGGCGACGGAGGTGACGTAGTCATTGTGGACTTTCAACGGCCCCAGGACAATGTCTCCCTTCTCCGCATCCCACACGCAGATAGTGTCGTCCCACGAACCAGAGACGACTCGCCTGCCATCCGGCGAGAACGCGACAGAAGTGACTGAGCCATTGTGCCCTTCCAAAATATTTTGGATGGCAGGCCAATCAGTTACCTTGCCTGATGTCAAGGACAATGTTTTCGGAAACTGTTGCAAAAAATGCTGTGCAACCAGCGACTTTTCGGGGGCAAATGGCAGGGCTGACAGATAGATATGTGGAGCGCTGTCGGAGATCATTCGCTGAAAGACAGTCACAAACTTTTTGGCATCATTTGCAAATAATGCGACAGCGTCATTTTTGTGCTGAATGTGATGCGTGTCAGAGCCTTAATAAGGTAGAAACGTGCGACATAGCAACTCACTTCAGTCCACTTCCCTACAAATGACAACACCCTCGTTGCGATGTTGAGCTGGTTGATGAGACTCAAAACCTCCAACCAGTTGAGGAAGCGAATATACATAAAATCATGGACTTCTCTAAGAATTTGGACCTCACACGTTGTCCTTCGGAGATGTTCAGCCCAAAAACGGCACGCGTAGGAAAGATGAGGGAGTATGGCTTTGTTGACGCGTGCATCTAGGTCATAAACATCAACATTTCGGAGGTGTGATGTCTCCAATTGGCAAATGTTGAAATGCAATCCTGTCTTCATGACTCGAAAGCATGCCAAGACCAGATTTTTTTCTGCGTCTGACTTGATGATGCGCCAATGATCATGGACGCGATCGCTCGTGATAAACTCAAAGAACGATTTGTGAAGCCGCGGCACGGCGTTTTCGTCGATGGTTGGTTCTGCGCCAACCATCAGAACAGGACGAAGGCGGCGAACAAACCGATACAAGTCAATCCGCTTGGTTGTTCCTGGTTTTTGCAAGTCCAGCAACTCTGCAAGGGCTGACAGGCGTAGTGGCTCTCGCAGAATTACGATGGTGCCCACAATTCGACGGAATTTTTCCCATGCCCATGAATCGTCCTGCTGTTGAAAGGCTGTCTGGAGAATGCCCTGATAGAGCATGTCTATGTCCTTCATTCCCTCGGCCGTTAGCTGGATTAAAACGTCATCAAGACATTCTTCGCCATCGCGTTGAATCTGGACATGAAGGAAGGCCAATGCAGTTGTGGCCCAGATGAACAGTCCTGCTGCCTGATCGCACAAAGCCTGCAGAATTTCATCCTCTGGCCACGTCGCCCTCTCCAATTGATAGTCCTCGACTATTGCTTGTAACCCGTTGTACAAGACTAACTTGACGTCACGAGCGGAAGACGGGTCTGAAGTATCAAGGTGTATACGCTTTACGTGCCTTTCATTGAAGGCGGCAGAGATGATATTCTCGGTTCGACTGGAAATGAGAACCTTGGCATTATGAGGAAGGCCTGCTGTTGCCTGCGCCAAAATCTTGGCTGTTTTAGCAAGTTGAGTGGCTTCGATCTCATCTAGGGCATCGACGACGACGACAATGGGTTGAGAGGGGCTCAAGGACGATGCAACTTGGAGAGCTGCAACAAACAATTGCTGCGCTTGTTCAGAGCCAATATAATCGACGAGCGAACGTTTTGTTTTAAGTGCGTTATAAAGATGATCTGCGACATCATGACAATGATCAGCCAGCTGGCGGGCAATGGAGGGGAACAGGTGAGCCGGATCGATAGTATTGGCTTGGTTATGACTAATGAAGAACTGGGCCCAAAGACATCCAACGTCGTTCAGTTCGCGGGCAAAGGAAGCTGTGACAGCTGATTTCCCAGCTCCAGGGATGCCAGTCAGCCAAAGCACACGTGCGGAATTGTCTGAGATATCAGAGGCCCATATCCTAATATCATCCAATATCTCCATTCGTGTGTCAGGGTCACAAGGTCTCTTCTTTTGATCAACGTAAGTCGCCCTCGTTTCGACGCGCCGAGACAGGGTCAAAGTAAGAAATTCCCATTTGTCGTGAACAAGCCTTTGTGCTGCAAAGTCTTGGCGAAGCGACGCCACCTATGAGTGTTACGTCAATGATCCATGCGATATCGATGCAAACTTATGACTTACAAGCTTGTCATGTTGCTCCTCCTGCCTATCCAAGATGGCCTTGATAGACATTTTAATACCGTTAAGTATGGCATCTTGTCCTTGAGAGAGATTGATCATGGAGAGTTGCTGTCGAGTTGGGTGTCATCTTCGTATTTGCAATACTATCGGCAATTTGAACCTACTAAAAATTGCGCCCGGGCATTGCTCATCCGAGTCTGAAATTCGTCAATCTCTTTGCCGATAGAAAGTCCGTGGGTAATCCTTTTCCAACGCCCATCCTCCTGTATTATTCACGATCGTTGTCAGAGAGTCAGTTAGAGGAGTGGAGTGTATTAGTTCGCACCAGTCTGTCGTGCGCCCATTTGCAGATTTCGTCAACCAAGACCCTACACAGAAGATGGGTTGTTGTTCGTCAATCATAGCCAGCAACACTCCACATACCGCACGGGCTCGAGATTATCCCAAGTCTTTTTAGTAAACTGATCGGCCCCAGCAGTCCGAAATGCTAACACTTGCTGGTCTACCCAACATGCTACATCCCTCGAGAAATCATAGACCGCTTGTTTTGCTTTCACTATGACCTGTAGTCGTGTTGGGCTTCAAGACACGGATTAGACACTTGTGACACATACAATCCCTAGTTGCAATAGACTAAGTAGCGCCTGTATCAGGCTTTGAGCGGGGAAGGGGTGGTTCGGAATCAAGCCTCTGAGATCTTTAGTGTTATTGATGCCTGTGTCTATTTGGTCGAGGATGCTGTGGAGCGTGGTTCCAGAATGGTCGTCGGTCCAGCGGCAAAGGGAATCAAAGAACTTTTCATCAAGAGACCAAGAGTTCCACGGTGGTGAGGATGGCATTTGTTGGCAGAGAATTGGGATACGAACTTCAAGCGTTAAACGTTAAGCGGTGTTTCGGTTGCCAGGATGACTCGGAAGTGCTGTAGCTCCCGAACACCGCTTACACTAGCTTACACTGCGGCGAATCACTGTGGGAAACCTAGTCAACAAGCGTAATCGGATGTGCCTGAGCTTAGGGTCATCTCGCTCCGCTTCGCACCTTACCTTGCGTTAAATAAGTATTCCTAGGCCTTACACCACCTCAATCATGATTCAAGTCGACGAATGGAAACCTGAAATACTGTACAAGCTCGGAACCGTTGTCATGGTGAGCACCCACCAATCGCATCACAGAACTCGACTCAACGTGTTGTTCACACAGTACAGAGGTCTGTCTGTCTTTATATGGAGCCTGGCTCTTTCACCTCACGTCTGCTGCAGATGCTCCGTACAAGGTCATTCAGGAGCACAGAAGCCAGGTCAGACACAACCTTTACTCCTCTTCCAATCCTCATCTCTCAGTGATGCCCTAATAGGCTGACTGGCCTCCGTCGCCTCATACGCAAGCTTTATGGACGAAGCTTCCACAGGACGGCAGGTATTGTTTACAAGGTCCGGCCGGTAACGCATATCCTGTTGTAGTGAGTAAAACTGTGCATGTCTGTGCATCAGCATGTATTGATGCTCCCAATTGAAGTTCCCGCCGCAAAGAATATAATCATCAGACAACATCAGTTATGAACTTTTGTATTACGACCAACAGATAAATTCGAAGTTTGTAGTCGCCGTCAACATGCCAAAGATAATTTGGGCCCGGAACTTTGGATTTCCGTCCTCAGAATTTATTATGAGGAATATGCCTGAATCCATTAACCGGTTGGATTGAGGATGTTATACCTCCCTTCTGAATTCGCAGATCATGACATTGTATAAACAGATGACCTCCGAGGCAAGATGGTAGTAGGCCGAACATATCAAAGTTTGTTATAAAGGTCGCCTCTCCATGCTATTCCAAAAGATAATCAACTATACAGTAGGGACTCAATTATTCGTTCGGCGTTCGTCGTTCGTCGATTTTCAAGAGTGTGTGTGGAATCGAGGCACGGCCTTCGGCACCATGAAGATTATTTGTGTCGGAGCTCAGAAAATACTGTAAAGTGCTATATGTAGTTTTCACATCCAGGCTGATCC
>Ga0210402_10006159_pt1 | contig 10647 bp, 6 predicted proteins | sample IncBWC7MmetaG_FD_161055 | JGI IMG/M metagenome (GOLD analysis project Ga0210402, IMG submission 161055) | Forest soil microbial communities from Barre Woods Harvard Forest LTER site, Petersham, Massachusetts, United States - Inc-BW-C-7-M | ecosystem: Environmental > Terrestrial > Soil >... | reverse complement strand
CTCACTTCGCGCGCAACTCGGGGCGAGGCAGAGAGCCGGCTGATGTTGAGCGCGGAGCAGAACGATCTCATCACCCGCACACTGCCGGGCACGGCCGCTGGCGCGCTACTGCGGCGCTACTGGCAGCCGGCCGCGCTCGTTGACGAACTCGCCGGCAACAGGCCGGTGAAACCGGTCCGCCTCATGGGCGAGGACCTCGTCGCCTTCAAGGACGACAAGGGCCGCTACGGGCTGATCGGCCGCCATTGCCCGCATCGCGGCACCGATCTCGCCTACGGCCGGCTCGAGGACGGCGGGTTGCGCTGCGCCTTCCACGGCTGGCTGTTCGACGTCAACGGCAAATGCCTGCAGACGCCGGCCGAGCCGGACAACAGCAACCTCTGCGCCAACATCAAGCAGAAATCCTACCCGGTCGTGGAGAAGAGCGGCATCCTGTTCGCCTATCTCGGCCCTGGCGAGCCGCCGGCCTTTCCGGACTTCGACTGCTTCGTCGCGCCGGCGACCCACACCTTCGCCTTCAAGGGCATGATCGACTGCAACTGGCTGCAGTCGCTCGAAGTCGGCATCGACCCCGTGCACACCTCGTTCCTGCACCGCTTCTTCGAGGACGAGGATCCCGACAAGGGCTACGGCCGGATGTTCCGCGACAAGTCGAAAGACTCGGACATGCCGATGACCAGGATCATGCGCGACTTTCCGCGCCCGCGCATCGAGATCGAGTCGACCGACTACGGCTTCCGGCTGATCACGCTGCGCCAGATCAGCGACGCGAAGGCGCATGTGCGCGTGACCAACTTGATCTTCCCCAACGCTTTCATCATTCCGATGAGCCGCCAGATGACGATCTCGCAATGGCACGTGCCGATCGATGACGTGAAGCACTACTGGTACGCGATCTTCACCTCGTTCGGCGCCGCCGTGGACAAGGACGAGATGCGCCGCCAGAGGCTCGAGCTCTACGAGCTGCCGGACTACGTGCCGCGCAAGAACAGGAGCAACGATTACGGCTTCGACGCGCACGAGCAGGAGCACGCGACCTATACCGGCATGGGCGCCGACATCAACGTGCACGACCAGTGGGCCTGCGAATCCATGGGCGCCATCCAGGACCGCACCCAGGAGCATCTCGGCACGTCGGACAAGGCGATCAACGCCTATCGCCGGCTGCTGCGGCAGGCGCTCGAGCAGTCCGGCAACGGTGCGCGGCCGATGATGGCGCTCGACGCGTCGCAAGCGGCCACGATCAGCGGCCCGGCCTGCGTCGACGGCATAGGTCCGGCCGGCGATTGGCAGGGCTACTGGCGGCGCACGGACGAGGATCGGCGAAAGACCAAAAGCTGGGCGAATGGGCGGTGAATTCTCTGCCGTTCCGGAGCCGAGCCAACAGGTCCGGCCCGAAGTGGCCGGCCCGATGACAGGCCCCGCGAGGAATCCGGAATCCATAAGCCCGGTTCGTGATCGTGGATTCCGGGCTCGCCGCTGCGCGGCGCCCCGGAATGACGACGCCTGATGGTCTCGCGCCGCCGCCCTGCCGCGATGAGCTTCGTCGAGCGCCACGGGCTGTGGACCGGCGAGCAGGCGCGCCAGGCCAAAGACGCCGCGCAGGCCATCAAAAAAAACAAGCTCGAACTGGTGCGCTTCTCCTTCGCCGATCAGCACGGCGTTCTGCGCGGCAAGACGCTCCTTGCCGCCGACGCGCTGGCGGCGATGGCAAGTGGCGTCACCATGACGACGACGCTCCTTGCCAAGGACACCGCGCACAAGACGGTCTATCCGGTGTTCACCGCCGGCGGCGGCTTCGGCATGGCGGAGATGCAGGGCGGCGGCGATTTCCTCATGGTCGCCGACCCGGCGACCTTCCGCGTGCTGCCATGGGCGCCGAACACCGGCTGGCTTCTGTGCGACATCTTCTTCGCGGACGGCAGACCGGTGCCGTTCTCGACGCGGCAGATTCTGCGCGACGCCTTGGCGAAGCTTGCGGCAGCGGGCTTCGATTTCCGCGCCGGGCTCGAGGTCGAATTCCATCTCTTCAAGCTGGAGAATCCGCGGCTTGCCCCCGAGGATGCGACCTGGCCGCCGTGCGCGCCCGAAGTGAGCCTGCTCAATCAGGGCTATCAATATCTGACCGAGACCCGCTTCGATCAGCTCGATGCCGCCTTGGCGCCGATCTGGCGTGGCGTCGCCGCGCTCGGCATGCCGTTGCGCTCGCTCGAAGTCGAGCTGGGGCCGAGCCAGTGTGAGTTCACCTTCCGCCCGCAGACGGGACTTGCCGCCGCCGACACGATGGTGCTGTTCCGCGCCGCCGCCAAGCAGATCGCGCGCCGCCACGGTCTTTTCGCCAGCTTCATGTGCCGGCCCGCATTGCCCAATCTATTCTCCAGCGGCTGGCATCTGCATCAGTCGCTTCTCGAGCGCGGCCGCAAGGTCAACGCCTTCGCCGGCGGCGAGCGCGACGGACTTTCCGCGGCCGGCGTTCACTTCCTCGGCGGCCTGCTCGCTCACGCGCACGCTGCCGCGGCTTTCACCACGCCGACCGTCAACGGCTACAAGCGCTACCGGCCCTACACGCTCGCGCCCGATCGCGCGATCTGGGCGCGCGACAATCGCGGCGTGATGGTGCGCGTGCTCGGCGCGGGAGGCGATCCGGCGACGCGCCTGGAGAACCGCGTCGGCGAGCCGGCGGCCAATCCCTATCTCTACAGCGCCGCGCAGATCCACGCCGGCCTCGACGGCATCGCGCACCGCCGCGATCCCGGCCCGTCGGCCGACACGCCCTACGAGACCGAGGCGCCGGCGCTGCCGAAAAATCTCGGCGAAGCGCTCGCCGCGCTGCGCGCCGACGCGACTTTCAGCAAAGACTTCGGCGCGGGCTTCATCGACTACTACACGCGCCTCAAAGAAGCGGAGTTCGCGCGCTTCACCGCCGAAGCCGGCGGCGAGACGGTGGGCGACGTCACCGCCTGGGAGCAGAACGAATATTTCGATTTGTTTTGACCGCTCCCTCCCCCCTTGTGGGGAGGGGAAGGGGAGGGGGTCGTGAGGTGACGCGACAACGCCGATGCCCTCGCCTTGCCTTGCGACCCCCACCCCTTCCCCTCCCCACAAGGGGGAGGGGAAGTACCATCCCGCGACACGCTGTGCTTGAATGCTCCCATGCCTCAAGAGCGCCTGCGCATCTTCATATCCGCAGTCACGAGCGAGTTCGGCAAGGCCCGCGATGCCCTTGCCAGCGATCTGCGCGCCCGTGGTCACGAGGTTACGGTTCAGAGCGATTTCCAGCAGAGCCCCGAGAGCGAGACGCTGCTTGGCACACTCGCCGACTACATCCGCGATTGTCACGCTGTGATTTGCGTTATCGGCAAATACAGCGGCGCTTTCCCTCCCCGCCCGCGCTGTAGACCATCTTCCAGTTGAGCTGACGAAGGACGCGAAAGAGCGAAGCTATACCCAATGGGAATTTTTCTTCGCGCGCCATTTCAGAAGGCGGCCGTACGTTTACATCGCGAATGATGAATACGAGTCAGATCAGAAACCTCCAGCCAGCGATCGCCCCGACCTGCAGAGCGGGTACTTCAACTTTCTGAAGGCCGACGGAGTCCACTACACGAAATTCTCGGATGCCAATGAACTTCGCATCGCCGTCATGCGCGATGAACCGAAGATTGCGGCGAGGCCGGACGTGGAGGAGGGTACCCGGCCGAAAACCAAGCCGATCGTCCTGCCCTACCCGAGCATCGGGCCGCTGTTCAAAGGCCGCGACGAGTTCATGAGTCGATTGCGCCAGAGTCTTCCCGGAGCACGCGGAGCGCGGACGGCGATTTTCAGTCAGGCGCTCTACGGGCTCGGTGGCATCGGCAAGAGCCGCGTCGCGGTGGAATACGCCTGGGCGCATGCCGACGATTACAATGCCTTGCTGTTCGTCGTCGCCGAGACACCGGAGGCGTTGCGGCGCAATCTCGCGGCGCTCGCTGGCACATTGGTGCCGCAACTCGACGCGACCGATGATGCAGTGAAGCTAGCGGCTGTGCTCGATTGGCTAAGGGCCAATCCCGGCTGGTTCCTCATCCTCGACAACGTCGACAGCAAAGAAGCGCTTGCCGAGGCGGAGCGTCTGTTGAGCGAACTTGTTGGGGGCCACGTGGTGGTCACCAGCCGGCTGGCGGATTTTTCCGGTCATTTCCAGCCGCTCGAACTCGACGTGCTCACGATCGAGGATGCCGCGGCATTTCTGCTGGAGCGCACCAAGGATCGTCGCCGTGTGGCTCCCGACGATGATTCGAAGGCGCGCGCGGTGGCCGAAGAACTCGGCCGGCTCGCGCTGGCCCTGGAGCAAGCCGCGGCCTATATCGCCAAGCGCCGGCTCACCTTTTCGCGGTACCTCGAACAGTGGCGATCGAACCGCGACGAAGTTCTGGCGTGGTTCGACCCAACGGTGACCGACTATCCGCGCTCCGTTGCCGTCACCTGGCAAACCTCGGTCGCCCAGTTGGGCGACGGCGGCCGACGGCTGCTTGAGCGGCTCGCCTGGCTCGCGCCGGAAAAAGTGCCGGAGTCGCTCCTTGATGTGCCGGTCCCCGGCGCTGAAGCCGAGAATCTGCGCGACACCTGCGACGATCTCACTGCGTATTCGCTGGTGACGCGTGACGCCGACCGGCCTTTCTTCCTTGTCTACCGCCTCGTGCAGGATGTGACCCGACGAAGTCTTTCCGGCGAGGCGCAGTTAAGGAGCTTGGTCGAAGCGCTACAGTGGATTAGCGATGCCAGTAAAGGTGACGCGCGCGACATCCGTACGTGGCCGCGACTTGAGCCCTTAGCGCCGCACATGCGCGAGGTCGTGACTTACGCCGACGAACATAGCATCGGCCAGCCGACCACCAATGTGATGAACCAACTCGCTGGGCTACTCTATTCCAAAGCCCTCCACGATCAAACGGAGCCGCTGCTCCGCCGCGCGCTCGCCATCGACGAAAAGAGCTTCGGGCCGGAACACCCCGACGTTGCGACCCGCCTCAACAACTTAGCCCTTTTGCTGCGAGCCACCAACCGGCTCGCCGAGGCCGAGCCCCTCTATCGCCGCGCGCTTGCCATCCAGGAGAAGAGCTTCGGGCCGGACGACCCCAATGTCGCGACTGGCCTTAACAACCTCGCCGTTTTGCTGCGAGCCACCAACCGGCTCGCCGAGGCCGAGCCGCTCTATCGCCGCGCGCTCGCCATCGACGAAAAGAACTTCGGGCCGGACCACCCCAACGTCGCGATCCGCCTCAACAACCTCGCGCTCTTGCTGCGAGCTACCAACCGGCGCGTCGAGGCCGAGCCGCTCTATCGCCGCGCGCTTGCCATCCAGGATAAGAGCTTCGGGCCGGACCACCCCAACGTCGCGACTTGCCTCAACAATCTTGCGGATTGCTTGCAGGCCACCAACCGGCATGCCGAGGCCGAGCCGCTGATCCGCCGCGCGCTCGCCATCGACGAAGAGAGCTTCGGACCGGACCATCCCAATGTGGCGAACCGCCTCAACAACCTTGCCGGATTGCTGCAAGAGACCAACCGGCTCGCCGAGGCCGAGCCGCTGATGCGCCGCGCGCTCGCCATCGACGAAAAGAGCTTCGGGCCAGACCACCCCAACGTCGGGACTTGCCTCAACAACCTCGCCGGATTGCTGCGAGCCACCAAGCGGCTCGGCGAGGCCGAGCCGCTCTATCGCCGTGCGCTCGCCATCGACGAGAAGAGCTTCGGACCGGACCACCCAAACGTGGCGATCCGCCTCAACAACCTCGCCCAGCTGCTGCGCGCCACCAACCGGCTCGCCGAGGCCGAGCCGCTGATGCGCCGCACCGTCGCGATTGTCGTTGAGTTCACGCGGCGGACGGGGTATCGCCATCCAAACCTTGACGACGCGTCTGCGAGTTATGCCAGCCTGCTCGAAGACATGGGCAAGAGCCAGGCGGAAATCAAAGCCGTCTGCGCCGAGCTGATGCGGCTGTTGTCCGATAGATTCGCCCCCGCGACACCGGGAAAGGGGGACCGCCCGAAGGGCGGTGGAGGAAGGCGACGGCCCCGAAGGAATAAACGCGTAGCCGGTTGAGCCTCCAGCTATTTGTTTTCTTTAGTTTGATCTCCGCGCTGCTTGGGTCCGTGACCCGGGAGCCCCTTCACCGCGCTGACGCGCGGTCCTCCCACCCCACTTCGTGGGGGAGGAAAAGGCATCAGACGTCGACGCTCGCCGTCAGCGCGTGCTGCTCGATGAACACGCGACGCGGCTCGACCTTGTCGCCCATCAGCTCGTCGAAGATGGTGTTTGCCTCGTCGATCTCCTTGACGCTGACCTGCAGCAGCGAGCGCGCGTGGGTGTCGAGCGTCGTCTCCCAGAGCTGGCTCGGGTTCATCTCGCCGAGGCCCTTGTAGCGCTGCAGGGCGACGCCCTTGCGGCCGGCGCCGGTCACCGCCTCGAACAGGCCGACCGGCCCGTGGATCGGCGTCTCCTCGTCCTTGCGCCGCAGCGTCGCCGGCGGCGTCGGCCGCGGATAGAGCTGCTGCAGCACCGGTGCGAATTCATCGAGCCGGCGCGCATCGGCGGAGCCGAGGAGCGCCTGGTCGATCACCGCGACTTCCTTGACGCCGCGCAAGGTGCGCTCGAACTGAAAACCGTGCTCGTTGAATTGCCCGGTCCAGCCGCGCTCGGTCTCTTCGGTCAGGGCGTCGAGCCGCCGGGCGATGTATTCGGCCGCCGCCGCGGCATTGACCGGATCGCCGGTGACCCGCGGATGCAGCACGCCGGCGATCGCGGCCTGCTCGATCACCTTGCGGCTATAGCGGCTGTGCAGACCGTTGAGCAGGTTGCGGATGGTGCGCGCTTCCTCGACGAGCTTGCGCAGGTCATTGCCGGCGCGCACTTCGCCGGAGGACAGGCGCAACGCCGTCTCTTCGAGGCCGGTGTCGATCAGATAATCCTCGAGCGCCCGCTCGTCCTTGAGGTACTGCTCGGACTTGCCGCGGGTCACTTTGTAGAGCGGCGGCTGCGCGATGTAGAGATGGCCGCGATCGATGAGCTCGCGCATCTGCCGGTAGAAGAAGGTCAAAAGCAGGGTGCGGATGTGGGCGCCGTCGACGTCGGCGTCGGTCATGATGATGATCTTGTGGTAGCGCAGCTTGTCGACAGTAAACTCGTCAGTGCCGATGCCGGTGCCGAGCGCGGTGATCAGCGTGCCGATCTGCTCGGACGAGAGCATCTTGTCCATGCGCGCGCGTTCGACGTTGAGGATTTTTCCGCGCAACGGCAGCACAGCTTGAAATTCGCGGTTGCGCCCCTGCTTGGCGCTGCCGCCGGCCGAATCGCCCTCGACGATGAACAGTTCCGACTTGGCCGGATCGCGCTCCTGGCAATCGGCGAGTTTGCCCGGCAGCGAGGTGACGCCGAGCGCGCTTTTCCGCGTCATCTCGCGGGCCTTGCGCGCGGCTTCGCGCGCCGCCGCGGCCTGGATCACCTTGCCGACGATCACCTTCGCTTCGCCCGGATGCTCCTCGAACCACGCCTTGAGCATGTCGTTGATGACGCCTTCGACCACCGGGCGCACCTCGGATGAGACGAGCTTGTCCTTGGTCTGCGAGGAGAATTTTGGATCGGGCACTTTTACCGAAAGAACCGCGGTCAGCCCCTCGCGGCAGTCGTCGCCGGTGAGCGCGACTTTCTCCTTGCGCGCGACGCCGCCGGATTCGGCGTAGCCGGTGACCTGGCGCGTGAGGGCCCCGCGGAAGCCGGCGAGGTGGGCGCCGCCGTCGCGCTGCGGAATGTTGTTGGTGAAGCAGAGCACCGTCTCATGATAGCCGTCGTTCCACCACAGCGCGCAATCGACGCCGATGCCGTCGCGCTCGGCCTTCATGAGGATCGGCTGCGGGATGAGCGGCGTCTTGTTGCGGTCGAGATATTTGACGAACGCCTCGACACCGCCCTCGTAGCGCATCTGCTCGCGCTTCTCGACCGCGTGGCGCATGTCGGAGAGCACGATGGTGACGCCGGAATTGAGGAAGGCGAGCTCGCGCAGCCGGTGTTCCAGCGTCGCGAAGTCGAACTCGCACATCGTGAATGTTTTTTTCGACGGCAGGAACGTGACCTCGGTGCCGCGCTTGTCGTAGGCGGCGCCGACCACCGCGAGCGGCGCGACGGCTTCGCCGTGGCGGAACTCCATGAAGTGTTCCTGGCCGTCGCGCCAGACGGTGAGCTTGAGCCAGGCCGAGAGCGCATTGACGACGGAAACACCGACGCCATGCAGGCCGCCCGATACCTTGTAGGCGTTCTGGTCGAATTTTCCGCCGGCGTGCAGCTGCGTCATGATGACTTCGGCCGCCGACACGCCCTCGCCCTTGTGGATGTCGGTCGGGATGCCGCGGCCGTCGTCGCGCACGGTGCAGGAACCGTCGGGATTAAGCGTGATCACCACATCCTTGGCGTAGCCCGCCAGCGCCTCGTCGATGGCGTTGTCGACGACCTCGTAGACCATGTGGTGCAGGCCGGAGCCGTCATCGGTGTCGCCGATATACATGCCCGGCCGTTTGCGCACGGCATCGAGCCCCTTGAGCACCTTGATCGATTCCGCATCGTAGTCGGAGGGTGCAATGGGGGGTGTTTTACGGATGGCTTCGGCCATGCGGAGGACCTGCGAATCGCTTGCGAGAAAGGAATTGAATCACGTTTTTGTTGTACACCAAAACGGGGGCTTTTACAGGGCAAAGTGACTGGGATTAACATATTGTCGAATCGGCATTTTTCAAGGTTTTGCCGCAGTGCGACAGGCGTCGGCCAAGCCCCCGTCCGCAAAGCCTCGGCGGGCCGCGCCGGCGCGCGCTTTGGCGCCTCCGATCGAGGCAGTTTATCGGCGCTTCCAGGGAGAGGTCGGCGCGCTCCACGCGACCGAAAAATCAGTCGCGCTGCGCTGCTATCGGCCGGGGCGCTGTGGCCCCGGCTGGCCGAGCGGCGGCAGCATGTACTGCTCGCCGGGCTCGTATTCGGGTGCGGGGTGGGCAAAGCAACCCAGCGCGGCGGTCCAAAGTTCCACGCGGTCCAAATCCTCATGCAGGCGATCGAGCGCCTCGATGAGATTGCGGGTAATAAGTTCTTCCGCCTCAACCGACATTGTTGTTGCGCCTCGTTCCGCAACCGACATTTCCGGCTTCTTCGTGATAAGAGGCGACCTCGTACTCTGGTTCGCGGACGGCCAGCTCCGGCCGGCCGAAAAGTGGAGCGGTATCCCCGCTCCGTCCGCTAACCGGATCTGGGTTCAAGCCGGCCGGAGCTGACTTCCACCATGGTGGCCGAGCCCGCGACCTCCGCGAACAGTGCCGGGTCGGCACCTGTCATCCACACCTGCGCGCCGACCTGTGTGAGTTCCTCATGGAGCGTGCGGCGTCGCGACGGATCGAGATGGGCGACGACCTCGTCGAGCAGCAGCACCGGCGCAGACCCCGTCATCGCCGCAATCAGCCGCGCATGCGCGAGCACAAGCCCGATGAGCAGCGCCTTCTGCTCGCCGGTGGAAGCATCGGCGGCGGCAATTCCCTTGTCGGCGTAGACGACCGAGAGGTCGGTCAGGTGCGGGCCGTCGAGCGTGCGCCCGGCGGCGGCATCGCGCGCGCGGTTGTCGCGCAGCACGGCGCGGTAGCGCTCTTCGATCTCGACCGCCGGATGGGCCGGGATGAGCTTTTCCATCCAGCCGTCCAGGGCGATCTCTGCCGGGGGAAAGGCCGAGCCGCGCCGGTCTGCGAGCACGGCCGCGAGGCGACTCACCGTCTCGGCGCGCAACGAGGCGACCGCCACCGCAAGCTCCGCCGTCTCGTGCTCGACGGCGTCGAGCCATTGCGGGTCGGGCAGTCTTTCCTCGAGCAAACGGTTGCGCGAGCGCAACGCGCGCTCGAACGCGTTGACCCGGCCTGCGTGCTCGGCGTCGACCGCGAGCGCGAGCCGGTCGAGAAAGCGGCGGCGCTCCGACGGCGCGCCGGCAAACAGCGTATCCATGGCCGGAACGAGCCAGATGACGCGCAGATGGTCGGCGAAGGCGACCGCCGAACCGACCGGCTCTCGGTCGATGCGGCAGGCGCGCGAAGGCGCCTCGCTCGGTTCGAGCGCGCGCTCGAGGCCGGTGCCGAGCGTCGCGAGCCCGAGTGCGCCTTCGACTTCGGCGGCAACCGCCCAGGAGCCGTCGCCTTCGCGGGACGCCACATCATCGAGCGTGGCACGGCGCAGGCCGCGGCCGGGCGCGAGAAACGAGATCGCCTCAAGCAGATTGGTCTTGCCGGCGCCGTTCGGCCCGAACAGCACGATCGGCCTGTCGCCGGTCGCAAGCGCCGCCGCGCGGTAGTTGCGGAAATTGGTCAGCGTCAGGCGGCGAATCATCAGCAGTCGGACGTGGAGGGCCGGAAATCAGAAGTTGGACGTCAGCCACCGGAAAACCAGAGGCCGGACGGCGGAGATCAGAACGGAAACCAGAATAGCGGTCGATGCCGGAACGGAAGCGCTTCGATGTCGCAGCCGGGCCGTGGGCCGCTCGGACCGCCATGTCGGAGTTTCCGCCTTGTGGCTTCAGATTTGCGGCTTCCGGACTGCAGATTCCGGCCGTCGTCCTCAGACCCGCATCGGCATCAGCACATAGCGCG
>Ga0210402_10006156_pt1 | contig 10651 bp, 10 predicted proteins | sample IncBWC7MmetaG_FD_161055 | JGI IMG/M metagenome (GOLD analysis project Ga0210402, IMG submission 161055) | Forest soil microbial communities from Barre Woods Harvard Forest LTER site, Petersham, Massachusetts, United States - Inc-BW-C-7-M | ecosystem: Environmental > Terrestrial > Soil >... | reverse complement strand
CCGTTCGCAACAGGAGTACGCGGCGAACAAACGCATTCCGTGGGGCATATCGGAATCGGCTTACTCCAGGGTGGATGAGGCGGGTAATTATCAGTATTATGCTTTTGGAATTCCTCAGCTCGCGCTTAGCAAGCATGACAACCCATTCGTGGTCTCTCCGTACTCAACTGTCCTGGCGTTGCAGGTGTGCCCGTCGGATGCTCTGAAGAATCTGCATCGAATGAGTAACGACGGGTGGTTGGGGCCCTATGGATTTTACGAAGCCGCGGACTTCACTCCTTCCAGAGAACATTCGTGGCGTCGTCGCTACGAACTGGTACGTTGCTGGATGGCTCATCATCAGGGTATGAGCTTGCTATCCATTGCCAATTTCCTTCACGACGGCGTTGTACAGCAGTGGTTCCACAGTGAGCCACGCGTGCAAGCTACGGAGTTGCTGCTGCATGAGAAGCCAGTCGCTCATGTCCGCGCAACGCGTGGCTACGGAGCCGCAGCCGCATGAGCCCAGCCCGGGTGGCTGGATCCCAGTTTCAATTGAGTTGATTCAGCGTTTGATTTCCATGTGCTAAGGTGCTTGATGCGGAAGTCTTACTTAGTCCAGACATCTGCCATTTTCGTCGCGATGTTCGCTCAGGGTGCGCTCACACTGAATGCCCAGGTCAACCCGAAGCCGGATGTGATTGTTGTGGACGCGAACGCGCCATCGCATCCCTTTCCGCACTTTTGGGAGAAAATGTTCGGATCCGGACGCGCGGTGCTTAGCCTGCGAGATGGCTACCGGCGCGACTTGCGCGAGGTCAAGCAGGCCACCGACTTCGAATATCTGCGCTTCCACGCTATTCTTCACGATGAAGTTGGCGTGTACGACGAGGACGGCCAGGGTCGCCCAGTCTACAACTTCTCCTACGTCGATCAGATCTATGATGGATTGCTGGCCAACGGTGTGAAGCCGTTTGTTGAGCTGAGCTTCATGCCGCAGAAGTTGGCGGCTCACAATATCCTGCACAGTTTCTGGTACAAGCCGAACGTTTCTCCGCCGAAGGATTGGGTCAAGTGGGACGACCTCATCGCCGCGTTTGCTAAGCACTTGGTCGACCGTTACGGCATCGATGAAGTTGCGCAATGGTACTTCGAGGTTTGGAATGAACCCAACTTGGACTTTTGGGCCGGAGAGCCCAAGCAGGCAAGCTACTGGGAACTTTATGATCATTCTGCGCGGGCGATTAAGAACGTGAATTCTAGGCTTCGGGTGGGCGGCCCCGCTACCGCACAGGCGGCGTGGGTGGATGCCTTTATCAAACATTGTGCCGAGAACAAAGTCCCCGTGGATTTCGTCTCGACTCATGTCTATGGCAACGATAGGGCTCAGGATGTTTTCGGAACCGACGAAGATATTCCACGCGACAAAATGGCCTGCCGCGCAGTAAAGAAAGTTCACAATCAGATCGAAGCTTCAGAGATGCCGCATCTGCCATTGATCTGGAGCGAATTCAACGCCAGCTACAAGAATGAACCCGAGGTGACGGACTCAACGTACATGGGCCCGTGGATGGCCGATACCATTCGCCAGTGTGACGGCCTGGTTAGCAGCATGTCGTACTGGACCTTCTCCGACGTCTTTGAGGAGCAAGGAGTGGTGAAAGCGCCTTTTTACGGTGGCTACGGACTGATCGCCGCTGGTGGTATTCCGAAGCCTGCTTACAATGCTTTCAAGCTACTGCACAAGCTCGGAGATCAGCGCATCGAGATCAATTCCGATTCGGCTCTCCTTACGCGCAGGGACGACGGCACGCTGGCGCTTGCGATATGGAACTATGCTCCGCCAGGCGAGACGGGTTTGGCAAAGACTACTACTTTGCGGTTCGAAAACACGAAACGACAGATTGCGACGATTTCTCGCCTGGATCACGAACACGGGGATTTCCACTCTGTCTACGAAAAGATGAGTTCGCCCCGCTATCCGACAGTCTCTCAGATTCAAGAGCTGCGTCGCGCCAGCGAGCTTCCCGAACCGGAAACTCTGAAATTAAAAGGGGACGAAGTGACCCTCACGCTGCCCGCACACGGCTTGGCGCTCATTGAACTGAAGTGACTGCAGGGTTTTGTTATCCGGTCGTTTCGGTTGCTGGGCGCACATAGGTCTGGAACCCGGCGCGTTCCATGCCGCGCTTCGCCTCAGGGTTCTTCATAAACGTTTCCCAGACAAAACCGGTGCGCGCATTCTCGGCCATCACCATGGTGATTCCGGTGTCGATGCCGATCACATCGGTGTCGTACCAATTTTTCAATGGATTGAATGCATTCACGAATCCATACCGGCTCCAGGCAGCTCCGTAATGATTCTTGATGTTTTGGAGTACGCGCATCACGGGCTGTGGTAGAAAGGGAAGGGAACCCGCTGACGCGCTGGGGACAACGGTTCCGTCGATTGGCCCCATCGAAGGTGGGCCACCCCAGATCACGTAGCCTTTTTGCGAGTCCGACGCCGTGATACCCCACAGGTCATCGCTGTAATCCGGAAATTGTTTTGCCAACTCCAAGCAGAAACGGCGATGGACGTCGGTGGCAATCGTCGAGTTATGAAAGTAGTCAGCGTATTTGTCGCGTTTGCCGCGGAAATCAAACCAGGCCTGTGAATATTGGTGCACGAACAAGGGCGCAAACGACCCGATGTACCGAAGGCCATCATATTCAAAGGTGGCTCGTTTCCATGCATTCCAGGCTTCAACTCGGAGCGGATACGCAGACGATCCCAATCCCAGGAGATACATCATCATCAGCTCGCTATAGTTATCCCAGCGATAGGGCAAGAAACCGATTTCCGGGGTCCATCCGTGTGGTAATAAAGATGTGTCCTCTGAAAGCCATGTCCAATCTACGCGATTAAAAATCTCGTATGCCAATAGGCTAATTTCCGAATGCTGGAAGTGCTGGCGGCAGGTAAGAATCCCACAAAGCAGGATGGCTGTATCGACGGAAGAAACCTCGGAGTCCCAAACTCTTTCGCCTGTGTTTATATTGGCAAAGTGATAGAAGAATCCACGATGAGTGGGCAGCTTTTTCCACAAGAAGCGCAAGCTGGCTACTGCTCTCTCGCGTGCGTCGGACAAAGAAACATAACCGCGCTTTTGCCCTATGCAAAGGGCAGTCAGCCCGAAGCCCGTAGCCGCAATACTCGCCACGATTCCGGTATCATTCGTGCGCGTGTTACATCGGTCCTTCACCATCCCGGTTTGCGGGTTGCCCTGCTCCCAGAAGTAGAGGAAATTAGCCTTCTCGAGTTCCTCCAGCAGCGCATCATCGGCCGGTGAGAGCGATGTTGGCGCTGGAGGAAGCGCTGCTTTAAGGTGTTGTTCATCCGCAGCGGCTAAAAGGGAGGGAATGCGCCACGAGAAGGGCAGGCAAAGACCCAGCCCGGCCATCTGCTTCAGCAGATCCCTGCGCAGTAAGTTCTTATGTTTGAGATTTTTCTCGTGTTTCCCGCTCACCTTGTGAAGTTTAGACGATTTCCGAGCTGCATGGAGAGTCCTGGAACCATGAAAAGCAAAAAGACCCTGTGCCCTCAGCGGAGAGTCGTTCGCGGAGCGCGCATCCAACTATTCCACACCAGTGTCATAGAATGTAGGGGACGGCATGACTGGCAAGCGAAAGATTGTGATTTGGGCCTTCGGGATTGTGACTCTCGGAGGTGTCCTCACTGCGGTGCTCGTTGCCATTCACAGGGCACAACCAATCACGATAAAAGGCGCGGTCCTAAGTCAGGACACCGATCCCCAAAAGCAATTGCCCATTGCGGACGTTCAAATAATCGGAACAGACGGTTCGGCCATCAGCACTTCCACTTCCGATTCCTCGGGATTCTTTACTCTGACTTTGCGCCGGGGACTCAGGCGACGCCAGCCGCTCACACTGCGATTCCGGCATCCAGATTACCAGCCACTCGATTTGAACGAATTTGTGGGGGACAAAATCTACATCGCCCGTATGGTGCCAATTTCTCATGAGACCAAGGCCCATGTGCAATCCGATCACGGCGATGCCACGGTTTCCAACGTCCGGGTTCGGTATTCCGTAAAGGCCACGACGGAAGCGGATGTCGGTAGCGCGGTGAAGACGTTCCAAGTCGTGAATACCGGCGATGTTCCGTGCAAGGGCCGTCACCCGTGTTCGCCTGACGGAAAATGGAAGGCGGCGTTGAGTTCTACATCCCTCGATGCGGGCGAGGGGAACGAGTTCCGAAACGCCAGAGTTTCTTGCATCGCGGGCCCGTGCCCCTTCGCGCGAGTTGAGTTCGAAGATCTTTCACGCGGAGGTCGGAAGGTCAACGTTTCGGTGCGGAACTGGTCTGACACAACGACTTTCCTGGTGGAGGCTGAGGTGGTCCACCCCATGGTCAGCGATCTTGTGCGCGAGTCGTATCCCGTGATTTTCGGCCAGACGTTGAATTTCAGTTTGCCGCTCTTAGCGGAGGGACCGAGCATTGAAGCTGAGATAAATGGAGACTCAATTGTTTTCCCGCTGGGGCCGGACCTCTTTCTGAGCTGGGCGGATTGTCACGTCAGAGTCGATAAGGACCAAGCGAAAGCCTATCGCTGTGAGCTCAAACCGGGATATCGCTTCAAATAGTTAATGTTTGGCTGATCGGGGCATAACAGGATCTAAAGTAGCGGCAGCGTTGACTTGATCTGCTTGACGATCTCAGCCCCCGGTAAGGAAGCGTCGATTGTCACAGCGTCGGTCGGTTCTTCCAAACTTGCAAACTGGCTAGCCAGCAAGGTTTCTCTGGCAAAATGGGCCTGCCGCTTTTGCAGCCGGGAATGAAACAGCTCAAAACTACCCTTCAGGAATACGATCTTCATCTCCATTCCTTGCTGCAATTGCTCGCGATAGCTCTGTTTAAGGGCGGAACAGGCAAGCACAACGTTTTGTCCTTTTCCTGTTCGGGCCTGAACGAAATCGTGGATCGCCCACAGCCACGGGCCGCGATCGGCGTCGTCGAGGGGAACACCGCGGCTCATCTTCTCTTTATTCGAGGCCGAGTGGAAATCATCGGCATCAACAAACATCCAGCCCAGAGTTTGAGCGAGCAATTGTCCAACGCTCGTCTTGCCTGAACCTTCCACTCCCATGACGAGGACTACCAAGAAATGCTCCAGGGCAGTTAAGTGTACCAGCCCGTTGGAATCAATCGGCAGGCGGTTACGACTGTCGCGCGGCGTTGTTGTCCACGACAGTGTTTTGCTGGGCCAGCATGCGTCGTTTCAGGGTCACGTAGATGGGTTCGCTGTCGAGTAACGTTGCCACAACCATCGCGCCAAGAGACGCCACAAGCAATGCCAAGGTGAGGTCACCGCGTCCGGTCATCTCAACCGTAAGCACGACGCCGGTTAGAGGTGCTCGAACACTGGCGCAGAACAACGCCGCCATTCCGACCACTGCAAAGGCGACGGAAGAAAAACCCAGAGCGGGCATGAGATGGTTCAGCGCTTCCCCGAAAAGTGCACCCGAGGATGCGCCTAGTAATAGCAGCGGCGCGAAGAGACCTCCAGGCGTGGCCGCAGCATACGACCATGGTCCGATGAGAAAGCGCAGGAGAAAAACAATCAGCAGCGCCCCAATGGCGTGGCGCTCGGAGAAAATTGTCTGAGTCAGTGTGTCCCCGCTGCCGACCAGCGTTGGGGCGAACCATGCGGTAAGTCCGACTACGGCCCCGATGAACGCAGCCCGAGTCACAGAGGAGATTGCAGCCAGGCGGTCTGAAAAACGAAGCAGGGCTAAAATCAAGCTGTTGTACAGGGCACCAACCGCACCCAGCAACGCGCCCAGCGTGAGAAATGGAAAAAGCAACCAGGACTGCGTTGAACTGACGTGCTTCAAAGTGAAGTCCACGGTGTTGCCCAAAATCATTCGCATAATCCAGACTGCGATGGATGCGGAGGCGAGCGTCGCGATCAGGAGCCAGGGAGTAAAGCGGGTCGTAAGTTCTTCAAAGACGAAAACCGATCCACCAATGGGGGCGTTGAATGCGACTGCGAGACCTGCCCCTGCAGCGGCTGCCTCGACCACCTTGCGATCTTCCGGTTCGCGCACGACCCCGTTGGAAACCAACGAGCCGAGGGAGGCACCCATTTGGACGGTCGGCCCCTCGCGGCCTAGCGCGAGTCCGGAGCCCAGAGCAAGCAGGCCCCCGAAAAACTTAACTGGTACGATAACGGGAGAAGATGGTTTCATCTCCCCCGCCATTACTGCCTCGACGTGTTGAACTCCGCTGCCCGCGGCGAAAGGCGCGAACCGAACCACCAGAGTGCGAGCCAATCCGGCGGCGACGGCGCCGACCACGACTGACGCTATCCAGCCGGTGTGCGGCCATGAGTGTGCCCGGTACATGAGCGAGTCGCGCAGGCGGTCTGCGTCCGCAAGAAAATACCGGAAGGCCGCACCAATCAGTCCGATCATCGTTCCAGCCACAAGACTGGCTGTGGCAAGTCGGGCCACGCGTGAGTTCAAGAGGGCCATGAAAACAAGGCTCCGTTGCGACCGGGGAGTAACGGAACTGACAAGTGCTCGTCGGACAGGTCCTGCAGCCAAAAAAGATCCGGACAAACCGCGCCTTGCGAAACAGGGCGCAGTGATCACGGGCGCCCGATCTCGGTCAAGTCTAATGACAGCTTTAACGCTTCTGACCTGTAAGTTCTACCAGTTTCGAGCGCCTCATAAGCCGCGTAATCTTGGATCTGGGCGGCAGTAGCAGGTCGCAGTTCGACCGCTATGTCCACTGCGCTGACCTCTCCGGAATTGCTTGGGGCGGATCTTTTGTGTAGGCTCGCCGCCCCGAACCATATACTCTTCGAGCAGTGGCGTGTCAGCGTGACAAGGAGAAAAAATGCGACTCCAGCAACTATGGCTAACGACCGTTCTCTCGGTTTTCTTGTCGTGTGCGTGCTCCAGCGTGTCCGCGCAAACGCAAAGTGCTACTCCCAACTCTGATTTGCCCCAGACCTATGCGGCCACGGCATTCGGACAATCTGGTGCTCTTGCTGGCAAAAGCTTTGGGGTGACGGTATACGTCACGGCATGGACCAGCGATCAGGACACCCACAATTTCGCGGCTGTTCTGAAAAGTGGAGGCCCCAGCGGACTGGTAAGCGCCCTAGGGAAATCGCAAGAGGTAGGCCGCCTGTCGCCCACTGGGTTCGTCGGCAGCGCCTTTCGCATTGCACGGCTGAAACCAGCGGCCGGGGGAGAAACCAAAATCATCATGGTGACCGACCGCCCGATCTCTTTCGGTGAAGCGTATAACAGCACACGTTCCCGCGACTACCAGTTCGGCATCGTGGTGCTGAACTTAGATAAGGATGGCAATGGCACGGGAACCCTGGCGCCCGTATGCAAAATCAAATTCAACAAGAAGGATGAACTGGAGATCGAAAACTACGGCCAGAAACCTTTGCGCCTCGCCAATGTGCGGCGGATGAAATAAGGAGACTAATCACTCCGCCTTGTGCCAGGTTTTGTCCGGCGCGTACCCCGTTATAGTGCTGGCCAGTTCGGCTGTCTTGGGACCGAGGTCTTTCTGATAGATGACTCCATCCTGGCCGACGATGAAAGTCATCACGCCTGAGGAACGATAGTCAGCGGGATAGGCCAGGAGCGCGAAGCCGCCGGTCATCTCGCCGTTCAGGATGTAACTCTTGGCACCGCCAGGCGCACTCTTTCCTTGTGCAGTCAGGATCCGATAATAATAGCCGTGGAACGGCGAAGGTCCCTCGCCCTGTTTTTTGCCGTATCCTTCGCCGGCGGCATAGGCCACCAGCGGTCCGGCGGGACTCTCCTGTTCACCCTCGGACGTCTTCCAGTACAGCCCGTTATGCTGGCCTTCGTCGCTGGCAAACTTCTGCGCATACTGCTGAGGTTTGGCATCACGCGACTGGCTGTAGTAATCGTTCTCGGCATCGATGAGGGCTTCCAGCACCTCCATCGCGGCGAACTCGTTCTTGCCGATGCGGCGGAACAAGATTTCTTTCGTGGCAGCCTCAGTGTCGAAGTACCAAACTCCACCTTTGCTAACCAGCGGTAAAGGTACGGGCCAATTCTCAGCTCCGACATAGAGTGTCGTGGTCCCATTCGGTTCTTTTGCCAGCCGGTGCATCTGCTGATATTTGGCAACGAACTCATCCCTGCTCTTCTTGTCCTGGACGTCGTCGCTGGAGGAGACGATTGGAGCTCCAGCCGGTCCCAGAATTTCGAGCATAGCTGACTTGTCGCCGCTCTGAGCGGCAGCGAAGAGGGCCTGACTTGCATCGTCGGCAGAGGGAAAGGTCTTCTGTCCAGGCTGCTGAGAGAACCCAAGCCCTGTCAGGATGAGCACCAACAAGGGCAGGAGAGAGCCCACATTTGCCAAAGAGTGTTTTTCCGTTTCCTGGATCAGCGAGCGCTGCGACATTAGCATTTTCTCCATTTGAGTAGGTCCGATCGTTGTATGCGTCATGACTGCGCCATCCTCAGCGTTTTCTCCCGCCGCCCGCACGCGCGCCTCCGCCACCGGCTTGTGCCGCCCCACCTCCGCCGGTATAGCTCGATCGCCCTCGTGCTTGCGTGGCAGCAGTGCTCCCTCCCGCCCCGTAGCCACTGAAGGCGCCGGACTTTGTTCCCGGGTCGCGGTTCTGGCCGTATCCGCGAGCGGCCTCATTCTGCGCCCGATTTTGCACCTGCGCCTGATTGTTCTGCACGTTGCCCCGATTCGCGGGCAGTTGGCTCGGCTTATTGGCATTCGCGGGCAATTGAGCCGGTCTGTTCGTGCTGGTGTTCCCGCCCGGGTTGATGTTCACAGTATTGCCGCCACGATTGACGGTGTTGCCGCTCATATTGCCGCCACGATTCACCGTATTCCCACTGCGATTTACGTTGGCATTTCCGCTACGGTTGATGTTGGCGTTTCCGCCATAGGGCGTCGGCCTCGGGTAGCTGTTGGGGTTGCGGTAATAGGAATTCCGGTTCACAAACACGTTGCTCCTGGATACATAAACGTTGCGGTTGTACATCACATTCCCGCCGTGCCAGTTGCAGTTCCAGGAATTCCATCCCCAACCGCAACATCCTCCGCCATTGATGGCTGCCCCGATCATCATTCCGACGCCAAACGAGATGACGGCCGCGGCAGCCACATCCGCGCCGCTGTAACCGGGATAGGCAGGTACTGGCGTGCCATACACGACTGTGGGGTTGTAAGTGGGAACGTAGACGACTTGGGGATTGGCAGGCTGGACAATGATAGTCGTCTGGCTCCCGGTGCCCTGGGTGGTGACCGTCTGTTGCGGAGTGGTCTTGAGATTCCCAGCGTCTTTTGCCTTTCTACGAAGCTCCTGCACCGCTTTCATCACGTCCTGCTGCTGGTTGAAATATGCGTCGCCCAGCGCCGAAGTCCAGGAGAGATTCTTGCTCATGTTGTCGAGCACGGAGGGAAATTGCGTCAGTGCTTTCACGCTTTCGTCCCACGGTTGCTGGTCGACTGCCTTGGCCAGATCTTCACCCTTCAGGCTGCTGTTTTGCTGCATCCAGCGATCTGCTTCCACGATTTGGGTTGGGTAAGTGGAGCCCGCCAGAATCTGCGCCACCAGAGCATCCGGGTAAAGGGCGATAGGCGCCACCAGTTGCTCCAATTGCTCAGCCGAGTGCCCGGCTGGCGCTTGCGCAGGTGGCGGCGTCGACTGGTATGCCTCTAGCGGACAGGTCGTAATCACCAGGGTCCATGCCAGGAGGAACGCCGTTATCTGTTTCGAAGTCGTCATTGTGCTCTTCACGCTTCGTCTCCGATCGTGATGCGATGTTGCTACTGCGAGACAGTTCTACGCACGTCTCCTAAATTCAAGAGCATGCAGAATCGGTCAGCCGCTCGTAAGAACCGCGAGTGGTCCATACGGCATTTCGATCGCAAGGAATTCCGCTAGCGATTACTCGTCAACAGAACTTCGATGATTTCTGAATCAGAATATTGGTCGGCAAGAAGGTATACGACTAGCAAAACTCTTAGTTCGAAGGCGGCGATTGAGAACAGTATGGCAGGCATTTCAAACGCTGACTACGCAGCCCGCTTCGCTGCCAGAGAGGCTACGAGGCTTGTCCTCTCCTCGGCAGCGGATACGATTTTCATTGCATTCCAATCATAGGGAAGCTCTTTGCCGCATTCTAGGCAGACCACATACGTGCCGGTGACGGTGGCCTTCCTACGACCGGAACCAGGGCGCAGGGTCATAGGAAAACTGTAGCGAAGGTGCCAACATCCGAAAACCGCGTTGAGCAATTTTCCCAACATATATGCCCTCCAACACGCTTCGGTATCGTCGAAAACCGAAACCGCGCCCCACGCCTCAAGATACAAAGGCGCTCCCTCACACCGCTCGGCGGCGCCAGGAAGCGCTCCGGCGGCGAGGAACGTCTCTGTGCGGTGTCGCCGCCCGTTTCCGAATTACAGCAGGGATGTCCTCACAAATGGAACTAGCAGAAACACTAGAAAACGGAAATAAATTGCATGTCAGTCTGCCAGTCCAATCTTGAGGTTTTCAGCCGCTTGGACCGAACCAACCCTCGCTCGCCGTCTTCGAGCCAATACGGGATTGCTCTTGAGCAACGACGGGAACATTCCCACGTGTCA